>ERZ808242.155-NODE-155-length-53336-cov-8.062555_pt1 | contig 53336 bp, 43 predicted proteins | sample MGYA00521244_ERZ808242 | MGnify/ENA primary metagenome ERZ808242 (study PRJEB31516, sample SAMN03275573) | gut metagenome | biome: mammalia-associated habitat; material: feces | host: Papio cynocephalus | place: Kenya | collected 2012-07-27 ... | reverse complement strand
AATTTTTCAATCTCCCGAATTTACTGTTCGTACTTTCGTACTTCTAAAACTCTTTCAGTCTTTCAACTTTCAGAATCTCAGGGTTCCTTGTTTCTTGTCGTTGTTTAATTTTCAAGGTCCATTGTGTGCTCGGCGTTTTTGGTTTTGCCCTCTCGCCTTAGCGCTCCGATATAATATCAAAATGAGCGACAAAAGTCAACACTTATTTTCAAAAAAATCACATCTTTTTTTGCCTTTTTGAAACGCCGCCGGGTGTTTTTTGCAATGTAAATAAAATGCCGAAGCCGGGTTTCAAATTTTAGTTGAATTTGGCTTCGGCAGTGTTTTTAATATATTTTTACGCTTTATCTGTCGTTCAGTGAAAGATAACTTTGGTCTTTTGACACACTTTTATAAGCAGGTCTTATAATTTTAAGAGCAACAAAAACAAAGCCCCGAACGAGCATGATAATCGTTCGGGGAAAAGCATTTATGGTTTTATCAGTCAAGGAAATCCTTGAGTTTTTTGCTGCGGCTCGGATGGCGAAGCTTACGTAGAGCCTTTGCCTCAATCTGGCGAATACGCTCTCTCGTTACATTGAATTCCTTGCCGACTTCCTCAAGTGTTCTCGGGTGTCCGTCCTCAAGTCCGAAACGAAGCGAAAGCACTTTTTCTTCACGTGCGGTAAGTGTTTTAAGTACCTCGCCGAGCTGTTCTTTTAAAAGCAACATTGACGCGGCGTCTGCCGGAGCCAAGGCATCGTCATCAGGAATAAAGTCTCCGAGATGGCTGTCCTCCTCCTCACCTATCGGGGTTTCAAGAGAAACGGGCTCCTGTGCGACTCTGAGAATTTCGCGCACCTTCTCAACAGGCATCTGAAGCTCATCGGCAATCTCTTCCGCCGTCGGATCTCTGCCGTTCTTATGGAGAAGCTGACTGTTTGTCTTTTTAACCTTGTTGATGGTCTCAACCATATGAACGGGAATTCTTATGGTTCTTGCCTGATCTGCTATCGCTCTTGTTATAGCCTGACGAATCCACCATGTGGCATAGGTAGAGAACTTAAAGCCCTTAGTGTAGTCGAATTTATCGACTGCTTTTATAAGACCCAGGTTGCCCTCCTGAATCAAGTCAAGGAACTGCATACCTCTGCCGACATAACGTTTTGCAATGCTGACTACAAGACGAAGGTTAGCTTCGGCAAGGCGCTGTTTTGCCTGCTGATCGCCGTCGGCTATACGCATTGCGAGCACCTGCTCCTCTTCGGCGGTAAGAAGCGGAACACGTCCGATTTCTTTCAGATACACCTTGACCGGGTCATCCATTGCAAGATTATGCGTATCTGCACTTGCTGCCGCGACGGCATCCTGACTTTTGGGCAATTCGGTATCGAAATTAAGGTTGTCCAATTCAGCATCGCTGAAATCGTCTATAATCTCGATATTCATACTTTCGATAGTTTCATAGAGCTTGTCAAGCTCTTCCATATCGAAATCTTCCTCAACTATCGCGGCGTCAATCTCCTGCGTAGTGAGTTTGCCCGTAGTCTTGCCTTTTTCGAGCAACGCTTTTACGGAGTTTTTCTTTTCGCCTGCTGTCGCAGCAGCAGAGGTGTGGTTTGTGTTGTTGTCCATATTTTTCCCTCACACATATATGTATTTTTTATTTAAACAGATTTTTGAAGTCCTCATCGGACATTTCGGACGGTTTCACACCGATATGTCTATTCTTTTCATCCTTGAGCACGTTTATACAATCCTCACATTCCCTGAGAGAATTGGAAATATCGGTTGAAATGGTCTCAATTCGCGCTATAACGCTTATCTCATCGGAAGTAAATTCCGATGTGAGAAAAGACAGCCCTATCGGTCTTCCGTCTTTAATTCGCTCCGATATTGCCGAAAAAACACGTCGGTTGAAATCGGTGACGAAAAGCTCGGGCGACAATTTGTTTTCAAGCTTTCGGTAAAGCTCCGGGTCGGACATAAACGACGCTATGAGTATCTCCTCCGCCTTTGCGGCGCGTAGAGCTTTTGCGCGCTGTGTGTTGACCTTATTTATCTTATCGCCTTGATTTATAACGGAATCACGCACTTCGCGATAAAGTTCGTTTCTTTGTTTTTTAGCGCGTTTTGCCCGTTCGATTTTGACTTGTGCGGTTATAGCGTCCTTATTCACCGAAAACTCTTCGGACAGCCTTGAAATATATATATCGAGTTCGACCGGACTGTTAAGCGACGCCAAAACAGCCGCCGCCGCTTTTAAATAATCACTTCTGCCGGCCGGAGATGATATATCGTATTTTGAGCGCTCGGAAAGAAGCGAAAACTCAACGTCGTTCGCCGCTGAATCTAGGCAACGCCTAAAGCCCTCGGCGCCGAATTTTTGTATTATTTCGTCGGGGTCCTTGCCGCCGGTCATATGTATTATACGAACCTTGAGGGTTGTCTTGCCGAGTATATTTATCGCTTTTCTTGTTGCCTTTTGGCCCGCCTCGTCGGAATCGTAACAGATAAAAACTTCGCCGGCATAGTGGGAAAGCATATGCGCCTGCTCTTCCGTGAGAGCTGTGCCGAGACCCGCTACTGCGTTTGTAAATCCTGCCTGATGGAGCGAAATAACATCGAGATTGCCCTCGCACAGAATTATTGAATCGCTCTTTGACTTTTTCGCAAAGTTGAGGGCAAAAAGATTGCTGCCTTTTTTATAGACAAGCGTATCGCTTGTATTCACATACTTGCGGTCGCTGTCCGCATCGTGAATACGTCTGCCGCTGAAAGCAATAACATTGCCGCGCAAATCAATAACCGGAAACATAGCCCTGTTTTTAAACGCATCGTAATAATATCTTTTTCCGTTTTTTACTGTTGACCTCAGAATATTTGCCTCATACAGAAGCTGCTGACTGTAGCCCTTTGACACAAGATAATTTTCAAGTTCATGCCAGGAATCAGGAGCGTATCCGAGCCCGAAATGACGTATCGTATTATCGGAAAGACCGCGTGAATAAAAGTACTCAAGGCCCTCCCTGCCCTCCGGCGAATAGAGCTTCGCATGGAAGAACCTTGCCGCCTCGCGGTTGGCACCGTACATCTCGGTTCTTTTTTTGCTGAGACCTGCGTCAAATCCGTCTTGCGGCATAGAGACGCCGTGCCTGTCGGCAAGAAATTTAACAGCCTCCATATAATCAAGATTTTCGATATTTCGTATAAAGGTTATGACGTCTCCGCCGTTGCCGCACCCGAAGCAATAATACGACTGCGTTTCGGGATAAACCGTAAACGACGGTGTTTTTTCGTTATGAAACGGGCAAAGCCCCGTCAGTATTTTGCCCTTTCGTTTAAGCGAAACATATGAGGAAACGGTAGATTCGATATCGGCGCGGCGGCGAAGATCGTCGAGAAATTCATCGCTTAGAGCCATATAACATCACCTCTCTCAAAGATTGTCCCACCCGATCCAGGACTTCGGAATAAACAAATTATTATACACATGAAGAACATAGCTGTCGGACATTCCGGCAACATAGTCGCAGGCGGCTCTTTCGGCGCCCTCGCTCAAATAAATCGACTCGTATTCGGTAGGCATGGAAAGAGGATGATTGGTAAAATAATCGAACAGCGTTTTTATAAGCGCTTCCGCCTTCTTCTCCTCCCCCTTACACACCGGATTTGTATAGACATTGCGAAACATAAAATCACACAGCTCCGAAAACGGCTCTGTTTCATTTTTACCGAGGACTATATCGTCGTCGCTGTTATTTATTACCGACGTAACAAGAGTGTTTATTCTGTCTGACTTACTCTTGCCGAGAGCATCTCTTATATCATTGGGGATACTGTCTTCGGACAGCACTCCGGCGACTATCGCATCATCTATATCGTGATTTATATACGCTATTTTATCGGACAATTTGACTATTCTGCCCTCAAGAGTATCGGCTTCTTTGCCGACAGTATGGCAAACTATACCGTCGCGCACCTCATATGTAAGATTAAGCCCGTTTCCGTGTTTTTCAAGCTTGTCCACAACGCGAAGGCTCTGCTCATAGTGTTTAAATCCAAGTGAGCAAACCTCGTTCAGCGCTCTCTCGCCGGCATGGCCGAAAGGTGTATGACCGAGGTCGTGGCCGAGCGCCACCGCCTCCGTGAGATCCTCGTTGAGTCTCAAAGCACGGGCGATTGTGCGCGCTATCTGCGCAACCTCAAGGGTATGGGTAAGTCTTGTGCGATAGTGGTCGCCTGCCGGAGACAAAAACACCTGAGTTTTATGCTTTAATCTGCGGAACGCATTGGAATGTACTATTCTGTCGCGGTCACGCTGAAAAGAAGTCCTTACGGGACATTCCGGCTCTTTTCTTTGTCTTCCTCTGTTGTTCTCGGAGAGGCACGCATTCGGCGACAGAGTTTCACGTTCGATTTTCATGGTGGTTTCACGTATTATGTCAGACACTCTTTCACCTCAATTCAATTATATATACGAAAGAAAACGCATTTTCCCTTTTTTTATTTTAAAATTTATATTTCGGCATATTTCTCGCCCGTTTTTTCGGCGAAAAATCTTCCGTTTGACGAATCGACTATCAGCTTTTTAATGCTTTCGGTCTTTTCACACGGAATACTGAAGCAGACCTTTACATTATCGGCAAAATCCGCAGAAATCACCGTTCCGCCGTTTTCGGGAATAAGAGACACAAGCCTGCCGTAATAATTGTAGTCTGAAACTACGCAAAACTCGTCACACTTTGTCATAGTTATGATTTCGCCCGAATCAAGAGCTATTTTTGCGGTATGCGAATACGCCCTAACGAGACCGCCTCCGCCCAAAAGTATGCCGCCGAAGTACCTTGTTGCGACAACGCAGACATCTTTGACGTCGCTTTTTTCGAGAACATCCAAAACAGGTACGCCCGCCGTTCCCTGCGGTTCGCCGTCATCCGAATACCTTTTTATATTGCCGTCACGCAATATATATGCATAAACATTGTGCTTTGCGTCCCAATGCTTTTGCTTTATTTCGGATATAAAGCCGTTTGCCTCCTCCGCTGTTTTAACGGGACAAACGTAGCCTATAAAACGCGACCGCTTTTCGGTAAATTCATCGCAGGCTCTTTTTTTGACCGTTTTATAGCTCGGCATATTTTTCACCGTACTCCTTATAAAAACAAGAAGCGGTACCAAAGTACCGCTTCCCTAAATTACTTATCAAGATTGTATCTCTTCTTGAATCTGTCAACACGTCCGCCGGTATCAACAAGCTTCTGCTTACCGGTGAAAAACGGATGGCATTTAGAACAAATATCAACGCGGATATTCTCTTTAGTAGAACGAGTTTTGTACTCGGCGCCGCAAGCACATTTTACGGTCGTCTCTTTGTACTCGGGATGTATGCCTTCTTTCATTATCTGTCACCTCTTTCGGGAATACATATTAAGTTACATTTTAACAGCGATAGAAATTCTATCATACTTAGCTTTAAAAAGCAAGCATTTTTTCAAATTTTATATATCCAAAGTCACAGTTTTGTTAAGGCGCAGCGAAAAGATAAGCGTTTCTTTGACGGGCTGTGAAAAAATCTCCTCTGCCGCACGCTTATAAATCGAAAGCTGCCCCGAATATCTGCGTTTGAGTTCTTCCTCGTCTTTTACGTTGTCAGTCTTGTAATCGACAACGACCGTCTTTCCGTTTTCGCAAAATGCACAGTCGATAACACCCTGAACAACGGTCTTTTCGGACGAGAACTTCTTAGGAACATCGTCATTTAATTCACAGAGCGGAACGGCAATCGTAAATTTTTGCTCCCTATACACTTTATCGGAATTTTTAATGCGCTTGAATATTTCGCTTTTGAAAAATCCCTCGAGCATTTTTTCGTCTATTGCCGACGCCTCGTTTTCCGTCAGCTTTCCGAGAGAAACAAGCCTTTCGATTTCGTTTTCGACGGACTGCTCGCCCAAATTCAAATCGCAAATTTCAAGAAAACGGTGTGCCGCCGTTCCGCGCATTGCCGGGGTCATATCGTTTTTGCACAGGAAGTCGGGTTTTGCGGTAAAATACCAATCGAGACTGCGCGAACCGATTTCGACGGAAGACGCGGACATTTTCGCGGCATAATCGGAAAGGCGCGAATACCCGTAAGCATATGAGGTCCGTTTTTTAATTTCTTCAAGCATATTTTCGTCCGGTGCGGCAGAGGCTTTGTCGTCGGTAAGATACTCTTCCGAAGATACCGAAGTAACACACTCAACATTAAGCGGAAAATCCGCCTTGCAAATTCCGTATTCGGGTTTTGCCGCAAAACTTCTCAACAGTTTTGCGTCCTTGTGCCACATAAGGCTCGGAATCAATATATCAAGGTAAGACGTCGCCTTTTTTATAAGCGCCGACGGAATTTTGCCGTCGCCGTAAAGAGACGCGCTGCATCTTCCGACAAGACGTTCGGGATTATCGGAAGAGCCGACTATTATAAGCCGTTCTCTCGCTCTGGTCATTGCAACATATAAAATTCTGAGTTCCTCTGCCCTTTCGCTGTCGCGTATCGCAAGACGGCAAGCATAGTGCTGCAAAGTTTCAAAAACTCTGCCGGTTTCGTTTATGATTCGCTTAATCCCCGCTCCGAGAGAAGCGGCAGGGTCAACGAGCAGTGCATCATACTGCGACATTGTATTGATTTTATTTCCGCAACCGGCAATAATGACCACGGGGAATTCAAGGCCTTTGCTCGCATGAATGCTCATAATTCTTACCACATCGGCATATTCGGAGATGCCGGTAGAAGAGTCTATACTGCTGTTGCCGTCTCTTGTACGTGCCAAATAGCGGACAAATCCGGAAAGTCCCAAATCGGAATTGCTTTCGTAGTTTTCCGCATATTGCAGAAGCAGGAGTAAATTGAGGCGCCGTGTATCGCCGTCAGTCATAGAAAGAACAATCGACGGATACGCCGTTCTCTCATATATTGAGCGAAGGAGGTCACTGACAGAGCACGTGGTACTCATCTCTCTGTATTCTGTGAGGCTTTTTATAAAGTCGCGGCACTTTTCGAGTCCGCTTTCCGAAACGGCGTTAAAGAGATACCCGTTTCTTTTTTGTGAGCGGATAATCGCAAGGTCATCGGCGGTAAAGCCGTACAAAGGTGACATAAGCACCGAAAGAAGCGGAACATCCTGCAACGGGTTATCAATAATTTCAAGGAACGACAGCATTACATTTATTTCGGTGTTTTGAAAAAATCCGCCCCTCTTTTGATAATACACGGGGATATTTTTCTTTGTAAGGGCGTCAAAATAATCGTCCGCTCCGCCCATTGCTCTCATAAGTATACAGATGTCCTTATACATTATGGGTCTGTACCCTGTTTTTGTTTTTACGGGCATCTTTTCGTCTATCAGCTTTTTTATAACATCGGCTATATGGCAGGCTTCGGGAAGCTCTTCACAGCAGATTGCCGATTTATCCACTATATGAAGCTCGGCGCACGGAAAATCGACCTTTTCGTAATCGGCACCCGCCTTCAGCGATTCGTTGTTGTCATAATTTATGCCGCAGCTGTCCTCGTTCATCACTCTGCCGAAAACATAGTTTATATATTCCGTAACATCTTTACGGCTTCGAAAGTTCTCATCGAGATTTATTCTTGCAGGATAATTTTTGCCGTCAAAGTCGGGCAGGCGCTTGCGCTTTTGCAAAAATATTTCGGGCATGGCAAGCCTGAAGCCGTATATACTCTGCTTAACGTCGCCGACGATAAAAAGATTTTTTTCATTATCTGACAGCGCTCTGAAAAGCATATCCTGCGCTTTGTTGGTGTCCTGATACTCATCTATCAGTATTTCGGTATACTTATGCGAAAGCTCTTTTGCAAGGTCTGTTCTGACGATATTGTCATCATCGTTTCTGCTTACGAGCAAGGCGAGCGCCATATGCGAAATATCGGAAAAGTCATATGCGTTTTGCTTTTCTTTGAGTTCCGAATAGTGCTTTGAAAACAGCATAACCGCCGAAAACAGCTTGATAATTACGTGTCTGAGCTCCGCGGTATCCTCGCAAAATTCTTCCTGTGTAACGCAAACTTCTTTCCCGAGAGAAGCGTATGCTTTTTTACAATCGGCCCTAAGCGACTTAACGCGTTCTTTTAAAGGAGAGTCCGCAAAATCCTTCGGGGCGCTTTTCAGCCTTTCGGGTTTGAATCCGTCAATAAGCGATTTAACGCGTTCCCAATCGCCGCAACACGCCGCATTATACGTCGCTTTATAATGCATACTGTCGGAGTAAATTGCCGGTAAATAGCAGACCTCAAGCTCCGGCTCTTCGCGAAGCATAACCGCACATTTACTGAGAGTTTCGCCGCAATAACGGACCTGCTCGATAACGTCTCTTAATATTTTTTGCCCCCACGGCGTCTGCTGCGGCAACAGGGATGGATTGTAGAGCCTTACTACGCTGTTGAGCCATTTTTTTGGAAAAGCATACGCACAGGCGTTTTCGTAGAGCTTGTAAATAATCTCGGAGAGTTTATCGTCGGTTCTGCCGCTTATCAACAGCTCTGTAAGTGATTTAAACTCCTTTGAGCCCTCTTCGTAAAGCTCCTCCAGGGTTTTATCAGCCGCCTCTTTTACAAGGAGCTTTTTTTCGTTGTCGTCAAGCGTGCGAAAATCGGGAGTAATGCCGAGAGAATCGTAATTTGCCCTGACAAGCTTTAAGCAAAACGAATCTATGGTGCAAATATCGCTTGCAGGCAGCATCATACGCTGTCTTGCGAGATAGCGATTACCCGGGTCGGACTGTAAAAGCTCCGTAAGGCGCGCATTTATACGCTCTTTCATTTCGGCTGCCGCAGCTTTGGTGAAAGTAACGACAAGCAGGCTGTCAACGGGGCACGGATTTTTTTCGTCGCAGATACGCCTTATGACGCGTTCGACAAGTACGGCGGTTTTGCCCGAACCTGCCGCGGCGGATACCAAAACCGAACCGTTGCGCGAATCTATTGCGTTTTCCTGCGCCGCAGTCCATTTGATTTTCTTTTCAGCCAACGTCATCACCCTCTTCATTCAGCGTTTTTTTCGCATCTTTAAGCGACATTTTTTCTATTTTTCTGACCGGCGCCCCCTGCTCAAATCCGCAAACTGCATAATAATCGCAATAGGCGCATACATCGCGGTAATTGGTACTCTCGCACGGGAGAACCTCTATCTTTCCGGCTTTCAGAGAATTCGCCATTTCGCGCAAAATACCGTCTATCTCGGTTTTGAGCTTCCCGAGCTCCTCTATGGACAGCAAATCGCCCTTATAGCCGCCGTTCTTTTTATCGTAAGTTACATTTATAAAGCGGCCGCTGACGTCTCTGTCCATACCCTCTATGGCGTCCTTGTCATTTACGACTATACCGCTGAGCCTTGACTTTTTGATTTTGCTTTCAAGCACTTCTTCGCTTTTTGCATTCCTGCCGAGATCATCGGGAGCCTTTTTGGCAGGCATATATAACACTCCGCACGGAAAAACATCGCCGTACTTTTCTTTTCCGTTTTCTCCGAGAGCAAACAGATATATAAGCATTTGCATATTAAGACCCGAGAGTACGTCAGACAAAAGAAAAGTTTTGCCGCCCGACTTATAATCTATAACGCGCAAATACGTTTTGCCGTTTTTTTTCATTGTATCCACTCTGTCTACCGAGCCTCGGATTTTCAAGAAACCGCCGTCGGGAAGCGGCACGGCATATGACGGAATTTCTCCGTCCTCATCTATTTTGACCTCAAATCCCGAGGGTGTAAAATCGGATACCTTCAGCTCTTCCGCAATTCGTTTGACGACTTCAAAAAGCGAATCGGAAAGGCGGTTGTAAAGATATAAAAACCTCTTCTCCTTGTTTTCTTTTCCTCCCATTGTCTCATCGAGATATTCCGATAGTAAATTTTTAACTATCGATTTAATATCATTATCGGAGAGCTCTATAAGCTTCGGTTTCGAATATAAAGACAAGATATGTTCAAGCACAAAATGTATAACTGTACCGCTCTGTGCAGGGTCAAGCTCGGCAGTTTTTCTCGGCTTCGCGTTTAACCCGTATTTGCAAAAATATTCAAATGGGCATTTATAATACGTTTCTACGCGTGACGCGGAAACATACATACTCTTTCCAAACAGGGAAATTGCGTTTTTTGGGTCTTTGATTTTTATTTCTTCCCCCGAAACCAGCCTGTCAAGAGACTTTATTCGTGACAAATATTCGGTTTTGCCGCCGAAATATTTTTTCAGCGTTGCAACAAGCGCGGTGTTTTCACGATAGCCGGCTGCAAGCGCCCTGAACGCCGAGGCGTCGCTCTCTATGGAATACAAGGGAGCCAAAAGCGCCGTATCAAGCTTCGGAGCAGTCGGAAAAGCGGTAACAATATTATCGGCTATTTCCGACGGCCGCATAGAACTGCCGTCAAAATCCGAAAGCGAATAAGTTACATAAAGCTTTTCGGACGGCGATGTTAAGGCGCGGTATGCCGTAAATTTTTCGTCAACCGCTTTATACTCGGCGGTTTCGGCAAGTTTCACGCCTAACGAGCCGATTATTTTACGCTCGCTGTCGCTTAAAAGCCCCTCGGTTGAAGGGTCAATCGGAAATACACCGCTGTCGGCACCTATAATAAACGCCGCTTTGCAGTCGGAAACCCTGATTCTGTCCGCCGCGCCGACAGTTACGCTGTCAAGCTCCTGCGGTAATGAGCCGAGAGTTACGGCAGACAGTAAAATATCGAAAAGCTCGCTGTATCGTTTCGGTGTTACGACCGTCTCGCCTATTGCCGACGCCATTTTGCCGAGCATATCCATAAGCGTTTCCCAAACGGTATCCTGTTCTTCGCTGAGGACGGTGTCGCCCGACGAAATAAGATACTCGGTCTTTTCACGGATCTTCGCGGTAACACCGTTTTTTATAAGAAAACTATAGATAAGTTCCGACTTTTTCTCGCCGTCGGCATCTTCAAACGCCTTTTTAAAGGTCAAAATCGGCAGAACCGATTTTTTGCGAATATCATTCAGCCTTATTAAAGTCTCTTGGCTTTTTTCTGTCACGTCGACACCGAGCCCGTTGGGATTTTCGGTAAAATCCCTGCGCCATTTTGAGCCGTCGATATTCCATATAAAAGCATAGTTTTCAAGCTCCGATATTTCATCGGCTGACAGAGCGGTAAGCCCGGTTTTCAAAAGTCTCATAAAGTTTTCCGTGGAAAAGCTCTCGGCGCAAAGCATGAGCAAACATTTTACAAACACCATAACGGGCTGCACACCGATAGGTTTGCGCTTATCTTCAAATATCGGCACGCCGTATTTTCTGAAACTCTCGGTGAGTTCCTTATCATATGTTCCCGCGGTGCGCTCTATAACGGCTATATTGCGGCAACGAAGCGTGGGGTCGCATCTTAAAAGTTTTTTGATTTCACACGCGACAAAATCCGCTTCATCAGCCATATTCCCTGCCGCACACACTACGATATTTTCACATTCTTTTTTATACGGTTCGGATTCTTCGCCGCACAGATATTTTTCGAGATAAACAAGCTCGGGACTTCTGCCGTCTTCTTTAACGTTTAATATTTCGGGTTGCGAAACGCTGACGTTTTGTTCTGCGGCGCACTCTTTAAGATATGAGAACTCCGAATTAACATTTTCAAAAACGGAAATGCCCTCGCGTGATAAATCTCTGTCGGTACAAAGGGAAATATACACATTTTCGGCTTTCGGCAAAATGCTCTTAATACAGTTTCGCTCCTGTTTTGTAAAGCCGCAAAATGCATCAAAATAAACGGCTTTACCGTCGAAAAAGTCGGTTTCCGATATCATATCGGCGGCAACGGTCAACAAATTTTCATCGTCAAAAAAGCTGCGGCTCGAAAGGGCGTCATATGTTGCCGCTATCAGCGCAAGCTCGGAAAGCTTTTTCCCGAGAGACTTATTTTCGGTCTTTTCGGAGACCTCGGCAATTTCATCGGGCGAGACGGCGCACTGCTTTAGCTCGGTTACAAAGGTCAAAAGGTTAGACAAAAGCGTCGGCTTTGAAGAAAACTTTTTAAAATATTCGAGTTTTCCCGACAACGCCTCAAGCGAGAGACTCATCATCACTTTGCGCGTGCCGTCGTCAATTGTCTTATTAAGAGCCTTACCGTACTGCTCGTTTATTACGAAAGCAAGGCGCGTAAAGCTCAATATATCAACATTGAGCATTTTTTGCGCACCGATTTTTTCAAGAATGCTGCGTTCGCTCTCAAACGAGAACTGCTCGGGCACTATGAGTATACACTTTTTATTTTCGGACGCTCTCTCTGCGATAAGAGTTCTGATTTTTTCCGTTTTGCCGCTGTTGTTGCGGCCGAGTATAAAGTTAAGCATTTTGCGCCCCCTTTTATGCTGTTCATATCAAAATTCAATATAATCCGAAAAACGCCGACGAATGCGGTTTTAAAGAGACGGTAACGTCTTTTTCACATTTTGAAATATCTTTTCTCGCCCATAAATCGCGAACCGCACAACCGCCCTCAATGCCCAAATCCGAAAACTTCAATTTATGACATTTTTCTTCGTCGGAAAGATTGAAAACCGCAACCGCAGTACCGTTTTTTATTTGTGTCCGCCACACCGCAATGCCGCCTTTATTGTAAACAAACAACGGCTTTTCGGAGTTTTGATTTACACTTATAACTTCGGAATTTGTAACAAGAGACAGAGTATAATCATCCGTAAGGCGAAGCTCGCCGCCGAAAAAAAGCGGAGAGCGAAAAACAGACCACAGGGTCATCATGGTTTTTTGTTCTTCCTTTGTAAGCCCCGAATCACGCCCCATATCGCCCATATAAGAGCCGTCTATGCAGAGCTTGCCGAGCGGCAAAATGTCGCAGTCGGGAAATGAACTGTCTTTTACATACGGATACCACTTTTCGCAGAGTGAAAACATATCGATAAGCTTATCCCATCTGTCCCAAAAATCGCCGGAAATACGCCACATATTCGCGTTTTCGGAGAGATGCTCGGCTTTATTTAACGGTGCCGGACCCGGCGAGAGGCTCAGTACCATATCTCTGCCGGAACGGTCTATTGCAGCCCGTATCATTTCGATTTCTTTTTCCGCCGAATACGGATTTTGCGGACTGAACTCGGTGTTTGCTATATCATCTGCTTTTACAAAATCCACGCCCCAAGAGGCATACAGTTGGAAAACTGAATCGTAATATTCTTCGGCTCCCCTTTTTTCCGTATCTACCCCATACATATCGGTATTCCAGGGGCACAGCGAAAAACGGGAAGCAATATCGCGCGCACGGGCGGTTGTGCCGTAAATATGCGTATTTCGGTGAACCGCCTGTCTTGGAATACCGCGCATAATATGGATACCGAATTTTAGCCCCATAGAGTGAATTTTATCGGCTATCGGCTTAAATCCCGCGCCGTTTGCGGAGGACGGAAAGCGATTTACCGCAGGGATAAGGCGCGAATATTCGTCCATACAGAGGTCGGCAAAGTTATTGTATATATTACCCTTTGCCAAGGGCTCGTACCACTGTATATCACAGACAACATATTGATAGCCGTATTTTTTCAGACGGTCACGCATAAACTCGGCGTTTCCGAGAAGCTCATCTTCGGTTACGCCTGCGCCGTAGCAATCCCAACTGTTCCACCCCATAGGGGGCTTTGTGATAAAACTCTTCATATCTTCACCCGACAATCATTTGTTTTATTATACAATATAAGGCACAACAAAACAACCGAACTTGAAAAATATCAGACAAAGAAAAAGCCGGCACGGATAAGGCCGGGCGTTCATAAGAAAGCGTTGGTTTCTCGCATAAAAATCTCTTATGCTTTTGCCAAAAGGCCTCACAAGGCTACAGCCTTGCTTCGTTTCCTGACTTCGGCATAAAAAATTTTTATAGCTATGAAACTGCGAAGCACTTCAAAATAATATATTTTTGATACAAGAAAGGGCAAACCCCTCAGATAAGCCCTGGCTTATCTGAGGGGTCAATTATTATTGGACAAAAATGTTGTTTTGAAGCAACACTGCCTTATAAACACCCGGCCGAATCCCGTACCGGTAACAAGCAAATATAGCGCTTATTTCTTTTCTTTACCGTTTAAGGCTTCGGAAAGCGTATGCCAGCCGAGAACGGCACATTTTACACGCGCCGGCATATGTGAAATATCACGGAGCGCAGACGCTTCTTCAAGGCTTTCGATTTCCTCTTCGGAGGCTTCGCCTTTAATCATCTTCAGAAAAATGTCGCCGAGTTTTAACGCGTCCTCTTTTTTCTTGCCTATAATCATACCGAGCATAATATCCGCAGACGCCTGCGAGATGGCGCATCCGTCACCGAGAAAGGCGCCGTCGGTTATTGTATCGCCGTCGGTTTTAAGCTTAAGCCATATATCGTCGCCACAGTTGGGGTTAACGCCCTCTAAGACTATATCGGCGTCGGGCAAATCGTGCTTAAACTCCGGATGAACATTGTGCTCCGTCAGTATTTCATTGTAAAAGCTTCTATTCTCCATAACCCATACGCTCCCTTATTGTTGCTACACTGTCGGTAAATTTATCGACCTCGTCCTCGGTATTATAAAAAGCAAAGCTTGCTCTTGCGGTGGAATTAAGTCCCAAATGCGTGAGCAGCGGCTGTGCGCAATGGTGACCGGCTCTTACGGCTATACCGTCCGCAGCCAATATTTCGCTTATATCGTGCGGATGGACATTATCGACCGTGAATGTAACTATTCCCGTGTGCTCATCGGCATTTTCCGAACCGATAATATTTACGTGGGGAATTTTTTTCATTTTTTCGATTGCACGTGAGGTAAGTGCAATTTCACGCTCGCCTATATAGTCAAATCCGACTTTTTCAATATAATCTATTGCCGCCTTGAGACCTGCGGCGCCGGCGGCATTTACGGTACCTGCCTCGAATTTATGCGGCAACTCGGCATATACAGCCGATGTCCGTGTAACGGAATCTATCATCTCGCCGCCCGACAAAAACGGCGGCATTTTTTCGAGTAATTCCTCTTTGCCGTAAAGAACGCCTATGCCCATAGGCGCCAAAAGCTTATGACCCGAAAAAGCGAAGAAATCAGCGTCGAGGTCTGTGACGTCAACTTTCATATGAGGTGTGCTCTGCGCTCCGTCGACAACCATAACGGCGCCCTTTTCGTGAGCGAGCCTCGCAATTTCTTTTACCGGATACTCTCTGCCGAGCACGTTTGAAACCTGCGTCGTTGCGACAATTTTCGTCCTATCGGTTATAAGCTCTTTTACCTTTTCAAGGTCGATGCTGCCGTCCTTATCACATTCGATGAATTTAAGCTCGGCACCGCAGGTTTTTGCCACCATTTGCCACGGCAAAAGGTCGCTGTGATGCTCCATTATCGAAACAACTATCTCGTCGCCTTTTTTAACATTTGAAAGCCCGTAGCTGTAGGCTACAAGATTGAGACTTTCCGTGGTATTTCTTGTGAAAATTATCTCGCTGCTCTTTTTCGCACCGATAAATTTTCGAACGGTTTCTCTGGCGTTTTCATAGACCTCGGTAGCCTCGACGCTCAAAGAGTAAAGTCCGCGCAAGGGGTTTGCGTTGTAATTTTTGTAAAAATCGCCCTCGGCGTCAATAACGCACTGCGGACGCTGTGAAGTCGCGGCATTATCGATATAAATTATTTTATTCTGCATAAGCAGCGGAAAATCTTTTCTGTAATCGTAGTGCATTTTAAAGGTCCTCGTCAAGTATTTTGATTATGAGCTTTTCGGTTTCTTCGTCGCCCGTTTCGCGAGCCAAACGCTCAATGGCGGCTCTCGCAAGAATATTTTCCGCCTCGGCTTTTCCTATGCCGCGGCTCTCAAAATAAAACAGCGTTTCATCGTCAAGCTCGCCTATTGTTGCGCCGTGATTGCCGACAACATTTTCTTCGGCGCAAAGAATCAGCGGTACGGTTTTGTTTACCACGCCGTCGCCGAGCATCAAAACGGTCTCTTTTTCGTTGCCGACGGAGTCGGACGAGCCCGTTTTGAAGTCTATTGTACCTCTGAATATTTTTGAAGAAGAGTCCTTCAGCGCACCGCTTGCGTTTATTTCGCTTTCAGTGCTCATGCCGTAATGATTGACAACAAGATTGATATCTACGGTCTGTTCTCTCTGCCCGAGATAGCCTATATCGGACTTGAAACTGCTCTTATCGCCCGTAAGCTCAATGAGGCTGTCGGAATAAATATCTCCTTTGCCCGGGAAAATCTGCAAAAGCTCTACCCTGCCGTTTTTATCACAGGAAGATGTAACCTTATTGTAAACAAGCGACTTTTCACCGCTTTTTTGCACCTGAATAAGGCGCACAAGGGCATTCTCTTTTACGTTAAGTTCTGTTTCGACGGCAAGATTATTTTCCGCCGAAAGGACTTCAATAACGGTAACCGAGCTTTCGCTTTGCGCATTTATCGTAACTTTCTTGCGGCTGAATTCATTTTCGCCATTTATCTCGACGCGCATTACCTTTTCGCATTCCGCTACGTCAACAGTAAGCGGAGACATCTCGGTTGTGCCGTTTTCGTCCCAAGAAAGAGCCGTTTCATTTACCCCGAGCCGATTCCAAGTTCTTGTCGGAAGTCTGTTTATCAAAGTCATATAATTCACCCTTTCCAAAAGACCTTTAGCCTATACTGCCTTTCATTTCAAGTCTTATGAGGTTATTCATTTCAACGGCATATTCAACAGGAAGCTCTTTTGAAACATTATCCGCAAAGCCGCTTACTATAAGGGCGCGTGCGTCCTCTTCGCTCATACCGCGGCTCATAAGATAAAATACCGCTTCGTTGCTGATACTGCCTATTTTTGCTTCGTGACCGACTGCGGCGTCTTTAGTGCGTATATCCATAGCCGGTATTGTGTCCGAGCGTGACTGCGAATCAAGCATAAGAGACTGACACGAAACAGACGACTTTGTCCCTTTTGCGCTCTTTTCAACAACAACGCTGCTTCTGAAGGTGCTTATTCCGCCGCCCTTGCTTATTGAACGGGTATTCATATAAGAGCTTGTATTTTTGCCCACATGAACAACCTTAGCGCCCGTATCAAGGTTTTGACCCTTGCCCGCAAAAGTGACGCCCGTAAACTCCATACGGGAATTGTCGCCCTTTAAAATGCTCATGGGATAAAGGCAGCCGACATGTGAGCCGAACGAACCCGAAACCCACTCGATAACGCCGCCTTCTTCAACAAGAGCACGTTTGGTATTGAGGTTATACATATTTTTAGACCAGTTTTCAATAGTGGAATATCTGAGCTTGGCGTTCTTTTTTACATACAGCTCCACACAGCCTGCGTGAAGGTTTGCAACATTGTATTTAGGAGCGGAACAACCCTCGATGAAATGGAGGCTTGCGCCCTCATCGACAATTATAAGCGTATGCTCAAACTGCCCTGCACCCTTTGCATTAAGCCTGAAATACGACTGAAGCGGAATTGAAACCTGCACACCCTTAGGTACGTACACGAACGAGCCGCCTGACCAGACCGCGCCGTGAAGAGCGGCAAACTTATGGTCGTGCGGAGTTACAAGTTTCATAAAGTATTTTTTTACCATGTCGGCATACTCGCCGCTCATGGCGCTCTCCATATCGGAATACATAACGCCCTGAGCCGCAACCTCGTCCTTAACATTATGGTAAACAAGTTCCGAGTCGTACTGCGCGCCGACGCCTGCGAGAGATTTGCGCTCCGCCTTTGGAATACCGAGCCTTTCAAATGTATCTTTAATATCCTTGGGCACGTTTTTCCAATTATTTTGCATTTTTGTGTTGGGACGGACATATGTCGCGATATTATCTATATCAAGTCCGTCAAGAGACGGTCCCCAATCCGGCACTTTCATCTCGTTATATATCTGCAAAGACTGAAGACGGAATTGCTGCATCCAAACAGGGTCGTTTTTCTCCTTGGAGAGCTTGTCTATTATTTCGGGAGTAAGTCCGCTCTCCATACGGTAAGCGTCGTGCTCCTCATCGCGTATATCATAGACACTGCGGTCAATGTCTTCAATTTGACTTTTCTCTTTCATTTATAATCACCAACTTTTTATGGGATAAATCAGATATTGCCGAAGCCGTTTTCGTTAATTTCGCCTACAAGTGACGCATCGCCGTTTTTAACGATAACTCCGTTTTCCATAACATGGGTTTCGTCAACGGTTAAGGCTTCAAGTATTCTGGTGCTGTGGGTTATGATAAGCAGCGAACCCTTTACTCTCTCTCTGTAAAGTCTGACGCCGTTTGAAACGGTACGAACTGCGTCTACATCAAGACCCGAATCGGTTTCGTCGAGAATGGCAAGCTTCGGCTCCAACATCAGCATTTGAAGTATTTCCGCCTTTTTCTTTTCGCCGCCCGAAAAGCCTACGTTTAAATCTCTCTCGGCATAAGACTCATCCATAGAAAGAAGCTTCATGGTTTCGGAGAGCTTCTTTTTGAAATCCCAAAGGCGCAGACGGCTGCCTGTTTTCTGCTCGAGAGCGCTTCTTATAAATGCGCTGAGAGTAACGCCCGGTACTTCAAGGGGATTCTGGAACGACAAAAATATACCCTTGTTGGCTCTTTCGTTAACGGGAAGAGCTGTTATATTCTCTCCGTCAAATATAATTTCACCGCTTGTAACGGTATATTCCGGATTGCCCGTTACGGCGTAGCCGAGCGTGGACTTGCCCGTTCCGTTCGGTCCCATAAGGACATGTGTTTCGTCCTTGCCGACGGTAAGGTTTACACCGTGAAGTATCTCTTTTTCACCGGCGCTGACGTGAAGATCTTTAATTTCAAGCAGATTGTTGTTTTTCATATTACATCATCCTCGTTTTCGTTGTGGGAATCACATTTACAGCATTGATTTTTTTGTTTATTTTTAAGATCGAGAATATCTTTGAGCGTATAGCTGTTAACATACTCTTTTATATGCTCCTCAAGTCCGAGCCAAAACGGATAGGTATAGCAGGAATCGCCTCTGTCACACTTTTTACCGTCTTTGGCAAGGCACGATACGGGGGTAAGCTCTCCCTCGGCGGCATATAAAATTTCGCCGACTTTATAGTTTTCCGGCGCACGTTTTAATTTGTATCCGCCGGTTTTTCCGATAGCGCTCTCGACAAGCTCGTTTTTTGAAAGCTCCGTCATAATGCTCTCAAGATATTTTCGGGAAATATCCTGTCGTTCCGCGATATCTTTAAGGCTGATATATTTATCGCTGCCCTGCTCGGCTAAATCAAGCATAACCCGCAGAGCATATCTGCCCTTTGAAGATATCATCATAAAAAGCACTCCTTTCCGTGCGGTTTCACAACAGTGAAACTGCCGATTACAGCACAAAAAGATAACAAATTGTTTTAATCTCCTATCTTTCCACTGGCAATTATACTTCTCAACTCCCACTTTGTCAATAGGAATTAACTTTCCTTATAAAAATGAACATTTTGTATATAAAAGTATATTTATGCGAAAAAGCGGAATGGGTGTTGCCCATTCCGCAAGCGAATATTTCTTCTCAGTCGCCGAGCTTATTGTACTCTTCGTCCGAAACCTTTTCGCACCATTCGTTTTTGCAGTTTTCGCCGGGAACCTCAATGGCTATATGGCTGAACCAACTGTCCTTTTTGGCTCCGTGCCAATGCTTAACCTCCGGCGGAATCATTATTACCGAACCTGGTTTCAGGCTGACAGGCTCTTTGCCCTCTTGCACATACTGGCCCTCGCCTGCCGTGCAAATCAAAAGCTGTCCGCCGCCTTTTGCAGCGTGATGGATATGCCAGTTATTACGGCATCCGGGCTCAAAAGTGACATTTGCGGCAAAAAGTCCGCTGTCGGGAGAAGTGAGCGGATTTAAAAAGGAATTTCCGACAAAGAACTTTGCGTAAGCGGTATTCGGCTCTCCTGTACCGAATATGTTTTCTTTTTCAAAATCTTTTGTATCAGTAACTTTCATGATAATTCTCCTAAAATTAAATTAAGTCAAGAACATCCTTACTTGTTTAAGTTTACAACTTGGAGTGTGCTCTAAGTCAATATGTTTTTAAAAAAATTTGCACTTCGGTAAAACATAAAAAAGGCAGCCCGCAAAAACGGACTGCCGAAAAAATATTTTTAATTACGCATAGCCGACACGATAAATCGTGCAAAACGGCTCACACTTAATAGAGAGTGCTTGCGTTTGAACTTGTTGTAGATGTGGACTTGCTGTTATACTTTGAGTTAACGGTATAATTTTTGATAAGCTTTTCCTGCTTTTTGGCAGCCCATTTAACTACGGATTTGTTAACTTTTTTAGCATAATCGCCCGTATCGGAAATGAGTTCCTTATCAAACTCCTCAAACTTGGTGCTTGCGAGAGAGCTTCTGATATTTGCTTTCCATACGGCTTCATCGGCTGTACCTACAAAATACATAATATGATAGCCGTAGGTTGTTTCGATTATGCCGGTATCTCCGGGTTTCCTTGAGGGGTCAAAGCACCAATCATTAAACTGAGTAACCATCTGACCGGGCTTTACGTCTTCATAAAGACCGCCGTTGGTATTTGAACCCGTATCATCGCTGTTATCGTTTGCAAGAGCTGCGAAGTTGTCCTCTGTGGGATTTGCAAGATACTGGTCGTAAACTGCCTTAGCTTTATTATAATACTCTGTCTTTTGCTCATCGGTGAGATTTGACGTACTTCCGCTGCTGTCTGTCGATTCAAATTGGAAAAGAATATGACGCACATTCACGGTCCTTGTTTCATCAAGATGAGCCGTAGCCGTAATATACATTACAACATAGCCGCCGTCTACCTCAATAACACCTACTTCGCCGACCTTTCTGTCGGTGGAAACCGCCCAATCGGCTGCCGCAGAACCAAAAGAACTGCTGATTGAAGAATATGTTGTATCGGATAAAGCAACCGAGGATGAAGTGAGTGAAGAATTGTAGCTCTGAGCCTGCTTGAGAAGATCGTCTGCGCTCTTGACATTTGCCGCATATTTGTCAGCGGCAGTCTTTGCCTCACTCATAGCGGCCGTATTTGCCGCCGTTTTTTCCTCATCCGTAGCATTGCTGTCAACATTTGCATTAGCCGCTACTTTAAAAGCAGATACGGAAAGAGTTGTATAATTATTAGGATTAGCCTCATACTCAGCTACAATCTCGTCATTTGTTATCGCGTCCGATATCTCGGCCTGCTTCTGCTGTGCATATTTTGAAGCGAGTGTACTGTCTTCAAGAGCGGCTCTGAGAACCTTTTCGGTCACGCCCTTGCCGTATATTTTCTGAATATAACGTTCAAGTGAATAATCACTGTTCTCAGCATTTGTTTTAATGCTTGCGATTCTGTCGTCAATCTCGGCTTTTTCGTCATCATTGAGAGTAAGACCGTTCTTTCTTGCCAAATCCGCATATGCTGTATAAGACTGCATATAGTTCAGCGCCGAAACCTTAAGGAAATCAGCCCATGTTTTGATTTCCTCATCTGTATTGAGGCTTGAAGTATCACCGGTGTAGTCCTGATCCATAGGAGTTTTTGAAGTATCGTAGCCGGTATACATCTTGCCCATGCCGGAACCGTAATATGTATCATACTGATTCGACATATTATAATAGTAATTATAGAGCGTCATATAATAATAGTTATACGTTGCCACAGTATCCTTTTCGGAACCGAATTTAGCGGCTTTGAGCACCTTTTGCGGAACACCGAAGAAATCGAGTATACCGCCTACGGCTGCAAGACAAATAGCCACAGCGAGAACAATAGCTATAACTTTGCCTATTATCCTGCCCGCCTTTGCTGCGTTCGGGTTCTTTTTAGACTGCTTTTTGGCAGCTTTGGCCATACGCTGCTTACGTTCTTCTCTGTAAGCCTCGGCAGCGCTTTTTTCACGTTGCTTGTTTTCCATCAAGTTTTCATCCTTTACAAAATGATTCTTCAGTGAAATACTGATAAACAGATACATTTTATACTATTTTTTAAAAAGTTACAAGACAAAAAGAAAAATTTTTAGCAAATTTAAAAATTGTTCACGATTATACCGCGCCGCTCGGCAAATGAAAATCGGTTTTCAGCTATTAATCAATAAATTTCTTGACATACTTTTTGCACACATTTATAATAGATAAATGATTATTTATATGAAATTGGCACAAACTGTTTCATATGCTGAAAAGAGGGAGTCAATGGAAACTAAAACAAAAAGCCCGCTTGAGAAAAAGAGTGCGGCCGACAGCAAATTATCCGGAAGAATTTGGTTTAACATTTGCCTTTTCGGATTTACCGGTCAAATGGCATGGACGCTTGAAAATATGTATTTCAACACGTTCCTTTACAACACGGTTTACGATGGCGGCAAGGTAACCGGTTCGCTTTCGTCAATGACGGCAATAAAGCTTATGGTGGCTTTCAGCGCCGCAACGGCGGTTATTACCACATTTATAATGGGTAATTTGTCGGACAGAGTGAACAAGAGAAAAATATTTATTTCTCTCGGATACATAATCTGGGGCATTACAACCGGAGCATTGGGGTTTGTAACAAAAAATCACATCGGGAACTTGTTTGGCATATCGGACTCTTACAAAGTTATTACCGCTACCGCCGTTACCGTTATCGTTATGGACTGCATTATGACTTTTTTCGGCTCGATGAGCAATGACTCGGCATTTAACGCATGGATAACGGACATTACAACGCCGAAAAACAGAGCTACGGCGGAAAGCGTACTGGCTATACTGCCGATTGTTGCGATGGTAGTTGTAATCGCTTTCGGCGGTATGATAGACGCAATAGGCGGATATCCCGTATTTTTCTTTGCCATAGGCGGATTTGTTATTGTCTGCGGTATTCTCGGGCTGTTCACGCTTAAAGACTCCAGGAACGGAATACATGAGAAAAACGGTAACTACTGGAAAGACTTGGTTTACGGCTTCAAGCCGTCGGTAGTTAAAGAAAACAGCAAGCTCTATCTTGCATTCGCGGCTATATGCCTTTTCCAGACGGCTGTTCAGGTATTCTTCCCCTATCTTTTGATATATCTCCAGCACAGTCTCGGATTTAACATTGAGGACTTACTCGGATACATAACAAAGCCCGTACTCATTGCGGCACCGTTTGTTATAATCGCACTTGTTGCCGTAATAGTTCTTGTCGGCAAGCTTATCGACAAAATCGGCAAAAACGTTCTCTTATTTGTTGCGATAGCGCTGTTTGTAATCGGTCTTTTCGCCGCTTCGTTTATGCACACCGCGGGCAAATTTTCCCTTGCCGCAATTCCGCTCTTTGCCGGATACGGTCTGCTCGGCATAATGCTCAACTCAACGGTACGCGACTACACGCCCGAAGATAAAACCGGACTTTTCCAGGGAATAAGAATGATATTCTTTGTGCTTATCCCGATGATTGTAGGCCCGTCTGTTGGAGATTGGGTTTGTAAAGCGAATGTCAGCGGAACATACGTCGGCGACGACGGCCTGTTGAATTACGAGCCGTGCGCGCAGATGTTCCTGGCGGCTGCAATAGTTGCGGTACTTGTTTTAATACCGTGCATTATACTCCGCAAAAAGGGCATTAACAAAAACACCGATATTAAAGGATAAATTTAAATTTGCACCGATACATAAAAGCGCCTTGCAATTCAACCGAGAGCCGAATTACAAGGCGCTTTTTATTGTCAAACGGTATTGCATCGAAAAAAGATAGCACACGGTTATTTCAAAATAATTTTATAAAATACCTTTTTGCCCTTTTTTACTATTATGCTGCCGTCCGAAAAATCATCTGCACTGACGGTTTCAACGGCAGAGGCTACTTTTTTGTCATTTACGGAAACACCGCCCTGCTCGATAAGACGTCTGCCCTCGCCCTTTGATTTTGTCATACCGGCTTTAAAAAGAATGTCGTTTACGGCTATTTTTCCGTCGGTAAGATCATCTTTTGAAAGAGTGTAAGAAGGCATATTATCAAGGTTTCCGCTTCCTGAAAACAGTGCTCTTGCGGTCTGCTGAGCTTTATTTGCCTCTTCTTCGCCGTGAACAAGCTTTGTAAGCTCAAAGGCAAGTATTTCTTTTGCGGTATTAAGCTGGCTGCCCTCCCACTTATCCATCTTATCAATTTCTTCGAGAGGAAGGAAAGTTAACATTCTGATGCATTTGAGAACATCTGCGTCGGCTACGTTTCTCCAATACTGATAGAACTCAAAAGGCGAAGTTTTGTTGGGGTCGAGCCAAACCGCGCCCGACTGAGTTTTACCCATTTTTTTGCCCTCCGAATTCAGAAGAAGCGTTATCGTCATGGCATAAGCGTCTTTACCGAGTTTCTTTCTTATAAGCTCAGTTCCGCCGAGCATATTGCTCCACTGATCATCGCCGCCGAACTGCATATTGCAGCCGTAATGCTTAAACAGATGATAGAAATCGTAGGACTGCATTATCATATAGTTGAACTCAAGGAACGAAAGTCCCTTTTCCATTCTCTGCTTATAGCACTCGGCTCTCAGCATATTATTGACCGAGAAGCAGGCGCCGACGTCGCGTAAAAGGTCGATATAGTTGAGCTTTAAGAGCCAATCTGCGTTATTTACCATTATTGCCTTATCGGGTCCGAATTCAATAAAGCGATCCATCTGCTTTTTAAAGCAATCGCAGTTATGCTGTATGGTTTCGGGAGTCATCATGGAACGCATATCTGTTCTGCCGGACGGGTCGCCGACATAACCGGTGCCTCCGCCTATCAAAACGACCGGCTTATTTCCCGCCATCTGAAGACGTTTCATAAGGCAGAGCGCCATAAAGTGCCCTACGTGAAGCGAGTCCGCCGTCGGGTCAAATCCTATATAGAATGTTGCTTTACCGGCGTTTACAAGCTCGCGTATCTCCTCTTCGTTTGTTACCTGGGCAATTAAGCCTCTGGCTTTTAATTCTTCGTAAATTTCCATTTCAATTCTCCTTTAAATTATCGACATAAAAAAAGCCCTCTGCCAAAAGACAGAGGACGAAAAATCGCGGTACCACCTCAGTTTGCCTTTTCCTCACGGAAAAAGCCTCGTGAAGTTATAAAAACTTCGGCAATTAACGCTTGCAAAACGGCATAACCTAGTGTGTTTCGGAAATGCGGCTCCGGGACGTAACTTCAAAGAGCTTTTTACCGTTTCGCAGCGACCAACGGCTCTCTTAAAAAAATTTACTCTTTTACTTTGACCCTTCGCGGCCTGTAGAAATATGTGCCTATTGTACCATTAAAAAAATATTTGTCAACCTTTAATCGTCAATTTCGGCAGACGAGAGTAATTCCTCTGCACTGTTTAAAATACTTTGAGTAACGGTAAGTCCGCCCATTATCCTCGCAAGCTCATACTTTCTGCCGTCATAATCGAGAGAGGTTATGCAGGTATAGGTGCGCCCGTCCTTCTCTTCTTTTGAAATAAGTTTGTGCTCGTCGGCAAAGGCTGCTATCTGCGCCAAGTGAGTTACACATATAACCTGATGTGTTTTTGAAAGCTCTTTCATCTTCGCGGCAATCTTTAGCGCCGCTCTGCCGCTTACGCCGGAATCAATCTCGTCAAAAATCAACGTATCGATGTCGTCGAGCTCGGACAATACGCACTTAATGGCAAGCATAATTCTTGAAAGCTCGCCGCCCGATGCTATTTTTGACAACGGTTTCGGTTCCTCGCCGACATTTGCGGAGAGTAAAAATTCTATATTGTCTATGCCGTTTTCATAAAGCTCGCCGACAGAATCATTCACGATAAACTTAACCGACGGCATATCGAGAAACGCGAGTTCCCTTTCGACATCGGCAGAAAACTTTTTGCCGGCTTCAATTCTGATTTCGGAGAGTTTTTTCGCCGCGGCGAGAGCTTCGTTATATGCTTTTTCCGTTTCCGCGCGCAGCTGTTCGGCTCGCTCGTCCGAAAAAGACAGAGCATCTCTCTCTTTTTCGGCATTTTCAAGATAAGCGAGTATATCTTCTTCGCTGTCGCCGTATTTTTGGGAAAGCCTGTAAATGACATCAAGACGCTCTTCGGCTCTCTCGGTCTCGGCAGGGTCATAGTCGAGCGAATATATTTTGTCGCGAAGCTCCTCGGTATATGCGCTGAGGTTCATTGCGGCATCATTGACACCGTTTGCCGTCTCGGCAAAATCCGAAGAATAATCTGCCGCCGACAGCAATTTTGACGCTGCGTCCGCCGCAATATCGGCAGCGCCCGGCATTTCTCCGTCACCGTTAAGCGCTGCATACGCCGTATGCAGCAAGTCAAGGACTTTTTCGGCATTTCTGAGAAAGCCGAGTTTTTCGGTCAATTCGTCTTTTTCACCCGGTCTTATATCAGCCTTTTGTATTTCCTCGATCTGATAATTCAGTATATCAAGCCTGCGGTTTTTCTCATTTACATCTGTATTGAGAGATTTCAGCTCGTTTTTCTTTTTTATATACAGCGAATAAAGCTCTTTAAAGGCATTAAGCTCTCTGCCGCTGCCTGCGAGCTTATCTATAAAAGAGCAGTGCGTCTCCGGCGATAAAAGGCTTTGATTATCAAGCTGACCGTGGATATTTACAAGCTGCACGCCCAATGTTTTAAGCATGGAAACGGTCGCCGGCATACCGTTTATGCGGCAGACATTTTTGCCGTCCGGGGTTAATTTGCGGCTTACAATCAGCGTATCGTCTTTTTCTATGCCGAGTTTTTCAAGCGCATTTTTTACATTGTCGCCGATGTTTTGAAATTCGGCGCACACCGACGCGCTGTCGGCTCCGCTTCGTATAAGCTCACGCGAGGTACGCTCGCCCAAAATTGCGTTAAGAGAATCTATAACGATAGATTTACCTGCTCCGGTTTCACCTGTCATTACGTTAAATCCGTTTTCAAAATCAATAGACGCGCTTTTGATAACGGCTATATTTTCTATCTGCAAATTTGAAAGCATTTTTTCAGTCTCCGTTCAGCATTGCTTTTATCTGTAAAGTAAATTCACGCGCCTCCGAATCGCTGTGACAAAGCACGAAAATAGTGTCGTCGCCTGCCAAAGTGGCAACTACTTTTTCAAGCTTCATTGCGTCAACCGCCGCCGCGGCGGCATTGGCGGTGCCGGAAAAGCATTTAATGGCGCAGATATTGCCTGCGGCAGCCACGGAAATTACGGACTGTGAAAATATAGAATAAAATTTCGCGTTGTCGTCGTCGGAACCGCTGCTCCCCACGGAATATTTTGAACGTCCGTTTTTTACAGGTGTTTTTATGAGTTTCAATTCCTTTATATCGCGCGAAACGGTTGCCTGAGTTACATTATAACCGTTCTTTTTAAGAAGCTCCAAGAGTTCATCCTGCGTAGTAACGGCATTTTCGGTTATAAGCCTTAAAATAAGCTCATGTCTTTTCTTTTTCAACTTATGCCCTCCTCTGCGCCAATTTGCTGTTAAGCACGTCAATAAACGATTCGTTTTTAATTCTGATAAAGTCTGCGTAGTATTTTGACTTACCTACTCTTATACAGTCGCCGGGACAAAGTTCTACGGAATCGTCTCCGTCGCATGAAATTCTGATTTTGTCGGACGTATTTTCGGGAATTTTTATTGAAAGCACGGAATCATTGCCGAAAATGAGCGACCTTGCAAAAAGTGAGTGTGTACAGATAGGCGTTAAAAGTATACTCTCGATTTTCGGGTCTACAACAGGGCCGCCTGCCGACAGCGAATACGCCGTGGAGCCTGTGGGTGTGGAAATTATGATACCGTCCGCATAATAATCGTTGATTTTTTGCCCGTCACACTCAACGTTAAGCTTAACGAGTTTTATCTGCTCGCCTCTTGCGATTACTACGTCGTTAAGGCAGCAGTCAAGCGTTTTTTCACAAGAGCCGTTTTTAACGGTGACGTCGAGCATCATTCGTTTATCTATCGTATAATTGCCCTCTATAAGTTCCTTTAAAAGCTCAAGCTCATTTTTTTCTATGCCTGCCATAAAGGCGAGATTTCCGGCATTGACACCGAGTATCGGCTTTTTGTATTTAACCGCTTTACGCGCCGCGTGGATAAGCGAACCGTCGCCGCCTATGGCAATAACAACGTCGCAAAGTGACAAAAGCTCTGCTTCGGGTAAACCGACGGCTTTGATTTTATTGCCTATTTTTTCCGCGGTTTCCGTTTCAAAATAGTATTCGGCGTTATATTTTTCAAGGTATTTGCACACATCGTCCGTAACCGAAAGCGCATGGGAGCGCGTTAAATTCGGCAGCAATGCAATTTTCATTTTTGTCACCCGCTTTACTGTAACGTATTGTGTGAAAGCTCGGCTACTTGTGTTTCTTTACCTTTCACAGCGTTTACATTGTTTTGCTCTTTTCGAAGATACATAAGGTATTCTATGTTGCCCTCGGGGCCTTTTATGGGCGAAAAATCAAGTCCGAGAACCGAAAAACCGGTATCAAAAGCAAAATCCGTAATAGTTTTAATAACTTCGGCGTGCGTTTCCTTGTCGCGTACCACGCCTTTTTTTCCTACCTTGTCGCGACCTGCCTCAAACTGCGGCTTTATAAGACATACCGCCTCGCCGCCGTCGTTTAAAAGCTCAAAAAGGACGGGCAAAATGATTTTCAGCGATATGAAGGAAACATCAACGCTCGCAAAATCAAGCTTTGTGCCGATATCGTCAATTGTAAGATAGCGGAAATTTGTGCGTTCCATATTCACAACGCGTTCATCGGTACGAAGTTTCCAGGCAAGCTGACCGTATCCCACGTCAACCGAAAACACTTTTGCCGCACCGTTTTGCAGCATGCAATCGGTAAATCCGCCCGTTGACGCGCCTATATCCATACATATCTTATCTTTAAGCGAGAGGTCAAAAGCCTTGACGGCTTTATCTAGTTTATAGCCTCCGCGGCTGACAAACGGCATTTTTTCGCCGCGAACCTCGATTTTATCGTCTTCTTTCACATTTTGACCCGATTTAAGGACCTTTTGCCCGTTTACAAAAACCTGCCCCGCCATTATCAGAGCGCTCGCTTTAGCGCGACTGTCGGATAAGCCGCGTTCAAAAACGGCTACGTCAAGCCTAGTCTTTTTTTCCGCCATCGTCATACTCCAAAATAGTTTTTATCATACCGTTTTCATCAAGAGAATACTCGCTTAAAAGCGCGGATACCGCCGCGTGCTTTACAAATTCGTTATCTACGGCGGTTAAATCGAACATACCTTTAAAGCCGTTTTCCATCATCATTTCGGAAAATACCGAGCCTATTCCGCCGGCTTTGATGCCCTCTTCAAAGAAAAACACCTTTTTACATGAGAGAACTTTTTTGACAGCGTCCTCCGAAATGGGCTTTATACGGTTAAGTTTTAAAACTGAGACGTTATATCCGCGGCTTACAAGCTCATCTGCCGCAGAGCAGGCATAGGAATAAAGCCTGCCGTATGTGACAATAAACGTGTCCGAGTCTTCTCTGCCGTAAACCGCAAACGGTTCAAACGAAAGATCGTCCGACTCCGGTACGGGTTTTTCCGTGCCGCGCGGATAACGTATGGCTACCACGCCGTCACTGTGGTATATTGCCCTTATAAAAGCGTGTTTTAATTCTGTGTATGTAGACGGTGAATAAACCGTTATACCCGGTATACCGTTTAAGAACGAAGCGTCAAGTATGCCCTGGTGCGAAATGCCGTCCTCACCGACAAATCCCGCACGGTCAACCGCAATTATCATATGAAGATGCTGCATTGCTCCGTCATGCACCAATTGGTCATAACACCTTTGAAGGAATGTCGAATACACAGCAAATATAGGCACCATACCGCCCCTTGCAAGTCCCGAAGAAAAGGTTACGGCGTGCTCTTCGGCTATGCCGACATCATAAAATCTGTCGGGGAACTGCTTTCTGAATTTTTCAAGCCCCGTGCCGAGAGACATAGCCGCGGTTATGGCGCATATACGCTTATCCTTAGAGGCTATATCGCACAGGAAATCGCCGAACTCGGCGGAAAAATTCGTGCCGCTGTATACAGGCTCACCCGTATTTATATTGAATTTTGAAATTCCGTGGAACTCGCTCGGTGCTTTCTCGGCAAAGTCGTAGCCCTTGCCTTTTATCGTGTTGATATGAAGAAGCACCGGTGCGTTTACCATTTTCGCACCCTCAAGCGCCTCGCAAAGTTGAGTTATGTTGTGACCGTCAATGGGTCCCATGTAACGGAAACCGAGCTCCTCAAAAAAGGTGCTTTTATAGATTAAATTCTTTAATCTTGTCTTTGATTTAAAAAGCTGCTCCGATATTTTTTTGCCTATGAGCGGTATTCGATTGATTATCTTTTCGGTACGCGCTTTTAAACGGAAATAGCCCGGTTTTGAACGCAGCACGGCAAGATACCTTGCGACAGAGCCGACATTTTTTGAAATAGACATCTCGTTATCGTTAAGTATAACTATAAGTCTCTGTTTAGACCTGCCGGCATTGTTGAGCGCCTCATAAGCGAGCCCACCCGTGAGCGCGCCGTCGCCTATTACCGCGATGGCGGTGTGCTTATCGTTATTAAGGCTGTTTGCTGTTGCAACACCGAGAGCCTCTGAGATTGATGTGCTCGAATGTCCGCTGTAAAAAATATCGTGTTCGCTTTCGGACGGATTTGTAAAGCCCGAAAGTCCGCCCTCGCGGCGGATAGTCTCAAATTCGGGATACCTGCCCGTCAGGAGCTTATGAGTATATGCCTGATGTCCGACATCCCATATGATTTTATCCTTGGGCGAATCAAAAACTCTGTGGAGAGCGATGGTAAGCTCGACAACACCGAGATTTGACGCCAAATGACCGCCGTTTTGCGAAACCGTATCTATAAGGACCTCTCTGATTTCCTGCGCCAAAAGCGGCAACTCATCTTCATTGAGATTTTTTACGTCCGCGGGCGATTTAATTTTATCAAGATACTTCATTAAAAGAACTTCCCCCGAAGGCCTGTTATTTTTTCCTTGAAGCAAGCTTATAGGCTAAATTTTCAAGGAATGACGTATTGCCGTCGAAAACGCCGAGAGCGTTTACCGCCTCTTTGGTCAATTCGTCAACTGTAGCCTGTGATTTTTCAATACCCATAAGTTTAACATACGTTATCTTTTCGTTTTTGTCGTCGCTTCCGACGGGCTTGCCGAGTGTGGCGGTATCGCTCGTGACATCAAGTATATCATCCACAATCTGAAAAGCGAGACCTATATTTTCGGCATAAACAGACGCCGCGGCTATCTTTTGCTCATCGTATTTTTCCGATGCGAGACAGCCCAAAGTACACGCAGCCTTTATAAGAGCGCCTGTTTTAAGACGGTCTATTGTCTGAAGAGCCGAGAGCGTGGGTTTGCTTTTTTCCGCTTTGAGGTCAAGCACCTGACCGCCGACCATACCGTTAACACCGGCAAGATTTGAGAGCGTAAACAGTGCCTCTTTAAAAGTATCGACTTTAATTTCTTCGGCTTTTGAGAGTGTTTCAAACGCAAGGGTCAAAAGACCGTCGCCTGCCAGAAGAGCATACTCCTCGCCGAACGCTTTGTGGCACGACGGCTTGCCGCGCCTCATATCATCGTTATCCATACACGGAAGATCGTCATGAATCAGCGAATATGTGTGAATCATCTCTACGGCGCACGCAAACGGAAGAGCCCGCTGCACATCACCGCCGCACACACGGCAAAACTCAAGGGTCAACACGGGTCTTATTCTTTTTCCGCCGCCCTCAGCGCTGTATTTCATCGCGTCAAGAACAAGGTCCTGACCGTCCGAAACCGAGCCGAGGTATACTTTCAGCGCCTCGTCTATCATATCAAGATATTTTTCGTGAGTATACTCCATAAATATCACTCCGTCTCTTTGTTTTTAAGCTCCGTTATTTTCTGCTCTGCGTTTTTAAGACATTCGCTGCAATAATCCGAAAGGCGCGTGCCCTCTTCAAAAAGCTTGATTGAGTCATCAAGCGAAATGTTCTTGTCTTCAAGCAGTTTTGATATTTCTTCAATCCGCGTTACGGCGGACTCAAAAGTCTGTTTCATTGTGTTATCTCCTTAACCTCACAAACGGCGGTACCGTCGTGAAATCTGACATCGATTTTATCTCCCTTCGCAAGTGATTGCGACGAAGATATATTTTTTCCGTTTTCATCGGAAACAAAGGCAAATCCGCGCATAAGCACCGACATAGGGTCAAGCTTTGACAGCGCAGTTGCGGCAGATATAAATTCCACTTTTTTGCCGCCGACGCGGTTTTTATATGCCGACAGCATTTTTGAAAAAGCCGTATCAAGGCGCTGACTCCGATTTGACAGCATTTCGTCGGGAGACTTTAAAATTCCCTTTGACGTAAGGTATTCGAGCTTTGAGCGCCTGTCGGAAATCCCTGCCGAAACGCTCAGATACATTCTGTTTCTTGAGGCAGACAAGGCAAACTTTAATTCGTTTGCGTCGGGAACCGCCAATTCCGCTGCGGCTGACGGCGTGGGAGCGCGCATATCCGCAACAAAATCGCAAATCGTAAAATCGGTTTCGTGACCTACCGCCGAGATAACGGGAATTTCCGAATTATAAACGGCTCTCGCAAGACCCTCGTCGTTAAACTCCCAAAGGTCCTCGATAGAGCCGCCGCCCCTGCCGATAATTATCACATCCGCAGCCCTTTCGGAATTAAACAGATTGACCGCGTTTATAAGCTGCAAATGAGCGCCGTCGCCCTGAACCAAAACGGGACAAAAAACTATTTCGGCATAAGGAAAACGTCTGCCGAGAACATTTATAATATCGCGCACTGCCGCGCCCGTAGGCGAAGTGATAACTCCGACTTTTTCGGGATAAGGCGGCAGCGGCTTTTTATGAAGCTTTGAAAAAAGCCCTTCTTTTTGCAGTTTTTCTTTCAGCTGCTCATACGCAAGGTTGAGAGCGCCGACGCCGTCGGGCTGCATATCGTCAACATACAGCTGATACTGCCCGGACGCCTCATAGACGCTCACTCTGCCTCGGGCGATAACCTTCATTCCGTCCTCGGGCATAAATTTAAGCCTTTTTGCGGAGGAATTAAACATAACGGCTCTGACTGCGGCGGAATCGTCCTTTAACGTAAAGTAAAAGTGACCTGTGCGGTAATGATTTGTAAAATTGGATATTTCTCCGCTTATAAAAATATTTGCAAGATTTTCATCGGCGTCGAAATTCATCTTGATGTATCTGTTGAGCTGAGAGACGCTTAACACCAATGTATTCTGCATTATTTTCTCCGATCATACATAATAGAAGAGAGTACCGCCGTACCTGCCGCATTGTCCGCCGAAAATGCCGGCTCGGCGAAAATCGCGTTGTATTTATCATGAAAATAACTTCTGATTCTCTTGTTTGAAGTGACGCCGCCCGAAAAAACGACCGGCAAAGAACCGTACTTCGGCATAAGAGCCTTATACATACCGTCAAGCGCGGCAATAACGCTGTCTATGCAAAAAAGCGCAATATCGGATTTTTCGTAATTTTCGGACAACATTTTTTTGCACTTGTTTTCAACTCCGGAAAGCGAACAATCGGCATTTTTCATAGACGGTCTTATTTTAAATACCGCATTGCTTTTTTCCGACAGTTTTTCAAGTTCCGGTCCCGCAGGGAAATTCAGCGAGAGCATAACCCCGACACGGTCTATTGCCTGACCGGCCTTTAAATCGGAAGAGCTCGCCACTATTTCGGCGTTTATAATATGCTCGTTATCGGGCTTTACCAAAACGGCTTCCGTTGTGCCGCCGGATACGTGAAACGCAATAAACGGCTCGTTTAAAAGCTCGAGCCTGTCGGCTGAATAAAGCGCCGCCGCTATATGCCCCTCTTGATGAGAAAAACGATAAAGCGGAACCGAAAGAGCTCTTGCCGCCACGGTTGCAGCAGAAATTCCGACCAAAAAGCACGGCATATATGAGCCTTGCACCCGCCGCGGCGCATAGGAAACGCCTATTGCCGAAATATCTCTTTCTTTCGCTTCACCGAAAAGCCTGTCCGTTATTTCGGGAAGCTGTACCGTGTGGTGAAAGACGGCGTCGCTCTGACGTATTCCTTTTTCGCCCTTTTTTACGGGCAGCAGCATTTTTTCCTGAAGCAGCACATTGCGTGAGCTTTCGTAAATTGCCGCCGAAGTAGTATAATTGCTCGTATCTATTCCGAGAAAATCACTCATTTTTATTATCTCTCGAATAGCTTCCCAAAATTCCGTTTACAAATGACGCGTCCTCTGCCGTGGCATACTTTTTGGCAAGCTCAACCGCCTCGTTTATGGATACGCTCTCAGGGATAGAATCAACAAACATCATCTCGCATATGGCAAGACGAAGTATGGCGAGAGTAACTTTGGGAAGTCTTGATTTTTTCCAGCCTATGGAATACTTGTCTATAACGGCGTCAACGGCGTCTATATTTTCAAATACGGCTTTTGCAAGAGATGAGGCAAAAGCCGACTCCGAAAACACATCTGCCTCGGCGGCATATGAGATTATGTCATCCATAGAAGTATCCATGTTAAATTCTTTTTCAAAAATAAGTACGAACGCCTGCTCGCGTTCTTCGGTCCTTGTCATAGCTTGTCCGCCCCCGATAATTTAATAAAAAACCGGCTCTTTACCGCCGAATACAGCAAAGAACCGGAAAACGTCAGTTTTTCAATTCGTTAGGTTCGCAGTAATCAACGCCCTGTACGCAAACATTTACCTTGCTCACAACTTTGCCGGTCATACTCTGCACGGCATTTTTGACGCTTTGCTGAACGGCAGTGCATACAGACTGAATATTAAATCCGCTCTTAATATTTATAAAAAGCTGAACTTTAATATCGTTGTCAAGGCTCCACACCTTAACGGCGTGCGGCGCTTCGGAAAAATGCGTCTGCGTCAATAAATCCGCAGTGCGGCCCGAAAAGCTCCCGAAACCGTCTACATCCTTTACGGCGTTTGCGGCAATAGATGCGATTACGTCATTTGAAATAACAACTCCGCCGCTCTCACGATTATCGTTATAACTCATGTGGTTACCCACCTTTCGACATTGGAACAATTATATTTCAATCGATTATTTGGTTTAAGTATAACACAAGCAATTAAAATAATCAATTAAAATATGTAGTCCCATGCCCTATTTTGCCTCAATAACGGTAACCTTTGACGAGGGTAAGCCGGACTTTGCCGTTACAATATCCACAATCTGCGTCAGAGATTCGTCGGTAAGATAACCCTTCTCAACCGTAACGGACGCGGACTCGCCGAGAGAGACGAGACATTTTCCGCCGAGTTTTGCCGTTATCAGATTTTCTATATCGCCCTCGTCGGTTATGTTTTTTGTAAGTCTTTGAAGTCCGTCCGACGCTTTTTGTTTACTCTCGGAGTCGGCGTCGGAGCTGTTTATTACATCCTCAAACGCCGATTTCGCCTCATCGTGTGCGGACGTTCTTTTAAGCTTTGCTTCCGAGAACCAATCGCTCTCTGCGGACGCCGCGGTTCCGTTGACATACATGGCGTCGCCGAGATTTACGTTTATCGTTGTTGTCTCGCCCTCTGCCTTGCTCACACTTTTTGCCTCCGGCTTTGTGTAATACCAATTGACGAACATAGCCGTCCCGAGGGCAATTACAAGCCCCGTCAAAACAAGATGCTTTCTTTTTATTGTAGCGCTCATCATTTTGCCTCCGAATTTTTCATTTTTAATACTGTTATCTTATTTGAATCCACCGAGAGAGCCGCTCTTACGGCGGAGGTTATGCTGTTTTTCACGGCGGCATTGTCGCCGCCGTCGCATACTACTATCACTCCTCTGACCTCCGGCTCGGTGGTTTTAAGTACCACTCCGCTGTCTTCATCTGTCAGAACATACTTCTTCTCATAGGACTTTTCGGATGTTTTGTCTCCGTTTTTGGAATTTTCCTTTTCATCTTTTGCATACTGGGTCTGCACCGAAGTGTCAAGCGTTACCATAACCTGCACTCTGCCCGCTCCGTCCACAGAGGAAATAATGCTTTCGAGACGTTTTTCAAGCGTTTCTTCATATGACGATACGGTATCTTTTTTTTGCTCGCCTGTTTCCGTTTTCTCATATGAGCTTTTCGGGATAACCTCGGAGAGGACTATAAACACTATACCGAGAATTCCAGCCGTGACTATCAAAAGCAGTTTTTTATCCTTTTTCAGTTTCTCGGAAAGCTTTGGCATCTTTTTCATTGTTCATCCCTTATTACTCTTATTATTTCCCGTGAAAACCCGGTGTAATCCGCCACCGCGGATATGATCTCTTCGTCTGTCGGCGCGTCATACGGTACGGACAAACACACATTACTAATCTCTATGATATCGTCCGCCGTTTTATTCATATCAAAGGTTATATCGTTATATTCTATCTCACGGGAAGAAAGCGCTTCGGCAAGGCTTATTTTAACGGCGCTTTCATATGCCGATATATTGTCGGCGGCGACTTCTTCCGCCTCGTCGCCGAAAACGGAAAAATCGGATTGCAAAAAAGCCTCTGCACCGTTTTTTGTTGCCGAGCCTATCAAAAAAAGCAAAAAAATCAAAGACAGCGCGGTACCTGCGGTCTTTTTGACATTGCCCTGCGGCAGCAAAATGCGAAACAGGGACATAATTACCGAAAAAACACATACAGACAAAAGCCAAAGTTTTACGTTGCTCATTTTACGACCTCAATGATAAAATTATGCCCGTAGACAGTATAAAGACAACCGCCGAAAAGACTGTTATCGTATTGGTGAGAGACAGAACTCCCGAAACGCCGTCGAGCACTTTTACCGCATTTTCTTCGCCGAGCAATCCGCAAAACGCGGAGCATATATTTACGGCTGTCATCCATAGCAGCATCTCGGTTATTGCGGGGATATTGACAGCCGCTATCGCAAATATACCGAACGCTCCCACGGTACTTTTGATAAGGTTCAGACTGCCGAGAACCGAGGTATAAGCGTCGCCTATAGCACCGCCGACTATGGGTATGGTATTTCCGGCAAGCAGTTTGACCCCTTTAACGCTTACGCTGTCGGCGGAGGAAGCAAGATTGCCCTTTATTGTGACCAGGCCCACGAATACGGTTGACAAAACACCAAGGACAATCGAAATAATTTTTTTCAAAAGCGAGATTATTTTCGCGGAATTTACATTGTCCGAAACAGATGATAAAAGCGTAACCATCATAATAAGTCCGGTTAAAGGGACAAAAAATACAGATGAAAGCTGTGATACCGCTTCGGCTACCGCAAGTTCGAGCGCACTGTAAGAAGCCGAAGTCAGCGTCATACCGCTTGCGGCTACCGTCCCTGCGAAGACGGGAATATAGCCCTTCATAAAATCCGCCGTCAGCGCAACCGACGAAACCGCCGAAGAAAGTGTATTTGCCAAAGGGACGGTCAAAACGGAAACTATCAAAAAAGAACATACCGTGCCGACGGAATATTTTTCTGCGGTCTTTGACGGGGCGAAGCTGCCGACGGCCGCCGCAACAACCGCTATCGACAGCACAATACCGAGCGTTTTTACGGGTTCTTTCAGCTTACCCTTTGCAATGTCTATAATACAGGTTATTATTTTTCTCGGCGAAGCGCTTATAAGCGAGTCATAATCTATGTTTTCAATACCCATTGACTCAAGTATTTCGCTTGTCCCGTCGCTTATTTCGACGGCAAACTCATCGGATATGATTTTTTCGTCGCCGCTGTTTGCGGCATACGAGACAATCGACAATAAACATATCACAGACAACACAAAAACAAATGCGACAACAGTTTTTTTCACTTTCCGCAAAGGCTTACACATAATTTGATTATTTCTCCGATCACAGGCAGTATCATACCTACTATTGTTATTTTTCCTATAAGCTCCGCCGTCTTTGCAAGAGCCGTTTCCGAAGCGTCGCGGCATACGGAGGAGGAAATCTCCGTAACTGCCGACACACCGGCTATTTTTACCATAAGCTTTAAACTTTCGGTATTTATTTCCGCATCGCCGAGACTTTCGCCGATTTTATCATAGAGCACGGAAAACGCCGCAACAGCCGAAAAAAGCACGGTCAAAAGGACTGCTATACGAAGCAAAAACGAATATTCCGGACGAAGCTGTTTTATAACGACTATCGATAAAACGCCGGTCAGAATTATGAGTATCAGCTTAATCATATGTCAAATGTCGAATCTATTATGCTGCGAAGATCGCCTATTCCCGGCAACAGCATCATAACTATTACAACTATTCCGGCAATAACCGTCAAAGTTGCGTATTCCTCGCGCCCCGAACGCGACAGCACTTGATAGAGCACAGCCACGATTATCCCGATTGCGGCAATTTTAAAAATAAAATCAACTTCCATACTTCCTCCGTTTTAAAACAGAACTATCACGGCAAGCGCACCGAAAAGTACGCCGAGCGAGCCGTAAACACGCGGCGCACCCACGGCTCTTTCGTGAAGTTCCTTTTGCCTGAGTTCAAAATATGATATATACGTATCGCAGTTTTCAAGTTCGCTCTGCTTATCCGCCGAGCCGAAGGTATCGGAAAAAGCCTTCAGCTTTTCAAGGCAGTCCTGCGGCAAACACGTATCGGATTTGTTTTTATCAATCGCGTTTTTCCACGACGACGAAAAGCTTTCGCCCTGACTAAAATGTTCTCTCGCATCCTTTATAAAAAACATATTTTTATATTCGGACTCAAGAAGGCTGTCTAATATCTTGTCGGCAGGAGTCGATACATACGATATCAGAGTCCTTATGTACTTTAGCATTGAGATTACCGAATACGCCTCCCTGTCGCTCGCTTTTATTGTCATCGCCTTGTTTATCCCTGCAAGGCTCAGAGCCGCAAATATCATCACAAGACCCACAGTTTTCATAATCTTCCGCTCCGAAGTCAAATATTTCCTTTATCTTTCCTATATTCTTACCTGTATCCAAAAATACGGCGGCATCGATAAGTCCGCTGTCCAAAAGCTTCTGCGTGCCGTGCCGCAGATAGAGCTCGTTAAGGCTTGAGGCGTGCGCGGTAACGATAAATTTAACTCCGCAGGCAATGCCGTTTAATACCTCGTTTGCCTCACTTTCGCTTCCCAGCTCGTCACAAAATATAATATCGGGGGACAAAGTCCTCACCGCGGTCATTATTCCGTACGGTTTCGGATAAAAAGAGAGAATGTCGGCGTTAAAACACTCCGAGTTTTTAAGGCACGAGAGCTCGCCGCGTTCGTCAATGACGGCACATTTGTAAAAACCGCCGATAAGTCCGTCCGAAAACTTACGCACAAGGTCTTTTAAGACCGTTGTTTTACCCGACATCGGCGCGCCGGCAACAATAATGCTGCGCGGTCCGTTCGGAAAAAGTCTGTCTGATAATTCGTCGGAACAGCCTTTGATTTCACGCGCCGCTCTGATATTTACGGACGAGAGATCGCGTATTGCCGTAACAGCTCCGTTTTGTATAACGGCGGTTCCGCAAATGCCGACGCGGCAGCCGCCTTTCAGCGTTATAAACCCGTTTACAAGGTCGCTTTGGTGGCTGTATACGGAATATCCGCACATTTTTGTAACCATATCCGAAATTTCGTTGACCGTTACAACGGGAAGATTATCCGAACAGATAAAGCTCATTCTTCCGCCCGAAGTTATAAACGCACAGCCGTTTCTCGTAACTATTGACACGGGTTTATCGGCTCTGAGACGTATTTCGGTTATCTCATCGCAGACATTCGGCGGCAGTTTCAGAAAAAACGCTCTTATACGCGGCGGTAAATAGTAAAAAATATCACTGAGAAAATCTTTTTCGCTTTCCATTGTTTTTCACCTCGGTTTATATATATGTTACTTGTCCGCGAGTAGAACTAAATTCTTGAAACAGACAGAGCAATGTGGTATACTGAGGTAAAAATTCACCTATGATACACAAGGCAACAAATAATTAAACAAAGGAATAACCGAAATGAGCAAAACTAAGGTCAAAAATAAAAAAGAAACCAAATTTTCACTCTTTCTGAAAAACAACAAATATATTTTGATAGCGGCGCTGATTGCCTTTGCCGTAATGCAGCTTGTTTACTTCTGCTTCAGCCTTATTCCCTACGGCGATATGACAATACTCAGAATGGACCTCTACCACCAATACGGTCCGCTGTTTGCCGAGCTGTACGACAGAATTACAAGCGGAGAATCGCTTATCTACTCGTGGAATTCCGGTCTCGGAAGCAGCTTCCTCGGCAATTTCTATAACTATCTTTCAAGCCCGGTTACAATACTCATTCTCTTTTTCGGTCATAAAAACATTCCCGAAGCCATAGCGGCTATGATAGCGGTAAAAGCCATGCTCTCGGCAGGCTCTTTTACCTACTATATTAAAAAATCCCTCGGCAGGCACGACCCGACATCGGCGGCATTCGGTATTTTATATGCTTTCTGCGGCTATTTTGTGGCGTATTACTGGAATCTTATGTGGCTTGACGCCATGGTGCTGTTCCCCATAATCCTGCTCGGAATCGAGAGGATAATAAACAAGGGCAAGCCCGCTCTTTACTGCGTTTCGCTCGCCCTGATGTTCTTTGCCAACTACTATATGGCATATATGATATGTATTTTTGCCGTTTTGTACTTTCTCACATACTATTTTGCAAATTACTCGATTGAGCAAAAATTCGACAGAACCTTAAGCAAAAAAGCTCCTCTTACAAAGCGACTTTCGAATTCGCTGTTTTGGAGTTCCGGAGTTAAATTTGCCTTTTATTCAATAGTCGCCGTACTGCTTGCGGCATTTGTGGTTGTTCCCCTTATATCAATTCTCTCAGACAGCTCCGCAACTTCAAGCGGCGCTCCCACCGAATACAAAAAATATTTCAGCACATTTGATTTCCTCGCAAACCATCTCGCGAGCTCGGAGCCCACAATAAGAAGCAGCGGCAGCGACGTTTTACCGAATGTTTACTGCGGCGTGCTTACTCTGCTTTTGGTTCCGCTGTTTTTGTTCTGCAAAAAAATCAAGGCTCGTGAAAAGATTTCGTACGTCTGCCTTTTGGGTGTGCTTTATTTAAGCTTTAATATAAATTATCTCAACTTTGTATGGCACGGCTTCCACTTCCCCAACGACCTCCCGTACAGATTTTCGTTTATGTACTCGTTTATTCTGCTCGTTATGGCATACAAGGCGCTCATACACATAAAGGACTTTTCGGGCAAAGAAATATTGGCGTCGGGGCTCGGATTTGCTCTGTTCCTTGTTCTTGTTGAAAAAATCACATCTAAAAATATCGGCGATATGTCGCTCGGGCTCAGCATAATATTCGGCGTAGGTTATGTTCTTATATTGAGACTGCTCAAAGACAAAAAATTTCAAGCGTCGGCGGTTTCCATATTGCTTTTGTGCACCGTGACGTCGGAAATAGCTCTCGGCAACACAAATCACTATTCAATGAATCAGAACAAGACCAATTACACAAGTGATTACGATGATTTTAAGACGCTGAAAAAGGAGCTTGACGACTACGACGGCAACGGATTTTACCGTATGGAGCTTACAAGCCTGCGCACAAGAATGGATCCTTGCTGGTACGATTACAACGGCGTTTCGGTATTTTCGTCAATGGCATACGAGAGCGTATCGAATATGCAGCAGGAGCTCGGTATGTTCGGAAATTACATCAACAGCTACACATACAATCCGCAGACGCCCGTATATAACGCGATGTTCGGTCTTAAATACCTTGTGGATAACTGCGGATATTATTTAAACGACGAGCTTTATTCAAGCCTTATGCAAAACGGCAAATTCACGGCATACAAAAACAATTACGCCCTGCCCATAGCCTTTGCGGTAAACAACGGTGTTGCCTCTTGGTCAAGCAAAGACGCCATAAATCCGTTTGAAGCGCAAAACAGCTGGTTTGAAAACGCGACGGGCATTTCAAATGTACTGACACAGGTAAATATAAACGATGTAACGTACAGCAATCTTAACGCATTCTCGGATATGCAGTTATCGGCAGGCATACTCGCTTATAACAAAAAGACATCCGGCGCTTCGGCAAGCTTTACGGCAGAGATAGTGCCGCAAAGCACCGCAAACGTATATGTATATGTAAAATCTTCGGTAAGTGACAATGCAACAATCACGGCGGATGGATTTTCAAAGACATTTGACGCCGACGACGGATATATAATCGACCTCGGCGAGCGCACCCCGGACGATACCATTTACGTGGACGTACCGATAAAATCCTCCGCAGCCGACAGCGGAACCTTATCTTTCTACGTTTACTCACTTGATATGGACAAATTCAAGGAGGGATACGAAAAGCTTTCGGGAAGCGGTGAGCTAAAAATCACCTCTTATAACGACACGGAAATATTCGGCGACATAACCGTTAATGACGGTGAAATGGTATATACCTCCATCCCCTACGACACAAACTGGGAGGTTTATGTTGACGGCGTTAAAGTGAAGTCCAAAGATATTGTCAAGATTTCTGACAGTCTTTTGGGATTTTATACCGACCCCGGCGAACACGAAATTTACTTCCGCTACTATTCTTACGGACTTAAAAACGGCGCGATAATATCGATAATCACCATTATCATCGCCACTGTTTTGATAATAATGAAGCGCCGCGGACTGTTGTTTTACAAGAAGAAAAAACAGGACAAGTGGCTGATGCTGCGTTCCGAAAAAGCTCCGATAACCGAAAATGTTTATAAGGAGATTTCGGTTTCTTCCGCGCAGAGCGCAGAGCCCGTACGGCAGGCTGCCGATGAAGAGCCGTCGGTGCAGGAAACGGAGTCCTCGGACGAAAAGAAGGAAGTGCGGGAAGATGATTCCGACACAGCGCCGCACGAAGATAACGAATAAAAAGCATTACCGTAACCCGTTTCAGAGATTTTGAGTGAAGAACCACACAGACAAACCCCGATGAGCTGCAAAAACAGTCCTCATCGGGGTTATATTTTTCTTGTAAAGGCGTTTGACAAATCACGCATTTTACAATACCATATATACAGAATTTTTTTGAAAGGAAATAAATATGTCTTTAAAAAATGACATCCGCTCGGAGCTTGAAGCGCACCGAGAAAAGAATATTTCCGGTCAATATCTTGCCGAAAAGTTCGGCGTATCGAGAAACGCCGTATGGAAAGCCGTAAATTCGCTGAAGAACGACGGATATGAAATAACCTCGGCAACGAACAAGGGCTACCGACTGTTAAAAAGCTGTGATGTTATTTCCGTAAGCGCAATAAAGGCATTGTGCGACAAGGATATTGACATAACCGTATGCGAAACCGTGGACTCGACAAACAACGAAGCCAAAAGGCGGCTTGCCGACGGTAACATCTCGGGGACAATGCTGATTGTATCGGGTGAGCAGACGCTCGGACGAGGCAGAAACGGAAGAAATTTTTATTCGCCTAAGGGTATGGGATTATATTTTTCGCTTGTCACCTCACCTAAAAGCGACCTGCCGTCTGCGATTGGGATAACGTCATACGCCGCGGTCTGCGTGGTGGAAGCCGTAAAAGAGCTTACGGGAACAGACACCGAAATAAAATGGGTCAACGACATATATTTAAAAGGTAAAAAGATTTGCGGCATACTGACAGAAGCTGTATCGGATTTTGAAACGGGAACGGTCAATAACATCATTGTCGGCATAGGCATTAACCTTAAACCCTCCCCGTTACCGGAGCCGCTTATAGACAAAGTGGGATTTTTGGACTGCGACAAGCCCATAAAAAACGAGCTCGTTTCGTCGATAGTTAATAAATTACTAAAGTATGACGAGAGAAGAGAAAGCTTTATAGACGAATACAAAAAGCACTCCCTTGTAATAGGCAGGGAAATAACATACGCAAAAAACAACGTCGAATTCTATGGCACGGTTCTTGACATAGACCGTAACGGAGGTCTGATAGTAAAAGATAAGGACCGTATAACGGTGCTGAAAAGCGGTGAAATAAGTCTCCGCCTTAAAAATTGACGGTTGCCGTAAAGATTATTTTTAACACTTTTTTATGACACCGCATAGTATGTTAAAAAGAAAAGGCGGTGTCGGCATGATAAGAAAACGACGTATCGGTATCGGAGCTGTGTTTGTAACTTTGGGTATAGCCTTGGCAGTTGCGTTTATTCTGCCGGCACAATGGCTCGTAGTTGTACTCGCTCTCGCTCTTGTTTGCAGCGGGATAACACTTTGCAAAAACTGTTGTTAAGGAGGGGTCTGTTTTGAAGGTAATCGTTTTTAAAAGTTCCAAGCTGCTCGGAGGTTTTCTGAGACTGATTTTCGGAATAAAAAAAGAGAGCATAACGCAATAATACAATAAAGGGCTGCAAAAACGAAAGTTTTTTACAGCCCTTTTATTTTACGATAATATTGTTCAGAATTTAAGCCATTCCGCCGATTCAGCGTCGGACGGCATACGGAAGTCACCGCGCGGCGACAGACTTACGGAGCCGACCTTGGGGCCGTCAGGCAGGCAAGAGCGTTTAAACTGACTTATGAAAAATCTCTTGATAAAAAGCCTGAGCCACTCCTTGAGCTGCTCCTCGGAATATTTGCCCGAAAAAGCCCGTGAAGCCATAAACAAAAGCTTTTGCGGCTTAGTGCCGAAACGCAGAAAATAGTAAAGATAGAAATCGTGAACCTCGTACGGTCCGAGCTTATCCTCGGTTTTCTGCTTTATATTGCCGTTATTATCGGGCGGTAAAAGCTCGGGACTTACGGGGGTGTCAAGCACGCGCAAAAGAATCTGCTCTATTTTGCCGCCGAATTTTTCGGCTTCAAAGCGAACCAAATGTCTCACAAGAGTTTTCGGTACGGAGCAGTTCACGCCGTACATACTCATGTGGTCGGCGTTATATGTGCACCAACCGAGCGCAAGTTCGCTGAGGTCGCCTGTGCCTACGAGTATGCCGCCGACCTTATTTGAAATATCCATAAGTATCTGTGTGCGTTCCCTCGCCTGCGTATTTTCATAGGTGATGTCGTGAATTTCGCTGTCGTGCCCTATATCGCTCATATGGCGCAGGCAGGCAGGTTTTATATCTATTTCCCTAAAAGTCGTGTTAAGCGCTTTTATAAGCTCTACGGCGTTGTTATACGTCATATCGGTAGTGCCGAAGCCCGGCATTGTGACGCATATGATGTTTTCATTGGGAAGCGACAACATCTCCATAGCCTTAACTGCTACAAGAAGCGCCAGCGTGGAATCAAGTCCGCCCGAAATGCCGATAACAGCCTTTTTAAGTCCCGTATGCTCAAGGCGCTTGGCAAGACCCGCGCTCTGAATGGAAAGTATTTCGCCGCAGCGAAGCTCCCTCTCGCTTTCGTTTGATGGAACAAATGGATAAGGATAAAAATCTCTTGTAATATCGTCATATTCCGCCTCGTCTACATATGCCGGAATGACGGTAAAATCATTTTCGCGCAAAATCTCGTTATTGTCGGAAAAAGAGCCGTTTCGCACACGCTCTGAATTCAACTTTTCAAAGTCTATAAACGCCGAGGCGCCGCTGCCGTCATAAGAAAAGCGTTCGCTTTCAGCTAAAATCGCGCCGTTTTCGGCTATTGTACAAGCTCCGGAAAAGACAAGGTCGGTCGACGACTCGCCGACTCCCGAAGAAGCATATACATAAGCACAAAAGCACTTTGCGCTCTGTACGGAAATTATATTTTTGCGGTAATCGTTTTTGGTTACAGCCTCATTGCTCGCCGACAAATTCGCTATAATATCGGCACCGTTAAGGCAAAGCTCACTGCTCGGCGGAACGGGAACCCAAAGGTCCTCGCAGATTTCGACTCCCAATACGGCTCCCGACGCCAAGGTAAACAGAAGATTGCTCCCAAACGGGACTTCGTCGTCATCGATAATAACCGACGAACAATTTACCTTTTCGGAGGAAGCGAACCAACGCTTCTCATAGTATTCGTTATAATTGGGTATATAGGTTTTCGGGACTATACCGAGAACAGCTCCGCTTTGCAGCACAGCCGCACAGTTAAACAGCCTGCCGCCCACACGCAGAGGCAAGCCTATGCATATAACGGCGTCGCTGTATGCCGTTTCTTTTGAAAATTTAACAAGGGCGTCAAGTGCGCTCTGTGTAAGCGCGTCCTGTAAGAACAAATCGCCGCAGGTATAGCCTGTAAGATAAAGTTCGGGAAATACTATAAGCGAACAGCCCGACTCGCTCTCACGTTTTACGGTTTTAAGAGCGTTTTGAAGATTTTTTTCGACATTTGCAACTGTTACGCGCGGTGAAACCGCCGAAACTTTTATAAATCCGGTATTCATATTGAGTCTCCGTTTTTCAAAATCGTTATGTCTTTGTGCATATAGCATATTATAGCACAAAAATTTTATACCGAAAAGACATATTTGTCCATAATCTCAATGATTGTGCAATCCGGTTGACAACGGTGCTAGAATAGAAGTTATAATCATAAGAAAGCAGTAGATAAAATGAGAAAATTCAACAAATCACACAAGCTCGACCACGTTTGCTACGATATACGCGGACCGGTCCTTGAAAAAGCGAGCGAAATGGAAAGCGCCGGCACCAAAATACTGAAACTTAACATCGGCAACCCGGCACCTTTTAATTTTTCCGCTCCGGACGAAATAATACATGATATGATATATAACCTGCGCAGCGCAGAGGGTTATTCGGACTCAAAGGGTATTTTTTCGGCAAGAAAGTCGATAATGCAATATTCGCAGCTCAAAAATCTGCCCAATGTCGGAATTAACGACATATACACGGGAAACGGCGTCAGTGAGCTTATAACAATGTCCATGCAGGGTCTTCTTGACAGCGGCGACGAAATACTCGTTCCGGCGCCCGACTACCCCTTGTGGACGGCTGCGGTAACGCTTGCCGGCGGAAATGCCGTTCACTATATCTGCGATGAGCAGAACGAATGGAACCCGGACATTGACGACATCAAGAAAAAAATCACGGACAGAACCAAGGGCATTGTAATTATCAACCCGAACAATCCCACAGGCGCGCTCTACTCGGAAGAGATACTTAAAGAAATAGTCGAAGTGGCGCGCAGTCATCAGCTTATAATCTTTTCGGACGAGATATATGACAGACTTGTTATGGATTCGTTAAAGCACATTTCGATAGCCTCTCTCGCCCCGGATATTCCGTGCATTACCTTTAACGGACTTTCAAAATCGCACAGAATAGCAGGCTTCCGTTGCGGTTGGATGTGCATAAGCGGCAACAAAGCGCCTATAAAAGACTATATTGACGGACTGAATCTGCTCTCGTCCATGCGCCTTTGCTCAAATGTTCCGGCTCAGGAAATTATACAGACTGCATTAGGCGGCTATCAGAGCATTGACGAATTGCTTTTGCCCGGCGGCAGAATATACGAACAGCGCGAAGCCGTTTGGAGCGCCTTAAACAGCATTGACGGTGTTTCCGCAATGAAACCCAAGGCGGCATTTTACATCTTCCCGAAAATAGACAGCAAAAAATACAACATCAAAAACGACGAGCAGATGGTATATGATTTCCTTGTGAGCAAAAAAATTCTTTTGGTTCAGGGAAGCGCATTCAACTACCCCACGCCCGACCATGTGAGAATAGTGTACCTGCCCACCGTAAAGCAGCTTAATAAAGCCTGCGAGGAATTTGAAGACTTCCTTAAGCATTACAAGCAAAAATAAAAGCGCCGACCGTTTGAAGGCCGGCACCGCAAACAAAAAGCACGGTTATTTCAGCCGTGCTTTTTGTTTTCCACATTTAATAAACGCTTTGCCCTGTTTTATAAATACGTCTAATACGTCCGTAAACTTCTTTCATCGAGATGAATTAAAGAAATATATCCATTATTACAACAAAGAACGCATTTCCTTTTAATATTTAATTTTGTCTATAATTTGAGGTTCACTTCAAACTCCCAATGCCTTTATTTTGCAAAAATATTCAATTTGATTTATTGACAATAAGTCGTATTTTAATCGCTGTTAGCGCGAGAAATCAACCGATTTGCTTTCGCCCGCGGCAAAATGAATTTCTTGAGTTTCGCCGCCGCAGGTTATTTTAAGCGTTTGTTCCCTATCGGAAGTTATAACAGCCCAAGCCGAGCCTTCACTCCATTCAAGCGAAGTAACCGTTGCACGGCAACGTGCTTTGATACCTGTTATTTTTCCGCTTTCAAAGCCACTTTCGGGCAATGCAGGCAGAAGTTCGATGGAAGTTTCATCCGAATAAACAAGTGCTTCGTTGATTATACCCAAATAGCCTATGGCAAAATCCGTGCAATAGCAACTGCCGCGGTCATAATCATGATTTGTCATAAGAGAATCATAACGGATTTTATGGTTTGAAAGCTTGAGCAAAGCCTGAGTGAGGCTTTCGGAATCCTTGAGTCTTGCCGCGATAAGCGAGCGGTGCACCAACGCATGCGAGGCTTCGTTCTCGCTCGCGCGGTTTGCGATTGCCTGAAGGCTTGCCTTTTTCAAATCCGAATTATTTTGAGTTTCAAACAGCGGCCAAGCCACATAGAGATGGCTTAAATGGCGATGCTTGTTATTTTCTTCAAACGCCATTGTGCCCCATTCCTTTAGCGCGCCAGAATCATCATAAAGATACGGCGGCAGTTTTTCTTTTAAATTCTGCCATTTTTCGGTGCTTTCCTGCGGAGCAACATCGTTTGAAACCGCAATAAGCATATTTAAATTATCCCTGCATGCCGCAATATCTATTGTGCAGTTTGCAACTGATGGGCTTGGATAATTTTCGGGATTGTTTTCAGGCGAATAGCCCGGTAAAATGCAGTAGCTTTCATCCGCCGCAAGCTCTGTTTTGCCCTTTTCGTAATGAATTGAGCCGTCTGCCGCAGTGTAATACTCGGCAGTTAAAAGCTGCCGCCAATAATTGGCGGATTTTATAAGCAGTGGATAAAGCACATCCTCCTCAAGTCTTAAATATCCGCGCTCTTCAATAGCGGATATTTGCGAATCGGTTAAATCAGCCTCCGTAGGAGAAAGCACACTGCGAAGCTTAATTAAATCGAATTCCTCGCTCAGCGGAATGTTAATGTCGCCGTAGCAAAGCAATGTTTCATAAAGCGGCTGAAGCATCCAAGAGGCACCCGCATTCCAATATCTGAAAGGATAGGGATAGCACGTTTCGGTTATGACGGCCTTATCGCCGTCCGTATTAACAGGTGCCTGAATCGCATTGGTAAATCCGTGGGTTGCATAAGCGTTTTCCTCCCAATCGGGCATTTGGCGCAAAAGGAAATAAGTGTAGCCTATCGGCGCACTTTGAATATTACCGGTATTTAAAGAAGATGTTTGCAAATTCACATTGGCGTCCATTGTGTATTTACTGCCCCAGCTTGTATTCCATTCACCTGTCCACATTCCGTAAAGGCGGCTTGTTGAATAACCGCTGCAGCAAAGATAAGCATATCTGCCTGCATAATAAGCTCTTTGTGCAAGCGCCGAATTAAGACTTTTTTTCCCTTTTTGAGCTGCGAGCAATTCCTCGTTTGCCGAATAATCGTTCTCACCAAGGGAAATGGTTACGGCATCAAACTGAGGGCTGTAAATTTTTAAATGATTTTGCAAAGCAGAATTATAATCAAATCCGGAAGTTAATTTGTATTTTTTTACCACAGTTTCAAGCTTTTGAACCGCGAAATCAACAACAGCAAAATTATTTTGCGCTTCAAAATCCGAATATTCGCCCATATCATATGTGCGCTCGCTGACGGCAAGCAAGTAAACATTGCTCGCGCCCGTAATTTTAACGGCAGGATTATCACCGCTGAACTGCGCTTCGGAAAATGCTTTTTCGGCATTTATCACTTCTTTTGTGCCGCCATCGGAAACAACATAAACCGCGGTGGTGTAACCGCCTCTCTTCAACTCGCTGTTTTCGTAATCGGGATAATGCGCCGCAAGGGCAAGCCAATTGCCACCTCTTTCGGCAAGCTTTTTATATTTTAAATCAATTTCGTTTCCGTCTCCGAAATTCGCAAGTGCTGAAATATCATCAAACGAAACAGTTAAATCAAGCTTTGTGCCGCCCGCGTTGATTTTTATAATTGAAACTCCATCTGCAAAAGAGGTAAACGCCGTGCGAGTAACAGTGCCGTTTTTATCCGAATATTTAACTCCCGTTTCGGCGGTTTCGTAGTCGGTATATCTTAAATAATTTTTCACCTTGCTCTTTTGCGAGGATATGCGAAGCTCGCCGCCGGGGTGATAACCGTAAACATCGTCGTAACTTGCATTGTCAACAATATCTTTGCCGCTTACTATGTTTTGCTTAACCGTTTCCAGTTCATCAAAGGTTTGCGGACAAGTACGCACATTTTTATTCGGCAAAATAAAGTGCATATTTTGAAAAATATATGTATCCTCATACGGCGCGCCGCTTGTAACAAATCCACAAAGCCCGTTGCCGGACACCATTCCCTGACGCCATGATTTTGTTTTGTTTGTTTTATTGGCTTTAAGTTCGGTATATTCGCGACTGTAGCTGATTTTAGAATGATCTGTGAAAATGCTTTCGATTTCCTGAGTTAAAGAAGCTTTTGAACGGCCCGCACTGCATGAGGCAAGCGACATCACCACGGCTGCGCTCAAAAGAACGCAAAGCGCTTTTTTTGCATTTTTTTTCATAACATCTCCGATATTTTGAGCCATATGGTGGCATTTATAAAATTAGTTTATCATTTAAATGGCTGAAAAGCTATAGTATTTATTTACAGATACAAAGGTGATTATTTGTGCAATTGTTGTAACGGATTTACCTTAAGTCTAATAGGAGATACATATCAATGCGCTGTTTTTACGGTGGAAAGGACTTGGAATTTTGAAGCAATACGGTCAATCTTCCCACAGGTAAAATAACTGCATAACTGCACAGCTGTGAGCATTTGCACTGCCTTTTATGCCGGACAATGTTATGCAACAGCTTTACAATTAGGCTGACACTTTTGTGGTTGGCAAATAGATCGGTACAACGCCTTGCCCGGCGGCAGAATATACACGAACAGCGCGAAGTCGTTTGGAGCGCCTTAAACAGCATTGACGGCGTTTCCGCAATGAAACTCAAGGCGGCATTTTACATCTTCCCGAAAATAGGCAGCAAAAAATACAACATCAAAAACGACGAGCAGATGGTATATGATTTCCTTGTAAGCAAAAAAATTCTTTTGGTTCAGGGAAGCGCATTCAACTACCCCACGCCCGACCATGTGAGAATAGTGTACCTGCCCACCGTAAAGCAGCTTAATAAAGCCTGCGAGGAATTTGAAGACTTCCTTAAGCATTACAAGCAAAAATAAAAGCGCCGACCGTTTGAAGGCCGGCACCGCAAACAAAAAGCACGGTTATTTCAGCCGTGCTTTTTATTTCCCACATTAAATAAACGCTTTGCCTTGTTTTATATAAATACGTCTGTAAACTTCTTTCATAGAACGATAAACTCTTAGAAGCTCTTCTTCATCGGCTTCCACAGCTTTTTCGGATGGTTTACCAAGCAAATAATCGGTAGAAACATTAAAATACTCAGCTATCCTTACAAGAGTTGCAAAATCCGGTTCACTGCTCCCCTGCACATAACCGCCCATAGTTGACGGAGCGATATTAAGATCGAGAGCAACTCTCTTTTGTGTAAAATTACGCTCTTCAATAAGTGTACGCAATTTTTCGCTGAATTCCATACGTTTCACCTCTTTTATATTTTAATCTAAAAGAAGTCGCCGCGCCTTATTATAACGTGAATATAGTTGACAAAACGAGTTTCTCGTGATACTATATGATTAAATATTAGAGTTGGAGGTTAAATCATGCAAAAATTTAAAGAAAATACGGCTGTTTCAAAAATTATTGCGGCTGCTTTGTCTCTCGTGATTTTAATTTCGGGCATATCGGCGATAATTATAGGTCACGTATACAAATCGGCAAATGCGGGAAATGAGTTAAATGAATACAAAATTGCCGTTGAACAAGGCTTCTCCGGTTCTTTCGACGATTTTATAACAGCACTTAACGGAAAAACGGCATACGAGGTTGCTTTGAAAAACAACTATGCAGGCAACAAAAAGGATTATGCAAATGCTTTAAATCTTGTCCCGGAAAACGGAATTTCGGGAAGAGCAATTACAAATATCACCCCGGACAATAAAACAAGTTTCGGTATAGCAACATATAACGGAGAGGACTACTCTGCGGCAAATGATATAGTAGCTGTTTTCAGCAGTGATTTTTCAACATTGACCATTACTAAAAACACAAGTGAAGGCGAGCCAAAAATACGAGATAATGCATTTAACAGTTGGTACAAAATCGCCAAGAACAAGTCATTATTAATAAATGAAGACAAGAAGATGAACAATGTTAAAAGCATAACAGTCGGAGAAGGAATAAAAACTATACCCTACAGTCTCTTCAACAGATGCATCAATTTAAAGACCATAACGCTTCCCGATTCGCTCGAAATTATCGGAGATTATGCTTTGATGGACTGCTACGCTCTTACGGATATAACTATTCCCAAAATGACCCGCGCTATTTCGTCAAGTGCTTTTACCGGATGCAATGCGCTCACCGACATTAAACTATCAAATGAAAATCCGTACTTTGTCAACGACAGCGGAGTTTTATACGGCATAGGCAAAACTATGCTTATAGCTTATCCGGACGGAAAAGCCGATACCGAATACCATCTTCCGTCAGAAGTAAGAGAAATAGGAGACAGAGCCTTTGACAACTGTCATAATCTTGAATATATAACCATACCGAACACAATTACAAAAATCGGAGATTATGCCTTTTATGACGCTTCACTAAAGAAAGTTTCATTTGAAGACGACAATGCCGCCACAATCGGATTTTATGCATTTTGGGGCTGTAAAAATCTGACCGATGTTAAATTACCAAAAACGCTGAAAGGAATTTCGGCAGGCGCGTTTCGTAACTGCCGAAATCTTGAAACCCTCGCTGTTCCCGATACAGCACAATTCAGTTGTCAAGTAGTATCTTACTCAGGGTTAAAAAGCTTTACCGTGCCAAAGACCAAAACAAGCATAGTAAGCCAAGATTTTGCAGGGTGCAAGGCTCTTACGGAAATTACAATTCCTTCATCTGTTACAGAAATTTCCGGTGACGCTTTTCTTGATTGTGATAATCTGAAAACAATTTACGGTTCACAAGGCTCGTATGCGGAGAAGTTCGCTAAAGCAAACGGATACACATTTGTTGCGAAATAATCTGATTTTACTCATAAAAAACAACTCGCTGTGTGATATGTACCCCCAATACTGGACACCCAGTATTGGGGGAATTTTAATGAAAT
>ERZ808242.154-NODE-154-length-53613-cov-8.616304_pt1 | contig 53613 bp, 59 predicted proteins | sample MGYA00521244_ERZ808242 | MGnify/ENA primary metagenome ERZ808242 (study PRJEB31516, sample SAMN03275573) | gut metagenome | biome: mammalia-associated habitat; material: feces | host: Papio cynocephalus | place: Kenya | collected 2012-07-27 ... | reverse complement strand
CCGGCATGGGCTGCGGCTCCAGCACCGTATCGTCGTATGCATCCAGTACGGTCTGCGCAGCCGATACAGGTCTCATAGTCTGCACTGCCGCCATCGGTTCCTGATACTGTTCTTCCACCATCGGTGCCTGATACCGCTCTGCATGCACCACATCTTCGGCGGTCTGCGCGGCTGCAAGCATGGCAGGCTCCGGCTTATTCTGCGGCACCGGTTCCGGAGTCTCCGCTTTGTGCTTTTCCCGATTTCGCCAAATTCCCCTCAAAAATCTGGTTTCGGAAAGTTTTATGATAATTCCGTCACACCCCTCGTAAGGAATTCCGGTTCCGGCTAAGTTTTCATTATGCCAGATGCTGGCATACTCTGCGGTCCCGTACTGCAGATAAATGGTGTCTGCGGGATAGCCTTCTCCTTCCGAAAGCAATATAAGCTCTCCCCGGCAGGAGTCCGTAGGATACAGTCCCCTGATATGTATCTGCACACGGCTTTCGTCCCCTCTCGCTTCCCACTTAATCACGCCGCCGTTTTTTATTTTATTCTCCCGCTCAACATAGTCTAAATAAATAATTTTTTTCTGAAAAAAAATCTTGTCCCCTTTTTCCATATCCGCAAAATCCCCTTAGCCAATTTCTTTAGTGATATATATGCGGAATATCCGAAAAATATGACAAGATTTTTCAAAAGTATCAAAATAAATAAAAAGGCTCACCAGAAAATACTATATACTCTCTGGTGAACCTTTTTGATAAGCTCAAATCTGGTTTGATGCACGCACCTCCCCAGTAAAAATCTCTGACGATTTTTGTTCTATAAAATGTATCATACTCTTTTCCGACATTCTTGTCAACTGCTTGCTATAAAAAGTTAGTATGTCTGGGATTACTGTTCTTTTTCGTAATATACTTTATAATACTGCTAATAAAAAGATAAGCATCCTTTATATAGGGATTTTTATCAAAATATTCTTTATGCCTTTTTATGCGACCATCTTCATCACAAAATAAATGTTTTATTTCCTCCATTTTCCTATTTCGGGAATTTTTAGTAGCCGATAGTCTATATTGAACTTCGGACACTGTATTATACATCTTTTGATTTATTCTGCTATTTAGAAGAAACTGTAGAACCTCATGCGCCGCTTCTTTAATACTATACCCCAAAATTCATTTTCTACATTTTGTTTTAACACATTTAAAAAACACTTTTTTATTTGAAATACAATACTTTTATACGTTCCAGTGCTTCTTTAATGTATTCCGAACTTGCCTTATACTGTTCAAATACAATATTGAAACCCTCTGGATCGTCACATACAAAATTCCAATAATCTTTTCCAATCAGTAATTCGTCATCAGCAAAAAACTGCTTCACTCTTTCCTGCTTCCACTCAGAGTCTTCACCATACTTATTATAAGCCGTTCCAAAAAACAACTTTATTTTATCGTCTGGTTTATCCCTCAACGAATTTTTAAGAATAAAATACTCTTGTAACATAGCAAGTTTTTCAGTCTTTGCTTTTTTATTATCTAAGTCACCACCAGCTTTAAGCTCTATTAAATAGTGCTCTTTTTTCTTATTATTATAGAAATAGTGGTCTGTCACATGTGATTTTTCAAAACTTCGTGTATCCGCTGGTATCATGCAAGTAAAATCACAATAATCTGAAGTCAATGGCTTTCTATGTTTTTCATATTCCAATATAATATAATCCATATGCTGTGATTGCTGTGGCAACAAGAAAGAATCAATATTACCACGCACATCATAAGACAATTTTGCCACTTCATTTCCTATTTTTTCTAAAACCTTTCCAAACGAACTGTCAAAACTTCTAACAAACGCACTATAAAACATAAACTCCTTACCAAGTTCCGCAACGAAACAATTATTCTTCTTGCTGTTAATAACCCCCTCTGGATCACTTACTTCATTAGCAAATCTAGTTTCATAACTATCCGTAAATTTCTTTATCTCCCTATCGACAATATTTTGTATTGCAGCCTTTTTTGCTTCGTCCATTAATTAGTCCCCTATCTTATAATTTGTAATTAACAAATGCTGTGCATTCTTATCATTCCTATCTTGAAAACTCACAAAATATTTCTTATCAAAGGACGACACATATAATCGATTGTCATTTGCTGTTTTAGTGTCCGCGCAATATAGTGAAGAAATATAATCTGTGTTTTTTATAACAATCATGAAATTAGCCTTGCATTCTTTTATTAAATATTCTGCTAATCTAGCTTGATCCTCTTTGTCAAATTCATTTTTTGCATATGTACTAAATTCCGAATCATATGGCGGATCTAAAAATACAAAATCATTCTTTTCAGGTTTATATGTATTCATAAATTCATAAAAATCCATATTACCAATTGTAGTATCCGAAAGATGTTTAATCACATCTTCATTTTGATAATACTCAATCTTATTTGTAAAAGATTTTCTATTATAGGAAATTCCACCATATGGCACATTAAACTTACCATCCTTATTGTATCTAAACATAGACGAATAACATACCTGTCTAATAAAAAAATATATTGCCGTAGCAAATTCTTTACTAATTCCTAATTCATCTTTATTATTCATCAACATTCTAAAATGAGTATAAAAAGCAGCTTTCAACGCAGATTCAATATTAGATACAACATCCGGATATACTAAATCCCCTTTTTCTCCCTCTATCTTATTCATTCTTATCATTTTATTCTTTATACTCTTACACAACTCATAAACAAACTCCTCAATCTGATAATTGAAATTAGTTGTTAACAACCCATTGAATTCATCTGCATTTGCGAGAACAAATTCTGTTATCTTATCGCCTAATTGTTGCTTATTTAATTCACCTTTTTTATACATATAGTATATATCTACTATTGTATTTTCATGATGGTCAACAACTTTACTTATAATATTCCAGTTATATTCAATTGCATTTAACTTATCAAAGAACTCCTTATTTTGCTCTTTAACCATTTCATAAAGTGCAATTAACTCGTCTGACTTATCATTTATGTAGTATTTCTTTGCGTCAATCGCAAAATATACAGCGCCTCCACCAACAAATGGTTCATAGTAGTTATCGATTCTATTAGGAAGTGCTGGTATTATATAGTTCAATTCTTTTTCTTTACCACCTGGATATTTAATCAATGGTGATAATCTATTTGACAACACATTCTCCATAGTAGCCCCCTATTTCTTGTAAATTATTTTATATGCAGAAACTTCTTTATCAAACACACCTTCAACAGCATTTCCTAATATATATTCTATTTTTCCGGTTTTTGTACTCATATCAAATTCATACACTCTAGCTATAACATAGTTTTCCTTATGCAACTCATAAAATGCATACTCCAACGATGACATATAAAAAGGTGTCTCTTTCTTACCAGTTGTAGATTTAACTTCAATGTACATAAGCTTTTCATCAGCATTAAATGAACTTATATCATATCCTACCCCATCACCATCTATCTTTGAAACATGTCTGACACTTTTTAAATATTCCGGTGCATGCTTTTTTACAAACTCAATTTGGTCATTATAAACCAATTCTTCACCTGCATTACCAATCAATTTTTTCTCTTTATTAATTCTTTCAAAATCAATTTTCCGGGCATAGAATATTGCTGCCCTATTCTTCTTTTGACCAAGCTTTTCTACATAAACTTTTTCTTCAAGGACATCCTTCAATTTCTTACACTCATAAGATACATACTTATCTATTACACTGTCATAATATACATTGTTAAAAAACATCTTATTAGAATGTGAACGTAAATTTCTTACTTTTTGAGAAAAATATGTATCATTTCTATTCGCTATAATATCCATATCATGCCCCGATGGTTGCATACGTTCAATCAAGATTCCAATCAATTCCCCCATAGTGAGTTCGCCATATTCTTCTATTACCTTAACTGCTTCTACAGCAATTTTACTTTCTGTAAATCTAGACATACCTTTATCTCCTTCACCTTTCTCTTTCTATCAAAATTTATTCTATGGCACTACGTCCACTTTTTATCCAAGCATCTAGTTCAACTCTCTTAAATTTCCATAATTTACCTATTTTATGTGCCGGCATATCCGTCTTCTTAATCCAATTTCTAACAGTATCCTTCGTCACATCCAAATAACTGGCAGCCGCTTCAATTCCAATCCAATCTTCCATATAATTATCCATAGCATACGCTCTGCTATTCCTTAAAACTCTATCAATAGAGTAGCACATATGTTCTGTGCTTTCAATGTGTTTTTGTGATATTTCATAGTATTTCTTAGTAGTATTTTGAAGTAGGAGCGTCGTCTCCGATGTTCTTCTTCCTACCTTCTCAACCATCTCCGCAATCTCTACTTTTCTCTCCAACTTTGTTGTCTTATTCTCCCAATCCACTAAAGTATTACTTTGAACTTTGATATAAGCCTCGATTCTGTCCGCTTGCTCATTAACCTCTTTTACCGTTCATCTGCTTCTATCCATTGATGGAGCAACTTATGATTGACCGCACACCACATTGCTGCAGACATACATGTATCTCCATGTTAACAGAAGCCGGTATCACTCAGACGATTATCAAAAGATTGTGGGGCACTCCGGTACAATGACTTTAACCGAGAAAGTATATACCCACTTTGATATTAAGTAGCTTGTAGATGCGATTAACAAGATTTAAGCGAAGTAAAAAGGACATTCCCAGATTTCTCTGAAGATGTCCTATACACATCATTGATATTCATGTTACATGCCATTTAAAAATCCAATACATTTAACAACTTTCCACACCCTCTGTGCCCCTGTAAAATGGGCTTTTGGGATTTCTTCGTTTCAGAAAGATTATCTCTAAAATAATTTTTCTTATATACATATCAAGCTTCGATAACTCTACCAGATATGCAAAATCCAAGTTAAAATATTTCTTTGTCTGCGAATTCATATTGTAATTTCGAGCATACGATTTAAGCTTAAAATAGTAATTGTTATACTGTAAATTTTTTTTGCATCCTCCTCAGAACAGATTTCAAATTTTATGTCTTTTTCTTTCATATCCTGAACCTGTCCTTCGACAGTCAGCTTTTGTTTATCCTGTTGTTTTTCCATCTATCTCCCCATTTGTTCACAATGAAATATCTTTCCACCCCTAATGCAGCAAGATACCCTAATCCTTCTGTTTAATAATATGTTTCATCACAAACTGCATCATGGGACCTATGGCAATGACGCAGACCACGGTGCCGATGCCGATGACGCCGCCGAAGAAATAGCCGCAGACAAGGTAACAGGCATCCACCAGTACCCGGATAAGTCCAAAGGGCTTTTTCGTGCGGTTTGCGATGGCAAGGTACAACGCATCGTTGGGTGCCACACCTATTCCCGCGGATTTAAGCAATGGAAAGCCTATGGACACAACCACACAGGTCAGGGCAAATTCCAGTGCAATAACCGGTATGGACGGTTCTTTCGGCAAAATAACGGCTACCACCTTTGCCATGCCGTCCAGAAACAGTCCCGCAAACGCCACGGCAAATACCATGCCAATCTTAAACTGCGTCCTGTCCAGCAGAAACACAATGATTAAAAGCACCAGTGTCAGCAGAAAGTTTGCCGTTCCCACGCTGACGGAGCATACCTTGGAAAGTCCCTGCATGAATACGGTAAAGGAGTCCGACCCAATTCCTATCTGCAGGAAAGAGGCGACTGCCAACTGTATAATGGCAAGTCCGGCAAAAAAGCGCAGCAGCGTCATGGGAGTCAGGGATAAAATCCCCGTTTTCCGTAAAAATGATTTTGTCTTTTCTTTCATAAAAAATAAACCAGCTTCGTGTAATTTATTTGCAAAAATTTAGTACTCCATGGTATCCAGATACTTCATGTAATTTACGACCATGAGAGCAATCTTGAAGGTCAGGGCATCGTCGAAGGTGCGGATATCCAGTCCCGTGCATTTCTGCATTTTCTCAATACGGTAAACCAGCGTATTCCGGTGCACAAACAACTGTCTGGATGTTTCGGAAACATTCAGGTTGTTTTCAAAGAACTTATTGATGGTCGTGAGCATTTCCTCATCCAGTTCCTCCGGAATGGAATCACCGAAAATCTCCTTGATGAAAATTCTGCACAGGTTAATGGGAAGCTGGTAAATCAAACGTCCTATTCCCAGTGTGCTGTACGCCATAACATCCTTTTCCGCATAGAAAATCTTGCCGACATCCAGAGACATTTTTGCTTCCTTATAGGATTTGGAAACGTCCTTAAGCTCCGGCACTACGGTACCGAATGCCACCTTGACGTTGAGCATAGCTTCCGTATTCATCATATCCACTATGGTGTTGGCAATGTCCAGAAGGGAGTCCTGTGTATAACCGTCCTCCAGGGATTTAATCAAAATCACATTGCTTTCATCTACCGAAGTAATGTAGTCGCCGTTCTGTGCGGAAAACATTCCTTTCAGAAGCTCGGTGACAATACCGTCCTTTTCCGATTTTGTTTCAATCAGATAAACCAGACGGGGCACGCTGACTTCAATGTGCAGCTTCTTAGCCCGGTTGTAGATGTCCACAAGAAGCAGGTTGTCTAAAAGCAGATTCTGGAAGAAATTGTTCCTGTCAAACCGTTCTTTATACGCAATAATCAGATTTTGCAGCTGGCAGACGGCAATTTTGCCCACCATGTAAACATCATCCGAAGTTCCTCTTGCTACCAGTATGTATGCAACTTCCCCCTCATCCAGCGCTTTCAGCAGATGTTCATTGCCAATCACCTGACTGTCCGCCGGTGACTGGGCAAAGCTCGTCACAAAGTCATTGGACAGGCTGCCTTTTTCCGCTGTAGCCGCTACCAGACTGCCTGTGATGTCGTAGACACAAAGGTCAACCTTTGTAATCGCTTTTAATTCGTCAATGCTCGTCTGAATAATCTGGTTTGAAATCATAAACCGAAATCCCCTCTTTCTTTTTATTATCCGTAAATGCAAAAACGGGGGTGCATATGCACCCCCGAAGTGTTTGTTTATTAGTTGGTAATAACCTGCTCGGTATCCTTATCGAATACATGAATTTTTTCAACATCCAGAGCAAATCTTACGGTATCGCCAGGTCTTGCAGTGGTACGGGAATCTACTCTTGCAGTTACAGGGAACTCTTCCAAATCGAAGTACAGATATACTTCAGCACCCAGTAATTCGTATACCTTGATGGTAGATTCGAATACGCTGTTAGGAGAAGCTTCGATGTACATTTCAGAATCATATACATCTTCAGGACGGATACCGAAGGTAACAACCTTTCCGTCATAACCGCCGTCAATCAGCTTCTTGGATTTTGCAGGAGGAAGAGGAATGCTGTGACCAGCAATCTTTAAGTTAGCTACATCGCCTGCTACTTCTACAGTTGCATCTAAGAAGTTCATCTGCGGAGATCCCATAAATCCTGCTACGAACAGGTTGCAAGGCTTCTCGTAAAGGTTCTGAGGAGTATCTACCTGCTGGATAACGCCATCCTTCATAACTACGATTCTGGTACCCAGTGTCATAGCTTCGGTCTGGTCATGTGTTACGTAGATGATGGTGGTACCTAATCTCTGATGTAATTTAGCGATTTCGATACGCATCTGTACACGCAGTTTTGCATCCAGGTTGGAAAGAGGTTCGTCCATAAGGAATACCTTAGGATTACGAACGATTGCACGACCCATGGCAACACGCTGTCTCTGACCACCGGAAAGAGCCTTAGGCTTTCTGTCCAGGAGGGGAGTCAGGTCAAGAATCTTAGCTGCATCTTTTACCATCTTATCGATTTCATCCTTCGGAACTTTTCTTAACTTAAGTCCGAAAGCCATGTTGTCATATACAGACATATGAGGATACAGAGCGTAGTTCTGGAATACCATCGCGATATCTCTGTCCTTAGGTTCTACATCGTTTACGATTCTGTCGCCGATTCTTAATTCACCGGAAGAGATATCTTCCAGACCAGCGATCATACGAAGTGTGGTGGACTTACCGCATCCGGAAGGTCCTACGAAAATAATAAATTCCTGATCTGCAATTTCAAGGTTGAAGTTCTTAACTGCTTCGAAACCGTTAGGATATACTTTGCAGACATTTTTTAATGATAAACTTGCCATATTTTATGACTCCTTTCTTGCTGTACAAATAAATACATTCGGCCTAACCTTGTTTTAGTATACCGAAAAAATCCTTTTCTTGCTATAACACTATTTCACAAAGTTTTCGTTGGGGTTTGTAAAAATTGCTTATGCTTCAGTCCAAATCGGGCACTTTGTACAAACTTTTTCTGTTTTAATATACAATGTGCCGAACAAGTTTCAGACCTCCGTGTACTCCTCCCCGTAAAACGCCAACTGGTTCTTTCCCTTCTTTTTTGCCACATACATTGCCTGGTCCGCCGCTTTATACAGATCTTCAAAGGACTGGGCATCCTTGGGATATACGGCTGCACCGATGCTGGCAGTGGCGGAATACTTCACATAGCTGCCCGCCTGAAATCCCCGGAAGAAGTTTTCCAGACGTTTTGCTTCCTTCTTAATGATGGCTTCTTCCTTCATGTTACATAAGAATATCATGAATTCATCACCGCCGGTACGTCCGATAATGTCGCTGGCACGGAATTCTCCGCAGATATGTTTTCCCAGTGTTTTGAGCACTTCGTCTCCGAATGCATGCCCCATGGTGTCATTGATTTTCTTGAAGTTGTCAATGTCAACCACAAACATCACCGCTGCTTCGTCGGGATGGGCCGCCAGATGTTCCCTGATTTTCCGTTCCGTCGCTATCTTATTATTCAGAGTGGTAAGAAGGTCCGTGTCGGCTTTATCCTCCAGCGCCTTCTTCTTTTCATTGTCATGGATTCTTTCCACCACATCAATGATTGACAAAATCACTATAAAAACAACCAGAGAGACCATAATCTGCACGGCTATGGAGTGTGAAGGGCTCCAGCCTATGCGCACCAGTTCATCCACACAGGTCTGTTGTGCTCCGATTATCAGAAAATAATCGCCGTCCAAAATTGGCACTTCAAACAGGGTATAGGAATAGTTCCCGCCGGTATATTCTTTCGTGCACGTCAGATTGTTTTTCATCTGGGCTTTCAGGATTTCTGTCTGAAAGCCGCTGTCCGTCAGGGTCTTCAGTGTCTGTATGTAATCGTCGGAAGCCACGCAGAAGGGATTGCCCTTTGCCTGCGCTTTTTCATCCAGATACACCACTTTGCCGTTCTTATCTAAAATCAGATAAAAAGCATCGCTGCCGAAATTTTTCGTGACATTCTGCCTGGCAATCAGATTTCTGTCGTAAGCGCAGATGACATATCCTTTCAGCGCTCCATCCTTCTCAATAGGCGCCACTGCATAAAAGGACTCCCCGCCTGCGTAAATATTACCCTTCTGTTTGCTTTCCCGGTTCATCTCCGCAGCCTTTGCATACCGTGTCATTTCCTCTTCCGTCAGCTCTTCGCCGCCGGCACGGTATCCGGTACCGTCCATATCGTAGATAAAAATATCCTCTAAATTGGTCGTATCCAGAAATGCCTGTATCACCTTATTCACATCACCGGCATTTTCGTACCCCAGATACTTTGCTATGACATCCACAGCCTTTTCCGCTAAATGAAAGGTTTTGTCAATCTGCTGTCCCACGGCGAGTGCCTGCGCTTCAAAATTATCCGTAACCTTTTCCTTCTCCTGTTCCTTTGTAACGGAAAGGGAGCGGAGAAGCAGTCCGGTAATTACCAGCACAAGAATAGCCGTAGGCAGCACTTTCCTTCGGAAAATCCTGCCTATCCGGTTATCGTTCATTATTTGTCCTCTTGCTTTTCTTCAAACATCGGCTTGTCACTAAAGATTTTTTCCTGTTCCGCGTCGGCGGACTTCTCTTCGGAAGTACCCTGTTCCTCTTCCTGATTTGCTAAAATCTTGTCTTCCAACTGTTTGAAAAACTTACTGTAGAGCGCCGCGCTGCAATAAACCGGCACGGAAATTCCAAACAGGAATACAATGGGAAACAGATAAAAATTGGAAACCCATAAAAGTACCCACGGACAGGCATACAGCACTACCATGGCTATGGTAAAAGGAAACTTCATCATACTGATGGCAAACGCATTTTTCATGGTATTTTTTATGGTATTGATAAATTTCGCCTGTACGGCGTAAACCCATACCAGATAAAAAATATACATAATGGCTGCGGCCATAATCAGAACCTGTGCCACCTTGGGGATATGGATGTTGGAATTTTCATTCATAAGGAAAATATCCGTTACGAAAACCGTAAGCAGCAGTAAATTGATAACACCGAGAATAAATCCCTGCTTGAAATTTACCTTAAATGCCTTAAAGAAATCCCTGGTAATATACCCCTCTTCGTTACGGTACATTTTCAATTCCACATAATGTGCTGCGGAAAGTGCCGGCCCGATGGTCACAATGGGAATACAGCAGATAAGGGTGAGGATGTTTAACCACATCAGGTCCGCAAACTTGTTAAGTATCCTCATCAAGGGACTGTCCAAATCAAAAATTCTACTCATTTTGTGCTTTCCTCCTACAAAAATCTCTCCATGGAAGTCACCCGGATGCCGGAGAAGCTTTCCTCCGGTGCGCACGCATGAAATCCTGTTTTACGGTAAAAAGCCACCGCATAAGGTGCCGCTTTGACAGACATATAGATTTCTCCCCGTACTTCTTTGAGATACTTTGCCATTGTCTCTATCAGTGCCCTGCCCACTCCCTGCATATGATATTCTTCGTCTACAAATAACAGAGAAATAAAATTCCTCCCTCTTACGGAAATCTCTCCGATAATTTTTTCACCATCCAGTGCCACCAGCATAGGATATCTCCCGTTCAAAAACATCTGGTAAATCTTTCCGTTTGTCAGAAAATCCTGAAAATTAATAACGCCCTCTTCTGTATAATCGGCTGCTTCGAAGCGCATAAAAGTCTGCCAGACCATCTGCATGGTTTCCGGCCAGTCCTCCGGCTTTGCCCATCTGATCGTATAAGGAATATCCAAGATATTGCTCATATAAGCCTTCTTCCGTTCTAAACGTTAATTAAGTTATTATAACAAATGGAACCTTATCTCACAAGATGCTGTTTTACCCAATTTTCAATATCTTCCATAATATCGTACCGGTCCGTTTCATTCATCAGCTCATGACGGTCCTTCGGGTACAGCTTTAAGGTAACGTCCTCCACGCCCGCTTCTATCAGGGCATTGTAGGTCTTCTTTACCCCTTTTCCGTATCCGCCCACGGGGTCGTCTTCACCGGAAATCACAAACAACGGTAAATCCCTGGGGATTTTCTTCATATTGTCCATACTGCAGGCACGGGAAACCAGTGTGCTTAAGGTCTTGAACCCGTTGGGTGTAAAATAAAAGCCGCAGTTGTCGTCCGCAATATATTTGTCCACTCTCTCCGTTTCCTTGGACAGCCAGTCAAAGCCGGTGCGCGGCGACTCCACCTTTTTGTTGTAGGAGCCGAAGGTTACCTTGTCCAGAAACTTACTGGGTACATTTTTACCGTGGAATACCCCTACCAGAGAAGTTACGGCTTTTCCGAAGGACACATACAGAGGGGACTTCATGCCGGTTCCCATAATGATGGCTCCCTGAATACCGGTGCCGTAACGGTAAATGTAGTTTCTGGTGATGAAGGAGCCCATGCTGTGTCCTAGAATAAAATAGGGAACGCCCGGATAAAGCTCCTGCGTCATTTTTTTCAGTCTGTGCACATCCCTGACCACAACCGTTGCCGGGTCCTGCTCGCAAAAATATCCTTTCACCCCACCTTCGGGCACGGATTTCCCGTGTCCTAAGTGGTCTTCTCCCGTCACAAGATAGCCTTTTCCGGTAAGGAACTCCGCCAGTTCCTCATACCGTTCCACATATTCCGCCATACCATGCACAATCTGTATAATTCCCTGAATGTTTTCACTCTCCGGCAGCCATCTGACCGCGTGGATTTTCGTAACATTGTCCCGGGACGCAAATGTAAACTCCTCTTTTTTCATAGATAACCCCATCTTTCTCTATAAAATACCGGACATTACTGTGTCCATCATTTCCTAACCGCTTTGCAGATTAGCAGATTTCCGCACCTGCGGGCATATCCTTCTCCGGCTTCATCAACGCCAGATTTCCTTCCGCATCCTCTGCACATAACAGCATACCTTCGGAAAGAACGCCTGCCAGCTTGGCGGGCTTTAAGTTCACCAGTACCATAACCTTTTTGCCCACCATTTCTTCCGGTGAGTAATAAGCCTTGATGCCGGACACAATCTGCTTTACCGTGCTGCCGATTTTAACCTGGGAGCACAGAAGCTTCTTGGACTTGGGCACTGCTTCACAGGCAATAATTTCGCCTACCTGGAACTGCATAGCGGCAAAATCCTCATAGGAAATTTCCGGCTTTGCTTCAATATCAATGCCTTTTTCTTCCTCTTCTTCCTTTGCTTTGGCAGCCATCATTGCCTGTGCCAGTTCTTCTTCCTTCTTTGCCACTTCCTTCATATCCAGACGGGCAAACAGAATTTCAGGCTCTGCCGTTACCTTGTTGCCGTTCTCATACAGGCCGAACTTCTTAAGGTCGCTGAAATCTCTTACGGAAGTATTCAACTGCTTCACAATCTTTTCAGCGGTTTCGGGCATATAGGGCTGCAGAAGAGATGCGCCGATGGTAATGCTTTCCACTAAATTGTAAAGCACGGTGGAAAGACGGTCGCTCTTTGCTTCATCCTTTGCCAGTACCCAGGGTTCTGTTTCGTCAATGTATTTGTTGCAGCGCTTGAAGATACCGAAAATCTCGGTAATGGCATCTGCCACACGCAGAGTGCTCATCTTTTCTTTTACCTTGTCGTAGGTACCGGTTACCACTGCCTTTAAGTCACCATCCAGCGCTTCATCCACAGCACCCTTGTCGGCAACTACACCTCCATAGTATTTGTTGCTCATGGAAATGGTACGGTTTACCAGGTTGCCGAGGGTGTTGGCAAGGTCGGTATTGGTACGCTCCGCAATGAGCTCCCAGGTTGCGTTGCCGTCATTTTCATAAGGCATTTCGTGAATCATGTAATAACGGACCGCATCTACGCCGAAGAAATCTACCAGGTCATCCGCATAGATAATATTGCCCTTGGACTTGCTCATCTTGCCGCCGCTCATGAGTAACCAGGGATGTCCGAATACCTGCTTGGGCAGGGGTTCTCCCAGCGCCATCAGGAAAATGGGCCAATAAATCGTATGGAAACGGATAATGTCCTTGCCGATAAGGTGCAAATCCGCAGGCCAGTATTTCTTGTACTGCTCGGTGCTGTTTCCGTCCGCGTCATAACCGATACCGGTAATGTAGTTGGTCAGCGCATCCAGCCATACATAAACTACATGCTTCGGGTCGAAGTCTACCGGAATGCCCCACTTGAAGGAAGTACGGGATACACATAAATCCTGCAGACCCGGCAGAAGGAAGTTGTTCATCATTTCGTTCTTGCGGGAAACCGGCTGGATAAATTCCGGGTGGGTGTTGATGTGTTCAATCAAGCGGTCCGCATATTTGCTCATCTTAAAGAAATACGCCTCTTCCTTAGCGGGCTTTACTTCTCTGCCGCAGTCCGGGCACTTGCCGTCCACAAGCTGGGACTCTGTCCAGAAGGATTCACAGGGGGTACAGTAAAGACCTTCATAGGAACCCTTGTAAATATCACCCTGGTCGTATAATTTCCTGAAAATCTTCTGTACCTGTTTTTCATGGTAATCGTCTGTGGTACGGATAAAGTGGTCGTAGGAAATATTCAAAAGGTCGCACATATCCTTAATCTGTCCGGCTACCTTATCCACAAATTCCTTGGGGGTCACACCGGCTTCGTTGGCTTTCAATTCAATTTTCTGACCGTGCTCATCGGTACCGGTCTGAAAAAATACGTCATAGCCTTCGGCTCTTTTGTATCTGGCAATGCTGTCTGCCAGCACAATTTCATAATTGTTTCCGATGTGAGGCTTGCCCGATGTGTAGGCAATTGCTGTTGTGATGTAATACTTTTCTTTACTCATTTTTTACTTCCTTTCTCCCTAAAACTTTCATGCATACTTTTCTCTATGCTTTCGCATGGAAGGCCGCCCGCATCCCTGCGGTACTTTTTCTAATATAAAAACCCGCCTTCCCATACGTAATCCGTACAAGAAGACGGGAACTTGACCCGTGGTACCACTTCTCTTTATCCTTCCTTCACAGGAAAGACCTCTGCAAGTGCCCGTTAGCACTCTCCGCTATAACAGGCGGACCTGTTGCAACCTAACCTTCCTGCCTTCCGGATCCTCCCGCAAGCTGCCGGCTCAGTGCACTGCTCGGAAGCCATGTTCCCCAAAGTCCGTGTCCGTCTCCTTCCAGCCTGCATGAAACCATGTCCGGGAAACTTCTCTGTAAGACCTTTCCAAAGGTACTCTCTTCGTCAACGCTTTCTTTTAAGAATAGCACACATTATAAAATCTGTCAAAACAGATTATCTTTCTTATTCTGTCTCTTTTTCCCGAATTTATTTGGAGAACATTACTTTTTCATCGTTAAACATCCTAGTCAGGATAAAGGTAAGAATACCTGCATAAATCAGGTTGCATACCATGGTGAGCACCACATTCACGGTGCTGCACTGGAAGGAGAAAATATCGTACATGCTTCTCACGCTGTTAAAGACCGGAATAAAGGAATAGGCAATGCTGCTCTCTCCGCCGCCGCTGAACATGGGAATGAGACTGACACCCATTACGACAATCATAAGCGGAGAAATGGCGGTGCCCGCTGCCTTTACGCTCTTGGACATGGCGGAAATAATGGAAATTACCGCTACCAGAAGCAGGACGGTTGTTAAAATCAGTCCCAGAAGCAGACCGTAATCCGCCACGCTGTATACACTGGCGTCCATGCCGGAGCCTTCCTCCATTCCCATCAGGTTCGGCAGGGAAAGCATGGTGCCTAGGAAGCTGGACAGACCGGACAGGAGCGCAATGGCGCTTAAGCTGATGATTTTGCCCAGTGCAAGGGAGCTTCTCTTCATAGGGGTAACCAGCAGGGTGGCAATAGTGCCTCTTTCCTTTTCCCCGGCAATGGACTCCGGTGCTACCGCCATACAGCCGCTGAACAGGAAAATCATTAGCAGCATGGGCAGCATCATGGAGAATATCTGACCTACCACGTCTTCCTTGGTGGCGCAGTCATACACACCGTCCCCGGCATTTACGTCAAACTTGTTTGTCATGGATGCTTCGTAGCTGTCCAGAAGGTCGTTTACCGTGCTCTTTATCTGTTCGGAGTCGGTTTTGGTGGAATTGTAGTAAATCTCCACATTGGGCGCAGCCACACCGCTTTTTACATCATAGGCTGCGATTTCCTCGGAAAAGTCTTCCGGGAATACCACCAGTACATCCGCTTCTTTATCCTGTATTTTCTGTTTTACGGCATCCGTATCCGCTTCCGCCGTATCTTTCCAGTCTGCGGAAAGCTCTTCAAAGGAGTCCTTCAGTTCGTCCGGCAGGTTTACCACATAAGCATCCGCCACATATGTGTCATCCGCCATGAACTGCTTCATCATGCCCTGACCCATAATGGTATACATAATGTAAATCACAAGACCCGGCATAATAACGGTGGTAAAGAATAAATTTTTATCCCCGAAAAAGCGGGCAAATTCCTTTTTAATAATGGTCAGCATATCTTTTCTCATGCGATATCACCTGCTTTCTCTTTATAAATCTCGAAAAATCTGTCCTCTAAGCTCATTCCCTGGCAGATGGCATCCAGTGTATCGCATGCTTCCATGTGACCGTTGATGATAATTCCCACTCTGTCGCAGATTTTTTCAATCAGGCTGAAAATGTGGGTGGACACGATAATGGTCTTGCCCTGTGCCTTTAAGTCCAGCAAAAAGTCCGTCACCACCTTGGCGGTCAGAACATCCAGACCGTTTGTAGGCTCGTCGAAAATAATAATATCGGGGTCGTGCACCAGAGAGATGGCAAGGGAAGCCTTCTGCTTCATACCGGTGGACAGGTTGCCCACCTTTACCTCGGCAAATTCATCAATGCCGAAACGCTTAAACAAAAGCTCTTTTCTCTGTTTTCTGCTCTCCGCATCCATACCGTGTAAATCCGCGAAGAAATCAAACAGATAATTGGGGGTAAAGAAATCCTCCAGCTTCAGCTCGCTGGTTAAAAATCCAATCTTGCTGCGCACCTCTTCCGGCTCCTTTACAATGCTGGCGCCGTCCAGTACGGCATCCCCGCCGTCCGGTTTGATTAAGGTTGCCAGCATACGCAGTGTAGTGGTTTTGCCGGCTCCGTTGGGACCTAACAATCCGAACACTTCTCCTCTGTATGCGGTAAAGGAAAGGTCATTGACCGCCACCTTTACTTTTTCTTTGGTCTTTTCGATTTTCTGTTGTTTGGCAGACAGCTTAAATGTCTTTTTCAAGCCCTGCACCTTCAATATTTCTTCCATATTCCCTCTTTTCCACGCACCTAAGTTGTATGTAACTGTGCGTTCTTTGCATATAGAAACCCGTGCGCTTTTGTCCGCACAGGAATACTTTCCGGTTGTTGTCAGTCATTCATCATCTTCCGTGCCCTTTTGCAGGAAATCTGATAGGTGACGTTCTGTATGAGCCAGATAAATGCCGGTACCAGCATGGGCAGAAGACCAATCTCGATTACCATGCCCAGCATCATAAAAATAAGCATGAATATCATGCATGAAATGCCCGTCACCTGTAAGGTATGGTAGGAAGCAATTCCTATCTGGCGGCGTTCCGCCTCATCACAACTGTCATACCACTGTTTTTTAAACTTCTTATCATACAGACTGCCCTTCTTTTCCGGGTTCATTTCCTTTGCCATATTGACAGCCACATGCTGCATATGGAAGGAACCGTATACATAGAGTAAAAAGAAAACGATGCACATTGTCATGGTGAAGGTATCATCTGCGGCATGCATGCAGTAGGACGCAATGCCGAAGCAGATAAAATTCATAATCGCCATTACGTTGGCAAGTGCCAGGGAAACATTCAGCGTATCATCTATTCTGTCATAATCCTCGTCCAAATCCGTGCTTTCCTTCTGGATTTTCCGTGCCTTACGGTAAAAGCATTCCGATGTTGTCCAGAATACGGCACCCGATACCACCGTAACGTACCGGAACGGAATTACCAGACTGCCCTGCACCAAAGATAAAAGCTCCGGGAAGGACAGTTCATTTGCCGCCATGTAGTCTTCGAGAAAGCCCATCAGAACTCCCGCTGTTCCTCCTACGATAGCGCCGATGAAAAGGAGTATTATAAATTTCCAATAGAATTTTTTATCCTCTGTTTTTATGTTTTTCAGTCTTTCTGTATTTTTTTCCTGTCTGGTTTCTTCTAATCTTTCCTCATTCATTCTCTTTTTCCTCTCCTTCCTCATATTCAAAAATATCCTCTACCTGCACACCGAAATATCCGGCAATCTTCAGTGCCAATGTAACGGAAGGAGAATAGTCTCCTCTCTCAATCAGGCTGATGGTCTGACGGCTGGCATTCACCATGCTTCCCAGCTCCTGCTGGTTAATGTTCTTCTTTGCCCTGTATTCTTTCAAATGATTTTTCAAAGGCATATGCATTCCTCACATTCTTTCTTAAAATCGCATATAATTCGTGATGAAAATAAACAGAATATAAATCATGAATAAAAGCATACCCCAGTTAATCCATGCCGCCGCAAATTTGCCTTTTGCCACATATTTAGGCGGCTTTACAAGGAAGAACTTCTTTTTGGCAAGTGCTACGATTAAAAGAACAATACCGGCAATGGCAAGGCACGCCAGAAATCCCAGCCATGCATATAACACAAGGAGTTTCGGAAGCATATCGCCCATTAACGCCTCTAAATTGCCGCTTGTTTCTGCCGACAACAGCTCATCATATCCTACCCACTGCAGGATGCCTACGGAGCCGATGGATGTGGTCAGGTTCACTGCCATGTGTAAAAAGATGGTGTAACGGATGCGTCCGGTACGGATATAAATATAGGCAAACAGCATACCCAGGCCTGCCGCAAAGAAGCACTGGCTGAAGTTGCCGTGGAACAGTCCGAACATAAGACCGGAGGTAAGAACTGCCATACCTTCACCGTATTTTACGGTGCGGTCAATGATGAACTTACGGAAAATCATCTCCTCCACCATGGGAGCCAAAATACCTACCGTAAGAATGCGGTAAATGGGATTGGAGTTCAGCATCAGGTTCTGCAGGGTAGCGGCGTCTGTGGAGCTGCTCTGGGTAAACAGGCTGATTACGGTATCCAAAATCGTACCGATAACCATACCGACGGCACAGATGCCGGCACACATAAGCGCCGCAATAAGCCATTTGCCGAAGCCCATTTTATGCTGCATGATTTTTACACGATCCTTTTTACCACCTATTAAATATAAAATCGGGAAGGCAATCATATACATGGGAATAATCATCACGCCCCAGATATACCATTCCGCAGCATAAACACTTTCCCCGAACAATTCGGGGACCGCCAGCGTGTACAGGGTCTGCGCCGCCACGACGATGACCGCATACAGGAAAATTTTCCATTCTACCCGGCAGTAAGCCTTTCTCATGGGTTTCTTATAATCTTCCTGCGGTGCGTAGGGATTTCCATTCTTCTCAAATTGTCCTTCCATTTGTTTTCCTCCTGACATTTATTCTTGTCATTCTGACAACTATTCTTGTCACATATACTATCATTGACAAAGATAGTTGTCAATATGTATTTAAAAGTATTTAAAATAAAAAGGCTCGGTAAATAAAAAGGCACTGCCTGCTTATGCGGGCAATGCCTATAGGGAGGATTTTTACTTATTAAATATATTTTATCTGAAAGCCTATGCGATAACGGGCTCAAAACGAAGTCTTACATCGGGCAGGCTCTTTAAGGTGTAGTAGTAGTTTTCCTGCCAGTCTTCGCCCTGGGAAGGGTCGTTTTCACCGGTTGCGGGCGGTGCGAAAATACGCAGCTTCATTGTGCAGGGGCCGTCCAGCTTTTTATCAAAGAATGCGGGCATAAAGTCCACAAAGGTCACTCCGGGGGCTTTGTAGAACCAACGTCCGTTAATTTCAAGCATCAGGTTGGCATCCTTTAAGTCATCTTTGAAGTTGGCTTCCGCAAATACCGGGTCACCGTCAAAGGCAAGTTCCATTTCCACGCCTTCCGCATCCTCAGAGCCGCCCCAGCGGAGAGTTACGGGAAGTTCTTTTTCACCTTCATAAACCACGCCGGGATTGAAAAATTCATCCTGAATAATATCTCTGTAAGCGGCAAGCAGCGGCTGTTCCACGCCTACATCCGGGTTGTTGGGGTCGGTAATTTCCAGTCCCAGACGTCCGTCATCGCGGAACTGGTAGAAGGTAAATCCGCTGAACCATCTTTCCGGGTCTTCCTTAATTAAGCGGCAGAAATCCTGTACCATTTTCACCTGGTCGTAAGGTCCGGTGACATCGCCGTCGGCATTCATTTCGGACATTACCATGGGCTTCTGCTTTCCGCCGCAGAGCTCTTTGTAACGCTCATAACTCTTTTTCGTCATTTCATATACATATTCCGCAGACTCCTTCTTGTGGGAGAAATTGTCTTTTTCCGCCACTTCGTAAGGCCAGCCCCAGTTCAGCGCCATGTATTTGTCTACGGACCAGATATCGGTGGTGCGGACTGCTTCCGCAAATTCCTTCTCCTTGGTAATTTCGGGGGAATTGGGGTCTTCTGCTCCGCCGATGCAGAGAATGGTCTGCACATTGGGTGCATATTCCTTCAAAATCTTGTGGAAACGGACAAAGAAATCCGCTACTTCCTGATAGGATGCACGTTTGTTAAAGGAGAACCAGTCGCCGGTAGCTTCATGGTTCAGACGAAGCATCATGCGTCCGAAAGTACGCAGGTTTTTCGCAATCGCAATAATGTGCTCATCCGTTACATGGGGGTCGCAGGTCAGGGTCAGGATAACATCCTGTCCGTGGCGTCTGACATCTCGCATGCAGGTAAAAGGCTCCCCGTCCATATTGCCGTTCAGTCCGCCTCTGAAGGGGAAATAATTGTCGTAAGGATAATCCCATGCAAAGCTGATTTCCTTATCGGCGTAAGCATCCTGTGCTCTTGCGGGCCATGCTTCATCCAGCGGGTAATAGCAGTACATCAGGTTGATGCCTCTGTGCGGTCTGTGAAGCTTCTGCAGGATATAATCCTGGTTCACATAAAATCCTCTTTCGCTGCCGTCGCTCAAATCCACGGCAAATTTTGCGGGTGTTAATCTGACACCTTTTACATTGCTCATTGACACATCCTCCATTGTCTTATTGTTGTTTTTCTATCTTTTCAAGAGTTTCCCGACGGATACATTCACGCAGTTTCAAAAGATACTCCGAAAAAGTCACCTTATCGTTTCCGTACACCCGGTTCAGCTCGTATTCGTTGGGCGCCCAGGTTTTAATGTCGGACTCGTTGTGGGAAATCACGGCTTCCAGACTGTCCATCGCCTTGTAGATTTTGGCTTCTGTGGTCTGTCTTTCTTCCATTTCCTTATAAAGAGAAAGCATTTCCTCGCAAAACGGCTCCGGCAGGGTCTTTACCCACCGGTATAAAAGCTCCTCTTCTTTTTTCTCATCCTCTTTGGTCTTTAAAAAGGTGGGAATGTCGCCGGTAAAACATTCGCCCAAATCGTGAATGAGAAGCATTTTTATGACTTTGTTCATATCGGCTTCGGGAAATTCATCCGAAATCCAGTATGCCATGAGGGCTGCGCGCCAGCTATGCTCTGCCACGCTTTCGTGCCTGCCGCCCGAAGTGTAACAGTGTCTGGTGGTGTCCTTCAGTTTTTCCGCCGTATGCAGCGCTTCCAGTAATTTCTCACTTTCCATAACCGGGCTCCCCTTTTCTGTCATATGTGCCTGAAAATTCCCACTGCACATTTTCTTCCTTATTTTATCTTGAATTGTTTTCCGTGACTACTCAAATTTTTATCGTTTTTTTGCCGTACTTTTTATGTATCACAGCTTTTCATCCGGGATTTTCTTTCTAAAAGGGCTGGTTCTTCCCGCCTCTTTTGTTTATAATGGTTTCAAAATCAGAATGTTTTGCTGAAACAAACAGAAAGGTCGGTACTTATGAACACCAATTCCTATCGTCAGAAACTGCATCTGGAGCCCCCTCAGGGCTGGATGAACGACCCTAACGGTCTTTCTTATTTTGATAACAAATATCATGTTTACTTCCAGTACTCCCCCTTCGATGCCGCCGGAAACGGCGACCGCGGCTGGGGACATTTTGAAAGCACCAATCTGGTAAACTGGACTTACACCGGCATGGTTATCCGCCCGGATATGCCTGCGGATAAGGACGGTGCCTATTCCGGCAGCGCCATTGTCTGCGGCGACTCCCTGGAAATTTTTTACACCGGTAATGTGCTGGAGGACGGTGACTACGACTACACCACCGCCGGAAGAGGCGCCAATGTCATCCACGTATCCACGAAAGACGGCCACACCATGAGTGAAAAGGAAGTCCTCCTCACCAATGCGGACTATCCGGATTTCTGCTGCTGTCATGTCCGCGACCCCAAGGTTTGGAAAGAAGGCGGCAAATACCATATGGTCCTGGGTGCCAGAACAAAAACGGACGAGGGCTGTGTCCTGTTCTATGAGTCGGATGATTTGAAAAACTGGCGCTATGCCGGTTATGACGCCGTGCCGGATTTCGCCTATATGTGGGAATGTCCCGACTGTTTCCGGGTGGACGGTCACCGCTATTTAAGCATTTCCCCTCAGGGACTTCCCACTTATGGGGAAAAATTTCAAAATCTGTACCAGTCCGGCTATTTTATCTACGACGATACCCTGACGGACTTTGAAGAATGGGACTACGGCTTTGATTTTTATGCGCCCCAGACCTATGAAACGCCGAACGGCAGAAGAATTCTGGTGGGCTGGATGGGCATCGGCGACTCCGCCTATGAAAACCTGACCGTACCCTTAGGCTGGCAGCACTGCCTTACGGTTCCGAGAGAAATCACAAGGCGGGTGGACGGCGTGCTGCTGCAAAATCCCGTACCCGAAATTTTATCCTGGGCAGGCACAGGCTCTCCTGTTTCCGAAGAAAAATCCGCCGATGTTTCCCTGCCTTTCCTGTTTTACGGAGAGACCGGGGCTGCTTTTTCCCTTGCCTTATCAGATTTCTGCGCCATGACCTATGAGGACGGTCTGTTCACCCTGCAATTTACCGACATGTCTGTCAGCGGTGGCAGAACCCTCCGTAAATGCCGTCTGAAGGAATGCCGTGACATCCGCATTCTTGCCGACATGTCCAGTCTGGAGATTTACTTAAACGGCGGTGAAAAAGTACTGAGCACCCGTTTTTATCCCAAAGAGGACAATGTAATTCTTTCCGTGAAAAAAATGAAAGGGGAGGTCTTCCCCTTTCATCTGTAAGTGACAGCCGCCTTAACGGGCGGCTGTTATTTTTTGCATTGCGCTTAATTTACTTTCCACTTGGCGTAAAGCGTTAAGTTGCCGTAAGAACCGGCAGGAATTTTGGTAATTCTCTTCTTACATGCTTTATCCGTATACCAGCCAAGGAATGTGTAGCCCAGCTTTTCGGGATTATAAAGAAGCAGTTCTTCGTCTTCCACTGTGTAGGCTGCCGGGTTGCCGGCGGGATTTACAAAGCCATCCATATTGGCATAGGTAATGGTGTAGGTCTGTTTTTCCCATACCGCATACAAGGTGTAGATACCGTTGTCCGAGTATTCGGCAGGACCGGTAATCTTCTCCTTGTCGGTGTATTTCACCGCTCCGTCCGGCGTTTCCGCCCAGCCTGCAAACGCGTAACCGTTTATCTGATAGCTGTTTGCTGTCAGGGCTTTCGGTGTGCCGTATACAAGCGCCTGCTGCCTCATAACACCCTTCACTGCTGCATTTTCCGGTGCATTCGCCACGAAATCCGTCTTATAGGAAATGCTTCCACTTCGCATACAGTGTCATATTTCCGTAGGTAGTCGAAGTAATATACGGCATAGCGGTTGTCAGATTTTCATTCTTATACCAGCCGCCGAAAGTATAGTCTTCTTTTCCCGCTGCCAGGTGATAAACAATGTGGTACCGCAGTACCCGTTCCGTACACTGAATTGTCTTTTTTGCCGAAGTGGCAGTGCCCTGAACCGTTGCAGTAATGTCTGCGCTTCCCGTACCGATAGCCGGTTACCGTACCGTTTTCATCCTCCTTCAGAATATTCTCATTTTGGCTTTCAAAAGTGACAGTTTTGTCATCAGTGGTGTTTGCCGGGTAAAAGCTGACACTTAATGTTTTGGTTTCTCCCTGTGTTATCCTGGTTTCTCCGCTCAGTGAAATGGACTCCAGAGGAATTTTTACTTCCGGATTGTCCGGTTCCTATTCTGCATCCGTGGTCATCCAGCCGTTATAGCTGTATTCATATGCGGCGTGCACACTGTCTGTTCCGGCTGCCGTAAGCTGGAATACCACCGAAAAGGTATCTCCCTCCTCAAGTTCTACCGGATTATTTAAGGTAATCGTATAATACCCTCCACATTCCGTACTACCGGAGGTGGTAGCTTCTTCTACCAGCGTACCGCTCTTTCCGGGTTGGAGATATTGGTAAGGTTTTTATAAACAGAAACTGTATAGCCCATGTTTGCATTCGGGAATTCCATGCCAACCGCTTCCAACAGTTCTCCGTCTTCGTTTCCCTTTGCCGTAAATCCATTGGCTACAGGAGGAAAAGCCAATGGATGCGCTGAACATGGAGCCGTCATACTGATAATTGTGGTCATAGTTGTCGGCAGGTTCAAAATCAAACGCATATGCCGAAGGGGAAAGGCTCTTATCATAATAGGAAAGCCAAAAGTAGGTGTAATGTCCCATCTTATCTACATCAGAACCTGCTGACCAGGAGTTTCTGACAAGCCATGCAACGTTTCCTTCCGGTGTAGTAGAGAAATTACTTGCCGCATAATCGTCATCCCAGCCCACAACGGTGACTGCGTGGTTTGTACCCAGACCGTCATTATCACAGTAGAAGCTTTTTGTACCAAAATTAAAATAGGTACTGTCATCATAGTAGGAAATACCTACCGCGCCGTACTTTTTCACCATCTGCTTTACAATTTCGGGGTTGGTTTCTATATTGATGTTGTAGTAATTCTGCAGATGCACCATATCGTCAAAGGCAAGGCTCTGGTCAAGTATATCTCCCTGCCAGGTTCTGTCATTATAATAAGGTGCTTTCTCTTCATCGGCTGCCCCTACCCAGTTAATCAGCACATTTTCCGCTAAACTGAGGCTTCCGCCTTTGTCTAAGAAATTCGTATCATTGCAATAGTTATAATCTCCTTCTGTACCACCGAGAGGATCCACCAGACCCTTGCCACGATAAGAGAAATACACTAAATGATATTCTGAGTAATCAGGGAACTCCGTCACATAACCGGCTTTCTTCATCCCGATTTCCGCCAGGGAAATCGTGGAAAACGCCCAACAGGTGCCGTAGGGGTTCTGATTTCTGGTAAGAGGCAGTTCTCCTTTTGCCGGAACGTACCGGGACTCCAGTGTCGAATATGCGGAAAGTGCGGATGCATCGTATATAACCGTATCTACTTCATCTTCTCCGGGTATGGACACATAACCGGGGAAGGAAGGAATTTCGCCCCGCATGCCGTCCTGCTGCCGGTCCGCATTGCCGGAAACATCGCTGTCTGCATTGCCGGAAATGCTTTCTGCCGTTCGACTGTCGCCGCCGGATACTTCTTCAGCAAGCAACTCGTTTCTCTGTCCTTCGGACTCCTGCGCCAGCGCCGTAATGGTTTCACCGGGAAGCGCCGTCATTGCCATGCCCGCCGCCAGAATAACGGCAAGAAGCTTTTTCGCCTTTTGTCCGCCTGCTTTTCTAATGAATTCCATGTCTTTTTTCGCCATACCGTTCTCCCTTATCTGTCAAGTTAGCGGTTTATTTTATAATTTATGTTTTCTGTACCTTTGAACTTCACATAAATTTTACATAATCCTTACGAAACCGGGATAGATTTTCCCTAACGATGCGATTACGCTGATATACAGGATATACATATAAAAGAAAGGCAAGGCAGGGAGATTACTATATGACATATGAAGAAATCAGGAAAAATGAAGAAGTACTGGCTTATTTAAAAAAGGGAAATGACGTTCTGGGAGTGATGGGCTACACGGACCATTCGGAAATTCACTGCAGTCTGGTAGCGGAACGGGCTGCTTACATTCTGAAAAAATTAGGATATTCCGCGGAAGAAGCGGAACTTGCTAAAATTGCCGGCTTTATGCATGATATCGGCAATGCGGTGAACCGGACGCATCATGCCGAATACGGTGCGCTGCTTGCAAACGATATCTTAAAGCAGACCGATTTAAGCATAGATGACCGTATTCTGATTGTTTCCGCCATCGGACACCACGACGAGTCCACCGGCGGTGCAACCGACCCGATTTCCGCCGCCCTTATCATTGCCGATAAAACAGATGTGCGCCGAAGCCGTGTCCGCGAGAAAAATAAAGCGACTTTCGACAAACATGACCGGGTAAATTATGCGGTAACCGATACCAAGTTAAAAATAAATACGGAAAAGAAAGTGATTTCCTTAAACCTGCAGATAGACGAAAAGATATGCACCATGTATGAATATTTTGAAATCTTTTTAGGACGTATGATGATGTGCCGGAAGGCCGCTGAAATTTTGGGAATGAATTTCAAACTGACGGTAAACGGCGGCAAGGTTTTATAACCCTGCCGTTATCTTCTATACTGCTGATATTGCTGTTTCTGCTGTTTGCTATAGACTCTGTCCTTTATGGCTAAGATGATCACAAAAATAACATCCATGGTGAAAAAGAACTGGAATATGGTGGCAAAAACCGATAGCACCTTTCCGTGCACCCCTTCTTTGCAGGCCCGCACAATGTAGGCAAGGGAAAAGGGTACTGCTCCCAAAAGTCCGAGCCATCCAATGATGTAAAGTACAACGGCGATGGTCGGTCCCATAAATACCATAATAACAACCGGCGTAAACATAAGTAAGAGCGCCACTGCAATACTAAGACCACCTAAAATGTAAAAGGGAATTAAGGCATATTTGATAATTCTGGTGCAGATAAGAAGCTGTCCTCTGCTTATTTTTTCTCCCAGAATAAGAACCACGGCTAAATTCACCAATCCCAGTATAATCGGCAGAGCCAGTACCCAGCCACTGCTTACATTGTCCATGGACTCCTCCGTATTGCCCAGCACCCATAGTATAACCGGCATCAGGTACATGCCGAGCACGTATACAATCGGTACTATATAAATAGCTCCTGAAGCTTTTTTTGTTTCATTCATTGGATTCTGCCCTCCCAAAAATTCTCATGAACATTCTACAGGATAATCCGGGGTTTTGCAATATTATTAACCTTAATTTCCTAACGTGCGTAAAAAATGATTCGTTAATATAACGTCGATTCCCATATCATAGAACGCCCTTGCTTCGTCCGCATCATCAGACCAGAATAAATTGCAGATTATATTGTTTGCATGAGCCTTGTCAATCATCTTCTGTGTCAGAAATAATTTGCAGAATTGTACCCGGCTGCACTGATATCTGATGGCATTTTCCACAATGCTGTAATTCATATGTCCCTCCAGGCAGCATCTTTTGATATCCGGCGCCATTTTTAATGCCGTTTCCAGAACATCTTTCTCCCCGGTAATATAAACCGTGTCTCTGCACTGATATTTGTCCAGTAGTTCCAGAATTTTTTGAAACGTTTTCTCATCATAGGCAGGAAATTTTCTGTTTTCCAAATCCTCAAGCACTAACGGTTCCGGTTCCCTAAGCGGCATGGAAAGCGGCATATTTTCCGTATAGACTTTCATCAGCTCATGCCCCCTTTGCATCATTACCTGATTTTCAGGAAAAGGGATACCGATTGATTTAATATGTATATTCATAACTACCTTACGTGCAAATTGCTGCAGGACTTCTTCAAACAAAGGAAGATGCACTCCCGCATATTCCGGATGAAATTTCTTTCCTGCATCCAGCTTCTGAATCTGTTCCCACGTCATATCGCAAATAGTACCTTTACCGTTTGTAGTCCGGTCTACCGACGGGTCATGGCACACTACCAGCTGCCCGTCTGCCGTAGGCCATAAATCAAATTCAATTTCATCTGCCCCCAGAGCTACCGCAGCAGCGAAAGCCGGCAGCGTATTTTCCGGTGCAACGGCATTAAAACCTCTGTGTGCGCAAAACTTTCTTTCTGACATCTTAATCACCATACCTTTCCGTTTTCTTTTATGAAGCATTTTTTAATTTAGGATCCAGTCTGTCGCGCAGCCAGTCTCCGATCAGGGAAATGTCCAGAATCAGGACCACAATGACGATGCTCGGAAGCACCGCCAGCCACCAGTGTGTCAGCATATAATCTCTTCCCAGACTGACCATAACTCCAAGGGATGTTCCCGGCGGCTCAATTCCCAGTCCCAAAAAGGATAACGTACTTTCCAGCAGAATGAAGCCTCCCAGTTCCATAGTTGCCTGCACAATCAGAGGAGAAGCGATATTTACCAGAATATGCTCAAACACAATTCTCACACCGCTTGCTCCCATAGAACGGCTTGCTTCAATAAACTTTGCATTTTTTAACTGAAAAATCTGACTTCTTACCAGGCGGCAATAGGAGGACCATCCCGTAATTGCCATAACCAGAATGGTTGTAACCGGTTTTGCCCCTAAGATACAGGCAAAAATAATACCTATAAAGGTCGTGGGGATGGATAAACGCACATCTGTAAGAAACGACAAAACCGCATCTATCCATTTTCCGCCCAGGCCGGAAATTATCCCCAGTGCAGTACCTGTTATTGTCGCAATAATCATTCCCGTAAAGGAGATCAGTATCGTTGATCTTGTCGCATAAAGTAATCTGATTGCCACATCCCTGCCCAGATTATCCGTGCCGAAAAGATACGGCGATGTGGGATCCTTAAATACAGGCATTTTTAATCTTTGTGTAAGATCACTTGCTCCAAGGTCAATCGGTGCAATAACCGGTGCAAGCAAGGCAATAACAATAATTACCGCCAGCGTCACCATCAAAAAAATTATCATTGGCGGAACAACCCACCTTTTTTTTCCAAGCTTTCTTTTCCGCATAATCTGCCTCATTTCCATATTAATCACCATACTTTCGGTAACCTGCAAACTTACACCATTTCAATGATTACGTATCCGCGGATCTAACAAACCATAGGAAAGATCCACCAGCAAATTCACAAATGTTACCGATGCCGCTATTACCAAAACGCCAAATACCACTACCGGAAAATCTCTCTGCTGTGCGCTGGAGACAATCAGTGTTCCGATACCTGGCCATGCAAAAACCGTTTCCACAACAACAGAGCCGCCGATCATGGCGCTTAACTGCGCACCTAAAATGGTAATTACCGGAATCAAAGCATTTCTCAGACCATGCTTTATAACTACTTTCCACTCACGCATACCTTTTGCCCTGGCACAGTCTAAATGATCCTGCCCTATCACATCCAGAAGCGAGCTTCTGGTAAGTCTTGCGACATTGGCAATCGGTCCTACCGACAAGGCTATTACAGGCATAATAAAATGTTTGGGGGTTCCGATCCCGCCGCTCGGCAGCACTCTCAGCCTTAAAGAAAAAATAAAAATCAATAAAATTCCCAATATAAAATTAGGTAATGTGCTGCCCACCACGGCGCCGCTCATGGTAATTCTGTCTAACAGCGTATTATGTTTCACTGCCGCCAGAACTCCCAGCGGAATTCCTATCACAATGGTAAGCCCCAATACAATACTTCCTAAAGAAAGTGTCGGAATGATGCGCTCTGCAAAAAGATCCGAAACAGAACGTGCATAATAATAACTCATGCCCGTATCTCCCGTGAAAAGGCCGACAAATGATTTTATGTATTGCTGCCACAGCGGTAAATCCAGTCCCAGATTTGTTCTCAGAATCTCTTTTGCAGAATCACTGGCCCCCGCAATGGTCAGCCATTCAATGGGATCTCCGGTTACTCTGGTAAGGAAAAAGACCAGTGTGTATACCGCCCATATTGTCAGTACTGCCTTTAGGACACGCATTGCAATATATCGTTTCATGTATTTCCTCCATCTGTATATAAATGACAGGCCACACTGTGTCCTTCTGCTACCTCTACCATCCGGGGCCTGTTTTCTTTACAATCGGCAACTGCTTTTTTACAGCGTGTACAGAAGGGACAACCGCGAGGTACGTTCATCGGACTGGGGATTTCCCCTTCCAGTCCTTTACACTGATTTTGTTCCCGGGGATCCGGTACCGGCACTGCCTGCATAAGCGCCTGTGTGTAAGGGTGAAGCGGTTCTTTAAACAGACTTTCTTTATCTGCCAGTTCTACAGCCTGTCCGAGATACATCACCAGAACTCTGTCACTGATATGACTGATAACACTCATGTCATGTGATACAAACACATACGTCAGCTTTTTTTTCTCTTGTAAATCCTTCAATAAATTTAATATCTGTGCCTGAATAGACACATCTAACGCAGAAACCGGCTCATCACACAACAGCAGCTGTGGATTTGTCACCAGGGCTCTGGCAATGCCTATTCTCTGCCTCTGGCCTCCCGAAAATTCATGTGGATATTTTTTCAGATCTTCTTTTGCCAGTCCCACCTGCTCCAGCAAGGGAATAATTACGGATTTTTTTTCTTTTGCGGTCATATGTTCATGTATTCTTAACGGTTCTTCCAAAATACGCTTAATGCTCATGCGCGGATCCAGTGACGCATAAGGATCCTGAAATACCATTTGTATATTTTTTCTGACCGAAGACGGCATATGCCTGTGCATTTTTTTCTCCATAAACTGTACATAGCCGCCGGTCGCATCCTCCAATCCAATCAGCATGCGGATTAATGTTGTCTTTCCGCATCCTGATTCGCCGATAATTCCTAATGTCTCTCCCCGAAATAATTCAAAAGAAACATGATTCACGGCACGCACTCTGCCGATTTCTTTCTGCATTAACGCACCTTTCTTTACCGGATATTCCTTACACAAATCAACGACATCCAATATTTTTTCTTTCACAAAGCAGCCTCCCCTGATTCGCATTTATCTCTCTCCTGCTGCTCGGGAGTATAAAAACACCGGTAAAAATGTCCGTTCTCTCCCTGCATGCCGGGTTCTTTTTTGTGGCATGCATCCTGTGCATATCTGCAACGGCTGCAGAAGCGGCAATACTGTACCGGTACTTTCATTCTGGGAATCTGTCCCGGTATGGTATATAGCTTTTCTTTTCTCTCTTTGATACTGGGAATTGCCGCCAGCAGTCCCCTGGTATAGGGATGACATGGATGAGCAAATATTTCTGTACACTTTCCTTCTTCTACCACCGCACCACCGTACATTACCAGCATACGGTCGCAGGCAGCAGCTACAACTCCCATATTGTGGGTGATCAGGATAACCGCTATCCCCAACTGCTCCCGCAGTTCTTTTAACAAGGAGAGTATCTGTGCCTGAATTGTGACATCCAACGCGGTTGTCGGTTCATCTGCAATCAGTACTTTGGGATTACATGCCAAAGCAATCGCAATCATGACTCTTTGCTGCATACCTCCTGACAATTCGTGCGGATATTGTTGAATTCTCACTTCCGGTGAGGGAATTTTTACCTGTTTTAATAAAAAAATGGCCCTTTCATAGGCTTCTTTTTTAGAAATTTTTTCATGTATGCGTAAAATCTCTGTGATTTGATCTCCTATCGTATAGACGGGATCCAGTGCAGACAAGGGATTCTGAAAGATCATGGAAATTTCTTTTCCCCTGACCCGGCAAAGTTCTTTTTCTTTCATTTGAAATAAATCCTTACCAAGATAGACGGCCTGTCCTCCCTCTCTTCGGGAAGAAACCGGATCAAGCAGTCCCATAAGACTGCGCACAACAGTACTTTTTCCACATCCTGATTCTCCTACAATTCCCACAATCTCGCCCGGATAAATATCAATATCCACACCATCTACTGCCGGAATCACATTTTGACCCGAATAGTAATAGCTTTTTAACCCTTTTATTTTCAAAATGGCTTCCAAGTGAATATACTTCCTTTCAAAGTCTGCTTCCCGGCAGATATCTGCCGGGAAGCACTGCTGTAATTATTCTACAACCTTCAAATCATCTGCACGAAAAGGCATAATCTGGTTTTCACAATATGTCATGTCCCATTCAAGACCATCTCTGATACCATATAAATCTTCTGCCTGGTATAAATAGGTTCCGGGGCAATAAGTATCAAATACTTCCATTAAGGTTCTTGCTGCCTGTCTCTGTTCTTCAATATCCTTGCTGTCAATTAATGTATTTCCTGCTGCCACAAATTCGTCCGTCGGTGTCCAGCTTCCTTTTTCCGGGTTAGCGGGAGCGGATCCTGTTCCGAAAAGGAGCCACAACGCACCAAGAGGATTATCGAATCGGGAAGCGGAAGACCATGCTCGGATGTCTGCACTAAAAGTAAATTTATCCGTATAAACCACTTCCGCTTTTACACCGATGTCAGCAAACATGCTGACAATGGCTTCACCTGCCTGATTGCCGTTTGTATAATAACCGTCTGCCATTTCAATGGAGATGACTTCTTCGCCGTCATATCCGGATTCTTTTACCAGTTCTCGGGCTTTTTCCGGATCATACTGCACACCGGGATAGTCCTCAATATATAAATCTCCATAGCTTTCAAACTGATGTCCGTTGGGAACCTTTGCATATTCGGACCAAAGAGTATCTACCAGTGTCTGACGGTCTATTGCCATGGTCAATGCCTGTCTGAATTTCTGGTTAGACATAATACTGTCTTCATTTTTGGTGTTAAATACGTATATATGGATATTCTTAATGGAACTTCCTACCACACTTACACCGGATGTAGCATTAATGGTATCTACGGCATCAGAAGGCACATCATTAATAATATCTACTTCTCCTGTAATTAAAGCAGTCATACGCGCGGATGCTTCCGGATAAGAAATAAACTCTATTTTCTTTGCTGCAGGCTTATCTCCCCAGAAACCATCGTAACGCTCCAGAACATATTTTTCAGGTGAATACTGTGTTAATTTATAAGGACCTGTACCAATAGGCGCTGTCTGAAAAGCTTCATCGCCTATCTCTTCAATATAATCTTTGGGTACAATACTTGCTCCCCAGATAGAACCCAGCCGTTGTTCAAAAGCAGCATCCGGCTTTTTCAGTTTGAACTGCACGGTAAGATCGTCTATTTTTTCAACGGAATCCAATGTTTCATATAAAACTGCAATGGTACCGTCGCCATAACCGCTTAAAATTCTATCGAAGGTAAATTTAACATCATCTGCGGTGCATTCCTCACCATTCTGGAAAGTAACACCATCCCGGATTTTAACATTCAGTGTTGTATCATCCTGCCATTCCCAGCTTTCCGCCAGCTGTCCTGTGATGCTTCCCTCTTTATCTGTAAAGAGAAGTGTGTCGAAAATATTATAAAAAAGCTTAATGCTGGCAATACCGATGGATCTGTCCGGGTCTAACTGTGTTGGCAAAGCAGCAAGCCCGATTCTTAAAACATCTAACTCTTTCCCTTCACCTGTATCCTTCTGCGCATCCGTATTATCCTGTGTTGTCTGGGTCTGGACAGATGTTGTTTGAGTAGTTTCTTTCTTATTTGTCGTATTTGCTGTGGAACCGCATCCTCCGAGTGTAAGCATCATTGCCATCACTCCTGCAATAAACCGAATTCTTTTTTTCATACTTTTCTCCTTGTCCTTGTATTTGGTTTCCCCTATGTTCCATGTCCTGTGCACACATGCTCAAAAGAACTGATAAAATCTTATGTCTCATTTTTGTTTATCACAACCATGGTTTCGTAAATCATTTGTAAAGGCTCCGTAAACCAGCCAATGACTATTTTGGGAGATTATTCTTTCACAAATCCATATTGATGCAAGCAAAAAAAGTCATTGTCCCATTGCAGACAATGACTTTTTTTCTCTGTTTCCATCTTATTTTTCAAAACGAAGCACCATTCTTTCCTATCCCATCTTTTTTCTCAAAGCTGAATACCACCTGTTTTTCTTCGGTTTTCAGTTTCTCCAACTGTTCGTTCAATCCCCGTATTTCTTCCGTTGCACTGTCTATCTCCTTGCACAAATCCCCCATTTTGAAAAAAAGATTGTCCTCTTCCTTCTTCAAGATGAAACAGTTGCAAAATACCATCAGCATGTTCTTGAGTTTGGGTATAATCCGTTTTCCGCCATAGTAAACGCCCGGTCTTTCAGTTCTAATTCCGTCAACATTCCTATATTATTCAAATAGCCCTTCTCCCCATTACTTCCCTGCCTATATTTTACAATATTCCGGCAAGCTCCTCCATATCCTCATCCTTCTTTTCCCAGAAACTGAATACCACCCGTTGGGAAAGCTCTTCCATTTTCTCATTGGGAAGAATTATAAACTGCTGATTGGTGGGGGAGTCTATATAAAACTCATATCCCTTTTCCGCAAAGAGTTTTTTCAGCTTTTTCGCCATGGAAATTGCATGGCTGCTTATTTTCCGTATAAATCGTCCGTGGCGTACCCGGTCAGGTTCCCTATTGGTCTTCCTTTTCATCCCACAGACTTAGCTGTTGAAAGTCTTCTTTTTCCTCAAATGTGGACAGATACGAAAATATTTGCTCATTGTCATGCATAATACCGTGTTTTTCGCAGGTATCATGAAGGATTTGCATAAGATAGCCGTTATGGGGGCTGTCAAGCATATATTGATACCCATAGGTGTGTATGTATTTTTCTTTTACTCCCTTAAACGAACGGTCCAGTTGTTCGTAAAAATATTCCCGGTTCCCTTCCCGGAGTGTCACGCCCATTCCGAAGCAGATAATTCCCCGCACTTTTGCTTCTATACACATATTCAGAATGCCAACCAGGTTTTCCTCATTGTCATTGATAAACGGCAAAATCGGGGAAAGCCATACAACCGTGGGAATTCCGGCATCCCGGAGAGTTTTCAGTACCTCAAACCATTCTGCGGTAGTGCTCACGTTTGGCTCTATTTTCCTGCATAAATCCTCATCATATGTGGTCAGTGTCATCTGCACCACGCATTTTGTCTTTTCATTTATTTTCTGCAGAAGGTCTAAATCCCGCAGAATACGGTTGGATTTCGTAATCACCGTAAAGCCAAACCCATATTTATCTATAAGCTGCAGCGCCTTTCTCACATTCTGCAATTCTGTTTCCAACGGAATGTACGGGTCCGTCATGGAACCGGTGCCAATCATGCACTTTTTTCGTTTATGGGACAGATTGTACTCCAGCAGCTCTATGGCATTTGCCTTTACTTCAATATCCTCAAAAGCATGCTCCATATGGTAGCATTTGCTTCTGGAATCACAGTAAATGCATCCGTGTGAACAGCCGCGGTACAGGTTCATCCCATTTTTCGCCGATAATATTCCTTTTACATTCACATAATGCATCCCGTCACCCCTTGCTGCCACTGTTATGTATAATTATCATCGTTGCTTCTATTATAAATTCCGACGGGGGATAAGGCAACTTCTTTTATTTTTTCTTATAAGTTTTTCCGTACACAAAAATCATAACCGCCACGCAAAGTACCATGAATGCTGCCACGTAGATTATCATGGAGCTCATGCCGTAGTTTTGTCCAAACAGGCTGGCGTCAAAGGAAAATGTTTCTTTGATACTTTCCACGAACATTCCGTTGTCCAGTCCGCCGATGGCAGCGTCCATATGCTGCAGCAGGGCATTCAACAAAGCATTCCGCAGCAGAATGGTAATCTGGCTTGCCGGGAAAATATTGCAGACCGTCTGCACGCCGTCCGAAAACTGGGATATGGGAATGTAGGCTCCGATTACAAAACCTGCCGCTGCCGAAACCATGCTGAAAAAGGCACCGCATGCAGAAGAGGATTTGAAAAACAGGACCACTATCATAAACAGAGCCGTCGCGGAAAACGAGCCCAGCGCCACAATGCCGTAGGCTTGCGCAATCTCTTTTGCTCCCATATATAAATTGCCCTGCGTTCCCAGAAGAAGGAGTCCCACGGTCAGAATAATTCCCGTCATGATAACCGCAGATATGACTGCTGCCGTAAAATAAGAAAGAATAACCTGCCATCTGCGAATGGGCGTGGACAAAATATCATAATCCACTTTATTTTCCTTGTCTCTTACGACCACCGTCAGACAGTTAAACGGCACCGTAATCAGGGCGGAACCCAAAATCCCCACCAGAAGTGTCAAATTTGCATACATTTCCACATCTTTATCCTGCACCAAATCTGCCAGTCCCGGTACTTCTTTCATCGCACTCTGTATGGCATCCACAAATGTCCCCCTCAGGAACAGCAAATATAAAACAAAAACGATAATAGATGTCATCAGCGAAAAAATAACGGACTGTTTATCCTTAAAAAATATCAATAAATTGCGCTTGGTTAATCCGATAAACTTATTCATAATGATTCACTTAACTCCTTTCCCGTCAGATTTAAGAACACATCATCCATAGTACCTTTTATAATTTCATAATCGGTAATACTCTCCCTGTTCCGGTACAGAAATTCCGTGATGTTTTCCCCGTTTTCAGGCATTAACACGTTGTAATGGTCGGCATCATAAGTAAACTCCCTACCTTCCAGAATTTTCTCCGCTTTCTCTCCTTTATCCGTATACCAGATAAGTTTGGAAGAGGTAAAACGGCTCTTTAATTCCGATGGGGTTCCGGCAGCAATGCATTTTCCTTTATCCATAATCAGCACATGGTTGGCATCCTTGGTTTCCTCCATATAATGGGTGGTCAGAAAAATGGTGATATGCTTCTCCTTCCGCAGATATTCAATGTAGTCCCACACCAATTTCCGGGATTTTGGGTCCAGCCCCGTAGTCGGTTCGTCCAAAAATAAAATCCTGGGATTGTGAATAAGCGCTCTCACAATGTCTACCCGTCTCCTTTGTCCTCCGGAAAGCTTCTCATATTTACGATTCCAGATTTCTTCCAGTTCAAACCCTTTCATAAACGGCGACAGCTGTTCTGCTATCTGCTTTTTCGTCAGACCGTAATAAGTACCCCTTGTATAGAGATTTTCTTTTACCGTCAGCTTGGCATCCAGCACGGAATTCTGAAAAACGATGCCTATATCATCCCGAATTTTATCATCCTCTCTGCCAAGTTCATGTCCAAGAATTTCAATATCTCCTGCATTCTTTTCGAGTATCGTGCAAAGAATGTTGATAGTAGTGGATTTGCCCGCCCCGTTTTCTCCGAGAAACGCAAATAATTCCCCCTCCTCCACTTCAAACGATAAGTGGTCCACCGCAACGTGTTCTTTATATTTCTTGGTTAATTCTTTTACTGTAATTGCCTTCATAAGCATCCTCCTTGTTTCCATTTTTCATACTATCAAAAATGAACAAGAAAAAAAGTGCCGCAGAACCAACATGCAAATACATGTGACCAAGCTGCACTTTTCAACGCTTTCTAATCCTTTATAAGTTTATCAGGTATTTTTCTTTTTACCTGCCGTTATTCTTCATCCTGAATTTCCCTGATTGCCTCATTTATCCGGATTTCATCTCTTTTCACTAACCAGCGGGTAGCTATCCAGACAAACCCATAAATAATCACATACATGACTATAACGGAGATGTACTCTTTGATACCGGTATACCACTGAAACAGTAGACCGCACAGGGACACAATACCCCAAAGTACCAGGAAATGCACCACTTTGCATAACCGATACCACTTGGCGGAACGGTCATCTTCCAGCAGGAACCAGGTAGGCAGTGCACACAAAAAGCCTGCAATAATAATGGAAAACGGAATATACCAGGGCCATTCTATCATAGCCTCTTTGCCCTGCAGATGCCGAATAAACGCCTGAATGCCAAGACCAAACAACATTGCCGTAGAAATCATTAATGTCTGATTAAAAATAACCTTTATTTTCTTCATATTAAATACCCAGCTTTCTCTTTAATTCTTTCACATATGCTCTGGAAATGATAATCTGTTCTCCATTCAGAAGCTCCGCAATCATACGTCCGTTCAGCTCCGCCTTCACGGATTTTATTTTCCGGATATTGACTATCATCGCCTTGGAACAGCGCAGACATTGAATGTGCAGCATATCTTCCAGTTCATACAGGCGGTATCTGGTTTCGTAGCAGCAGTCTTTGGTATATACATAGGTATGTTTGTCCACGGACTCCAGATAATATATTTTGTCCGTCCTGCAAAGCAGGGTTTCCGTTCCCTGCATAACCGGAATAGTCCTGCAGTCATTATGCAGAATATCCACTGCGCTCTGAATGTCATCCGTCATTTCGCATACTTTAATCAGAGCCATTTCCTCTTTCTTTGAGGCTGCCTTTTCGATTTCTACTTTCATGGTTCTCCTTGCTTTTCTTGCAGTTTTTATTTCTGTTTGTTCTCTAAATCTTATCTTTCAATTTCTCTGCCCATGCTTTTTCCTTAAAGCCGGTCAGTATCACATCATCTCCCACAATAAGCGGTCTTTTCACCAGCATTCCGTTTGTTGCCAGAAGCCTTAATTGTTCTTCCTCATTCATATCCGGGAGCTTGTCCTTTAATTGCATTTCTTTATATAACATGCCGCTTGTATTGAAAAATTTTTTGAGAGGAAGTTCGCTTCGGGTATACCAGCTTTTAAGCTCCTCATACGTCGGATTTTCCTCCACAATATGGCGTTCCGTATATTCTATCCGGTTCTCATCCAGCCATTTTTTAGCCTTCTGGCAAGTGGAGCATTTCGGGTAACATATAAAAATCATCTTTTTCCTCCTTTATATGGGTGCAGGCATATTTTGCACCAACTGAAACTCTGTCTCATTTCATTTCTTCAAACTATAAACTAAACATCTCTCTGCAGATTTTCTTTCCGCACTCTGTTTTAAAAATACTGTCATATACATGCTGTGCCGCTTCTTTGGACAGATTATCCTCCATAATATTCACAAGAAAATCTGCCTCAACCAGTATTTGATAATCCATTCCGTCTATGTTGTCGTATGTATGATGATGGGCAATCAGATACTGCACCCTTTCTGATACATCATCCGCAAATCCCAGTTCTTTCAGTAACTTTGCAGCTATGGAAGGACCTTCTTTTTCCTGCAATTTTCCATTACAGTTCCCATATTTCTCTTCGCATGTATGAATGCCGATATCATGTGTGAGCGCCGCTGCCTCAAGAATAAATAAGCATTTTTCATCCACATGTTCCGTCTCCGCAATCAGCTTCGCATAACTGTGTACCTTGCAGAAATGCTGAATTCGTTTTGCATCACCACGATATAAATCTATCATTGCCAGGTGTAATTCATTTAGCATAGGGTATCCTCCGTTAGTTTTCTTGCTTTTCCTCATTAGCCTTTATTTTGTCATAGTACGCCTTATACCTGTAAATAGTCCTCTCGCTGACATTATTCCGCTCTGCAATTTCTATCATAGTCATTCCGCTCTTGTACCCAAGGACAAAATCGTTATAAATTGCCATCCATTTGGCGTTATGCTTCTGTCTGCCGCTCTGTTTACGATTTTTATAATATTCCAGCTCTTTTTGAAGTTCTGCATTTTCTTTTTGCAATACTTCTATTCTTTGCAATGCGGCTTCCAGTGTTGTAATCTTCTCCATTTCCGTGCTCCTCCTCGTATGACATTCTCATTTTGTCCTCATTATAAGTGAATTTAAGAGGATAGTCAATCTGATTTTGTCATTTTTTCTGACAAACAAAGCCGCTTACCTTCATTTCTGAACGTAAACGGCCTTAGATTGCTTCTTACTTTATGAAATTATTTTACCGTTTAAGGGAGCCAGCTTATGGAAACTTCTTTAAGCTGATTGGTAACTTCATTAAACTGGAACTGGTAACCGCTGCTTCCCATATAGACCTCTGAATCTACCAGATACTTGACATAGTTGTCACTTTCACTTGCATTCTCACTGCATTTTTCCAACAGCTCATCCTTGGTAATGGTTGTCGGGAAAGAAAAATGAACCTGTTTTGCTCCATCAAGCATGGCTTCCGTAATTTCAGCATTCATATCTGCATCGTAATCCGGCTGCGGCACATAAAGATGGGAATATCTTACATAAGAAAGAACACAATCCTCCGCTTTTTGTTCGCTGTCTGTAAAGTTGGCAAACTTAAATTGCATGGTTACATAATCGTTAATGTCTGCCGTGTATCTCTCTGTTTCATAATTTTTATTTACATTGTTGCCGCTGTTATTAAGGTCATTCTCTCCAAACGGAATACCGGCGTCTATTAAGTCCTTCAGTGTGGATTCACCCAATGTAAATTTTGTACCGTTGTATACAAAAGATCTGTTGTCAAGGTCGGCATATTTTTCGCTGAGTCCCGGTGCCAGAGTGAAATCGTCCTGTACGGGCATTACAAATTCTGCTTCATCCTCGCTGTCATCTTCCCATGCCGCATCCTCAGACTCCTCTTCTTCGTCTTCCCAGGAAACATCGTCCTCATCGTCCTCTTCCGACTCCGTTACCTGCTGTGTTTCCTCGGTCTGCTCCGTTTGTTCATTGGCAGGCTTCTTGTCATTACCGCAACCGGCAAGAGAAAGTCCCATCATCGCTGCAAGAATTCCTGCCAGTATTACTTTTTTGTTTTTCATAAATAAGTCCTCCTTAAATGATTGCATTTCCGTCATTCATTATGGAAGCAGGAACTTATTTATCGCAAGACGCAAATGGTTGCAACCGGGAAACTATGGGTAGCATTCCTCTTTTATATCCATAAAATCATAATAACTCTGCGGTTCCATTGTCTGCGGATTGTCATCGGCATCTCCATATATGACATATATGTCACCATTTTTCAAATCCGCATACGCCGCAAAATGATAGGTGCAACTTCTTTTTTCACCCTTTACATGCAGAACCGAATAGGCGTAATAATAATAAATAATACCGTTTACCTCATACCTGCCTTCGTCCACAACCTTGGAAATTCCGGCTCCCCTTTTGCTCTCTGCCATGTCCTTTGCACTCATCCATGAATAGGGAACAACCGATACCATCACATCCCATTTTTCCGTATCCGCATAATATGACTTTCCCGCCTGATTGTCCGATAAAAGCTTATATTTATCCGGCAGCTTATACGACACAACCGTATCTCCGTCTACGATGCTATCCGTCAGCCCCGTTTCCATGTATGCATTCTCTTGCCAGTAGGTCCCGACCATATCATTGGTTTCCTCTGTTTCGACTGCACTGTCCGCTATCGCCCGGGCTTCCGCAAATGCTTTTTCATAAATCACATCTTTTTGCTCCGCATTCAGTGCGTCCATATCCGTTCCGTCAAACCTTATGGTAGTAAGAATACGCTCCCTATCAGAAGCCTGCCTGATAAGTACACCAAAGTAGGAGTTTTCAAAAGCTGCTCCCCTCTCATTCGCAAGACTGACTATGTATTTTACATATTCCTTCCCGTCTATCTGTGTCTTTTCAGGAGGCAGCTCTATCACATAACCTGAATTTTCTATGGCTTGAACCCGTTCTGCCCTGTTATTCCAAAAGTCATCCATAGTTTTTTTTTCTACATCAATCTGTATCAGGTAATCGTCGCAGCTTCTTACATTAAGACATCCGCTTTCGTGTATGATTGCTGTTCCGACCGGTTTTACCGAAAAGGCAAAGCCCTTAAAAACAATATGCCAGTATTCCGTTGTTTCCGCCGTTTCTGCACCTACATTGCCCCCATTTTTATTGTCTGCATTGACCACATTTTCAGTGCGCCCGATAACACCCATGAAATTAAGGGAAGCAAATGTAATCCCAATTAGCATGCAGATAAACAGCAGCCCGGAAATAATTTTCTTACACCTCTTCATCTGCAGTCTTCCCACCTACATCTTCCAATATAATTTGCAAAGTATCTTCTTTTTTCATCCTTCGCAGTTCCAGTCCTGTCAGCACAAGCAGCAGAATAAATACCGCCGTAATCAGGATAGCTGCCGCCAGTGTTACCACTTTGTAATTTAAAAATAACCGGTCATTGCCAGCCCCGGTATAGCACTCTACAAAGTCTCCGTCACGTATTCCGGGGATATCCAGCCATACCGTATTCATTATCTTTCTGCCGTTGTCATCAAAATAACACAAATCTGCCTTGGTATACTGTTGGTACACCTTTTCCACCCGGACATTCTCATTTTTGTCTGCATGCCCGGTCCACTCGTTTCTCCCAAGCAGCACAACAACCACCACCGCACAGAATATACAGACCGCCGCCAGAATGCAGAACATCCCCTTCAGCCTGAAAAATCTATCCTTTCCTCTTAAATTTTTCATATGTACAACACCGTTTGTGACCGCAGTTCCTGAAGTTTCCTGTCCGTTATCCTGCTCTGCCTCCCGATTTCCATAAATCAGTTCTTCCACCGGGACATTCAGTATCTCACATATGCACACCAGTCTGTCCAAATCAGGATAGGCTTTATCCCTCTCCCACTTTGACACTGCCTGCCGGCTGACACCTGCTTTCTCTGCAAATTCTTCCTGATTCAGTCCCGCCATTTTCCGGTATTCCTGAATTCTTGTACCTATAAGCAGCATTATATACCTCCAGTATTGACCTTTCTGTTCAATTCTCAGTGTTTTGTTTTATTCATATTTTGATACATTTTATGGAAGAATACAAGCATTTTGTGACCTTAAAATAGCTGTAAACAAAAACCGCAGGAACAATTTCTGTTGAACTCATTCCTGCGGCTTCCCAATTCTGCTATACATTTCGTTAGAATGGTTTCATTTTGCTCTGTCAATCAATCCAGAACAGCACCTCCCCATTCAACAACAGTAAATCCTTTTCGTTCGATCGGTGTAATCATTGGCTTCTTTATATCGCCGCTGTCATATTGTGCAAAGCCGAACCATATCCGGGTTATGCTGTCCGGTTTAACGGAGAAGGATACCGGCATAGCGGCGTCAACGCCGTCGGTCAGCATCGGATACATGACGTAGCCCTCACCGCTTGTCAGGTAATCGGACCAATACTCAATGAAGTCGGCTGTTTCCTGTTCATTAAATCCGTAATCCGTAAGAACCCGGCGGAATACTTCATCCCGTTTGTCTGCCGGAACAAGGAAACCCTCTTCGGTTTGAAATGCCTGCCCACAGATCAGGTATTTTCATATGACGGGAAAGCTCCATAAAGCCGGAGATAAAAAATACGGCAAAAAAGCCTGCTGACAGACAGAAAGCAATCAGTCCGGCCAAAAATGGTCCGTCAAGTTTAAGTACGACGATACATATGCTGTCATCACTTTTTAATGGCAATTATGATTGCCGGCTTCACAACTACATCAACTCCCGACAGTTCTCTACATATTCAGAAAACAGACCCCCACCAATCTCATAATCTCTTAATGCAACTTCCTTGCAACTCATAACCTCAGGATTCAGTTCGTCAGGCAAAATACAAAGCAGGCATTCTTCATCCGACATCGGTAAGTCATATTTGGAAGTGCCGTACTTTTCATTAAAAACCCTGCCATTTACCACATAAATTTTAGGATTCTCGTTCATAAGCAAGCGCTTCTGATTTAATGTTTCACTATAAAATCGGTTATATAAAAAATCAAGCATCTCGTCACTTGGCTTTGAAAAGTAGCAAAGTACAGTCTGGGAATCGAGCAAATCAAGAAATGCTATATCATTCACATAAATAAGCTCACACCATTTTGCACCATCCGGTACTTTGTAAAATGTGCGCTTCACGTGGTTTTTCCACAGACAGTAAATCCAGACATCGGCATAAAACAATAAAAATACCAAAAAAGGTAAACCGAAGTATGTCAGGACACACGTACCACCAATAAACAAAACGATCATAGTTATAATAACAGCCACACCTTTTGCCGAGCCACATATATGTATATACCATTCTTCAATGTATTTGTACCGATAGGATTCTTCTATCTCTGCAGGGTCTTTCATTTTTTTCCTGCATTTAATTACAAAAGGCGACAGAGTTATAATCGCAAAGGCAAGCATTGCCGAAAGTACAATAAATACATAGCTTATCTGCTCATTTTCCAAATTAAACCAAACATACAGACAATCAACCGCCAATATGAAAAAACCAATGCATTGCCAAAATAAATACGAATGCTTTTTTATGAATTTCATTCTATACTTAAATTCCTTTCCACTCCAATATACCTATGACAACTTATCCCACACCCAATCGGGTGCTGAATAATGAATATTCAAATTGATAGATCTAACCCCCTGTAACTATGTCGTCCAGATATCTTCCAAACACCATATGCTCATACGAAAACTGCTCCGTATTTTCTGCATTGATATTCAGATCGCCCATAGCGATACATAAAATCTGCGTATCATCATTTACTTTGCAGGCAAATCGCTGATTCCACATCTTTCCTGTAAGGTAATACAGTTTAAGTTTGCCTTCCGGCAATGCATTCATGCCGATTAACCAGTTGTACAGAATATTGAAAAATTCTTCATCCGGAATAGCTTCCATTCCAATAGTAAGTGCAGATTCCTCATACAGTTGATTCAGAATCTCTGCCTGTTTAACATCTATCTTTTCTATATTTTCCGCTCCCACAGGCACCGAAAACAGCAGCTTCATAATACGTTTTTTCCGTAGCAAAGCATATGTAAGAGCTACTCCAAAGCATAAAAGAATTACAAGGAGCATGATAACTCCTGCTTTTACGTTTGCTCCCATCAAGCCAAATGCAGCTATGGTCATAATGATACACAAACAAAATATTGTCCCAAATATCACATCAAAACGTTTCTGATTTTTGTTGTTTCTGTTTCTCGTATTATAGGCTCTGAACAGGGCTTCTTTTATACTCTTGTTGATTGTGTTCAAAATCTAACTTACTCCTGATTGATTATTTACTTTTCTTAGGTTATCCATCTTCACCGATGCTTTATCATTGGCGTAAAAAGTATCCTAACGTATCCTTCTAATATCTTTATTAAACGGTCAATATCTCTTTGATTTTTTCTGCCTACATAATTGTAATTTGCAGTATCAAGATATTCTGTTTGGTTCTCACCATTCTTCTCTGTAAAATAGTAAGAGACTTGTGATTTTATTTCGTTTTCTACTTTGATAAGATATTTCAAAAACAACTGCCTTAAAGATTCATCAAAATAATATAACTCTACAATATCCTCAAATTTCGTTCCATCCTTTTACTTCTTGGTTGTTGGATTTTTAAAGATATCCTTATATCCTCCGATTAATGAATAGTAGCTCGTCTGCCTTAAAATCTCTTTAGCATATGCCTCATCATCAATTTGCAGATTTTTCTCATTCTTCAGTTTTTCTATTTGCTGATCATAACTCAAAAAAATCTTTGGCATACACAATGTCTCCTTAAAGTAAAAAAAGAGGAGACCCCGCAGGTTCTCCCCCGGTCGCAGGCCTCACAGGTTTCTGCAACGCGATCACTGTATTCAGCTTACTTGACTTTGAACTTCATGTCAAGCGGTTTCTACAGTCACTATAGTATATGCTATTATGTATTCTTTAATACCCCAATATTTATGATGTTTCAATATCATGGGAGTCGATCCTATCTGTTAATTTCTCTAACATATATAGTACGTGCCATAGCCTGTTCTGAAAGCATTCCTGCATCAAACAAATGCTTATCTCTTAATATATAAGTTGTAGGGATTGAGTCGCTTAACAGCCAGTTAGGACTTTTCTCTTTCATTATTTAAGCTGTATTATGTATAAGCTTCTGTCTGACCTAATTCTCCTTGGACCATTGGGCATCCGTTAGAAAGCCAGTCAGCCAGTTTATCATATGCAGCAGTTCGATTTATGTAGTTGGGAAGCCCTCAAAAACTTTGATTACCCTACTAATCCTTATGTAATTCTGCTTTAACTCCATGTCGTAATCACATGTCGAGATTTTGAGGAGATAATGTTCCCGAATAGGTTGCAACTGTTTGATTATTCACATACATACAAGAACGCAAAGTTAATGTTCCACTGTACATAATTCCATTATGTTCTTCCGTCATGCTAATTGTCTTCGCTGGCGTGACCTTCCCGTTATAGATGATTTCCCTCGTTACAGAAATACTATCTTGTTCATATACAAGAAAATCATTAACTTGATAATCATCTTCTATCATAGATACAGTTTCAACTCTTATGCCTGTGTCTTGTGCATGCACACCTATCGGCAAACTCATACTCACAACTATCATCAGAAATATCGTACATATTGTCTTCATCCGTTTTGCTCCTCATCTTATTCCCAAAACTTAAACAAATACACTTCCGGTTCTGTATCCTCCCAAGAGGCGGCCTGCTTATATCCTTCATAAAAAGCAAGTTTTAATACTTCGACTTCAAAATCTCCTAGTTCACCTTGTTCCCATTTTTTATGTACCTGTTCAGAGTAGCCTTTGATTTCATCAACTGTATAGTCATGCGGACAAACTATTGCTATTTCATATATTTCTCCATACATTTCATCATCGGCATATCTTTCAGAAACAATTCGGAAACCCGTATTTTTTTGACAGTACATCCATATTCCTAAAAAAGCAACAATAGCAAAGACAATTCCAACAATCAACAGCCTTTTCCCAGATCTGATTTTCTTGCCTTCTTTTGATACTTTCTGCCCCGCTAACTCTTCTTGGATTAACCTCTCTCCCTCATGCTTATTTTGCTCCAACGGTGATTGCCGTCCATCATCTTCACTCAGTACACCGCGCTCCTCTTCACATTCTATATTTCCATTAATCAGATCATCGCAAGATACACGGAACAAATCTGCCATTCTGGCTATCATTTCCACATCCGGATAATTCTGTCCTCTCTCCCATTTGCATAAAGCTGACGTTGTCACCTGCAGTCTCTCGGCCATTTCGCGCTGAGTCATCCCGCTCTGTTTACGTAATTCAGCAATACGCTTTCCCAACTGTCCTTTCACAACATTATTCATAGCATTCTCCGCTTATTATAAGATATAATTGTATTATAAATAATAAAAATACAATTGACAATATGGAAATTGCTATTTCTATTACATTTTCCATATTGTCAATAGACACGATCTTAAAGTTGGTGTACGCTTTTTGTGTAACCAAAAGATACCAGCATTATGAAATGCTCACGGTATACAAGCAAAGGAGGAATTCCGAATGAAACTAAAAAAAACATTATTCGCACTACTATTGTCCACAGTACTAATATTGGGAGCAAGCATTACCGTTTTTGCAAATAGCGGATCGACCTTGGTAAACAATAATACCATAGCTTATGGTAGCTCAGTTACTGAAAATACAGGTACCGCATTTACCACTATGGCAGGCGGTTCGAATTCTGCCACAGTATCTGTATCATCAACCTATCATTATCACCAAAATGTAACTTACGAGAATTACACATCCGCTCCCAAATCTGCTTCTGGTGCAAAAAATGCAGTAGTGGATTTTTCCTGTGGCTCAGCGTATTCTACCAGTTATATTTATTCTACACACAATGCGACCGTAGGCGATGTGACAATGGAGCAGCGTACTACCTCGGCCAGTAATTAATTAGTGATATCATAGTATTTTTGTGATATACTACATATAAGATCATATTATCATATTAATGCATAAACATTCATTAAAAGGAATCCTCGAATCCGTAGTTGGCTGTTTATGCGTTATTTGATATTACGAACAGGTGAACGGATATGAGGAAACATAATTCTGTAACAACATTAAAAAGATTACTGTGCATCATTTCTTTGCTGGCCATCACATTGGAAACTGGATGTGGAGGTGGAAAACGTAATACAGATACATCCCCGAAAGAAGACAGCTTGACACTGGTATGGGCTGCTAATCCCTACTATTTTGGGGCAAATGCTTTCGACCTGCAAATTCAGGAAGAACTAAACCGCCGCCTTATCGAAGATTATAACTGTGATTTTCAGGTACAATTTGAATGGCTGTATGCAGATGGAAATGAATACCAAACTGCAGTTGCTGAGCGGTATCAGAGCCGGACAGCGACCGATATCCTTTTTACCGGACTTGCAAACCACGGGCAGCCCGGCACCTATAACAGCATGGTAAGAGATGACTTGCTCTATCCTCTGGATGATTTCCTCACGGAGACAGAGGCAGGGCAGGTTCTCTACGCTTCCTTTTCTGAGATGTTCTGGCAGGCCATGCGCTGTGAAGGCCATATTTACGGTTTCCGGTGCGTTGACCCGCAAATGTATTATGATGCCACACTGTTAGTCAGGGAGGATTACTCCTCTGCCTTACAGCAATATGAAGAGATCTCCTCTATCCAGGATTTGGGGGATATCCTGGAGCATCTATCAAAGACCAGTCCGGATTCTTTGCAGGATACGTTGGGTGTGTATGTCGATATTGATGCACTTTGTAATTTGGAAGGCTATATACCGGTTATAAACGGTTATACCGGCCTCTACTTTACAGAGGAAAATGGTACAGTCAGGGTCATCAATGCAGCAGATGATGCATCATTTCTTAACATGTGGAAGGAAATCCAGCGTTGCAACAACGTGCTTACAGACAGTAGTGTCCCAGATGCAGGAACAGCATATCGGTCAGGTAAATACGTTTTTGCCATTTTACCGACCACCCCCAGGATCCTATATGATGACCAGCTGCTTGTCGATACCCAGCCAATAAGTGTCAAGACTTTAAGGCAGGCTCCCGAGCCGCTCATCTATGCCCGCAATGCGGTAACGGGCATTGCCTCCTGGTCAGAGCATCCAAAAGAGGCCATGAAACTGCTAAGCCTGATTGCTACACAGCCGGATTTATCCAACCTTCTTATTTATGGGATTGAAGGGATTCACTATAATCTGGCAGGTGGTATTCCGGTACCTGTTTCCTCAGGGAATGCTTATACCAAACTGGCATCACCTGCCAACAGGACCATCTCTTACCGGGACGGGCTGGAGCCGGCTGATAAGACAATCCTATATCAGGAAAAAAACAGTGCTGCGGTACTCAGTCCGGAGATACAATATGAGCTGGATTACACAGAATATATAGAGGAGCTTTCTGAGATTTCCGCTGTCTATGAAGCCCATGCATGTCTGTGGCTGGGAACCTGTTCGGATGTAGAAGCCGAAGCAGAAAAGCTGTCACAGGAGCTGCAGGCCGTCGACGTGGACAAGTTGGTTAAAAAGCTGAACAAAATGTTAGGAAATTAAGAGGGATCGTTATGGGCAAAAGACAAAGTATTTTATTACTGTGCTTATCCTTACTTTTAACTTCATTGTCAGGTTGTGGAGCTGGCAACTCAGCTGCCGGGGATGATGCACATTACATACCTGTTTTTGGATGTTTGGGTGAAACCGGTTCTGTCTATGAAGCAAACGGGATTTTATATTATACAGACTATGCCACCGGAGAAAATGGCGTTCTGTGCAGCAAACCCAACTGCATCCATGAGCCGTATTCCTCATCCAATACAGAGCCATACTGTGAAGCAGCATTGCCAAACGGTAACTTGTCTGTCTCTCTTTTGTCCGGGAACTCGCTGTATGTCATGACAACCGATTTTACCGGCACAGAAATTTATACAAAACAGGTATATGGCGAGACCTGGGCAAAGCTGTTGGAAATACCTTATGGATTTTCGTCCGGACTGCAACGCCGTATCTATGATAAAAAACTGTATTTTACCGCAGCTTCTTATGAGCACGAAACAGACATTACCGGAGAGGAAATGCCTGCCCTGCAATCCTTTCCTTTTTTGATTGAAGTTGATCTGGACCGGCGCACATACCGAACACTTACAGAATACGAAGATGGAAGCTCCTGTACGGACGTACTGTTCATCGAGGGAGATTCTCTTTATTACGAAACAGAGTATCCCATCCGGGATACCTATGAAACCACATACCGGGTGTGTATATACAGTCTCAATCTGAATACTCTGGAGTCGGAGTATCTGTTTACCACGGATGCCTCCCATGTCTTTTTAGGCGCACATGAGGGTACCGTTTACACATGTGGAACAGCCGGGCTCATGATGCTTACAGAGGATGGTACCTGGCTTCCCGCCTGTCAGACAGATACCTGCACAAGCGGGTATTCTTATGAAGACGGTATCTTACTGTCCGTCCGGCAGGACAATAGCGCTTCCATCCTGCATTATGATTACAAAACCGGGAAAGTATCGGATGTACCGGCGCTGCCCCAAAATGGTTACCTGTTTGATGTGATGGGCGACTGGGTGCTTGCAATTACAGAAAACGGTGATATTGCCGCTGTCCCTATAGAGGACTTATTATCAGGCAGGGCGCAATATACCGCAACGTGGCGTCCTTATTAAGAATATGGGGGGAACTATCACTATGGAATTGATGCTGTCGGGAGTCACAAAAAACTATGGGCATTTTACAGCCTTACAGGATTTTACCTACGTTTTTAAGGAAGGGGTCTATGGATTGCTGGGGCCGAATGGGGCTGGTAAAAGTACGCTGATGAACCTGATTACGGGAAATCTTTCCCCTGACCGGGGAGAGATTCTGCTGAATGGTAAAAGCATAAAAGATTTAGGTATCTCCTATCTGAAGCATATCGGGTTTGTCCCTCAGCAACAGAATCTATATCCTACTTTTACAGGAAAGAGATTTCTATACTATATGGCTGCATTAAAAGGCATGGATAAAAAGAGGGCCGACCTGGAAATACCTGAAATACTTAATATGTTAAATCTGACGAAGCAGCAGGATAAAAAAATCAGGGAATATTCCGGTGGTATGAAACAACGACTGCTGATTGGTCAGGCTCTGTTAGATCACCCGTCCATCCTCATATTTGACGAGCCCACAGCCGGACTGGACCCAAAGGAAAGAATCGGCATCCGAAATATTATCTCCGGGTTCTCTGAGGATAGAATTGTGATTTTTGCTACCCACGTGGTATCAGATGTAGAAAAAGCGGCAACGGAAGTCCTTTTCTTAAAAGATGGTCTGCTGTTGCCTGCCCAGAAGGAAACACAGGACTGGAAGGATAAAAAGATTTCTCTGGAGGAAGTGTATCTGCACTTTTTCGGGGATGAGGGGATGTCATTATGATAAGAGCAGAATGCAAAAAAATCATAACATTTCCGGTTGTTTTCTTAATTTTCTGTTTATGTATCATGAATGTGATTCTGATATACTACAGTGAAGTAAGAAATACGCCTTATACAGGTCAAAACGGCTATCGTCAGCAATGGCAACTGGTTTCCGACATGTTGGTAAATGAACCCCCTGAGCAGGTCTATGCACAGCTGCAGGCAGATTGTGAGAAAACTTTTTGGACTAACAGTGCCGATAGCGGTTCACTGCGTACCGCTTATGTACAGGCAAGGATTCTGAAAGAGATGGAAAGCATTGTACAGTACGATGAATATCTGGAAAATATCAGACAGTCCACCGATACCGGGCACTCCTTTTCCCGTTTTCAGGAAACAGAAAACCGTTTTACCCGTGAAAACAGGAGACTGACAGCTGCTGCTTATGAAAAGATGTCCTCTGTCTCTCTAAATCCACAGCCCTCCCTTGGAATAGAACTCTTCGCTACTTCTCCTATTACCAATCTTCTCGTTCTGTTTTTGCTGCTGTTTTTACAGATCATCATCTGGGGCAGGGATAAGGAAACAGGGATGAACAGCCTGTTACACACCTGTTATAACGGAAGGAAACGCCTTGCCCTTGTAAAGATTAGTGTCTCCTTCGTCTGTTGCGTCCTGGTAGTGTCTCTGTTGTATGGAAGCACTCTGCTGCTTGCGCATAACCTCTATGGAACAGGTGATTTAACCCGCAGCCTGTCCTCTGTATACCTGTTTCGGCAGACCGCATGGAATATTTCCGTCCGGCAGTTTATTTTACTGTTCTTAACCTATAAAATACTGGCATCCTTTCTTTATATGCTGCTCTTTGGTATTGCTGTTGATGTCTTTCACAATACCATTAGTGCGGTTGTAAGCAGTGCGGGAGTCGTAATCCTCTGTCATTTCCTGTATGAAAACGGCACCGATATTGTAAAATATCTGCTTCCCGGCGGTTTGTTCCATGTAGAAAATCTGTTTACCATATATCGCAATCTGAATGTATTCGGTTTTCCGTTTACCTATAGCAGTACCGCCTCCGTGGTACTGGCTGCGGGCATTGCAGGCTGCATCTGTGTTCTGACAGAGAGTCAGGCCGAAATCAGAGTCCATTTGCCGAATAAATTACCCCTGCTTCCTGTAAAAGGTCCGATCCTTAGAACCGTAAATCTGTGGATTCACGAGCTGTGGAAATTATTTTTCGAAGAAAAAGTACTGCTTCTTCTACTGCTCCTTGCAGTCGCACAATTCTTTATTTCCGACAGGGAGACCGTTAGATACTATGATTATACCGACTTCTATTACAGGCAATATATGCAATATTTGTCAGGGGAAGTAACAGAAGATAAAAAGGACTTTATCCTTTCGGAAAAAGAACGTTTTGCTACACTGAACAGACAGAAACAGGACGCTCTGTTACAGGGAAAGACCGACTATCTTGCAGAGCAGGAGCTGTACGCGTATGAGGCCTTTGAACTGACAGAGCAGTATTGGGAGTATATTACAGAAAATGATATAGGTTACATGGTTTATGAGCCTGCAGTGGATGAACTGACCGCTGCGTCCACCCAGAGGACAGACGCATTGCTTGCTTTTGAAGCCATGCTTTTTACAGTGTTATGCAGTACCCTGGTCTTCGGCAGAGACTATCAGTTAGAAACCGATAAGCTATGCAGGATCACATTTTACGGCAAAAGGAAGGCTCCCACCATCAGAATGGTGACCGGTATGACCGTTAATCTGTTAATCCTGGTACTTGTGTATTGTCCTTATTATAAAGCGACACTACAGGCATATGGGGTGGGGACAGCATGTTTGTACTTTCCGGCCGATTGCCTTCGGAGTCTGGACAGATATGGGAACAGTATCACGCTTGGAACCTATTTCCTGCTACTCTCAGTAATACGGTTTTTATTTATGAATCTGACGGGGTTAGTCGTATATGCCATCTCCCAAAAGCTAAGGAGTATCATCCACACAATCATTTTAGGCTGCACACTTTTTATGCTGCCGTTTGGTATGATTATGCTCAGTGATTCCCTGGCATCCTTTTTCTTCCTTTATAGCCCCATGCTTGGCAACTATCTGCTGACCAGTCCTTTGGCTGTTGTCATCATCTTTGTATCAGCCATGCTTGCACTGACAGCATGGCTGGTTCGTCTTTCTGTTGATGTATTTTGCAGATAAAGTTGCATGTTCATTTTGGACAAAGTTGCAAAACATTGGATGCGCGGTTCTTAGGAACGGTGTAGCGCCTATGTGGTAGCCACCAAGTGTGAACCTTCAAAAAGATCCATTGCAGACATTATCAAAAACCATTAACCTTAGTCTGCGTATTTATGCAATTTATCTTTTTGCGCATCTAAACTATAGCCATCTACCTGCTATCATATTATATACAGTATATGGGTTCGAATCACTGCAACTTAATGAAATTTTTTACACAAAAACTACCATCATTAATTATGTCCAATCTTGTCATAATTTTCTCAATAATGCTAATCATTTGAGTATAATTTTGTTTATACTTTTCTTCATCAAATTTACATGCTTCATTCCCATCATCAAAGGAATAACAAGAATCATACAGTTGTTTTGCCTCTTCATTCAATGTCTGAAGTTCTTCATCACTATCAATCAGAGCAAATTTTCTTCTTATAAAACCTTCATCATCGTAAACCCAAATTGGTCCATGTAAAAACTCATTCATTAATTTTATTGTATACATTATAAATCATCCTTTCTAACTGGATATGCAGAAACAATAAAACCATTTGTTCCTATTCCGGTCATAGTATAGAAGTTTCCCTTATACTCATAAACTCGTTCATATCCCTGCCTTCCTAAGCCAATTGAAACTATTTTATTACTAATAACAGTTCCATTTTGAATCACTTTTTTCAAGTACGAACCGACATCATTTCTTTTAACGCCAAAGGCCTTTTCAAAATCTTTTGCATGTCCAGGAATCGTATATTCACGCTCTATGTACTCTTCTGTAATAGGAAACATATCCTGAATCAAAAAAGCACTTTCTCTGTCATCATCCAGTTTCACTATATGTATAATATCGCACGGCTTTCCTGCCTTCTCCTTGTTGTCCATAATCTTTTTGTACTTGTCAATTCTGCTCGATAATGGAATCATCCAATACAATCCCGTAACAGAATCCTCAAAACAATAATAACACGGTCTATTTCCTTCTTTATTACCTTTAAGATATGGTTCATTCGTATCAGGTAAATAACTCGCAAATAGCATAATCTGCCAAAAGTTGAGATAATG
>ERZ808242.153-NODE-153-length-53897-cov-7.253260_pt1 | contig 53897 bp, 51 predicted proteins | sample MGYA00521244_ERZ808242 | MGnify/ENA primary metagenome ERZ808242 (study PRJEB31516, sample SAMN03275573) | gut metagenome | biome: mammalia-associated habitat; material: feces | host: Papio cynocephalus | place: Kenya | collected 2012-07-27 ... | reverse complement strand
CCATCCGCGGACCCAACCACGTCCTCGACGCGGCGCTCTACGGATGCGACATCGCCACCATTCCGTACGACACTCTGAAGAAGATGATCGGCCACCCCAAGACGGACGAGGGCATAGCCAAGTTCGTCGCGGACTACGAGAAATCCAAGAAGAACTGACCATGGCGAGCATCGCGGTCGTGGGAGGCGGTCCTGCCGGAAGCGCGTGCGCCGCTCTCCTCGCCCGCGATCACGACGTCACGGTCTTCGAGGAGCACTCCCGGATAGGCGTTCCCGCACAATGCGCCGGACTCGTTTCCGACGCGGCGATACGTCTCTCCGGGACGTCTCCTTCCATTCTATCCACTATTTTCGGTGCCGAAGCGGTGTTCCCTGACGGGAGGGTCGTCGAGGTCCGTTCGAAGAAGCCCAAGGCCCGCACGGTGGACCGCACCGAGTTCGATTCGCTCATAGCAGATCGTGCCGTGGCGTGCGGGGCCGAATATCGCATGCAGGACAGGGTCCGTTCGATCTCGGTTTCCGAGGATGTCCGTATAGATGCCGCATCGGGGATTTCGCATGCGGATCTGGCCATCGGAGCGGACGGCCCTTCGTCGGTCGTCTCCGCATCCATCGGGCGCAACGAACCATCCGAATGCATCCGCGGGATACAGGCCGACGTGCGCATGGAGATGGACCGTCAGGATGTCTTCCGCATACGTATAGGCGGAAAGTATGCCCCGGGCTTCTTTTCATGGGAGATCCCCTGCGGAGATTTCACCCGCGTCGGTCTCTGCACATCCTGGTCCGCAGGACCTCCGTATCCGTATCTCAAGAGGCTGCTGGCCGATCTGGGCTGTGAAGACAGGGTCGAGAGGCTTCACTGCGGCAAGATACCCATAGGGCGCCGCAGAACGATGTCATCCGACCGCAGAATGCTCATCGGCGATGCCGCATCTCAGATAAAGCCCGTATCCGGAGGGGGGATATACCCATCCATGGTCGCGGCGCCGATTCTCGCAGAGGTGGCATCCGAAGCCATCTCTGACAGGGACCTGTCGGCACGCAGGCTGAAACGCTATGACAGGTTGTTCGATGATGAGCTGGGCAGGGAGCTGAAGCACGGAGCGTTCATCAGACGCGCCTTCGTCAGGATGGACGACCGCGACCTGGATAGGGCAGGGGCCTTCTCGGCGCGTCCGGATGTCAGAAGGATCCTCGATACGATGGAGATCGACGATCCGTCCGCCGTCATCCCGATGATGCTCCGCCATCCATCCACCGGCATCCGCGGCATAGCGACCTTCCTGAGGTGTGTTTTATGAAGATTGTGAAGATCGCCAGGATTCCCTCGGACGAGGCGGGGCCGCTTATACGCCGTCTGATGTCGGAGGGCAAGGTGGACATCCATGCCAAGATATCCAAGGAGGGCGGCTTTCGTCTGGTTCCCATCCTGCCGGAGCATGTTCCGGAAGTAGAGGCGATGGGCTACGAGATCGGCGAAGGCGAGGCCTATACCCTCGACAGGAGGAGTCCGCAGGAGAGGATCGCCCATGAGCTGGAGGATCTTCCCGTTCGCGACATCCTGCCGGACCGCTGGGAGTTTGTAGGCGACATAGCGATTCTCAAGCTGGATCCGCGCTGCGAGCCCTATCTCGACCGTATAGGGGATGCCTACGCCAAGGTGCTGGGGACGGCCACCGTCTGCGCGGACCTCCATGGCGTCTCGGGCGAGTTCCGCAGACCGAGCATGAAGGTCATCCACGGGACCGAGACCGAATCGGTCCGTCTTGAGAACGGGATAAGGTATAGATTCGACGTGACCAAGGTCATGTTCGCTTCAGGGAACACCGACGAGCGCATGAGGATGCGCCGTCTGGACTGCACCGGCGAGACCGTGGTGGACATGTTCGCAGGCATAGGATACTTCACCCTGCCTCTGGCGAAGTTCTCCAATCCCCGCAGGGTGTTCGCCTGCGAGAAGAATCCCGATTCGTACAGATATCTGGTCGCCAACATCCGCGGCAACGATGTCGATCGCACAGTGGTCCCCATACTCGGAGACAACAGGGACATCCCAGGAAGGGATTTCGCCGATAGGATCCTGATGGGTTATGTCCAGACTACGTCGGAGTTCGTGCCCGCCGCTCTGAGGATGATCCGCGAAGGCGGAGTGATCCACTACCACGACACGTTCTACGTTGGGGAGCAGAGGAAGAAGGTGGACGAGGTCTTCGGACCTCTGTGCGAGTACGAGATCCTCGGTATACGCGAGGTCAAGTCCTTCGCCCCGTCCGTTTCTCATTACGTGGCCGATATCAGGATACTTTCTCGCTCGCCCCGCTCGCCGTGAGCAGGGTGTTCATGGCGTCGCGATACTTCTCCCCCTCGGCCTTGATGACTCCTGCCGCGAACGGCGTCAGATAGTCCGCAAGGTCCTTCTCGTCATGCGACAGCTTCAGATTGGGCGATGCCCCGGCCGCGGATAGGAACGCTACTGCGACGGAGCGGGATCTGCTGTCCTTGAGGGACGAACCGGTAACAACCTCTTCGACCATCGATGCGCCTCCGACCTTGGCCGCCTTGGCCAGTCTGTCGGAGAGCTGGGTGATCGGCCCCGGTCTTTTGAATTCAGGCAGGGACGCGACGACGTCCGCGGATAGGAACATGCTGTATGCGTCCGCAAGGACCTTTGACGGTTGGCTCCTGGAGACGTCTCCCATAGCGTCGGCGGTCCTTTGATCGGTCAGAGCTGCGATTATCCCTTTGCAGTCAGCCTCCCATATGGCGGCGAGGGCTTCGGACGCCTTCGCCGATCTCACAACCACCGCCCTTCCGTTTCCGGACAGGAATTTCCTCAGCGCCTCGATCTCCCTCTCATCCCCTTCGAGGTCCGAAAGGAACTTCTCGAGGTCGGACCCGTAGTTCCTGGTTCCTACTATGTATGTGGACGAGCCTGCGTCCTTCAGGCTGCCGAGCTTGGATCTCTTGACGGAGGATATGATGTTCGAATCGGTTACCTTCCCCAGCATGTACTCCTTGAGCCTGTCTCCCGTGATCGTTTCTGAATCGCTCTCGCCGACGGAATGGTACTTGTGTCTCACGCGGACCTCGATATCATCTAACGGATCGACGGCGGCCAGCCTGGAGACCACGAATGCGAGGGTCGAGATGTCCTTGGCGCAGTTCTCGCATATGGAGATGGTCTCGTCCAGGGATTTGACATGTATCTCGAGCACTGCCGACGACTCGTGCCTGCAGGACAGCCCGTCCTCCGGGAACTCGTAGGGAGTCTCCCAGAAGGTATCGTACAGATAGTCCTCAGGCATGTTCGGATCGTCGGAGCAGACCAGGTTGTCGCCGAAAGAATACAGGTGGAGCTTGTTCTTCTTCACATGATCGGAGTAGAGGAGAAGCCTCTTCTTCGGATCGTCGTAGTACTGGCAGCCGATGAGTTTTGTCGCATTGACTGTTCCGCGGACGGCGTACGATACCGTCTCACCTCCGAGCTTCCCGGAAGCGAGAAGAGGAACCGATCCGGCCGCAGCGAGAGAGATTGTGCCTGCATAGGCGCGGACGATGTCGTCCCCTCCGAACCTCGACGCCTCCTTTATGAGGGCTTCCGGATCATTCTTGATCTTGTGCAACCCGTCGATCTGCTTGAACGGCTTGTCGAAGGCACATTTCCTGCAGTGCCCGGCGCACTGCGGCCTGAGGATCCCGGGGTCGTCCGATAGTATCTTGGACTTGTCCAACAGGTCCTCCTCGAGTCTTTTGGAGGTGTGCTTGACGCCCCTCATCCTCAGACGCTTCTTCTGCTGTGCCATGAATCCGACATCAACCTCGCATTAGTAATATCTGCGCACGCGTGTGCGGGATAGTTGTAATTACCGTGTGTGCATCGAGGGTCGATTCGATATGGAGTCGCGTTTCGAGATGTCCGTCCGCGAGCTGCTCGCCCGTCCGCCGTTCCGTTACCGGGCGGTCCCGCCGGAGGAAATGGCCCTGTTCTGCCGGGCGCTGACTCATGACAGTGCCGGCGACGGGAAACCCGTCGATTCCTACGAGAGGCTGGAGTTCCTCGGAGATGCGGTTCTGGAGCTCATAGCATGCGAAGAGGCCTATCGCGACGATTCTCTTGCAGAAGGTTCGATGACTGCCATAAAGCAGGATTGGGTGGCCAACCACAGGATATCCGAGAATGTGCTGGCCTACGGTCTCCGCATAGACGATGTGCTGAGGGTCGGAGGCGGGCATCTCGATTCTTCCGGCGTTCATCGCATCAGCGAAGGCATGCGCGCCGACTGCTTCGAGGCCCTGTTGGCCGCCGTCTACATCACCAGAGGTCTGGAGGAGGCCCGCAGGATAGCGCGCGAGGTCACCATCCGCGCCCCTTCCTGTACGGACAGGGTGCGACGTCTGACTTATAGGGTACATCATCGATACACCTTCCGTGACAACAGTCGAGGAGACCGCGGAGAAAATCCGCAGCATGGAGATCCGCGGTGCCGGAAGGATAGCCAGAGCCGGAGCAGATGCCCTGAAGGAGTATGCGGAATCGTATGCCGGCGACACGCTGGAGGGTTTCCTCGCAGGTTTGGCGTCGGCCCAGGATGCGCTGCTCGCCTCCCGCCCTACGGCGGTATCGCTCTGGAACGGTATCCACGCGACGGTCCGCGGCGCCGAATCCGCTGCTGATCTGGAGTCCGCGAGGGCCATGGTCGTCAGGAACGCAGGGGATTTCCGCCGGAGGTCCGAGATGGCAGTCAAGGAGATCGCCAGGATAGGGGCGAGACGCATCCAGGACGGGGACACCATCCTCACGCACTGCAACAGCAGCGCCGCTCTGGGCGTGATCAAGGAAGCACACCGCCAGGGGAAGCACATCCGGGTGTTCGCCACGGAGTCGCGCCCTTGGCGCCAGGGGATACTCACGGTCAACGACTTGGCGGACGCCGGGGTGGACGTGACTCTCATCATAGACAGCGCGGTCAGAGGCGTCATGAAGAAGGTGGACAAGGTGTTCGTGGGAGCGGACACGGTCACCTCCCAGGGTGCGCTGATAAACAAGGTGGGCACCTCTCAGCTGGCGCTGGCAGCCCACGAGGCCCGCGTTCAGTTCTACGTGTGCGCCGAGACCTACAAGTTCTCCCCGATGACCATGTTCGGCGACACGGTCACCATCGAGGAGAGGGACGTCTCCGAGGTCGTCAGGCCCGGGGAGGTCCGTGGAAACGTCAAGATTTTCAATCCCGTATTCGACAGCACGCCGGCAGGCTACATTGACGCGATAATCACGGAGCTGGGGATGATGTCTCCCGGATCCGTGTACGGCGTGATGGTCGACCAGCTGGGGGACGGGATCTTCAACAAGGAGCGATGGAGATGGAGAGCTATTCGTACTTGCACCTCGGGGAGCCCGAGGATCCGGAGAGGAATGTCGTATGCAGATACAGGGTGACCACGGATCTGCCCATCGAGAAGGCCGCCGAGGCCATCGCCGCAGAGCAGTCCACAGGGACATGGACGGGCATCTCCACGCTGGATCGTTCGATATTCGACGATCTGGGAGCCCGTATAACATCTATCGACGGGGATGTCGTCACATGCGAGTATCCTGCTGCGGATTTCAGCATCGAGACCGGTGCGGTGCCGCAGATCTTGAGCGTCATAGCGGGCAATCTCTTCGGCCTCGGCGCTCTCAGGGCGGTAAGGCTCGAGGACGTGACCTTCCCGCGCTCCATCCTGGACCAGTTCAAAGGACCGAAGTTCGGAGCAGAAGGCATCAGGACCGCTCTTCGCAGGCCGGAGAGACCCTTGGTGGGCACGATAGTGAAGCCCAAGATCGGACTGTCTCCGAGCAAGACCGCCGAATACGTCTATGAGGCGGGAGCCGGCGGTCTCACCAATTCGAAGGATGACGAGACCCTCGTCGACCAGTCATTCTGTCCCATCGAGGACAGGACGGTCTGCGTCTCGGAGGCTCTGGATCGCCTCGAGGAGGAGGGTCACCTGATGATGCACGCGATCAATGTGAGCACGCGCAGCGACAGGATCGTCGAGCTGGCGGAGAAGGTTCAGGGATGGGGCGCCAGGGAGATAATGGTCGATGTGGTCACATGCGGATTCGGATGCCTGCAGGCGCTGGCCGAGGACCCGTCAATCAAGGTCCCGATACACGTCCACCGCACGATGCACGGAGCGTTCACCAAGGATCCCCTCCACGGGATCAACATGCTCGTCCTGACCAAGCTGGTGCGCATGGTCGGGGGAGATGCGCTCCATATAGGGACCCTAGGAGTGGGCAAGATGGCGGCCGGGGCCCACGACGACAGCAATCTGAAGGCCTGTCTGGGGGACGATGTGCCCTACAGGAGGGTGATGCCGGTATGCTCAGGCGGGGTCCATCCCGGACTCGTTGCGGACATAATAGCTCGTTCCGGCATGGACGTGCAGATACAGGCCGGAGGAGGCGTGGCCGGACATCCCGGAGGAGTGAGGGCGGGCGCCATGGCCATGAGCCAAGCCGTCGATGCCGCTTACGAGGGCGTGGACGCCTGTGCATACGCCGAGGACCATCCGGAGCTGAAGGTTGCTCTCGAGAGGTGGGGATCTAGATGAAGCTGATAGCGAGGTACTACGATCTCGACGCCTCCGAACCAGTCGTGCTCATGCACGATCTGGACTGCGCGGAGATCGGCGTCAAGGAGAACGATCGCGTGTCCGTCACCGGGACGAAGAGCACGGTAGCTCTCGTAACCAGCTCCGACACTCTTGTGGATGCGGGCACCGTGCTTATGCCGGCCCCTGTCATGGAGCGCTGCGGCGCCCGCGACGGCGACGAGGTCGAGGTCGCGTACTCCAGCAAGCCCGATTCCGTCCGCTCCATCCGCAGGAAGATGGACGGCGAGCGTCTCGAAAGGGAGGAGATCGAGGCCATAGTGGAGGATATCCTGAACAACAAGCTGTCCAAGATAGAGATCTCCGCATGGCTCACCGCCCTCTACATCAACGGCATGGATATCGACGAGATCGCCGATTTCACCAAGGCGATGGCCCATACGGGGGACATCATCAAGTTCGACAGGCAGCCTGTGTTCGATTTCCACAGCTTCGGAGGGGTTCCAGGCAATAAGATCACTCCGATAGTGGTCTCGATCGTCGCCGCCGCAGGCGTGATGATCCCGAAGACCTCGTCTCGCGCCATCAGCAGCGCGTGCGGCACGTCAGATTTCGTGGAGACGTTCTGCAACGTGGAGCTCGATGCCGATTCCCTCAAGCGCATCGCAGAGGATGTCGGGGGGGTATTCGCATGGGGCGGAGGCATGAACATAGCTCCCGTCGACGATCTGGTGATAAAGATCGAGCACCCCCTCGGGATCAATCCGAGGGCGCAGATGCTGGCTTCCATCATGAGCAAGAAGCTTGCGATAGGCGCGAACTACCTGCTCATCGACATACCTATGGGTTCGGGGACCAAGGTGCCCACGATAGAGGAGGCCAGATCCTATTCCAGGGATCTCATGGACCTCGGCGAGAGGCTCGACATGCACATAGAGTGCGCCATCACGTACGCGGATCAGCCCGTGGGAACGGCAGTGGGGCCCATTCTCGAGGCAAGAGAGTGCATATCCATACTGGAAGGGTCCAAGCATCCTGCCAGTGTGATCGAGAAGGCCTGCGACTGCGCAGGCATAATCCTCGATATGGCCGGCATACCCGGAGGGGCGGCCAAGGCGAAGGAGATCCTCGATTCCGGCGAGGCCCATCGCAAGTTCATGGAGATCGTCGTGGCGCAGGGCGGCAGGGCGGATCTGAAGTCATCGGACCTGAAGCCCGGCGACTACAAGGAGGACATCGTCGCCTCCAAGTCGGGATACGTCCATGCGATCCGCAACAAGGACATCGTGGCCATAGCCAAGGCGGCAGGAGCGCCTAACGACAAGGGCGCGGGTCTGCTGATCCTCAAGAAGAAGGGTCAGAGGGTCGAGGCAGGGGATGTTCTCATGACGATCTATGCCGACAACGATGCGAAGCTCAGGAGGGCTCGCGAGACGGCCATCAAGTATCCTCCCATCGACATCGAGGGGATGCTCATCAAGAGGGTGTCGTCGGTCAACGTGAGGAGATGAGGAAGCTATACTACACGGTCGATGTCGACCGCGATGTGAACATCCAGATCCCGGGGTGCGAGGCGGCAGGGTCGATAGACAGGGGGGCGGGGACGGCCCCCCGCTTCTCATCGTCCGAACGCGGTCTGGGAATCATCCTGGATATGCTCGACAATCTCGGCATCAGGGGAACGCTGTTCTTCGAAGGGAGGACGGCGGAGACCGTGGACTGCTCCAGGGCCGCAGGGCATGCCGTGGGCGTCCATGGCTACGACCACGAGGATCTCTCCGCTCTCGACGACGAACGTCTCGAGCAGGTCGTCTCCCGTGCCTGGAACGCGGTCACGGATTCGGTCGGGGTGCCGACGTGCTCCCGCGCCCCGTACATGAATGCGGACGGCAGGGTCCTGAGGGTCTTCCGCGCGCACGGGTCGAAAGTCGATTCGTCGATGTACACCCCTGTCGGAGGTTCTACGGAACCTTTCGAGCGGGATGGCATCCTGGAGCAGCCTGTTCCCAAGGCGCACGACTCCAGAGGACATGTTATCGCAGCGTATCTCTGGCCGATGCATGAAGGGAAGAGGCGTCCGGAAGATTACATCGAGATGGCGTCCAGCATCGACGGGCCAGTGGTCCTGGCGGATCACAGCTGGCATATGGCGGAGACCCGCGAGGGCGGCCCCATCGGCCCGGAAGGGGAGCGCGCCGCTGTTGTCGCTGTCACCGAGATTCTGGAGGGCATCATGGATCTCGGGTTCGAACCCGTCGTGCTCCGAGGCCCGCGATTCGCAAGCGCCGGACGTTCCGGCGCGCACTTTAATAGGACCCCTGCGATTAGACGGCCATTCGAGGTGGAACATGACAGCCAGGCTCATTCTGGGAAAGGACGTTTCCGAGCAGATATACGCCGACCTCAGGCAGAGGATAGCGGCGCTGAAGGCGAAGGGCGTGACGCCCGGTCTGGCAGTGGTCCTGGTCGGCGACGATCCCGCCTCGCAGGTGTACGTACGCAAGAAGGGCGAGATGTGCGAGGCTCTCGGGATGCGCTCCATGACGATACGCATGCCCGCATCCACTACCCAGGAGGAGCTCCTGAGGAAGATTGATGAGCTCAATGCCGACCCTGCTGTCCACGGCTTCCTGATACAGCTGCCTCTTCCCCCTCAGATCGATGAGGCAGCGGTCATATCGGCGGTGTCCCCTTCCAAGGACGTCGATTGTTTCCATCCGTCCAATGTAGGAAGGCTGCTCACCGGCGACCCGACGTTCCTGCCGGCTACGCCCGCCGGAGTGCAGCAGATGCTGATCCGGTCCGGGATAGATACCAGAGGGAAGCACGTCGTCGTCGTGGGCAGGAGCAATATAGTCGGCAAGCCGATGGCGGCTCTGATGATGCAGCGGGGGGACGGTGCCGACTCCACGGTGACTGTCGTCCATTCGAAGACCGAGGACCTCGGCGCCATAACGAGGCAGGCGGATATCCTGATCGTAGCCGTCGGGAAGCCCGGATTCATAAAGGCCGACGATGTCAAGGAGGGCGCCGTCGTCATAGACGTCGGAACCAACAGGGTCGACGATCCGTCCAAGCCGAGCGGTTCGAGGCTCACTGGCGACGTCGATTTCGATTCGGTCAAGGAGAAGGCCTGCGCGATAACCCCCGTTCCGGGAGGAGTAGGTCCCATGACCATATGCATGCTCATGGCCAATGCGGTTCGTGCCGCGGAGATGGCTTCGGAGGTGTCACAATGATAAGGGAGTGCGAGGAGCACGGGTACTTCCGTGCGGAGAGATGTCCCGTCTGCGGCGAGGATGGCAAGTTCATAATGTCCGACAAGGAGGTCGAGAGGATCGGCCGCACCCTGGCCGCCATCCTCAGGCACGGGAAGTTCGAGCCGGACATGGACGACCGGGGCTATGTTCCCATGCAGGAAGTCGTCTCACTGATTAGGGCTCGTCACACCTATATGAACTGGCTGAGGCCGAGGCACATCGAGGCCATCATCGAGACCGATCCAAAGGGTCGCTACGCCATCGCCAACGGCAAGATCCGCGCGACCTACGGCCACACGATCCCTCTGGATATCAAGCTGGATAACCAGGACATCCCTCCGGAGCTGTTCTACCCGGTGGATCCGTCGGAGGTCGAGGACATCCTGAGGGATGGTATCTCGCCCACCGACAGGAACATGGTCCATCTGTCTCTCACTTACAGGGATGCGCTGAGGGCCGGCGCTGTAAGGATGGAGGAGCCGGAGGTCCTGGTCATCGACACCGGTGTATGCATGGAGATGGGCTCCGACATAGGCCGCGCGGCCAAGACCGTGTTCCTCAGCAGGCACGTTCCCTCGGACGCCATCGATGTGGCCGATTCCGAGGATTGGGATGCCGGAGAGGACGAAGAAGAAAGGGAAGTGGACTGATGGAGGTTCTCAGACCCGATCAGGTCAGAGAGCGCTACGGCCCCCTCTTCTGCCGCGGATTCTATACCCTCGTGGACGAGAAGGCCGGAAAGGCGCGCATCGTGGAGAAATGCGTCTCGAAAGGCCCCGGCGAGTGGGATGTCGTCAACAGGCGCCGCACGGGAGGAGTCATCGACGAGATCCGCATAGAATCGGATTCCATAATCATGGATGTCTCCATAGGAGAGAGGGAGCTGAGCTTCGGCCCCGTCTCCGCCGATGTGGGAGGCCAGGGGCTTTCGGCTCTGAAGGTCGAGGGCGACGAGGTCCGCACCACGTGGTTCGGGATAGCAGGGGCCACCGTAGGCATCGGCGCATGCATCCCACAATGTCCAGACGTCATCCGCACAGAGTATCCTGACGATTTCAAGATGGGCGGAGCGCACCGCGCTCACGTCGACATCATCACGCCGAAGATGGTGAGGGTCATCATCGGGATCGACGATACCGATACCAAGGAGAAGGGCGCTTCGTGGGTCGTCTCCCTGAGGCTCGGGATGGAATGCCCTTACGGGAAGTTCCTGGAGCACAAGATCATCCAGCTGAATCCGAAGGTCCCCAACAAGACGACCAACTGCTGCTCCACGGCCGTCTCCTTCGCCGTGAAGGAGGAGGACATCCCGAAGCTCGTGGAGTACGCCGTGGACTTCGTGCGCAAGGAGAGCTATTCGGACGACGCCGTCATAACCGTATTCCAGGGTCTGGAGATCCCGGCTCCCCTGAGGGATTACGGCTGGTCCTGCAAGTCCGTGCTGTATACGACCGACGATGCAGTGAGGATCGCCGAAGAGAGCGGGGTCCAGATAATCAGCGTCACCGGCCTCAAGGGAGTCATCGGAGCCGTGGCGGCCATAGGATGCTTCGATCTCGGAGAGAGGTCCGCAGGGATACCCGAGGACTTCGAGTGAGCCCATGGACATCAAAGGGATCCTGACAGACAAGGCGTACGCCACCTACGATTCGCAGCTCGAGAAGGAGGTCCGCTCCGGCGAGATGCCCCGGCACATCGCCATCATCATGGACGGGAACCGCCGCTATGCGGAGGAGGTCCTCGGCGAGGCCCCCATGGAAGGCCACAGACTCGGGCGCAAGAAGCTGGAGGAGGTCCTCCACTGGTGCCTCGACCTGGGCGTGAACATCCTCACCGTCTACGCCTTCTCGATGGAGAACTTCAAGAGGGACGAGGAGGAGGTCGATTATCTCATGGATCTCATGGAGCAGTCCCTGTACGAGTTCGCCGACGACGAGGATGTCCAGGCCAACAGGGTGGCCATAAGAGTCATCGGCGAGAGGGATGCTCTGCCCGAGAGGGTCCAGAAGGCCATGGACTACGCTCTGGAGAAGACCGCCGGATTCGAGGATCACACGTTCAATCTGGCGATAGCGTACGGCGGAAGGCAGGACATAACCAATGCCGTCCGCGGCATCGCAAGGGATGTTCTATTCGGAAAGCTCGAGGTCTCCGACATAAGCGAGCATACGATCTCCAGATACATCTCCACCACCGGGATGCCCGATCCCGACCTGGTCCTCCGCACATCCGGCGAGGTCAGGGTATCCAATTTCCTGTTATGGCAGCTCGCGTATTCGGAGCTGTATTTCACCGATGTTTATTGGCCCGGATTCAGGCATATCGACTTCCTGAGGGCCATACGCACGTACCAGCAGCGTGTCAGACGCTTCGGCAGGTGAGCATCTTGAGGAAGGACGTTATTTTTCTGCACGCCCCCAGTGTCTATGATTTCAGGAAGAAGCCGATATTCTACGGCCCCGTGTCCGATGTCATACCCTCGTCCCCGGTGTTCGAGATGTATCCCATGGGCTTCATGACCATATCGTCGCATCTCGAAGCCGCGGGATTCCGCACCAGGATAGTGAACATAGCGGTGAGGATGCTTCAGAGCGAGTCCTTCGATGCGGAGGAATGCATCAGGAAGCTCGATGCCGATGTATTCGCGATAGACCTGCATTGGATGCCCCATGCCCATGGGGCTCTGGAGTTGGCGAAGCTGGTGAAGAAGCACCATCCCGATTCCAAGGTCGAGCTGGGAGGCTTCACGTCATCCTACTTCTGGGAGGAGCTGATCCAGCGTCCGGAAGTGGATCTCGTTATGCGCGGGGACACGACCGAGGAGCCTACCGTTATGATGATGGAGGCGCTTCAGAAGGGCTCGGACCTGTCTAGCGTTCCGAACCTCGTATGGAAGGATGCGGACGGCCGTGTGCACGACAACGGCCTCACCTACTCTCTGGAGGATCTGGACTCGATAAGGTTCGACTATGGGACCATGATCAGGAGCGTCCTCAGGAACATGGACATAAAGGGCGCTCTGCCGTGGTACGGCTGGGACAAGCTGCCTCTGACATCAGTCTTCACTGTCCGCGGGTGTTCTATAAACTGTGCCGAATGCGGCGGATCCCACTATGCCAACGGCACGGTTGTATGCCGCAAGAGGCCGGCGTTCAGAAGTCCGGAGAAGCTGGCCGAGGACATCGATACCATCCAGTCCTATCTGGACACTCCCATCTTCATCGTGGGAGATCTGAGGCAGAACGGCCTCGGCTACGCCCAGAGATTCCTCAAAGAGTGTCGTGAGAGAGGGGTCGACAATCATGTGGTGGTCGAGCTGTTCAGTGGTGCCGGTCCGGATTACTTCAGCGAGCTCGACCGCTCCTTCGGCAACGGGTGGTCCATCGAATTCTCCCCGGATTCGCATGACGAGAAGGTGCGCTCGGCCTTGGGCAAGGGCTACACGAATGCGGCGATAGAGCAGACCATCCCCGCAGCATTCCAGTGCGGATGCAGCAGATTCGATCTGTTCTATATGAACGGCCTTCCATTTCAGGACCGCGAATCCGCCCTCGACAGCGCCAGAGCGGCCAAGAGGTTATGGGCGTCCGTTGGGAAGGAGGACAAGCTGTTCATCTACAACGCACCCTTCGCGCCCTTCGTCGATCCCGGAAGCAGGATCTTCGAGCATCCGGAAGATTGGGGATACACCCTGAGGGCGCGCACCCTGGAGGATCACAGGCGTCTCCTGGACAACCCGTCATGGAAGCACGTCCTCTCCTATGAGACGAAATGGATGTCGCGCGACGACGTGGCGGAGATCTCGTACGATGCCGCACTGGAGCTCGCGGGATGCGAGTTCGGGGCCGGCAGGATCTCCAAGGAGCAGTACGACGACAGGGTCGAGCGTACCGAGACGGCCCGTGCCCTGATGCACAGGATCGATGAGATCATGCTCGTGAAGGATCCGGCCGAACGCGAGGCCCGCCTATGGGAGACCAAGGACGAGGGCACGAGGATGATGAACTCGACCATCGCCAATAAGAAGGACCTGGACTGGGACGCCGGCTCGATATGGGCCAACGGTCCCAGGGTGGTCTGCGGACTGGTCAAGTCGCTCTTCAGGCGCTGATCGCCTGGTCATGCTCCTCGACTTCTGGACCGCTGCGTCGATAGCCGCTATCATGGCAGAACGCAGGCCCATATCCTCGGCGGCGCGAACGCCTTCGATGGTGGTTCCCGCAGGCGAACACACCTCGTCCCTGAGCTCGTCGGGATGCTTTCCCGTCTCCAGGACCATCTTGGCCGATCCGAGCATGCTTTGAGCGGCGAGGCGTATCGCGTCCTTGCGCGGAAGACCGTTAAGCACGCCGGCGTCCGCCATGGCGTCGATCACCAGATAGAGGAATGCAGGAGAGCTTCCGGCTATGCCTGTGATGACGTCCATCTTCTCCTCGGGGATCTCGACGGCGAGTCCAACCGCTCCGAGTACGTCGGCGATCTCCGACAGCTCCGCAGGCTCTAGAGATCCGTCGGTGGAATACCCCATGGCGCCCTCCAGAACGGCTACGCAATGGTTGGGCATAGCCCTCACAATCTTAGAGTCTGGCACATATGATTTCAGTTTGGAGATCGTGAGTCCTGCGACAAGGCTGAGGACGACGGATCCGGGCTGCATGCGGGTGCCTTCCCCTATGAACACCTCTTCCACCTGGCCGGGTTTGACGGCGAGTACCGCGAGTTTGGCTCTCGAGGTCACTTCGGCGGCTGTCTGGAACATTTCAATTCCGTATGTTTCGGACATGTGTTTGCGAGTTCCTTCGCTCGGCGCACAGGCTATGATTTCGTCCTTTCCGAACACGTTCTTGGCGATAAGCCCGGCGATGAGGGCTTCGGCCATCTTCCCTGCCCCGATGAATCCGATGCGTGCGACCATGGGATCCCAATCATCCAGCTCGTAGAAAAAACATCATATCGCAATCGCAGAGGCTGAGCTTGTCGGTCCTTCTTTTAAATAAATAGAAGGCTGGCCTACTAACTTATTTTATACTTCCACACCTTGCGCGCGTACAATGTCTCTAGTAGCATTTTACATGCCATTGGCGATAGTCGCGGTCATCGCCCTCGGCTTCGCCCCTCTGGCATGGTGGGTATCGAGGTTAATTCGGCCCAAGAAACCCACTCAGTGGATGGAAGCCACCTACGAGTGCGGTTCAGAACCTATCGGAGAGGCACAGGTCCAGTTCAGGTTCCAGTACTACACGTTCGCTCTGATCTTCGTGGTATTCGACCTGGTTGCGACCTTCCTCATGATCTGGGCAGTCGCGTTCTCCGGACTGTCGACAACCGCTCAGACCATGATGATCGCCTTCTTCGCGATTCTGATTCTTGGCGTCTGTTACTCGCTGAAAAAGGAGGAAAACGTATGGATATGAGCCTCTACCCCCATGCTGTGGCCATGAGTGCCGACGAGTTCATGTCTTGGTCTGACGCCATGATCAACGACCTCTTGAGCTCGGGTACGAAAAAGACCATCGATGAGCTGACCGGACCCATATGGTCCTGGGCGATGAAGAATTCCATGCACCCCCTGCACTGGGGACTGGCCTGCTGTGCCCTCGAAATGGCTGCGGCATCCGCTCCCAGATACGATGCCGAGCGCTACGGAATGATCTACCGTTCCTCGCCCAGGCAGACTGACATTCTGCTCGTCAACGGATGGATCTCCAAGAAGATCCGCCCCGACCTCAGGCGTCTGTACGAGCAGATCCCCAACCCCAAGTGGGTCGTGGCCATGGGCGAGTGCGCCATCTCGGGCGGACCTTGGTACGACTCCTACAACACCGTGCAGGGTCTCGACCAGATTGTTCCGGTGGACATCTACATCCCCGGATGCCCTGCACGTCCCGATGCGATGATAGACGGCTTCATGCTGCTCCAGAAGAAGATTGAGAGCTACTTCAGGAGAGGCGCCTTCATGGAGGACTGAGGATGGACACTTCCGCAGTTTACCAGAAGCCCACCGAGGACGAGATCAAGGCGCTTCTCACAGAGAAGTTCCCCGAAGTCCAGGTCACCGGCACCGAGGCCCGCAGGGTCTACGCTAAACTCCCCAAGGAGAAGCTGAAAGAGGTCTGCGAGTACATCCACGACAATCTGACGTTCGAGCACTGCTCCACCGTCATCGGAGTCGACTACGTCGACCATCTCACTGTCGTGTACCACCTTTCCAACTACTGGAACGGTGTGATGATCGAGCTCTCCGTCGATCTCCCCTCCGAGGATCCGCACATCGATTCCGTCGCGTGCATCTGGGAGGGAGCCAACTGGCACGAGAGGGAGACCTGGGAGCTCTTCGGTATCGTCTTCGACGGCCACCCCAGACTCGAGAGGCTCCTCACGCCCGAGACCTACGAGTTCTTCCCGTTCAGGAAATCATACAAGCTCAGGGGGCAGGAGTGATGGCAGATTCAATAGCGCCCATCGTGGCCGCCGAGGAGAAGATCCAGGCACAGGCCGACAAGATGGATATGGACAAGATGTGGATCATCATGGGTCCCCAGCACCCGTTCTCGCACGGACTCTGGACCCTGAAGATCAAGGTCGACGGAGAGATCTGCATCGATGCGGATCCCATCGTCGGATACCTGCACAGGGGATGGGAGAAGGAGACCGAGAACAGGACCTACCCCAAGATCATCCCCATGGCGGACCGTCTCTGCTACGCCGCCTCTATGACGTACACCCACCTGTACTGCATGACCGTCGAGAAGGCCCTCGGAATGGACATCCCCGAGAAGGCGAAGTACATCAGAATCGTCTCCGACGAGATCTGCCGTATCCAGTCCCACCTCATGTGGCTCGCCGCCGTCGGTACCGACCTCGGTAACCTGACCGTGTTCCTCTGGGCCATGAGGGAGAGAGAGTACTTCCTCGACCTCAACGTCAAGCTGTGCGGCGCCAGGATGACCACCAACTACCCGAGGATCGGAGGGGTCCGCAACGACACCACCGAGCTCTTCGACAGGGACCTCATCCGCACCGTGGACAGGTTCGAGAAGGCCCTCTGGGACATCATCGCGCTCATGGATGACAGCGCCGTCATCGTATCGAGGATGAAAGGCATCAGCTACCTCACCAGGGAGCAGGCCGCCAACCTCGGTCTCACCGGCCCGGCCATGAGAGGGTGCGGAGTCGACTTCGATATCCGCAGGGACGATCCCTACGACAACTACGACAAGGTCGATTTCGAGGTCCCCGTCCTCACCGAGGGAGACTCGTACGCCAGGTACATGATCCGCATCGAGGAGATGTTCCAGTCCTGCGACATAATCAGGCAGGCCGCCAAGAAGATCGAGGCGCTCGGAAAGAACGCCCCGTACAGGGTCAAGGCCCCCACCAGGGTGCCCGCAGGAACCCACTTCACCAGGCTCGAGGACCCGCGCGGCGAGTCCCTCATGTATCTCGTCTCCGACGGAACCGACAAGCCCTACAGGCTCAAGGTCCGCAGCCCCATCTTCGTGAACGTATCCTCCGCCAAAGCGCAGTGCGTGGGCGTAAGGATCGCCGATGTTCCGGCCGTCCTCGCCCAGATCGACATGTGCCTCGGAGAGACGGACAGGTGATTCCGGTGGTAGAGCAATATTCTAGCATACTCAACTGGATCGACTTCTTCAAGGACCCGATGCAGAATCAGTTCTATCCGTTCGAGGGAGTCTACAACCTGCCTTTCGACATATCCTACAAGCTGTGGGAGATCATCGGCGGGGCCATCGCCTGGCTGATCAACCTGATATTCCCCGGCAACGAGGTCTCCGAATGGCTGATGAGCGACTACGTCAGCGTGCTGTTCTCGCTCATCATCTTCATGCTCATCGTCTTCATCGTGGTGTTCGTGTGTACGCTGCTGTCCCTGTGGATGGAGCGTAAGTGTCTCGGTAGGATGATGGACAGAAGGGGAACCATGGTGGGAATGAAAGGATTCCTGCAGTGTGTCGCCGACGGTCTCAAGACCTTCATGAAGGAGAACACCATCCCCAAGAAGGTCGACTCGATGACCTACATGTGGACCGTGTCCCTCATCGTGGGTGTCTCCGTCCTGCTGGCATGCATGATCCCTCTGTCTCAGAGATGGTTCGTCGTCAACTACGACTCCGGACTCCTCATAGTCATGGCATTCTTCGCCCTGGCTCCGTTCTTCATCCTGGTTTCCGGATGGTCCCAGAACAACAAGTACTCCATGATCGGAGGAATGCGTGCCGCCGAGCTGATGATCTCCTACGAGGTCCCCATGCTCATCATGATCGCGACAACCGCCCTCATGGCCGGCAGCTTCAATATCGGAGACATCGTCGACGCTCAGTACGAGACCATGTGGTACTTCATACCGCAGATCATCGGTGCAATCACGTTCTTCTTCTGCGCCACCGCGGAATCCGAGCGTGTCCCCTTCGATATCGCAGAGGCAGAGGCCGAGCTGGTCGAGGGATGGCAGACCGAGTACGCCGGAATGAAGTGGGGTCTCATCATGCTGGCCGACTACTTCAGGGGATACGTCGCGTGCGCCATGTTCGCCATCATGTACCTCGGCGGATGGGCGCTCCCGGTCATCGGAAACGGACCCGTTCCCGAGATCGTGTTCCTGCTCAAGGCCTGGTTCGTGTTCTTCCTGATGATCCTCGTCAGGGCCGCGCTCGGACGTGTCAGGCCCGACCAGATCGTCAACATCGGATGGAAGGTCTTCATGCCTCTGTCCGTGATCAACCTGGCAGTCGTGCTGCTGCTCAAGACGGGAGGCTTCTTCTGATGAGCATTAGATACCTAGACAAATACCCCCGCAGCAATGCGAAGCACCTGTGGGTCCTCAAGCCCCAGTGGGCCGTCCTCAAGCTGTTCGCCAAGAACATCGTCCGCAGGCCGGTCACCGTCCTGTACCCCTACGAGAAGGAGTGGGTCCCGGACAACTACCGCGGCCGTCCCGGACTCATCTTCGACGAGTGCGTCGGATGCGGCATGTGCGTGCGCATGTGCCCCACCGCCTGCATAAAGCTCGTCGACGCCCAGGATTCCGAGGGCAACACCGTCAAGAGGCCCCAGGTCAACATGGGAAGGTGCGCCATGTGCGGATACTGCGCAGAGTACTGCCCGGTGGACGCCATGACCGTGACTCCCGAGTACGAGCTGGCCGAGTACACCAGATTCGATCTCATCTACGGTCCCCGCAGGCTCGCCTACGACAAGACGACAGAGGGAATGAAGGTCAAGCTGGAAGTCACTCTCCAGTCGGATATCGACAACGGCAATCCCGAGAGGCGCGTCAGCCTGGCCAGCCTGGACAGGCCCATCCTCATCGATGCCAAGTGCATCGGATGCAAGAAGTGCGCCAAGGTGTGCCCCGTCGACGCCATCGAGATGGTGGAGAAGGGGAAGAACGAGAAGACCGGAAGGCCCATACTCCGTCCGGTCATCGACGATTCGAAGTGCATCTGCTGCAGCAACTGCGTGGACGACTGTCCCAAGGATGCGCTCGAGATGAAGGAGGTGCTCTGATGGGAATGATCAGAGACATTTGGGACGCGTTCTGCGGAGGATTCGGAGATTTCGGAAACTACCTCCTCGGAAACCTGGACCTGGTGGCCTTCGTCCTCCTGTCCGCGATCGCGGTTCTGGCGGCGCTCTACGTCGTCACCGACAAGGAGGTCGTTCACAGCGCATTCTACCTCGCGCTCGTGTTCCTGTGCGTAGGATTCGTCTATTTCTTCCTCGAAGCGGAGTTCATAGGCGTCATCCAGATCCTGGTCTACGTGGGAGCCATCACCATCCTGTTCGCGTTCAGCATCATGCTGACTAGAAGATACATTATGAAGAAAGGTGATTCCGAATGAGTCCCGGCATAGCGGATAAGAAGAAGGTAGTCGGCGCAACCGTCGCCGTGTTCCTGCTCGCAGTCCTGACTGTCGGAATCTTCACCGTCGACTGGAGCGACTACACGGGCACCGACACTCCTCAGGAGCAGCCCACGTTCCCCACCGATGACGAAGACAGCATCTGGGACGAGAACGGCGACCTGAAGGAGGAGAGCCTTGCGTACACCATCTTCGAGAAGTACGGCCTCATCCTGATCCCCCTCGCGCTGCTGATGTTCGGCGCAATGGTCGGAGGAGTCGTCATTTCGAGAGAGGAGGCTGAGATCGATGATTCCAATTGAGTTCTTCCTTCTCCTGGGAGCCATCCTGTTCGCCATCGGAGCGTACGGAGTGGTAACGAAAAGCAATGCGATCATCGTGCTGATGTGCATCGAGCTCATGCTCAACGCGGCGAACATCAATTTCGTCGCATTCGGAGCCTTCCACCCCGACATAATGGGACAGGCTTTCGTCATAGTCACGATCACCGTCGCGGCCGCAGAGGTCGCCGTCGGTATCGCCATCCTGCTCAACGCATACAAGATGAGGAAGACGACCGAACTCGACGAGGACGGTCTCACATCCATGAGGTGGTAAGCATGTTGATAGAATACACTTGGCTGGTCCCCCTCATCCCGATGCTGTGCTTCCTTATCATCGGACTCGTTGGAAGGAAGACTCCTGAGAAGGGAGGCTACATCGCAATCGCCGGAGCGCTTCTGGCGTTCATCATCTCCGCGGTCATCTCGTACGAGTACCTGACCGGCGACGTCTACCCCAACCCCGTGACCGAGCAGATCATGTGGTTCCACATCGGGGACATCGAGATCAACCTCGGTTACTACGTCGACGGCCTGACCTGCCTGATGATGCTCTTCGCATCGTTCATCTCCACTCTGATCTTCGTGTACTCCATCGGATACATGGGCGACCAGGGCGGAAGGAAGACCAGGTATTACGCCGAGGTCTCCCTGTTCCTTACCGGAATGCTCGGACTCATCGTGTCCAGCAACTTCCTCGAGCTGTTCATCTTCTGGGAGGTCATGGGACTGTGCTCCTATCTGCTGATAGGATTCTGGTCCTTCAGGCACCCCGAAGGAGATGCGGCCTCCGCCAACGCCGCTTCCGCGGCCAAGAAGGCTTTCCTCGTCACCAGGATGGGAGATGTCTGTCTCATGGCAGGACTGTTCATCCTCCTCGGCGAGTTCCACAGCCTCGACTACGCCAACATGTTCGATCCCTCGGCCATCGCCGCCGTCGATCAGAACAACCTCACCCTTGCCATGCTCCTCGTCTTCGGCGGAGTCATCGGTAAGAGCGCCCAGTTCCCTCTGCACGACTGGCTCCCCGATGCGATGGCCGGACCTACCACGGTCTCCTCGCTCATTCACGCCGCGACCATGGTCAAGGCCGGAGTCTATCTCGTCGCCAGGGGATACCCTCTCTTCATCCAGAATGCCGACGTCATGCTGTTCGTCGGAATCATCGGAGGGGTCACCGCATTCATCGCAGCCACCATGGCTCTCAACAACATGAACATCAAGAGGGTCCTTGCGTACTCCACCATCTCCCAGCTCGGATATATGATCCTGGCTCTCGGAGCGGGCGGATACCTCGTCGCTCTCGGAATGGACATGGGAGGGGAGGAGGGTGCTGCCCTCATCGCCGCAGGAACCGCTGGATTCGTCGCCGGATGCTTCCACATGATGAACCATGCGTTCTTCAAGGCCCTGCTGTTCATGTGCTCCGGATCCGTGATCCATGCAGTGGGCACGGAGGATATGCGCGAGATGGGCGGACTCGGGAAGCACATGAAGATCACATCGATCACCATGCTCCTCGGTTCCCTGTCCATCGCCGGATTCCCTCTGTTCAGCGGATTCTGGTCCAAGGATCTCGTCCTCGAGATCGCGATGGAGGCCGGTCATGACGGAACCGTATGGTTCACCGTGCTCTGGGTCCTCGCGGTCGTCACAGCCTTCATGACCGCGTTCTACATGTTCCGCATGTGGTTCATGACGTTCATGGGAGAGGAGGGCCACGCCACGCAGCACTGCCACGGCGAGTCCCCCAAGACCATGACCACGCCTCTGGTCATCCTGTCCGTGTTCGCCGTCCTCAGCGGATTCCTCATAATGTTCGGCCTCGACGCCATGGTGTCCTTCGATGTGACCGCCACCGGATTCGTCGTCGGAGGAGGACACTCCGAAGGATTCGAGTACTTCAGCGAGCTGTTCACCAACCCGTACACCTATCTGACCATCGTCCTCGCGCTCGTCGGTATCGGAATCGCGTACCTCATGTACGTGAAGAAGACCATCGACCCCGCCAAGTTCAACAAGAACGGCCAGTCCTGGCTCTACAAGGCGCTCACCAAGAGATGGTGGTTCCCCGATCTGTACAACCAGATTTCCTGGAAGCTCGGATTCGGAGTCGCCAAGGGCGTCAACTACGTCGACAGGCAGGTCATCGACGGTACCGTCAACGGCCTGTCCGCTGCGGTCGTCGGAGGCGGAGACGTCGTCAGCAAGATGCAGACCGGAGATGTCCACGACTACGCTTCCGTGGTCCTTCTGGGCGTTGCAGTCCTGTCCGTCCTCTTCGTCGTCATCGCGATGATCCTCGGAGGCATGTGAAATGAGCATCGACACAATGATCCTGCCTCTCCTGCTGATCATCCCGTTCATCGGGACAGTCGCCACCCTGTTCATGGGCGGCGAGAGGCAGAAATACGCCAAGGTCGTCGCCGGGGTCTTCTCGGCGATCACCCTCGTCCTGACAATCTACCTGATGTATGTCGGTCTCGGCAACTGGGGAGACTACTCCGTCAGCTACACCTGGATCGAGACATCCTCGATAACCATCAACTTCGCGCTCGCGGTGGACGGTCTCAGCATACTGATGATCTTCCTCTCCGCTCTGCTGACGCCTCTGGTCATCCTCTTCTCCGCTGGAGAGAGCGACAGGGCGAACTACTTCCATGCGCTGCTCATGGCGATGGAGGTCGGACTGATGGGAGTCTTCATGGCGGCGGACTACTTCCTGTTCTACGTCATGTGGGAGATCACCCTGATCCCCATGTACTTCCTCATCAGCTGGTATGGAGGACCCAGGAGGCACTACGCCGCCATCAAGTTCTTCATATACACGCACGTGGCGTCGCTCGTCATGCTCATCGGAATCTTCGCGATGGGATGGATGAGCTACGACATCACCGGTGTCGCCGACTTCGGATTCGACTACATGGAGCTCGTAATGTCCGGGACCTCCCAGGCATTCCAGGCGGCCGTCTTCGCCCTCCTGTTCTTCGGATTCATGGTCAAGATGCCGTCCGTTCCGTTCCATACCTGGCTTCCCGACGCGCATGTCGAGGCCCCTACGGCCGGTTCCGTCATCCTTGCCGGAGTCATGCTGAAGATGGGTTCCTACGGTATCATCAGGATCTGCCTGACCTGCTTCCCCGAGGGAGCGGAGTACTGGCAGTGGGTGATCATCGCCATCGGACTCGTCTCGATGGTCTACGGCGCCTACGCCTGCATCGCGCAGACCGATCTCAAGAAGATGGTCGCATTCTCGTCCATCAGCCACATGGGAATGGTCATGCTCGGAATCGGATGCCTGTCCGATATCGGAATAACATTCGCCATCTTCCAGATGTTCGCTCATGGACTCATCAGCGCCATGCTGTTCATGGTCTGCGGATTCACCGGACACGCTCTCGGAACCAGGGAGATCCCCCTGCTCGGAGGACTGGCTGGAAGGATGCCCGCATTCGCCACCTTCATGATGATCTCGTTCATGGCCTCCCTCGGTCTGCCCGGCCTCGTCGGGTTCTGGGGAGAGTTCCCGCTCGTCTACGGGTTCTACGAGTTCATCCAGTCCGAGGGAGTCCTCTGGTTGCTGCTGTTCTGCCTGCTGACCCTGATGCTCACCGCCGGCTACTACCTCTGGTCCATGCAGAGGACGCTCTTCGGTCCCGAGACCACCAAGATCGACCTCGAGCACGTCCACGACCTGAGCAAGCCCGAGTTCGCGGCGCTGGCCGTTCTGGCCGTCCTCGTCGCCCTCTTCGGAGTCTGGCCCGATGCCGCCCTGAGCTTCATCGATCCCTATGTTGACGCGCTCGTCAGCTCCATGGGGGTGCTGTGATGTTCGTAACTGACATATTCGGAGACTACGCAGCCGTCGCGCCCATGATCATCATGCTCATCGCGGCGCTGATCCTTCCCGCTGTCCACATCTTCGGCAAGAAGAGGACCGCCACCTGGGCTGTCGCCCTCGTGTTCACCGTCGTCTCGCTGCTGATCAACGCCTATATGCTCGCCGACGGCTTCGTCGGAGAGACTCTCGGCGTCTACGAGTACAACGAGTACACGGGTCTGATGATCCTGCTCTTCCAGATCGTGCTGTTCCTGGCCGTCCTCGTCTCCAATGCGAGCACCGAGGTCACCAGGCTCCACGTCGGAGCGTACTACGCCCTGCTGATCGGAGCCACCACCGGAATGATGTTCGTCGCCGGGTCCTCGGACCTGCTGACGATCTTCGTCGGTGTCGAGCTCACCAGCATCTCGTCCTACGCACTCGTCACCATGAAGAGGAACGACTCCAGGGCCGCAGAGGCCGGAGTCAAGTACGTCATCGTCGGAGGCCTGTCCACCGCTCTGACCATCTACGGTATCTCCATGATATACGGAATGACCGGAACGACGGACATCGCCGCCATCGCCGCGCAGACCGCCATAGACGGAATGAACTGGATGCTCGCCGTCGGTCTGGTCTGCATGGTCGCAGGATACGGCTTCAAGATCGCAGCGGTGCCCTTCCACATGTGGGCCCCGGATGTGTACGAGGGATCGCCCACACCCGTCTCTCTGTTCCTGGCAACTGGATCCAAGAAGATGGGTCTGAGCGTGTTCTTCCAGATCTTCATGGTCCTGTTCGTGGCCGGCTCCTCGATGAGCGCGATATGCGGAGAAGAGGTCCAGTACCTCTTCGCCATCATAGCAGCCTTCACGATGACCGTCGGAAACGTGGTCGCCATCGCCCAGAACAACATCAAGAGGATGCTCGCCTACTCCTCCATCGCCCAGGCAGGATACATCCTGATCGCCCTGGCCGTCATGAACGAGTATGCGCTCTCCGCTGGTCTGTTCCACATGTTCACCCACGTGTTCATGAAGGGCGGAGCGTTCCTCGTCGTCGGCGCGCTCATCTGCGTCGGCATCGGCGAGAAGATCTCGGACTACAAGGGACTGGCAAAGAGGTCGCCCTTCCTGGCTGCCGCCATGCTCCTGTTCCTGTTCTCCCTCGCAGGTATCCCGCCTCTGGCAGGATTCACCTCCAAGTTCTTCCTGTTCAATGCAGCATTGGGCGGGGCGGACGGAGTGACCTCCCAGTGGGTCTGGCTGGCGTTCATCGCCATCCTGAACTCGGCGATCTCGCTGTACTACTACGCGAGAGTCGTCAAGGCGATGTATATCGAGAAGGGAGCCACCGAGGAGAAGATCAAGATCCCCGCCGCATTCCTCGCGGCTATCGTGATCTGCGTCGTGTTCGTCATCGTGCTGGGAGTCTACCCTCAGCTCATCTTCGACTACTGCGAGACCGCGGCCCACGCCCTTCTGGGCTGAGCCTCCTCTCCAAACCTCTTAACGAAACACTTTTATGAATGCCCGGTCGCGGAGCGTGCTCCTCCTTCGGGCATTCTCTCTTCTATAGTCCCATCCTTTTAATACGGAACATCCATGTGGACGCGATGTCCGAGTCTTGGCATTCCTGCATATCAGAGGAGTTAAACCTCGTGGAGTCTCTGATGAAGCGGGATCTGCAATCCGATAATCCCGAATTGACCGATATGTGTCTGTACGTCGTCGGGGCAGGGGGCAAGCGCCTGAGGCCCTCCCTGTGCATACTGTCCTATTATCTCTGCGGAGGAAAGGATGCGGAGAAGCCGGCCAAGATCGGAGCAGGGTTCGAGATCATCCACAGCGCCACCCTCATCCATGACGATATCAACGATCAGGGCGAGGTCAGGCGCGGAAGGAAGGCTCTCCACAGGAAGTACACCATCAGCAAGGCCATCATCGCAGGCGATTTCATGTTCGCTATGGGATTCAGGCTACTCGCCGCGGCCGCCCCCCACATCGTGGACTTCATCGTCGAGGCATCTGCCGCCATGGGAGCCGGAGAATTCGTGCAGAAGGATTTCGAGCACAAGACCTCCGTTAAGGAGGAGGATTATCTCCGCATCATAGAGAACAAGACCGCGAAGCTCTTCGAGGCCTCAGCCAAGTCGGGTGCCGCCGTCGCAGGTGCTCCGGCGGAGCTTCTGGATTCCATAGGGGCGTTCGCTCTCGCTGTAGGGATGGCGTTCCAGATCGTTGATGACACGCTGGATGTATCCGGCGATCCGAAGAAGACCGGTAAGACCGTCGGAACAGACCTCATCGAGGGCAAGCCCACGTTGCCGGTCATCTATGCGATGGAGGATGAGGTCGTCGGTCCGGAGCTGAGCGAGATCTTCAGCAAGAAGGATCCGGATGAAGACGATGTCGCGCATGCGTTGGAGCTCATACAGAGGACCGACGCCGTCGACAGATGCATGGCCAAGGCTCGTTCCTTCGTGGATGCCGCACCGGACAACCTAGTAGATGTTCCGGAGTCCAGATACAAGGATGCGTTGCTCGATCTGGCCGAATACGCGGTCCATCGCCAGAGGTGATTCCGTGGAGGAGGTCGACGTTCTAGTTGTCGGATCCGGTCCTGCCGGCAGCACTGCAGCCAGATTCGCTGCCGAAGGAGATGCTTCCGTTCTCTTCATAGAAAGGCGTGCCGAGGTCGGAGTCCCTGTGAGATGCGGCGAATTCATGCCGGGACTCGGAGAGATCAAGACCATGTTCCCGAAGCTCGAGGATGCCGATTCCCTGTTCGACATTCCAGACTCTCTGAGATGTCTCGATATAAAGGGAATCAAGCTCGTCAATCCGAAGGACAAGGTCACTCTGCTGGATATGGACGGCTATACCATCGACAGGGACAAGTTCGACCAGTATCTCGCCAAGATAGCGGAGGAGGAGGGGGCTGTCCTTGAGAACAACCGCATGTTCCTCGGCATCGAGGGGGGAGTCGCGAAGACCACCAAGGGCGATATCCGCTACAAGGTCATCATCGGCGCGGACGGTCCCGGATCAAGGGTCGCCCGCAGTCTGGGCCTCCAGAGGAATCAGAATCCCTATCCTGCTGTTACCGCTCAGGTCAAAGGGGATTTCGAGCCTTACATGTACATGTATTTCGGAGACATCGCTCCTGGAGCATACAGCTGGATAATCCCGAAGGACGGAAGGGCCAACATAGGTGTAGGATTCTCTCCTAAATTCGCATCCGGAACCCTGTCCGAGTACTTCGACAAGTTCGCGGAGAAGCGCGGATTCAACGAGCATTCGAAGCTTGAAGGGAAGTATGTGCCCAGCGAAGGTCCTATTCCGAAAACGGTCAGCGGAAACGGCATGGTCGTGGGAGATGCAGCCGGTCAGGTGATTTCCGTCAACGGAGGCGGCATTCCTCTGGCGATGATCGCAGGAAGGATATGCGGAGCCGTGGCCGCGGAGAACATCTCTTCCGGCTCTCCTCTGTCGAGATACGAGACGGAATGGCGGAACGTGATGGAGAAGCCGTTGAAGACGGCGGCCTTCAACAAGAAGCTCGCAGATACGTTCGCTTTCAGGTCGGAGCGTAGCACAGCTATGTGCATGGCGATGCTCGGAGCCCGCAGGATGGGCAATCTCATCCGTTGCAAGCGTCTGTTTCCCTGATCGCTTCTTCCTGCAGGCTTTCATTGCAGATCCGCAAATGGGGCATTCGGGGTACTTTTCCTTGAACCATTTGCCGCATCCGAGACATTTGTAGTTCCATTTGACGACCCTCTTTATGCCTTGTGTCCCCACAGGGCGGCATTCCAGTCCAAGTACACGCGCGACGTTCTGTATGGAATAGTCGTCGGAAAGGATCGTCCCGTCCACATCCAGGGCCAGGGCCAGCACGCTCCTGTCCATAGGCGACAGCCTCGTATCGTCTCCTGTCCTCTTGGCCGCTTCATCCACTCTGGCCATGGATTCCTTCGTGCAGTCTGATGTTCTGAGCATGTCTCCCCACAGGGACAGACGGGGGTCGTCGAATTTCCCGAGCTCTCTGATAACGCCGGGAGGGCACACATACTCCTCGTCGGGAGGAGCATCCAGAGTGAACAGGGCCGACGTATCGAGAACGAGCATGCACCGACATCGGCATCATCGTCATAATTGCTCCTATGGCACAGGTATATACGTCACGGCAGGATGTGGAATCGATACAATGGACGTTCTGGGAGTCATAGCCATCATGCTGAACGGCCTCTGGCTGTTCCTGCCCGCCATGCTTCCCAATTCCGCCGCCGTGGTGTTCGGCGGAGGCACCAAGATCGATTTCGGAAGATCCTGGAGGGGAAGGAGGATATTCGGGGACGGGAAGTCCTGGAGAGGCTTCTTCGGGGGTGCACTCTCCGGAATAGTTCTGGGACTGATTCTCATAGGCATATCGGCCCTTTGCGGATCCGAAGACTATTGGGGATACGGGGAGTTCCCGCGTTGTGTGGGAATTCTCGCATGCCTCTCGTTCGGAGCCGTTCTGGGGGATCTGTGCGGAGCGTTCATCAAGAGGAGGCTCGGGATGGAGAGAGGGCAGAAGGCCCCTGTGCTGGACCAGTACGACTTCGTCATAGGAGCGTTCTGCATAACGGCCCTCTTCTTCCCGGATTGGGTCTATTCCAATTACATCGAGGGCTGGCACATAGCCGCTCTCATTCTGATCATCGCGATGATGTTCGCTATCCACAGAGCGGTGAACATAATCGGATACAGGATGGGTCTCAAGAAGGAACCCTGGTGATTCCAATGAGTGAGTTGTCTGATGCACTGAAGGAATGCGGAGCGCTGCAGTTCGGCGAGTTCACCCTCGCTTCCGGCGCCAAGAGCGATTACTACATCAATATCAAGAAGGCGAGCACCGACCCGAAGGTTCTGGGTCTGATAGCCCGCCTCATGGCCGAGAAGATCAGGGAGAATGGCATAGACGCTGACAGGATCGCCGGCGTCGTTCTAGGAGCCGTTCCCTTGGAGGCTGCTCTGGCACTGGAGACCGGCCTGCCGTTCGTCATGGTGCGCAAGGAGAAGAAGGACCACGGCACCGGGAAGCAGATCGAGGGCGATCTCGAGAAGGGCGATGCCATCGTAATGGTCGAGGACGTCGTCACCACCGCCGGATCCTGCATAAAGGGCATCCATGTCCTCAGAGAGGCCGGTGCGGATGTCAAGTGGGTCCTGTCGGTCATAGACCGCGAGGCGGGAGGCGCCGAGGCACTGGAGGCAGAGGGCGTGAAATTCATCCCCCTGGTCAAGGGATCGGAGCTCCTGGGCGAGAGATGAGGCCCGATCCGGACTGCAGTCTATGCGATCTCTGCAAGGGTCGCACACAGGTCGTGTATCCGGATGGGAATCCGGACAGCGGGATCGTCTTCGTGGGTGAAGGGCCGGGCGAGAACGAGGACATCCAAGGCAGGCCGTTCGTCGGAAGATCCGGGAAGATCCTGGCGGACGCCATGGCGCGCCACGGTTTCTCCCGTGCGGACGTTCTTATAACCAACACCGTCAAGTGCCGCCCTCCCGGGAATCGCGACCCGACGCCGGAGGAGATGGCCGCCTGCGGAGGCTTCCTGCGCTCGGAGATACGCGATGCCAGGCTGGTGGTGGGGCTCGGAAAGTCCGCATGCCGCGATCTCCTCTGCTATGATGGTCCGATGGCGGATATCGTCAATCGCCCTGTCATGATACGCGTTGACGGGAAGGATGTGGAATTCCTGCCGACATACCACCCTGCGGCGACGATCTACAGCAAGGTAGCCCGTGCGGGATTGGACGAAGCGATGAGGATGGTGGCCGAGAGGCTCAGGCCGAAGATGAGATTCGGCGGGTTCATGCTGGATCTGGATGGGACGATCTACAAGGGCGGTGCCCCCATACCGGGCGCCAAGGAGTTCATAGCATTCCTGAAGGACAGAGGGATCCCGTTCGTATTCCTGACGAACAATTCGTCCCGCGCCAGAGGATTCTATGCCAGGAAGCTGTCCGATATGGGTTTCGATGTCTCTCCGGAGGATGTGCTCACGTCGATGACCGCAACCATCCGTTTCCTGATATCGGAGAGGTTCGGCCGCAGCATCTATCCTGTGGCCGCCCCGGATGTCGTAGACGAGATGGAGGCCGCAGGACTTGACATCGTGGACGAGCATCCCGACATAGTGGTGCTGACATTCGACAGGACGATAACATACGAGAAGATCAACAAGGCCTTCCATTTCCTGAGGGACGGTGCCGAGCTCATAGCCACCCATCCGGATGATGTATGTCCCACAGAAGACTCCTACGATATAGACATCGGGCCGTTCATCAGGATGTTCGAGCAGATGTGCCAGACCAAGGCTCTGATCATCGGGAAGCCCAATCGTCTGATGCTCGAGATGGCATCCCGCGAGATGGGGGTCGACCCTTCCGACGCTGTGATGGTCGGCGACCGTTTGTACACGGATATCGCCATGGCCTGCAATGCGGGGACCCAGTCCATACTCGTCCTTTCGGGAGAGACCGATGCCTCCATGCTGGAGGGCTCCGGCATCAGGCCAACCGCTGTGCTGGCATCGGTGGCCGATATACCGGATCTCGTCGAGCATTCTTCGTGCCGAAGAGGCCCCATCCAGCTGTATGCTCTTTTTATATACGCATCGCGCGTATACACTTTGTCGCGTGCGCGGGCGCGGAATTGAAGGGACCGGCCCGGACCGAGCAAGCGCGATATGGGATGCGAAGGGCCGTATGGGACGGCTCTAGCCCGAATGGGGTGTAAGACAGTTGCATTTGAAAGCGGTCGAGATGGAGAATTTCAAGTCCTTCGGCGGCAAGATCACCGTGCCGTTGATGGAGGGGTATACTGCCGTCACCGGGCCGAACGGCTCGGGGAAGTCCAACATAACCGACGCCATACTCTTCGTCCTGGGGCCGAAGAGCTCCAAGGCGGTTCGCGCCGGAAAGCTCACGGATCTGATATTCGACGGAGGCAAGTCCCGGACGAAGGCCGGATACACCAAGGTGTCCCTTGTGTTCGACAATACGGACCGTCTCATGCCCTGGGACGACGACACCGTCCGTCTCACTCGCTATGTCAAGCTTTCCGACAACGGAACCGACTACAGCTCGTACTTCTACGTGAACGACCGCAAGTCCACCATGACGGAGTTCGACACCCTCCTGACCAAAGCGCGCATATCCGCCGACGGGTACAACCTCGTCCAGCAAGGCGATGTCACCCGCATCGTCCAGATGGGCAACCTGGAGAGGCGCAGGATCATCGATTCCATATCCGGCATCGCCAGCTTCGATGCCGACATCGATCGCGCAAGGGTCGAGAAGGCCGAGGCTTCCGCCAATCTCGAGAAGATCGGCATCATAATGGACGAACTCTCCCGTCAGGTGGAGAAGCTGGACAAGGAGCGTCAGGAGGCCCGCAGGTATCTCGATGCACAGGCCGCCCTCGAGCTCGCCAAGGCCCAGCATGCCCATCGCAGGCTGCAGATGGAGACCGCGAAACAGGCTTCCGTCCAGGAGAGCGTGGCCAGGAGAGAGGTCGCTATAGAGGAGGGCAGGAAGGAGCTCCAGGCCCTCAATCTCGAGCGCGACGCCAAGACCGAGGAGATCAGAGCCAAGGAGGCCGAGATCGCCGACAGGATAGGGCCGGAGTACCGGGAGCTCAAGGACAAGATCGACAAGGCCAGGATAGACCTGGCCACCCGGAGGGATGCCGTCGAGAAGGCCCAGGCCGATCTGGAGGAGCAGGAATCCTTCAGGCAGACCTTCGAGGATGCGATCTCGGAGAACAGCGAGCAGGCGAACTGCCTTCGTCAGAAGATAGGCGAGCTCAAGGAGGACCTCCAGATCAAGGAGGCCGAGAGCAGCCAGGCCCAGGCCGAGGAGGCCGAGGTCTCCATGGCCATATCCCAGACCGGAGGAGAGCACAAGAAGCTCCAGGAGCGCCAGGATTCGCTCGATTCGCAGATCGAGGCATGCACCGAGGAGCTGAGGGCCGCGCAGGACGCGTCTTCCAGGGCGGATGTCGCAGCGGAGGAGGCGCACAATGCGGTCGCATCGCTCGACGAGAGGCTCCAGGGCGTCGATTTCGAGATAAAGGATGCCAAGTGGAGCCTGGACCAGCTGAAGGCCGAGGCCGGACCCAGCACCGACGAGTTCGGCAAGAGGATCCTGGACATCAAGAGGCGCGAATCGGAGCTGGAGAAGGAGGAGGCGGAGCTCGATGCCGCGTACCGCAGGATAGATGCGGAGTACAACTCCCTCCAGGCCGAGAAGAAGGTCTCGGAGAGGATGAATCGCGGAAGCGCCGCCGTCGAGGCCATCCTGGCATTGAGGAACCGCGGCGAGATCCGCGGCATCCACGGCACCATCCAGGAGCTGGCCACGGTCGACAAGGAGTACGAGACCGCCCTTGCGGTGGCCGCCGGCGGGAAGATGTCCGCCGTCGTCGTGGACGACGATCAGGTCGCGGCGGACGGCATAGCCTATCTGAAGAAGGAGAAGCTCGGTCGTGTGACGTTCCTGCCGCTCAACAAGATGATGGGCGGCAAGCCCCGTGCCAAGGCGATAATGTGCGAGAAGGACTCCGAGGGGTATGCGATAAACCTCATCGACTTCGATCCACGCTACCAGAATGCATTCTGGTATGTTCTGGGGGACACCCTGGTCGTCAAGGACATGGACCAGGCCCGCAGGATCATGGGCGGGATCAGGATAGTCACACGCGCCGGCGAGCTCGTGGAGGCATCCGGAGCGATGGTAGGAGGTACGATCTCCCAGCAGAACCTGCCGAAGTTCGGTCCCGCGTCCGAGGACAGGCTCGCCGCCGTCGGTTCCAAGCTGAGGGCCGCGCAGGAGGCCCTGTCAGATGTGCGTTCGAGGCTGCGCGGCGTTCGCGAGGAGATGCGCGCCGTCGACGACGAGATGAGGAAGGCCTCGTCCTCCGGCATCCAACAGAGGGAGCTCATGGCGCAGACCAAGGGACGCGTCGACGAGCTCGAGAAGACCCGCAGGGCTCTGTCGGAGCAGCTCAAGGCCGCTCGCGAGAGGATGGCCGTCTCCGACAGGGAGTTCGAGGAGTCCCGCGCCGCCTTCTCCGAGGTTTCGGAGAGGATGGGTGCCCTGACGTCCGAGCGTTCCAAGGTGAAGGAGCGCATAGCCGAGATCGCCCCCGTGGAGCTCCAGGTCAGGATACAGGCCGTCCGCGACAGGCTCTACAGGCTGAAGAATGCCATTTCAGACATAACCCTGCAGATCGGAGGGGCGGAGACCGAGATAAACGGTCTCGGGAAGCAGAACGAGTCACTTCAGATGCAGCTCGATTCGGTCATGCGCGCCATCGCGGCAGACCGCAAGGTCATAGACGACGGAGAAGGGCTCATCTCCCGTTCGAAGCTGGATCTCGATGCGCTGAAGAGGATCGAGGCCGACATGGAGGGAGGGATAGCAGACCTCCGCAACCAGAAGGACGCCCTCAACGAGGAGAAGTACGGCCTGGACGGCAAGATACGTGAGAAGGCCAAGGACATCGAGAACTGGGGCGGGGCGCTGGAATCGTTCAGAGCCCAGCTCATCGATGTGACCGCCTCCGTGGCGCAGTGCAGGGCGGAGGTCGAGGCGCTCACCGTCGAGGTGCCGCAACCGGTCCCGTCCGAGGAGGAGATCCGCCGCAGCATAAGATCCTGCGAGGCCACGCTCTCCTCGATCGGAAGCGTCAACATGAGGGCCATCCAGGACTACGACGAGAAGAAGGCCAGATACGACGGCCTCGATGCCGAGGTGGAGTGCCTCAACCGCCACATCAAGGAGCTGGACGACCTCGTAGGCTCCCTGACGGCGAAGAAGAAGGGCCTCTTCATGAAGTCGTACGATGCCATCAACAGCAATTTCAAGGCCATCTACGCCGAGCTCTCCGGAGGAGGGGAGGCGTTCATGGGACTGGAGGATGAGGACGATCCGTTCGCGGGCGGACTCATGATAAACGCGAAGCCCAGGAACGGCAAGTTGCTCAGGCTGGAGGCGCTGTCCGGAGGGGAGAAGTCCCTGACCGCGCTCTCCTTCATCTTCGCGATCCAGGAGCACCAGCCGTCCCCGTTCTATGTGCTGGACGAGGTGGACATGTTCCTGGATTCGGTCAATGCGGAGATGGTGGCCAAGAGGGTCCGCGAGAGCTCCGCGAAGGCGCAGTTCATACAGGTGTCGCTGAGGAAGGTCACACTGGCTCTGGCGGATCATCTGATAGGCGTCACCAGGCCGCCGAGCGGCATAAGCAAGGTCATAATGCAGCCCGATCTGGCCGAGGTCTCCCGCTACGAGGAGGAGGCTGAGCGCAGGAAGGAGGCGAACCAATGATGGATGGGAACACTAAGGTGGAGGAGCTGGAGCAGCACCTGCTGTTCCACAGGGCGCTTGCGGACGACGACGAGTCGTACCGCAGGGTGATGGGCTATATGGACATCCTGTCCAGCGCGGAGTCGGGGGAGAGGCTCCAGGATCCGGTGGACGAGTCCATACGCGCCGTATTCAGTCTGGTCCTGGAGAACGGCATAGACCCATGGGAGGTCAACCTCTCCGAGTTCGTCAGGATGTACGAGGTCAAGATCTCCATGGACCGCTTCGATATGATCGTGGCCGGCAAGCTCATGCTGATGGCATGGAAGATCCTGCGCATGCAGTCCGAATCGACCAGGGTCAGGAGCGAGCCTCCTGCGGAACCGGTCGCCGAAGAGGTCGACGACAGCTTCTTCTACGACGATGAGCCCCTTTACGTGCCCGAAGTCAGCTTCCGCGAGGCATACCAGAGGCATCCCGAGAGGCCGGTCACCGTCTACGAGCTCATAGACGCATTCGAGGATGCGCGCAAGGAGATCGAGATCCAGAAGGAGCGCGAACGTGTCCGCAGCGAGCTGAAGGCCAGAGAGCCCAAGCGCTTCGAGAACAAGGCCCACGACGAGGACGACGAGCGCGATGTCGAGGCGGTCTGGCAGAGGATCGAGAAGCTGGGCACCGGGCAGATCGACATCCGCGATCTGTACACCGCCGACCTGAAGGAGAATCTGACGACTTTCGTGGCTGTGCTGCACCTCGTCAGGGACGGGAGGCTGGCGGTCTGGCAGGACGATCTGCCCTTCGGAAGGATCTACATCGAGATCAAGACCGAATGGACCTCCGGCACTCTGGAGGACTCTCCGGATGCGAGGATCCCCGAGGCGGTGAACCGATTTGGATGTCAAAGGTGCCGTCGAGGCGGCTCTGTTCTCCAGTTCGGAGAATCTCCGTATATCGGGCATAGCGGAGAAGACCGGATTCCCCGAGGAGGAGGTCCGCACTGCGCTCATGGACCTGCGCAGGGAGTACGATGACCGCGTTTCGGCCATCGTGATCGCCAAGATCGGCTCCGAATTCAGAATGATGCTCCGCTCCGACTATTCGGACTATACCGGCAGATTCGGGAGGGCCGAGATGTCTCCCGGGCTCATGAAGACCCTCAGCACCATTGCCTACAACCAGCCGGTTCTGCAGTCGGAGCTGGTGAGGACCCGCGGGCCGAGAGTGTATGAAGATGTCCATAGGCTTACGGACATGGGCTTCGTATCCGGCAAGCGCAGCGGGCAGACCGTGGAGCTGAGCACCACCAAGAAGTTCTCCGAATACTTCGGAATAGGATCGACACGCAAGGCGGATATACGCAAGTGGATCGAGTCCCAGGCATCCGGAGGACGCGGGGAGGAGGCCGAAACCGATCAGAAGGAAACGATTGCATAATCGCAATCTATTGCTTGAACACTATAGATACGTAGTAGGCCTCATCATAATACTTATATCTACATAGAATCTAGAGCGAGGTCGCGATGACCTCAACGACATCAGGATAGGACGCCGAAGGCCCGGGAAATCCATGCGGTTCCGATACTGCTTCCGGGGTGCGCCGATGTCCTTGATGGGGAGATTGGACGATCTGTCGGGGAGCTTCAGGGCCCGCAGGGCCTGGCTGGCATTCGCCGTCGTCCTGTTCATCTGCCTCATCGTGGTGCCCGCGGTCTTCGTAGTGACGAAGCTGTTCTCGGACTGGGATCTCGTGCGGGCCGTTCTCGACGATCCCGCATCCATGTCCGTCATAGAGGGCGCCGTCTGGAATTCTTTCAGCATAGCGTTCATCGTGACGATGATCGACATAGTCGTCGGGCTTCCGATGGCATGGATAATGGTCCGCAGGGATTTCAAGGGCAAGAGATGGCTCGATACCCTGCTGGACATCCCGCTGGCCTTCCCGACGGCCGTGCTGGGGATCTCGGTCGTCATGTTCTGGGGTGCGCCGGAAGGCGTCTCGATCCCGGGTCTAGGGCTGGATCTGTCGCCGTATGCGATGCTGGTCCTGCTCCACATAATATTCACATATCCCTACATGGTCCGCTCCCTGTCGGGGATACTCGAGCAGATCGATGTCAATTTCGAAACAGCCGCCATGACGCTGGGGGCTTCGAGATGGACCGCTGTAAGGACGATAACAATACCTCTTTTCCGTGCAGGTTTAGCTACAGGATTCATCCTCTGCTTCGCCAGGTCGTTGTCCGAGACCGGAGGCACCTACATCGCGCTGTCAATGATGGATGTCGAGAGCTCGTTCTTCACCGGCCCGTCCTACATCAGCTGGCTGAAATCGGGCGGAGTGATGTCCTCATCTGAGTACATGGGAGCCATGATCCTGATAAGCGTGATCATGATCCTGCTCGCGCTGATCCTCCTGGTTGCGGTGAAATGGATCATCAGGAGGTTCAGGATACCGTTCAGGAAGGTATGGCCGGCAATCGGTCGCAGGATCAGTCGCGGAATGCTTCCGAAGGCCAAGGATGCGCTCACTGTCGCGTTCCTGATAGCCGTGGTACTTCTGCCATCGTTCTATATCTTCGCATACATGGCCGAGCCCATGCCCGATGTGGACTACGCGATGCTTCTGGAATCCACGGGATGCTCCATCCTCATCGCGGGAGTGGCAGTGGTTGTGGATATAGTCCTCGGAGTGCCTCTGTCCCTCTACATAGCTAGGAACCGCAACGGAAGGCTGGCGAACATGCTGGATGGCCTGGTCAATGTGCCGCTGATCATCCCTACGACGGCACTGGGCTTCTCCCTGGCCTTGTTCTGGGGAAGCTTCGGAGCAGGCGAGTCGCTCGCTCTGGTGCTGGTGATCCTGGGACACATCTCGTTCACATACCCGCTGGTCGTGAGAAACATGATCGGAGCGGTGGAGGAGGTCAATCCCGAATGCGAGGAGATCGCCATGACTCTCGGAGCCAAGCCGTTTCAGGCTTTCAGGAAGATTCTGATGCCGATCATCAAGTCGTCGGTCATAGCCGGAGGGATCCTCGCGTTCACAAGGTCTCTGGGAGAGACCGGGGCCACTCTTGCGATAAGCGATAGCGTGAACACGGTCCCGATATACATCACCCGTCTCGTTCAGGATGGGAGCTACGCGGAGGCCGCCATGTGCTCCATAATCCTCATCGCCATATGCTTCGCTCTGATGATGGCTGTCAGGGCACTGACACACAGGAGGCAGGGAAGAGATGCCTGACATAAGGCTGGAAGGGCTCAGCAAGCACTACGGCGAGACGCTTGCCGCGGACGATCTGAACCTCTCCATCAAAGATGGGGAGTATGTCTGCATCCTCGGTCCCACAGGAGCAGGGAAGACGACATGCATGCGGATGATATGCGGGCTGGTTCTCCCGGATAGCGGAAGGGTCTTCCTGGATGGCAGGGATGCGACATTCGATTCTCCGGATTCAAGGAACGCCACCATGCTGACGCAGACGTATGCGCTGTTCCCTCATCTCACCGTCTACAACAACGTGATGTTCGCGCCGAAGATCAAGGGGTGGCCGGAGGCCGATTCCAAGCAGATCGTGAGGAGCATGCTCCACATGGTCCATCTGGAGCAGAAGGCGGATTGGCTTCCCGGGCAGCTGTCCGGAGGTCAGCAGCAGCGCATAGCGCTCGCACGCGCTCTGGCATCGGGTTCCAAGATCCTGTTGCTCGACGAGCCGCTCAGGGCGCTGGATGCCCGTCTGAGGATAGATCTGAGGAAGGAGCTCCGCGCCATGGCCCGTGAGATGGGTCTCACATGCATACATGTCACCCACGACCAGGACGAGGCGTTGGAGATGGCCGATCGCATCGCCATCATCCGCAAGGGGCGCATCATACAGTTCGGCACCCCTGCAGAGGTCTTCGACGATCCGCTCACCCCGTTCGTTGCCAATTTCGTCGGAAGATCCAATATCCTTTCGGGAAGGGTTGTGTCGTCCGACGGTTCTTCCACAGTAGTGGATCTCGGATGCGGCATCTCCGTGCAGGCGAGACCCTCCGAGCTCTCCGAAGGTTCCGAAGCCGTGGTCGCGGTGAAGGTCGGTTTCACGAGGATATGCGAGCCGGAGCAGGGCTGCATGGTCGGAAAGGTCGAACGCATACTGTACGAGGGCGCCTCGATTACAGTGGAGGTCTCGGTGGACGGCATCGGGCTGATCTCGGCCCGGCTGCCGAACAGGATGTACGAGGACTATGCTCCCGGGCAGACGGTCGGGATATCATGGCCTGTCGCGAAGGCCTCGGTTTTCCCGATGCCCGAATGCGGATTGGAAGAGGAGATGAGGTTGGACCGATGCCCAGGATCAAGTTGGACAGGATATCGATGCGCTTCGGCGACTTCTACGCCGTCAGAGACATATCCCTGGAGATCGGCAACGGCGAGTACGTCACGATACTCGGGCCGTCCGGATGCGGGAAGACCACGCTCATCAAGGTCATATCCGGGATATGGACGCCCACCGAGGGGAAGGTCTATGTGGACGGACGCGACGTCACCGACGTTCCGATGGAGGACAGGGACGTTGGGTATGTCTTCCAGAATATCGCCTTATTCCCTCATATGGACCTCCGCGACAACGTGGAGTACAGCCCCAGAGTGAAGGATCAGAAGGAAGAGGATGCTCATGCCCTTTCGGAGGAGTATCTGACTCTCGTTGGGATGTTCCAGAGGGCCGGTCTTCTGCCACAGGAGCTGTCCGGAGGGGAGCAGCAGAAGGTCGCCATAGCACGCGCGCTCGCATCCGGATCCAAGATGCTCATGCTCGATGAGCCCCTGTCGGCTCTCGATGCCCGCGTCCGCGTGGAGCTGCGCTACGAGCTCAGGCGGATAGTCAAGAAGCTGGGGATAACGGTCCTCCATGTGACGCACGATCAGGAGGAGGCGATGTCCGTATCCGACCGCATCGTCCTCATGCGCTACGGGGCGGTGGCCGAGATAGGCTCTCCGCTGGAGATCTATCGCCGTCCGAAGACTGTCTTCGCCGCCAATTTCATAGGTGAGACCAATCTCATGGAATGCACCGTGTCCGATTGGTCGAAGAGCGGCAAGACGAAGGTCGTTCTGCGCGGAGGAACGGAGGTCCGCACTTCGAAGACCGATTTCCGTCCGGGGGATGCGGCGGTGATCTCCGTGAGGCCCGAGCACGTCCGTCCTGCAACGGACGGGATAAGGGCCGAGGTCCGTTCGGTCGTGTTCATGGGAACGTATTGGCGTATTCGCACGCTCGCCGAGAGCAGAGACTATATCGAGTACAACGTGCCTGCCGAGGGTGAAGTCCCATCGGAAGGGGATGAGGTCCATCTGGTTTTCAACAGGAAGATGACGATGGTTTTCCCCCGTCCGGAAGGCGGGATCGAGGAGGAGATTAGGCTTGAGTAAGGATTCCACCGGGTTGCTGGGATGGTTCGGGAGGAGGAAGGAGGGAGTCGTCAACGACGGTCTCCGTTCCATGTTCCTCTCCGTGCAGGATTGCGTGACGGAGCTGGGAAAGGCCATCCGCTCCATGGGCGAGAAGGATGTTCAGGCCGCGGAGAAGGCTATAGAAAGGCTGTTCATCAGCGAGCATGAAGCCGATTCCCAGGAGGATGAGCTGTGCAACCAGATCAGCATAGGCGAGCTGGGTGCCCAGGAGAGGGAGGACCTCATGCATTTCATCCGCAAGACGGACAAGATCGCCAACTGGAGCAAGGAGGCGGCGATAAACATCAGACTGGTCGATGAGATCGGATTGGAGATCCCGAAGACCGTATGGGATATGCTCGCCCAGTCGGTTTCGGATCTGGAGACGGAGGTCCTCAATCTGTCCAACGCGCTGTCCGTGATGGGAGAGCCGACCGGCGATGTGATGGAATGCATCCGCGGTGTGAGGGCGATGGAGAGAACCATCGACCGCGCCTACTTCGATATCACGAAGGCCGTATTCTCCTCGGGGATGGATCACAGGGCCATCATACTGGTGTCCCGCATCACGGATGCCATAGAGATGGCCGCCGACACATGCAAGGCATGCTCCGACACGGTTGCGATCCTTCATTATGCCAAGAAGGTGTGACTGCTATGCTGTTCGGTTCCAACGGGGTTCGTGGCGTCGTGAACAGGGATCTCACTCCCGAAGTGGTGCTCCGTCTCGGGAGGGCCGTAGGGCGCACGTTCCCCGGAACGGTGGCCGTGGCGACAGATGCCAGGGATTCGGCGGATGCCATGAAGGCGGCGCTCATGTCGGGTATAATGTCCTCCGGAGCCGATGTAGTGGATCTGGGCATGCTTCCGACCCCCGCCTTCCAATACTATCTCCGCGAGCACGACGGCATCTCCGGAGGCGCCATGATAACCGCCTCGCACAATCCTTCGGAATACAGTGGTCTCAAGCTGATTGTGCAGGGAGGAGTGGAGGCCATGTCCGAGGACGAGCATTCTCTGGAATCCATGTATTCCCGCGAGGTTCAGGACGAGGACTGGTCCGAAGTCGGCGAGATGAGGTCCGAGGTCGGAGCTGCGGACGAGTATGTCGATAGGATCGTTGCATCGGTCGATGCCGAATCGATACGTGCTGCGGGACTGACGGTATGCATAGACTGTGCCAACGGTTCTGCAAGCAGGACCACTCCCATGATCCTTCGCAGGCTCGGGGTAAAGATGGTGTCTCTGGAATGCGATCCGGATGGCATCCCCCGCAGGGAGAGCGACCCGACTCCGGACAATCTTTCTGACCTGATGTTCATGGTCCCCCATGTCGGTGCCGATCTGGGAGTAGCCCATGACAGCGACGGAGGTCGTGCGGTATTCGTCGATGGCAACGGGCGCTATATCAGGGGTGATTGCGCCGGAGCCCTCGTCGCCAGTGAGATTCTCGCCGAAAGGAGAGGCAAGGTCGTCACTCCTGTGAGTTCGTCCCGTATTCTGGAGGATGCGGTCGAATCGGCAGGAGGGCAGATAAGATACACCGAGGTCGGGACCCATACGGTGGTCCGCAAGATCCAGGAGAACCTGGCCGTATTCGGTGTGGAGGAGGATGGAGGGATGATCTTCCCTTCGGTGCAGATGTGCAGGGACGGCGGCATGGCTCTCGCCAAGATGCTGGAGATAGTGGCCAAAGGCGTCTCCTTGGCCGACCTCGTCGACAGTCTTCCTCAGTATCATACGGTGAAGATGCGTGTTCCGTGCAGGGATGATTCGAAGGACCGTGTGATGGACAGGTTCAAGGAGAAGCTGAACGAGCAGGATATCCATATGGATACGACGGACGGCGTCAAGGTGTTCTACGATGAGGGATGGGTCCTCGTCAGACCGTCGACGACGGAGGAGTGCATCAGGATATATTCCGACTCCAAGTCGGAGGAATCGGCCCTTTCCAGCGCTGAACAGACCAGAGCCGAAATCGAATCCCTCGTGTCTTCCTGTTCTTCGGATCTCAATCGAGACTCTTCGCGTGAACCGCGAGAACCTCGTTGATCATCCTGGCAGCCAGGATGGAGGTTATGCCCGAGGGGTCCGCAGGAGGACAAACCTCGGTGACATCGAATCCTATGAGCCTGTCGCCTATCATGTTGATGGTCTTCTTGACGTCCATCGGGAGCAGACCGAAAGGCTCCGGAGTACCGGTGCCAGGTGCGTATGCGGGATCTATGCCGTCGATGTCGAGTGTGAGGTAGATTTTCTCGGCCTTCACGGAATCGAGCACCTTTTCAACGGCCTTCTCGATCCCAATGTCCATTATCTCGTAGGACGAGATGAACGGAACGGCATCGTCCCTGTCCAGTTCCTCTGCGCCGATGGCCCTTGCTCCGAGGACATAGACGTTGTCGAGGCCGAGATGATCGGCCGCACGCCTCATGACGCAGGCATGGCTGTTCGGTGTTCCAAGGTACTCGTCTCTGGAGTCGAGGTGGGCATCTATGGATATGAGCGCTATGCTCCTCTCGGGGAACGACTGGATGATGGGGATGTTCACGGAGTGCTCTCCGCCCATCGCCACTGTGAATTTCCCGTCCCTGATGGCCGGTCCGACGGCGAAATCCACTTCCGCGATCATGTCCTCGGGAAGGACGAAGTCGTCGCAGTTCCCGTAGTCGTAGATGTTCAGCACCCTTTGGTGGATGCCGTGCTCGAAATGGATTTCTTCAAAATTGTAGGAGGCCCGCCTTATGGCGGTCGGGGCCTCCCTGGCGCCCGCTTTGAAGCAGGCGGTGTGGTCGTACGGGATTCCGTAGATGACCGCTTCGGCCTCGTTGTATTCGGACTCAGCGCCGGCATAGCCGATCCCGTACGACATTTTCTCGCCTCACATTATCTTGTATCTGCCCATGGCCTCGAGGTACAGGATCTCTCCGCCCTCGTTCAGGGGCTGCTCGTGGTCCGCGTTGATGGGGATGGAGATCTGCTCGAACGTCTCCATGTCCATGATGAGGGCCTCGGTATCGCTGAGCGTGAGAATCTGTCCCTTCCTCTTGTCGATAACGGGCACCTGAACCTTGGTGCTGACAGGTCCGACGATGGACTTCTTTGCGCCGGTGAAGATGCTGACTGCATCGACGTTGGCCTTGGCGGATCCGTGCTTTCCGGGCTTGGAGGTGGTGATCTTGATGATCTTGCAAGGCTCGTCGTCGACGTTGACGTACCTTCCCTCTTTAAGCTCCCTGATCTCTTTCATCTCCCACATTGGACTCACTCTCTTTGGTATATTACGACTCCCGAGCCGTTCAAGGCCGGAAGTTCACCCCCGTGAAGGAGGCGTCGATACGCATGTTAATTGAATTCATGCTATCTGGCTCACCCATACGGGCGGTTGCGCATATTAAGATTACGCGCGTGACGGCGATTTTTCCTGTATTTCTCCAGGTTCATCTATCGATATGGGCCATCTATCGAGGAGTCGACAATGGTTGTTTTCACAGTTGGAAATCATCGGATTCGACGAAGTAATACGGTTCGTTCTCTGCCTTGCGGTAACGGATGGTCGCTGTTTCAGAGTCCGTGCCGACATCAGGGATTTTCGAGGCGAGGTGTATCGTTCCGAAGACGAGATACATGGAATACAGTCCTCCTGCCAGCGAGGCTATGGAAAGCAGCAGAATCATCTTCTCGCTTTCGATTGCGCAATAGTACACCGTTCTTGCGATACCGATGAGCGCTATGAGCGCCCCGACGGTCATAGGCAGCAGCGCATCATGATTCACCCGTTCGTCGTCGCAGAGCATTATCCCTTTCATGCCATCCGTATCATCATATATGGCCGTGGATCGTGCAGGCCGTCAGTGAATTCCATGGCGCCTGAGACGGAATGAAAGTTTGTCGGATGAGCGGGGTCCCGGAGGGCCCCGCGGACCTATCAATGTCTTCTAGGCTTTCCTTTGCCAGGCCTGTTCTGCCTCTTGCCCTTGTTGGATTTCTGAGGTTTCTTGGGCGGATCTGGATACTTCTTCTTGATCTCCTCGACCCTCTTTTTCAGTTCCTCGTTGAGCCTGTCTCCGGCGAATTCGCCATGGTACTGGTCGATTTTCGCTGCTATGAGGACCTTTCCTGCAACCGCTCTGGCTATCTTGCCGCGCTGCCAGTAGGGCGCGCGATGGATGTCGGGATGCTGGTAGATGACCCCGTGCTTGGGGCCGCGCTTTCCAGACCTCATGGCCCTGAACATGGCCTTCTCCGCGCCCAGCAGCTGGACGGTGGAAGACGGGAGGGATGCGAGTCTCTCGAGCCCTCCTGCGAGCGAGACCATCCTTGCCGCCAAGGGACCTCCGAGCATGGCGCAGAGGTTGGGGCAGGTCTGCTCCACGATCCCGCGGATGTACGCCTCCGTCCTGTCCCCGTCCTCGTAGAGGCGGTCCAGGGTGTCGGCCAGGTCCATGATGGCCCTTATGTCCTCATCGTCCATGTCCGCGCCGATGGATTCGATCTCGATCCCGAGCTCCTCCATCACAGCGTCCCTGTATCCGTATCTGGCGACGAGTTCGGTGTATCTCTTCTCATGGGCGTAGTCGGCGAGCTCGGGAAAGTACATCCCGTACCATTCGTGCAGGCGCTCGCTGTAGAGGTTGATGGTGGAGATCTGGTCGTCCAGGCTCCTGATGGCTTGGACCAGGTTCCTGTCGCGCGGTACAGGTTCCGAGGTCCTGAGCCTTCCGAGACCCAGCATCGCTTCGTGCATGAACGCGTCGTCGAATCCGTAGTCCTGCGCCTTGATGAACGAGGAATCGAACATCATCGGCTTCCCGAGCTCCGACTGCCTCCTCTCGGCCACGTAGGGCTTCTCCGCCTTCCCCGCGAGCTCCCTCTCCTCGTCGAGGATGCCTCCGCGCTGCATGGCGGCCAGCTTCTCGGCGGCCTGTTCAGCGTCCTTTGGCATGAGCCTCTTGTCGAGGATTCTTCCGTTCTTCTCGTCCACAAGGAACGTTCCGAACCATTTGGTTACTATGATTGTCATATCATTCGACCCCCAGTCTCCTGAGTTCTTCGGTCGGCAGGTCCTCGGCGCCTCCGCACATCATCTGCAGGCGGGCCTGGAACTCCAGCTCCTCCATCCTGTCGTACGCCTCTTCGAGCGTCGTCCCCTGTGTCAGAGCGCCGTGACGCGCCATCAGCATGACGGGGGATTCGCTCAGGGATGCCACCGCGTCAACCAGCTTGTCCGTCCCCGGCGTGATGTACGGTATGGTGGGGACCCTTCCGAGAAGGAGCGCGCCTTCCGGAGTGAGGTTGCATCTGAGCTCCTCGTTCCTCAATGTGAGCGCTATGCAGTTCAGAGGGTGGCAGTGGATCACGGCGTTCGTCCGAGTGTTCTTCCTGTAGAGTGCGAGGTGGAATCTGGTCTCTATGGACGGCTTCCCGCCAGAGACGACGGTCCCGTCAAGAGAGACCTTCACAAGGTCCTCGGGCTTCAGCAGCCCCTTGTTCCTGCCTGACGGGGTGATTAGCACGCCGTCGTCCACGCGGATGCTCATGTTTCCTCCGGCAGACACGGTCAGGTTCCTGTCATACAGTCTGGCACAGGTTTCCACGAGGGCCTTGCGCGCCTCAGTCTCGTCCATATCAGTCCCTCATGATCCCTATCTCGTCCGGCTTGAGGATCCCTTTCTCAGTGATGAATCCGGTGACCAGGTCCGCCGGGGTGACGTCGAATGCGGGATTGAGGGCCTGGGATCCCTCCGGGGCGATCCTGATCCCCGCGATGGTGTTGACTTCGTCCTGGGACCTCTGCTCTATGACGATCTCCTTTCCGGATCCCATGGAGAGGTCGAAAGTCGAAACGGGAGCGGCCACGTAGAACGGGATGCCGAAGTGCTTGGCGGCGATAGCCTTGTCGAACGTGCCGATCTTGTTGGCGAAATCGCCGTTGGAGGCTATCCTGTCCGCTCCGGTGATGATGAAGTCCACGCCCTGGCTCATGTAGTATGCGGATGCTCCGTCGGGGATGATCCTGTGGTCGATCCCCTCCTGTCCGAGCTCCCAGGCGGTCAGCTGCATCCCCTGCAGGCGGGGGCGAGTCTCCGATACGTATACGAAGAAGTCCTTCCCGGCATCGTGGGCGGTCCTCATCGGGGCGAGGGCCGTTCCGTAGTCCACGGTGGCCAGGGCTCCTGCGTTGCAGTGGGTCATGAGCTTCATGCTGCTGTCGATCAGCTCCGCTCCGTACTTCCCTATGAGCCTGCACTTCTCGATGGTGGCTTCCGCGTAGGCCTGGGCGGCCTTCACGGGGTCCTCCCCTTCGGACAGCCTCTCGCACATCCAATCCACCGCATGGAAGAGGTCGTAGGCGGTGGGCCTCGCGGATTTGACATAGGATGCCGCCTTGGGGATGTCGCATCCTCCAAGCGCTGCCAGGCACATCGCGTAGGCAGCCGTTGCTCCGATGGACGGCGCTCCGCGCGTGGTCATGTTGCGGATGGCCTCCGCCACATCCTTGTAGTCGGAGAAGCGGACGAAGACCAGCTTCGCCGGGAGCTCTCTCTGATCGATCATGACCACTTCGCCGTTCTCGAACCATACTGCTCTGATATCCTTCCTGACTCCGTCGACTAGGGCCTTCATGTTAACGGTGAGTCATGGCGGAGGGTGTAAAATACATGCGCATCTCCGAGCACTCACTTCCGGAGCTAGGATATCCGGCACAGTGTCGCCCAGCTGGTAGTTTTTTCAACCTGCAATACGTGGGGGACGCATCGCGATGGGACTTTCATAGACCGAATCGGCGAGGTGAGACCAATGCTGTATGTTGATCCGTACGTCAGGGATACTTTCCGCAAGAATCAGCCGGAGGGAAGGAACGGCTACATAAGGCTCGATCAGAATGAGAATCCGGACGGCCTTCCCAGATGGTTCTTCGACGAGGTCATGAAGGAGATAACCCCCTCGTTCCTCGCCATGTATCCCGAGGAGGGCCCCCTTGTGAAGAAATACGCCGCCATGGTCGGCGTCGGACCCGAGAACGTGACTCTGACCGATGGGAGCCTCCTCGGCATGGGGTATCTGACGCATGTATTCGGAGAGCCTGGGAAGAACATGGTCGTCGTGAAGCCCACCTTCAACATGTACGGGGTCTTCGCGAGCCTCAACGGCATGGGCGTCGTGGAAGTTCCGTATGAGGCCGATTTCTCGATGCCCATCGAGAAGATCCTGGCCGCCATCGACGACAGGACTGGCATAGTCGTCCTCGTTAATCCAAACATGCCTGTGGGCAACGTGTATGCCCCGGAGGACATCGAGAAGGTCGTGAAGAAGGCCGGCGAGTTCGGGGCTCTGGTGATAGTCGACGAGGCCTACCACTACTTCTACGACGGCTCTTCCATAGCCCTGGTCTCGAGATACGACAACGTCGCCGTCCTCAGGACATTCTCCAAGATGCTGGCCATCACCTCTCTGAGGCTCGGGGTCATTGTGTCCAGCAAAGAAATCATCCATTATGTCAACAACTGGAGGCCCCACTACACCATCGGCGGAGTCACGCTGAAGTTCGGCGAGGCCATCGTCGACAACCACGAGAGGCTGCTGAAGGAGCTCGAGGAGAACTTCAGAGAGGGTAAGGAGTACATCCTGAAGAGGCTCGAGGAGAAGGGCTACTCGGTGATACCGAGCAACGGTTGCTTCCTGTGCGTCCGTCTCAAGCATAGGCCGGTGCAGTACGTGGCCGATGAGATGAAGAAGAGAAACATTCTGATTTTCTGCGGGTCGGGCCCCCTGGACGGCTACGTCCGCCTGTCCGTCTGCGGCAAGAAGTACATGCGGATGTTCGCCGATAGTCTGTTCGAGATAGACAGGGAGTGACTTCGTGAAGACAGCGGCGATCATACTCGCAGGCGGAGTCGGCAAGCGCATGGGCGCTCCCATGCCCAAGCAGTTTCTGGAGATCAACGGAAAGCCCGTGCTTGTGCACACGGTATCCAATTTCCAGAGGAACGGATCCGTAGACGCGATCATCATCGTCTGCGTTCCGGAGTGGATGGATCGCACGAGGGAGCTGGTCGAGGAATACGGTCTCACGAAGGTGTCGGCGGTGGTTCCCGGTGGAGATACCTCCCATGATTCCACCCGCAACGGCATGTTCCATCTCAGAGGATTCCTGGATGCGGACGATCTTGTAATCGTCCATGATGCGGCCAGACCCATTCTTCCGCAGAAGGCCATAGACGAGATGATACGTGTGGCGACCGAGAAGGGGAATGCGTCTCTCGCAATTCCGTGCTACGAGACGGTGATCTACACCGAGGACCAGCTCTCGGGAAGCAGGGAACTGGACAGGAGCCGCCTCATGAGGGTTCAGACCCCTCAGGCCTATCGCTACGGAGAGATACTGGAGCTGTACGATCGTGCCGAGCGCGAAGGCCGTCACGATTTCATCTATGCGGATATAGTGGCTGTGGAATACGGCATGACCGTTTACTTCTCGAAGGGATTCGCCAACAATATCAAGATAACCAAGCAGGAGGACATTCCGCTCTGCGAATATCTCATGGGAATCCCCGAGGACAAGCTCTTCGATCTCTGACGGTTTCTCTGACGGCGCCGTCCTCTTCATAATAGGCTTCGACGGCATGCGTCAGGCCAATGAACAGCCCGCATTCTACAACGCCAGGTATGGCGTTCACGCACGCTTCCAGATAAGTGGGGTCGTCGATTCCGGCGAATCTGCAATCGTAGATCAGGTTGCCGTTGTCAGTGACGAAGGCGTCGCCGTCCTTCATGCGAAGGGTCGGGGTGCATCCGAGCCTTCCGAGCGATTCCGCGGTTCTCCTGTGGGCGAAACGGCAGACCTCGACGGGCAGCGGCGCGGTCGTCCCGAGTCTTTCCACCATCTTGAACCCGTCCACGACTATGATCTCGCGTTCGGTCATGGCGGCGACTATCTTCTCTCTCAGAAGGGCGCCACCCAATCCTTTGATCAGATTCAGCTCAGAGTCCACCTCGTCGGCTCCGTCGATTGTGACATCGATCGAATCCACGCATTCGATGTCGGCAATCTCCAGCCCGATGCCTTCAGCATAGGCGGTCGTTCTGTCCGAAGTGGATACGAATGTCAGATTGTAGCCCCCGTCTACGAGCTCGATCAGGCGGTCTGCGGCCATGCATGCCGCGTTCCCGGTCCCCAGACCTATGGTCATGCCGTTCTCGACGAAGCGGTCCACCGCTCTTGCCGATGCGGGCCTCTTCCTGAGCCATGGCGCTTCGTCGCTCATTGGCCCATCCCCTCCAGTTCCCAGTCCTTCAGGATGCTGAGGGGGAAGCCCTTCGCTCCAGTCCGCTTATCTTCTGGAGGAGGAGTCATGTAGTCTCCGAAGATGTGCGTCAGCAACTCGTTGTTCTTCTCCGCGAGGTAGCAGGTCGTATCCTCGAATGTATGGGGCACAGGGGTTCCGAAGCAGCCCGTGCGGAATATCTCGTTCCTGAACTCGGTTGTGTATATCGTCCTTAGATCGGATCTCTTCTCCGGCAGAGCTTCTGCGGCCCTCTCGAAGAATCTCGGAATCCAGAGCAAGCGGCGATAAAGGGCGACCGAATCCACACGATCCAAAAGCGTGACGGAGATGTGTATGCCCCAAATCATGATGTTCGAGAGCGACTGCCGAACCCTTCCTTCCGGGTACTTCATCAGAGGGAAGAGATCTATGAACGGGGCCGTCTTATCGCGAAGCTCTTTTTCGAAATCGTCTCCGCGATATACAACATGGGGGTGCGTATCGGCCTTTGATTTGTGGTAGTAGTAGCGTTCCGGATCCAGCTCGCTCCGCAGGACCCTTTCGATCTCTGGAAGATCCTCTTCCCACACCCAGATGTCCATGTCGTCATCCCATGGGATGAATCCGTCGTGTCTCACGGCCCCGATAGCCGATCCATAGCAGAGATAGTGTCTTATCCCATGCGCATCCAGGATGTGGGATATGTCCTTGTACATGGAAAGGAGACGGGACTGGATGTCATTCATTGCTGTCGGATGGTCTTTTTGATATATAGCGTCGGGTTGTTATTTTCAGATCATATCGCAGTTTTGTGAAGAATTAGCAGCCAACTTCCACATCAAAACAATAGCCAACTTCCACATCAAATGTCATGTAACATCGAATCGTATGAATGATTACAGGGAACGTTGCATAGAGAAAACGATCAAGAAGAATCTGGATGTATTCGGTGCGATACTTCTGGTCGGTCCCAAATGGTGCGGGAAAACAACCACCGCCAAACTGTTCTGCAACAGTTCCATTGAGTTTGCAAATCCCGTCGACTCCAGATACTACATCAACATGGCAGACGTCGATATAATGCTCCTGCTGAAGGGCAAGAAACCGCGTCTGTTCGTTGAGTGGCAGATCCTTCCCGAGCTATGGGATGCAATCCGTTATGATATCGATGCCAATGACTTGCAAGGAGCGTATATTCTTACAGGATCCAATACTGTAGACCGCTCGAAGATACATCATTCCGGAGCAGGACGCATAGTCACGTTGAAGATGTTGCCCATGAGCCTGTTGGAGTCTGGCGATTCCAGCGGGGTCGTTTCAATAACAGATCTATTTGACAGTCAGACTGAGGTGTATTCGGAATCGAGTCATTCCATAGAGGATATCGCGAGGCTGATCGTTCGTGGCGGCTGGCCAAAGATGGCAGACGTGTCATATGAGACCTCGAGGACATACACGAGAGGGTATTGCAGGACGTTATTGGATCATGAGATTTCCTCCGTAGATGGGAGGAGGCGTGATCCTATCCGCATGAATCAGATTCTGAGATCCCTAGCTCGTAATGAATCTACGGAAGCCAGCAACTCTGTGATATTGAGCGACATCGCATCCGGCGGTTATCAGATGCATGCCAATACTCTCGAAGATTATCTCGATGCTTTGAGGTCGCTATTTTTGATTGACGATCTTCCTGCGTGGTGTCCAAGTCTCCGTTCGAAAACCGTCGTTCGCACATCTCCAGTGAGGCATTTCATAGATCCTTCTATTGGAGCGTACTTCATGGGCGCAAAGGCCGAGGACCTCCTAAACGATCCTCAGACTCTGGGTTCCTATTTCGAGTCTATGGTCATAAGAGACCTTCGCGTATACGCATCGGCAATCGATGGCGATGTTTACCATTATCGTGACAAGAACGGGTTGGAAGCCGATGCGATCATCCATTTGGATGATGGCAGATGGGCCGCTTTCGAAATCAAACTCGGAAAGAAGGACATAGACGCAGGAGCGGAGAATCTGTTGAAGCTGAAGAACAAGGTCGATTCGAAGACAGAGGGGGATCCCTCGTTCCTGGCGGTCATCACATACAACGGCATGGCATATCGTCGCAAAGATGGAGTCTATGTGATACCCGTCGGATGTCTGGGGCCATGATATGTGCTGTGTCCAGCTCGATCCTCCGCACGACTGAACGAATGCGGGTGATTCGGGCGCATCCTTGCCGGACGTATCGTCCTCTCGGAATCGGGTTAGGGTTATAACATAAGAATCGCATCACGCCCTGATACCATGACCGACGGCCCTCTCACTGATTTCGAGTTGTATTACACCAAGAACGGTCTGGTTCAGGTATCCAACGATGTCAGACGGCAGATCCTGCACGAACTCGAGGATCGGAATCTGTCCCTGACCGAGCTCTCCAAGATGACCGGCAAGGCGCAATCCACTCTTTCCGTCCATCTGGACAAGATGGTCGGCGAAGGCCTGATAACGGTCCACGACGACCCCGAGGACAGCAGGAGGAAGGTGTATTCCCTGATCTCGGTGATGCTCGCCTATTCCAAGCCTCCGTCCGACGAAGCCATGACCATGGCCATGAAGGTTCTGTCCGAGGTTGCAGACGATCCGGTGAAGACCCGTGACGCTCTGGCCCGGTTCATATTCCTGGGATTCGACGGAATGGGGCTGTCAGTGGGCCCCATGGCGACGATACTGGGATCCATCCATGCGATGGCGCTCGGAGGATCGCTGACGGCGGACACGGTCGAAGGAACCGTCGCCAATGCCCGCGATTACTACAGGAGGATGGGTTTCGGCGAGGCGAGCATATACTCTCTCAAGCCCCTCTCGATAATAATCAAGGACGATCTGTCTTTCACAGAGGACTCGGCCAAGTCCCTCGGATACTATGCCACGGGATTCTTCTCCAAAATTCTGGAGGATTCCACCGGACGGTCGTACACCGTGGCATCGAGCGAGGTCTTCGGGACTGACTGCAACTACTTCCGGTTCACTTTGGAGCCGGTCAGGAAGCGATCGTCTCGAAGGTTCAAACGTCAGCAGGGCCCCGTTTCCGAGGGTCTCGCACGAGATGAGCTTCATAGCGATTCCGCCATCGGCCACCCAACCGTCTCCATCACAGGGTGTAGGGGCGGTGCGGCCGCCTATCACGAGTCCTCCTACGAACACTGAATACCTGTCAACCAGTCCTTCGGAGAAGAAGGAGGCTATCGTTTCGCCGCCGCCTTCCACCAGCAGGCTCTCGATGCCGATATCCTCGGCCAGGTAGTCGAGGACCCTTTTCAGGTCTATGCGGTCGGTGCCAGCCCTGATGGTCTCTTCGCAGTCCCATTCGCGGTCGCATCCCTCCAGCGTGACCATGACTGTGGGGGCGCGCTCGTCCAGAACCTTCGCATCATCCGGCGTCCTTCCATGAGGATCGATGACTATGCGGATCGGATTCGTGTCATAATCGAGGTCCTTGAGCGTCAGATGGGGATCGTCTGCGATGACTGTTCCCACGCCCACCAATATGGCGTCGTATTTGCGCCTGAGTCCTTTGGCGCGGGCTTTGTCCTCCTCGGATGAAATCGTCACCTGCTTCCTGTCGACGCCGGCGATCTTGCCGTCGGCCGACATGGCGCAGTTCACGTGTACGAACGGCTTCATATCGGAACCCCCGGAGTCACCGTGAAGCGATAGAGGTCGTTGATCCTTTCCACTCCGAACTTGACATCAAGGAACGACTCGAGCGTATCCATCTGGCTCAGCAGATGTCTGCTGATGCGGGATACGTAGAACGAGCTCTCTCCCTGGGCCATTGCCATGTATGGCAGCAGCTGGTCGGCAGTATGGACGTCGACGGTGGATCCGCTGCGCATCTCGTTCAGAAGATCCTTGGCGGCATCCTTGCCGCTCCTTTCGGGAGACATCCCTCTGGCAGACAGCGCGTTGCTTCCGAGCATGCCGTTCTCGTATTCGGCGACGAGCACGATCCCGGCGCCGCGGGAGTCCCCGTCCGTGTATTGGATGTCCACATCCACATCGGCGATGGGGGCGAAGGCCTGCTTGCAGCTCTTGACCATCGCTTCGGGGATCCAGTCCGCCAGGCGCTGGCAGAAGCATACTCCGTGTATCCTCCTGAGTTCTCCCAGCGAATCCAGCTTCAGAGGTCTGATGTCGCCAATCGGATCCAGGGTCGCGATGACCCTTCCTCCTCCCTGGGGATAGAATCCGCGGTCGATTATCTTGGCGTCGGCGATGATGCCCATTCTGCTCATCATGGGGAACAGCAGAGTGGAGTACGAGTCTATGGGGGGAGCCCACATGACGTTGGTTCCGCCGCAGATGTCTACTCTGAGCCGACGGGTATGCCTCCTGGCTGCGAGAAGCATGGCCTGCAGGACCAGGCTGATACTTCCTGCGGAGCTTATGTTGACGTCTATATCGCAGACCTGATCCTTTCCGGGGTAGAACAGCAGGTCACCCGATCCGACGGTGCATCCCTCGATGGTGGATCCCGCCATCTGTGCCACGGCCTTGACTGCAGCCACATGCTGCTTGGACAGTCCGTTGGTGGGTCTGTTCTCCCTGATGCGGGTGAGATGGACGGGGATTCCTGTGACGGTGGACATGGCCACGGAGGTACGGACCATCTGCCCTCCGCCCTCTCCGCGAGAGCCGTCTATCTCGATCATTTCCATGAATGGGCCCCATGAGGACTACGTTAATTAGAATTTCTGAAGTCCTCTCGACGATGGCCAAAGGTACGGTAATGGTGCGATTGCCGGGAATCGAACCCGGGTCAGAGGCTTGGGAAGCCCCCGTCCTAACCGCTAGACTACAATCGCTCAGGCGCCCCATCATCTTCATTCTATATAATCTGGAGCGTTAGGGATACAGTGTTCGATAATTCGACCTCGAGGTTGCACCGCTGATCTGGAGAATCTT
>ERZ808242.152-NODE-152-length-54177-cov-6.093603_pt1 | contig 54177 bp, 52 predicted proteins | sample MGYA00521244_ERZ808242 | MGnify/ENA primary metagenome ERZ808242 (study PRJEB31516, sample SAMN03275573) | gut metagenome | biome: mammalia-associated habitat; material: feces | host: Papio cynocephalus | place: Kenya | collected 2012-07-27 ... | reverse complement strand
TAGCCTCGCCTTTCTGTCTGTGCAACGGGTCTGTCTCAGGGTCCTCGCACTCACAAGGTATGTTAATGTCTGCCCAGATGTACTCCTTCCAGTTAGTTTCTATCCAGCCGATGATGTCATTCTCAACCCAACGTGTCTGTATGACAATAAGCTTGCCACCAGGGTGAATACGTGACTGAACCGACGGTGCCATCTCTGCGTGCAATTTAGCAAGTAATGCTTCGCTCATGGCTTGCTCACGGTTCTTGATGGGGTCATCGATGATGAAGAGCTCAGCAGGATAACCAGTGATACCAGCCTTAAGACCAGCAGCTCTACATTTGCCGTGCTTAGCTGTCTCCCACAGCGCAACACCTTGCACATTCTTATTAGCCTCAACGCCAAAGATGTCGCACGCATACTCGTTGAACTTGTCTCTATTGCGTCTACTGAAGCCCTCAGCAAATGTACCCTCGTAACCTGCAATAATGACTGCGTCCTCGGGATTTTTGCCGAGGAACCAAGAGGGCAATGTCTCTGTGACGGTAGTACTCTTGCCGCTCTGTGGTGGTACCGAGAGTAGCAATATGTCAAACACGCCGTTTGTGCAAGGTGTCTCAAGGAACTCCTGTATCTTGTCGCACAAGAAGCGATGGAAGTGACTCATGTAGAAGCCAGGTGTGGTGTACGCGACGTACGCACCGTAGTCCTTGCGCAGCTTGCGACGAAGTAACTCACCCTCGAGTGTGTTAGGTATCATCGCGCTGCTCCTTGAGCTGAGCTGTATACTCTGCAATATGGTCAGCTACGCTGGATGGGTCTGCAGGTGGCTCAGCGCACTCTATCTGAGCCGGTTCGCGTACCTCAGCGAGAGTCTTCTTGCGTCGCGTCTCTGCAATTAGCTCGAGCTCTTCGTCGGTGAGTTGCTCGTACGGGTTGCTCACAGTGGCGTCGAGCTTGCTCTCGTCGACCGGCTTAGCACCAAGTGTATCACGTATGAACGTGGCGGCAGCGGTGTCTGTACGTGCTTTAATCATCTGACAACGTAATATCATCTCAAGCTCTGTTGGTTCGCGTTCTTGCGTATCTGGTGTACGCAAACGAGCAATGTCTTGAGCAAGAGTGTGATAAGTATATGTCTCAAGCTGCGAGTTGTATGTCTCTAAACCGTCTTTGTCAATGTGTACAATTGGTTTTGCGGCTGGCTGCAAGAGTATTGCTTGACCGACGGACTTAAGTGCTTGACGAAAGAATTTTGGGTCTGAGAACAAATTGTCCATTTCTGCCCAGTTGCGTCGATATTTGTTTGCCATGTGTACCTCCTTTGTTGTATTTTCTATTTTTATATTACGCAATTTTTGTGAAAATATAACCTTACAATTATTTGAGTGCGCGAACTTTAATATGGTTCAAAACTTTTTGATGGTTTTTAATATATAATATTGACAAATTTGACGATTTGTAAATATTTGGATGGATTAATTATTTTTGACGATTTATTATATATTAGAATGATTTAGGGATTGATTGGGAGGGATATTGGAGGATTATTTTGGAAATAGATGATTGAAAATCTATCTACCTGCGAAATAGACAGCGCACCCGTACCTCGTTTTTTAATATGGTTCAAAATTATTTTATTATCAATTGAAAACACAAAGCAAAACATAACCAAACCACATTGCAAAAACGATACAACTAAATAACAAGTCCATTAGTAACTATCTAACCTAATGGCAGGTACTTGCAGGTATTCCATACCGAAACTAAGGTCGGGTCGTTCCGGCTGGATAAGGCCAAAATAAACCACAAGCAACCGAAGTCCTAACCAAAGCTCAACTAACGACTGAGTAAGTAGTCATGGCGCTACATCCGGAACAGTCCCCGGCCGAGCGATAGAACAACTCGCGGCCGCCAATCGTGCAGGCATTATTGTCAAAGGCGGTATCAATGGCACGAGCATCGCGTAATCAGGTAGCGCGATAATACTACCTTCTGGCAGAGTTTGACAAACAAAACCAGTAAACTACAACCGGCACACATAGTTGTGCCAACATGCCTCAGTGGATAGGCCAAATAATCTGTTCGAGTCAGAGCGAGGTAGAGGTATCAAAATGAGATACATTATCAGAAAGCAAGAAGGCACAAAATATGGCTATGCATTAGTAGTCGTCGATGAACAAGGTAACGAGACCATTCGTGAACTCAACCAGAAAACCACAGATAATTGTCTTAGATTACCCCAAGATGTCTATGACGCAATTAACAGACATTACATCAGTCTCAAATTGCTCAGCACAATAGATGGCGATTATGAGGTAGAACCGAAAGCAGCCAAAACTGCAACCAGCACAACCAGCAAGACTAGTAAATCGTTCGACATTGCAAAATATCTTAACGACGAAGACCGTGAATTATACAACAAGCTCATTGCAAAAGCAATACATGCGTACAATGTAGAACAAGCTAAAGCCGCTCTCGCAGCAGCACAAGCGTTGGTAGATGAATTGGAGGCTAAGCAATAATGCAATTTCCATCAGCAATAGCATCATATCAATGGCCCGCATCAGTCACACAAACTAAAGATGCATTACAATATTGCAAAAAGTTCTATTCAGAATATTACGAAGACTACTGGGTAGAACGCGAGCTCAGAGAACAGAACCCTGGCACAATCGTCGACCGTCTTAAAGCATTACTTAAAGATATCGACTACGCATTCGCACTCATACCGCGTGAGACAATATATCACAAAGTGTTACGTCACGAGCGTAACGCGTTACAACAAGCAATAAAACTATTGGAGGCACAATATGCGAATAGCTAATTCATCAGTATTTATCCATGGCGACAATAATGCACCGTACTTTTCAATCTATAGCACACCGTATGACTGTGAGCATCCATTCCATCATCCTCATGCACTCACGTGGCAGCAGTTCACTGACTGGCTTACCACTCAACCTCATCGCTCACTCATTGCATACGCTCGCAAGAGCAATAAGCAGCGTGCTGTGTACGTACTTACCAAACGAGATGACCGTGAGTATCACGTCACGGATAAATACACAGGTGTTCTATACGCTATTGTAACACTAAACACTGACCACACAGAATATACATTACGCTGTTTCGACAACCGTCGCAAACGCGCACTCATACGCTTTCTCAATCGACAATTTTACTACGAACGCATACGTTATGCACAAAAGTGGTAAATCGCGACTCACAATAACGTCTATATGCCCTCGCGACTCCGCCCTATAGACGTGCACCTACGCCTGACGTAGCCTATAGGCACAAGGCAGGTGGCGTGTGTGTACGGGTACCTAGGTACGCCCGCTACCTACGCCTTACCTACCCGTGACCTACGCCTGACGTCACCTGTACGCCCCTGTAGGTCACCTGTAGGTCACCTGCACCTGCGTACACGCCTATACCTGTGTAACATATTCAGCAAAAATCACAATTATAACCTTAAAATATTACAAAAATGCTCAAAAAATTGAACAAATTATGCAAAAATGTGCGAAAAATCTGATATCTGGTCACTAATTCGGGTCAGAGACTCGTTTATTTTGGATAATATATAAAAAATTAGATGCCCCCCTAAAATATTATTATATAAATATATAATACAAATAAGTATATTTATATGGTGTAATCTGGTCACTGGTCACTAAAATCTACCTTTTCTTTTTTAAACTATTGAAAAATATTTATATATAGGGGCTATATAGGGGCATTATTTTTTAGGGGGGGGCATATATTTTTTATTATATTATAGAAAAATAACGGGTTTCTAATCAAAATTAGTGCTCAGAGACCAGATTACGTATTAAATTCGCCGGCTTATTGCTACCATATTGTAAACCCGGAGGATTTAAAATGAACATCTACTGCACACTCACTCAATGTAACACTGATTACACAACTTTTGTATATTACAACTATCATCAAAATATACTTTACTTATACTATCCGCGTACAAATCGTCACAAACTACCAAACGAATATGACTCACAACTACGCGCATATTGTAAATGGCTCATACAACATCAAGCTGACGCGCTCGCACGCAGCATATTGTATTTGTACGACCACATCAATGACATCGACACCGATGACGAGTATAGTTGTTGGAGCTACAACTTTATACGCCCGCAAAATACTATACCTACGTGCATAACATTAAAATAATATATTAAGAGGTATAACTATGTATAATTTAAATTATCATCCTACTTTTCCAAATTCTATTTACGTTGAACACGAACCTGACTACATTACTTTATTGTGATGCAGACGGTAAACCTCAATTACAGCGTGGAACACGCATAGGTGATGGCAGATTTGCAAAAATAGTATATAAAGACGGTAAAACCACAATTAGTTAAAGGTAACAAAATTTTTAAAATTGAATATATTATAAATACAAGACGATGATAAATCGACAAAAGAGTGTAGTCTTTGTCGATATAATCAATATATAATAAAATAGGAGACTATTATGGAACAAATTGAAACTTTTGACCCTACTGTTGTCTACGCACAAATTGTAAAACGTGACGACGGCTATCACGTCATTGACTTTGACGGTACTGAAGGACCTGTGTGCAACAAGCGCACGAGCGACGGTTACATCATATTGTCGCCCAATAAAGCGAACCGCAAATGCTATCGCGAGTCGCTCGCTGAGAAACAGTTCGCTGACGGCGCTGAGAGCATTCCCTTGTACTACAAGGCTACGCGCACTATTACTGCCAGCTCTCACATGCCTAACGAGAAGCTCATTGCTTACTTGCCTGAGGACCTTCAGACTGAGTACAAGGCTATCATCGACCGCGCTATTGCAGCTCGCGAGGCTGACAAGAAGAAGCCCATGACCGAGCTTGAGAAAGCACAGGCTAAACTTGCTAAGGCACAAGCGGCACTTGCTAAACTAATGGAGGAACAAGAATAATATGAAGAAATCACTCATTGACTACATCATACCGGAAGATTGGGACAGATACAACGAGCTGCTTACACTTGCTGGTGAGGCTAAAGCAGCTGCGCCTAAGAAAGTTGCTAAGCGTGGTCCGATGACTGCTGAGCAGAAGGTTAAGGCTGCTCAGAACAGACTCGCTGCGGCTCAAGCTAAGCTTGATGCCTTACTTGCGGCTGCGAGCGACGCTGAGTAATATTACATGAGAGGTGCTACACCGCCTCTCTTGTTTAATACTCTTTTGTATAAATATATTTATAATGACTATACTTACTCACGAGACCTTTTGCAGACTACATCCTGGTATGGATGACGTCATACGCCTTAACCCTACGTTCACGTCATACCGCCGGACGAACGAGACAGTCACGCCACCGCTACTCATTGAGTACTACACTCGCCTGCCTAATGGTACATGGCGTGACGACACTGAGATAGAACGCGCGAGACAAGAGCTCGTCGCAGCACAGGAGGCATTACATTGTATAAAGTAACTATTGAGGACATAGACGCTAAACGCAGCGCGCAAGCATTAGCTGACTCATCACTACAGGCATTCATCGACGCTCAGAAACACATGGAGGCAGAACCTTGTTACATCCCTTGCATGTTAACCATTGGTGATGACACTTATAAGGGCATCTACTGGCATGATGCGTTTATATGCAACTATCGCATATATGGCCTTCATGACAACCTGCGAGGCATATTGTCTGAGTCAGACGCATCAACGCTAATACATTCTGCACCTCGCAGTCCAGGACGCGTGCTGCGACTAAAAGATACATCGTGCTTAAAACTGACGGAGGCACCTAGTTCACATATTGTAGTACGTGAAACACTTGTGCCTGATGATACCTTTGAATTAGGTTCACTTGTCATATATAATGATGAATCGTGTTATATTAGTGGTATTACGTATTCTATACGGGATGACAGTCCACAGTACCTAATATGTAATTGCAAGACCAATGAATATACAGGTATGCTATTAGCTAACGCACTTACAGTAGACCCTTATAATTGCTATTTTAAATGGAGGTACAAGAATGCCTAAATTTACTTTAACCGTGAAAAATAACACTAACAACAGGCAACATTGTATAATTGGCGACACTTTTGCAGAAGTCGTTGACCAGTTAAACAAAAACAAGCTTGACATTTTTGAGAGCATTAAGAATGTTAAACCTTATACAGTACAAATAAAATATTGCGACGGATATCTAATAGGTACATATTTTGATGACTTAGATGGTATATTTATATCTCACGAACACGTTGACTATTTGCACAACGCAGTATTTGATAATGATATTGTAGCAATAGACATTCCTCGAGATACCATAGGTCGTTGTTATTACGTCAATCCTGCTGACACAGAAATATTGTATAAAAAAGATGTACCTTATAAACTTAAATTGCGTGACAAATTTGTATCAGCTGATACATATGACGTTGGTGCTATTGCGTATTATTGTGGCAAAACCGTTGCGGTAATCGCAGTACATAGTACTATAGAAGACGAAACAATATACGATTTATGTATGGTAAATGATGGTATCATATTTAAAAATGCCTTAGCTGACAATTTAACGCCAGACCCGTATAATCAAGCATTTATGTGGGAGGTTAACAATGATTAAAAGTTCACTTGATAGATATGAAACAAGAATAGGACGCAGAAACTTAGTATTATCTGCACACTTATATAAGAACCAAATACGTTTTAATTGCGGCATTATTAAACAATTACAATGGAATGTCGGCACTCGCATATATATAGAATATGACGACGAAGCTAATACATTACATTGTATACAAGCTAGCAAATTTACCGACAATGTTGCTGGTATATATACACTTAACTCACCGTGCTTAAGTCAACATGTTAACAATTTGTACTTTAGCGATAGCAAATTATGGGATTACTTTGGTTTACGTGATATACACGGTACGTTTATTGTAAGATTAGACCCAAAAGATAAACACGCATGTTATATTATGCTTAATTTGCCTACAATATTACGCAAAAGAAATGATAGAACTTGATAAAATAGACATTAGAACATATGTTTTAGCAGGTAATGCTATCGTAACATTGCAAAGTGATAAAACGCAAAAATATTATACATATAAAGTTAAACGTAATAAAAATAATGCTAATTTATATGCAATATATTCACTGCGTGGTAGTGACAACACAAATGATTATTACTATGTAGGTTGTTACTATTCAGACAACAATTATTTTCACGTTGCTCGTCAGTATCAAACAACTGGTCACTTTGCTTGGCCTAAAACTGTTCGAGCAGTACATTATTTGTTCGAGCACTTAGATACATTGCCTGATTGGTTACATGTGTATCATAATGGTTATTGTGGTCGTTGTGGTCACTTGTTAACAACACCTGAGAGTATTAAACGTGGACTTGGTCCATATTGTGCAAGGAGGTAATTATATGAGATGTGATACTTGTAAATACAAAGTCTGTATACATCGTAATGATGATATCGGATGCTTTGATTGTGAACATTTTGCAGGCGAACATTTATCTTGTAAATGTTTACTTTGTAGCGAATTGAGAGGTAATATAGCACCATATTCATATTATCGTGGAGGTAAATCTATGGAAGATAGTCAGATAGGTCCTAAAAATATTACAGCACGAGTTGCGTTATATTGTGATGAATGCGGCGGTGAAATATATGAGGACGAAGAATATTATTATATTGACAGTTCGAACATATGCGATGCATGTATAGACGAACACATTAGCAATTGTAAGAAAATAGCGGAGGTAGATGATGAATAAACACGAATTTATTCAAGAATTAAGTAATTTATTTATTAAGTATAATGATGACTTTGGTATTGACTGTATGGAGTATCGATCACCAGGTCAACAATATAATGAAGAAGTGGTAATATACTGGAAAGGCAATACTACTACGGTGGTAAATGTAACATGGGATAGTTATATCGGTATGTTACGAGATGTTGTTAAAAGAGGTTTTAATGAATGAATTTTGCAGTATTATTTGTAGATTTTATACTCGCAGCATTGGCTTTTGCAGGTCAAGTTGTTATTGTAAAATGGTTCTCAGATACAATATATAATAAGCGTGAACCTAAACAATATAATATAATATTGTTAATGATAACTTTTGCAATATTAACAATAGTTGTATTCATGTTCGGAGGTGCATTGTTAGCTTATGGTTGTAAAGGTACGAATTAACAAAGAAACATACGATATATTAAAAGCATTTGGAGACATTTCAGACGTAACAAATCGTATACTTGAAGAAGCGGCACAAGGTAAATTTGATATAATGGATTTACCGCCAGTGTTAGATGATAATTCAAGTAGATATAATATCAATATTGTTGAACCAGAGTATCTTAAACTATATAGTATGTATGGTCCAAAGTCGGTACGTATATCACTTAAACGCATATTACAAACATTTGTAGATTTAGATATGTATGAACGATTAGGTTGGAATGTACCTAAATATAATGCTAAAGAACTTGAACAGCAGCGGCAATTATATTTACAACGCGCAATATATAATCTTCGAAAAATGTATGCGCTATATCCTGAATATATGATAACATCACGTCAATATATTCTTGATACTTGTACGAGGTTAGAAAATGAACGAATTACATAAAATAACATTACGTATAAATGTCAATGAAGACATTCGTAATGTACTAACAGAACATCTAACAAATATATCAATGTTATATTCATATATTGTATTACCATTATATACAAATCATAATTTTGTGGGTATTAAAATCGAATATTGTATATCACAACGTAAACAATACAATACAATTGTCGCATCTGCAATAATCGATAAAATAATCATTGCTGTAAATAAATATGATAAGAATACATATAATACAAAAGCTATATGTTTTGAACAACCTCCTTTGGAGTTAATGCTTAAAATATATGAACCGCTAATTTGTAAACTCGCAAATTTACAACATACTCGTTGGTCACTAATTGAATACGAAGATGCGAAACAAATATGTCGTTTATCAATGATTAAATTGTACAATAAAGGTTATTTCGTTCATAAGTCGTTACTCATACGTACTTATAACAATGATATACTTACTTATTTACGTCAGCGTAAAAATGAACCTGAATACATTAGTCTTGAAGATATGATGTATTGTAATGGCGATGACGATGTTATTGATATTATTGATACAATTAGTGAAGATAATTATGACGATAATACATTACTTGATATATGGCAGCAAGTTAGAGATTTATTAGTTCAATGGATAGGCGAACGTCAATTAAGTCAGTTGTTGCATGATTATGGTACACGCAATACAACAGAATGGTCACGACGCAAAGTTCAACGATTAAAAGAAAAACTTAAGAAACAAAACATAACAATATATGCATTTTATAAGGAGTAATATGGATAAAGATAACATATTTATTATTGTAATATTCATATCATTTATTGCGGCGTTAATCGGTTTTATATTTATTGCAGTTAGACAATTATTGTTATTGTCAGCTAATGGCAGCGAAATATTTACAATTATACTTATTCAATTGGGTACAGCAGTTTGTGCAAGCGGCATAACTGCACTAATTGCAATAATATCACAAAATTCGGAGAATAAATAATGATAAGTTTACCAGTATTGTTATTTGTAGTATTTTTAATACTTAAACTTTGTAACATTATTGCTTGGAGCTGGTGGTGGGTAACTGCACCGCTTTGGATTGGTGTAATAATTATGACCATATGTTATATAGTAAATTGGTGGTTAGGAGATAAATAATGTCACACAGTAATTCTTCATTAAATTGTTTTGCCTCGTGTATGGCAAAATATGAACACAATTACATATTACACACACCACCTTCAAAACCAGTATCGCCGCATCTCACGTTTGGTACAATGGCACATGATGTATTATACAGAGCGGGTAAATTGCGTGATGAGTATGAAGATGGTGTATCTGAAGGTTATAGTACAATAATACCATCTGAGGTAATATATCAAGATTTAAAAGAAACATTTAAAATAAATAGTTGGCAAGCGTATTTTGTACCTGTTATAAAACAAACAGCAGAATATGAACAACAACTAATTCATAATTTAATTGAAACACAAAGTGGTCCTATCACAGTTGAACGCGAACTTAAATTACAATTAACTGTTGAACAATTACATCAGATGGGTTTCACAAAAATACAACAACCTTTTGTAGGTATAATTGACTGCTTAATATATACACCGAAATATGCAACAATAATTGATTATAAGTTTAGTTCTAATCGTAAGTCACAAGATGATTTTGACATGAATAGTCAATTGCCACTATATGCATTTTTTGTAAACAAATTGTATAATATACCATTGATAAATATACAATATGGTTATATTGATATACCTAAACAAGCACCTGATAAACCTACAATATTAACTAACGGTACTTTATCCCGGTCAAAGTCACAAAATGTCACTCAGAAAATGTACGAATTGGCGGTTAAAGCCATTCATGGTGATGACCCTTATTATAATTGTAAACCGAACGGTTATTATTATGATTGCTGGTGTCAAATGGCTTTTAATAAACCAGCGTATCTGAGTATGCAATGGTTAGACGGTGATGTTTATAAAGGTGTCATGCGTGATTTATTAAATACTGCAGAAATGATAGATTTTATGAAAGAAAATAAAATGCCATTTTTGCATAAGTATGATAGTTATTCTTGTAAATCATGCGAATATTTAACAGCATGCAAACCATGGTTAGAAGTAGGCGATAAATGGAATGGTTAATAATTGTAATTGCGGTATTAAATTTTGCATTCTGGATAACTTTTCCAATACTTATGACAATATTATATAAAAGAGGTAATAAAAATGGCAAAAAATAAAATGTCATTATTTAATTTTTACATAACAGATGAGTTAAAAGATGACATACAAGATAAACTAGCTGAGTTATTAGGCGAAAAATCAAAAGGTCAAATGGCTGCGTTAATACGTGTATTATTAAAACAATTTGCTGCAACTCCTAATAATAAAATAAACCCATTGGTTGTTGCTGCAATAGATGCAGAGTATACTTATTCTAAAATTAAAAATAAACGGAGTGCGTTATAAATATGACTAAGTGTGATTTTTGCGAAATACCTATTCATAAACAACCGCATTTATGTAATAACGATGCTTGTCGTAGAGCAGCTCAATTGTTTGCTGCAACTTTGCAATCTCAGAACACGAAACGAACTGAAAAAACATATACGCGTATTGATAAAAGAGGTAAGAAAAATGATTGACGAACGTATATCTTATTTATCAAGAATATTTGATTACTTAATGGCAACAAACTCTCGTTTAGAAAAAGAACAGCTTGTTAAAAATATTTCATCAGAATATAAAGAAGATTTTAACTACATTCTTGAGTGCCTTGCTGGTGAACATATTTTTGGTTATACGTTGTACAAAACTAATAAAATTATATCTACAAGTAAGTTTTCAAATACTGATACGAGTGTAAAAGATATATTATTGTTTTTGCAATTACCGCGTATGCAAAAAGATTTGTCACACGATAATATTGAATTTTATATACAGCATATACAACCATGGTATGACTTTTTTGAACCTATTGTAAATCGTACGTTACGTCTTGGCATTGGTAAAAGTATATTACCTAAAAGTGGTTTAGCACCAATGCTTGCTAAAAAATTTGAAGGACAAATTGCGCAAGATATTGAAGGTTATTATGTAACCGAAAAACTCGATGGTAATCGTTGTATTGCACATTTTGATGGAATTCGTTGGATATTTACATCACGTAATGGTAAACAAATGCATGTTAATTTTAATATGGATGGTTTACCTACAAATTATGTATATGATGGTGAAGTATTATCAGTAGAACAAACTGCGAATTCGATGCTTATAGCTAATGGTTTATTTAAAGAAACTACTATAAGTTTATTTAATGCTACGTCTGGTATGATTAACAGACATAGTTTAGATAAGAAACTTGTATACAATATATTTGATATAATGGTCGATGATGTTAAATATCATGAACGTAGACGTGAATTGGCAAATATTAGTAATAAAATATCTTGTATACAAAATGATGTACGAATATTGCCTACATTAGGACATTATAAAACAATCGATGAACTTTGTGATAAAGTTTATCCACTACTTGATAATGTTACTTTTGCTGGCGGTGAAGGTTTAATGATTAACTGCGGTAATGCAAAATATAATCATACAAGAACAACTGATTTATTAAAACTTAAAAAATCTCAGAGAATGGACCTCAAAGTTGTCGATTTTGAATACGGCAATGGTAAATACACAGGTCAAATAGGAGCATTAATATGCGAAGGATATTTCGAGAACGGCGAACACGTAGTTTGCAGAGTAGGAAGCGGTCTATCAGACGAACAACGACACGTATGGAGTCTATATCCAGAGAAAATAATAGGAAAAATAGTTGAAATTGAATATTTTGGTAAAAGTCAAAATATTCGCACATACGATAGTACAACATATTCATTAAGATTTCCACGACTTAAAAAAGTTCGTGATGATAAAACGGAGGTAAGTAATAACTAATGTTTGAAAAGGAATTAGAGTTAATTAAAAGTGATAGTATACGTGTTAAAGTACACACAGTACTTGAGCATATATCTGATAAATTTTATGAAGTAGGTGCCTCAAGTACTGGTAAATATCATCCAAAATTTGCGCAAGGACCTGGTGGTTTATATAGACATACTCGCGCAGCTTGTCGAATAGCTCAAATGTTCTTTGAATGGCAAGATGAATTAGACAAAAATGTCGATAAAGCAGACTATGATAACGTGATGTATGAACGTGATATTGTAATTGCAGCACTTATTTTGCATGATACTTGTAAATATGGTCAAAAGTTTGAATATAAGTATACTCAACATGACCATCCTGTATTGGCTTCATCGCTTATTTTAGAAGTTCTTGGTAATAATGATGAAGAAGCGCAAGATATTGCAAATTGTGTTATGTCGCATATGGGTCCGTGGACCACTTCAAAGTATTCACAAATAGTATTACCTGAACCTCAAACGTCAATAGAGATATTTACTCATCTTTGTGATTATATCGCGAGTAGAAAATATATCGAAATTGAACTTAATGACTGATTTTAATATATAATATTTTTATTATGATAGAATATTCAATTATATATTTTATTTGACTCTATTATATATTAAAATATTATATGATATATTTTTAGGTTATAAAATATAAAAAATTGAATATATTATAAATACAAGATAAAATTTTTAGGAGGCCGTTATGGACGACAATGGAAAGAAACTTTTATTAGCAGTCGCGTTCGACGAAGCTAATAATACCTACACTGTAGATCTTGGAAAAGGTTCAAGTGTACCTGAAACAGCATTTGTAATGAGTGTTGTAATAAGATGTTTGTTAAAAGATGGTATAATTAAATCTGTAGACGAAGTAACTACGTTAATTACCAAATATCTTACCGACTCTCAATACGATGAGGTACAAGAGGTACAAGATGACGAACAAAAAACTGAATGAAATTGTATCGAGTCGTATCAAACAAATTCAGCAAGTATTAACTAAAAAAGGTATTGAATACACATCGTCAACTGATGATAGGCTTATAAATTTTAAAATTGCAGCTGATTATCAACAAATTACAAATAAACAAGCACTCATGGGTATGTTGGCAAAACATCTCGCATCAATTTCGCAAATGATTAAAACTAATAAACAATATTCAAATGATGTTTGGAATGAAAAACTTGGCGATGCGATAAATTATTTAATACTTCTTGAAGCAATGGTATACGAAGAAAATGATAACAGAGCAAGCAACTGATTTTCAAAAATTATACTGTAATATTATTGATGATGTATATGATTACGGTAAATTAGTATGTGTTCGTGGACAATTTTGTAAAGAATTAACTCCTTGTTATTTTGAATTGAAAGATGTTAATACTCGATTACTCAATTTTTCGTCTAATGTTCGCAAAGATATTAAAAAATATATCTTTGGTGAATTGATGTGGTATTTGTCAGGTAGCAATAAAGTTGCTGATATTGAACGATATTCAAAGATGTGGAGAAAATTGAGTGACGACGGTATAACAAATAATTCAGCATATGGTTATTATATTTTTAATAAACAACCAAATGGTATTTCACAATGGGATTGGGTTAAAAGTAAACTCAGAGAAGACGCGTTTACACGTCAAGCAATAATTCATATTAAACCAATACAAACATATGATAGTAAAGATTATGTATGTACATTGACATTAAGTTTTTATATACGTGAAGGTAAATTAAATCTTATTGTCAATATGCGTAGTAATGATTTGATGTTTGGCACGACATATGATGTATTCATGTTTACATTTTTACAAGAATTGATGGCAGTTGAATTAGGTATAGATGTTGGTACATATTCACATTTTACTAATAATTTACATTATTATCTTAAAGATGAAGAAAAATTGTTAGCAATGTCAAAAGAATGGGCAAATGATGTATTTAATATGCCTTTAATTCCTGTAAATTTCAGAGAACACGATTTACCAATATTATTACAATGTGAAAAAGATTATTGGAGTGTTAAACCGTTACAAAATGTAAATAAATTATCTCAGTGTGGTTATTTTATTTTATGTTTATTAACAGGAGAAAATTATTATGCAATTTGAACGTGGTTATCAGAACGATGCGGGTATTGATATTGTACTTGATAAAGATGTAACATTATACGCCGGTCGAGTACAAATAATCGATTTAAATGTTGTTTATACACCACAATCAAATACATTTGCATATCTTGTAGCTCGTACTTCAGCAGCAAAAAACGGAATAATTGTACAAAGTTGTCCTATTGATGCTGATTATACTGGTACAATAAATGCAATAGTGTTCAATGCCGGTACGGAAAACGTAAAGTATAAGGCAGGTAGTTCATTTTGTCAACTTGTAATTGTACCGTTAGTTCGTGACTTTCATTTAGAAGAAGTTGTGTGCATTAAAAAAGAAGGTCGTCGTACAAATGGTGCATTCGGTTCAACAAATAAATAGGAGGTACTATGGAATATGATAGCTTTATTACTCATAGCATAGATATGTATATGGGTAAACCAAAGTCTGGTAAAACTTTGATAAGCGGTAGTTATCCAAAGCCGATATTGTATGTATCAGTCGGTAGTGATGGTGGCGGTCGTGTATTATTTACAAAGTATAAATCAGATGTACAAAAGGGTCTCATTAAAGTTAAAAATTTAACTAATGACCCAGTGATTGGAGGTAAAATAAATAAAACTTCAATCGAAAAATTAGCTCAATTGCTTGCTGAACTTAGAAAGCCTGGAGCAGATAAGTTTAAAACAATAGTAATTGATACAGTAGGTGCTTTACAAGATGATTATAAATCTTATATGGAAGCTTGTAAAGGTGGCAGACAATTATCGCAACAAGAATGGGGCGATGTATCAAAAATGATGTTATCAATTAAAGATAACATGAAACGTTTTAGTGAACAAGAAGGCGTAACTTTTGTATGGTTATTTCATACGAGTGAACAAGAAATCACTGAAACAAGTGGTTTAAACAAAGAAATACGTATTGTACCTGATGTAACAATTAAAACTGGCGTAAAATATATGAAAGATGCTTCAAATATATTTTATTGTTGTCGTAAAACTGTTATTCTTGAAAATAGTGAGAAAAGTGTTAAGTTTTTAACTTACGTTGGACCTCATCCATTGATGGATACTGGCACAAGAGATATGCTGTTAACTGCTGGTGATTTTATAGAAAACTTTAATTACAACAAATGGCAACAACTTGTGGCAACAGGCAAATTAGATGGTGCTAACGTAATGGTACCTGAAACTGAAGAAAATGAAAAAATAAAAAACGACGAAGATGTCGATTAAAGGAGTTTAACTTATGGTTGAAAAATTTAGCGATTATGAAAGTGCAGGTTTTCTTTCTAAGGAAGGCGATTTCGAATTTGAAATTATTTCGTATGAATTGAAAGATAGTAAGAGAGGCGAACCGATGGCTGTATTTACTGCAAAATCGGAAGCTGGTCAAACTACCATTTATCATTCGCTTAATCCGAAAGCGAGATGGTCGTACAATAATCTTATCAAATGTTGCCTCAGACTTGATACTAAAGAAAAAATCGCAGCGTTCGAATGTGATTATGAAACAATTGGCAATCAATTGATTGGTAAAAAGTTTATGGGTCATGTTGAAGTACAAGAATATCAACAGGACGTTAAAGTGCCTCTCGATGACGGTACATTCGAAACGACGACTGTTACCAAACAGAATTACAAAATCATTGACTACGATTTTGTATAATCATATTGATGACTGCTTCGGTGGTCATCGTATAGGCGTGTGGCGAAATTGGTATACGCATCAGACTTTGACTCTGAGTATTACAAGTTCAAATCTTGTCACGCCTGCCACTCACACTCCTTGTTCATATCTTCCATGGTGCTAATATCAGCTCGGTTGGCCACCGTACGAAACCATAAACGTAAAACGGCTATTTATTTTTGGAGGTAACAAATGGCTCAGACTGAACATGAACGAAAAGTTCAAGAACGTGCAATGAAAGCTATCCGTAAATATGGTGGTTATGTTTATAAAAATGCACAAAATATGTATACTGAAAAAGGTCGTCCTGATTTAACAGCATGTATTCCAGTATCTATTAAAACATTGATTAAAGAATTTGGTGAAGATGCGATAATTGGTATTTTTGTAGGTATTGAAATGAAACGTAGTGGATATTTAGGTAATGTATCTGATGCTCAAGAAATTGTAGGTAGACAAATTAAGAAAGCACATGGCATATGGTTTGCAACAGATGATGATAATTTAGTAGAGTCATTTATGTTGCGTTTAACGGAGGATAATAATGTTATATAATGAATATTTGCAAAATCGCCGAGACTATCAAGAGCTCGGCTATTTGTTTCTTTTGGAACGTAAACATTGTTGTTTATATTATAAACCAGGTAAAGGTAAAACATATCCGTGTGTTGATGCAATACGTGATGTTGATAAAATGAAAAAAGGTAATGCAAAAGTACTGATTTTGTCAACAGCTGATGCAATTAAAAATATGTGGAATGCTGAAATAGTACCTCAAAATATTTTACCTAAAAATACAGTGTTAATGAGTTTAAATGCAGCAATACAAGATAAAACAAAAGCAAAATTGATATCAATAAAATGGGATATTATTGTAATTGATGAATGTCATAAAATTAAATCTCACAATGCTAAATCATCAAAACTTGTATTTCAATTATCTCGCAATACTGAATATGTATGGGGTCTATCGGGTACACCACGTGGCAATAATGATGTTGATATTTATTGTCAATTTCACAACATGCATATTAGCGATTGGGGTTCAATAACTTATACTCAGTTTGTATCACAATGTTGTGATGTTGATAAGAAATTTTTTCATGGTCAACAAGTAGTTGTACCAATAGGAATAAACAAAAAATATAAAGCCGGTTGGGAAACGAATATTGCGAAGTATACACAACGTATAGGTTATAACGACGATGACAATATGCCTGATTTGAATGTAAATTTAATCGAATTGCCTTATGTACCAACTAAAGAATATTTGCAAGCCGAGCAAGGTGTTATTCAAATACCAGAGTATGAAACAACAATGACTAAACTTGCCGCGATACAGAAATTACATCAAGCAGTTAATGGTTATTTGTACACATATGATGAAGATGGTAATCGTAAAACTTATCATATCGAACACAATAAAAAATTAGATTGGCTATATAAATATATACCGAACGAACCGACTGTCATTATATATCGGTTTGATGAAGATAAGCAGCAGTTAATCAACGAATTAACAAGTCTCGGTTGTATTTATACTGAAATTGTAGAAGATTTTAAACAAGGTAATGCGCATATTTTGTTATTACAATGTTCTCGTTGTGAGTCGTTTAATTTACAAATGTGTAAGCATATGATATTCTATACGCTTGATTATTCCTACATTAAATATAATCAGATGATACATCGTGTGTGGCGAATGGGACAAACTGAAAACGTTCAAATTGATGTTTTAACATTTAAAGATACGATTGAAACAAAAATATGGAATGCTGTAAAAAATAAAGAAAAATTGGCAGATTTATTTATGTCGATTAAGGGAGCATAATATGGACGATAAAAAAGAACAAGATAAACAAACAATTGACCCGATGAAACTACCGTGTTATAAATGCAAATGGCGTTATTCGTATGTTTGTCCACAATGTGAATGGAACAAAGATGGTAAATATAAAACTTATTGAGGTATAATATGGATGAGAAACTTGCAAGATTAAATAGAATATATCCTAACTCAGGTTTTGTTAAAATTGCTCCCTATAATACAAAGGCTTTTGAAAATAAAGAGTATGATAGTGCGTTTGATACAAAAGCTGCAATGAATAGATGGAGTACGAAACCATTATCATATGAAGAAGCGCAAGCTTGGTTAGAAGAAGGTGGTAGAATAGGTTGGGTAGTTCCACAAGGATATGTTGTTGTTGATATTGATAACATTGATGATAAACATTCACAAGAATATCTTGAACGATTGCTTGATAAATTTGAAGTAGCATACTCATATAATTATACAAGTAAAGGTATGCACATATTATTGCGTGATACAACAGAAGCAATTAAATCTGAAGCGCGTATTAAATGTGCATTAAATATATCAATTGATACACGTGCAAATAAAACAGGTTATATAATATTGCCATGTAACGACCCTCATCGTGAATGGGGCAAATGGAGTGATATTGTAGAAGATATACCATATTTTTTAAAGCCAATATTAAAAGATAATACTCCGTCGTTCATTGGTATGATTGATGGCGATGGTAGAAATGATGCATTATTTAAATGGCGTACACAATTAGAAAAATGTGGTAAGTTAAATAAAAAAGAAATTGAAAAAAGCTTACGCATAATCAATGAAAACTTATTTGATACGCCAATGACAAATGCAGAACTTTATAAAACAGTACTTCGTGAAACAACAAAATCTAAAACACTTGAAAGAAAAACTAAAGCTTCTGAGTATAATGAATTGGCTGAACAGTTATTAGCTAAAACAGACTTAATATCATATGGTGATACATTCTATAAGTTTAACGGTGTTTATTATAAACAAATAGACGATATTGATGTTGAACGAATGATACACTATGAATTAAGTCCCGATTTAGGCAGTACTGCTCGTAATGAAATTATACAATTTTTACGTTTGAAAACGCAAGTAAGTATTGACCAATTTAATAAAGAATGGCACAAAATTGCAGTACAAAATGGGATATTAAATTTATTAACCGGAGAAATTGAAGAACCTAATAAAACTGAAATAAATACAATTGCTATTCCATGGTCATACAATCCAGACCCTGCTTATTCACCACGTATTGATAATTTCATGAAAGAGTTAACAAATGGTGATATAAACAAAATAGACTTTTTATATCAAGTTGCCGGTTATTGTTTATTGAAAAAGAATTTATTTGAAAAGTTCTTTTTGTTTCAAGGTGAAGGTGGTACGGGTAAGTCAACATATACCAACTTGTTACATAAACTCGTTGGTGGTGATATCAACTGTTCGCATGTCGGCTTAGACGCGATGGATAAAGATTATTATCTTGCAACACTTGCAAATAAAATATTAAACATCGATGACGATGCTGTTGATGGTAAAATACTCGAGTCAACTGGTCGTTTTAAATCAATTGTATCAGGTAATATTGTTGCTGTTCGACAAATATTCAAACCAGTATTCAATTTTACACCATACGTTACGCTTGTATTTTCTTGTAATCGTTTACCTCGCTTAATGGATAAAACGAGTGGATTGTATCGTAGACTTATTCTCATCGAACTCAATCACAAAATTGAAAAACCTGACCCTCTATTTATGAATAAAATAACAGATTTAGATATGGAATATTTCTTGTTTAAAGCGGTTGAAGGTATAAAACTTGCTCTTGAAGAAGGTAAGTTTAGAATAACAATAAGTGATAAACAATTATTAAATACATTTAAACGTAAACAAAGTGCTGTTAGTGAATGGATATATGATAATGATATCAGAGCAGGTGATGTGTTAGATGTTAAATGTTCAACATTATACGCAATGTTCTCTGATTGGGCAGTAGCAAATGGCTATAAAAATAGACCTACATCATATACATTCAGAGAAGATATTTGTGCACTATATAATGCTGAAATCTGTAGTAGTAAACCAGAAGCAGGTAAATTACCAACATTAGTATTTCACATTAAAAATTGTAATAAAGATTTTAGACCGTTTTAAGAGGTAATATTATGAAGATGAGATTTTTCGACTTTGAAGTTACACCAAATTGGTGGTTATGTGTATTTGGTGACATGCCAGACACACAATACAATGAGTCTATTAAAGAAGATTTCATATGGGTATCGAGTGATATGCCAAATGCTCGTGATAAATTACTTACAATATTACGTGAAGATGGATATGTAATGTGTGGATATAACATTAAAGGTTACGATTTAATTATTGCAAATGGTATATATCAAGGTTTTACACCACAACAAATTAAGATTATAAACGATATAATTATCAATCCTAGTTTAGCCTATTCAACAAAAGAACATATTCATTTACAATCTTTTGCAAAGAAACGTATTAGTGGTCTTTGTTATCAAGACTTAATGGATGACAATGATGGCACACTTAAAGAAAAAGAAGCAATATTAGGTCTTAATATCCTTGAAAGTTCTGTAGATTTTAATAAAGAAGATTTGACAAAACAAGATAAGGCAGATATGCTATATTATTGTAAACAAGATGTTTATGCATCGATGGTTTATTGTGATAAAATAATGCATACATATATTGCAACCAAACTTGCAATTGGTCGTAAATTCGGCATATCAGAACGCGAATGTTATATGTGTACAAATGCAAAACTTGTTGCAAAAGCTCTTGGTGCCGTACGCACTCACTTTTTAGATGAAGAAAAAATCGAAATTGATTTACCTGCAAAAATACGTGATTATTGTTATGATAATTTACCTACAAATATTATTGACAAACTACGCACATCAAAAGATGCATTTGCAATAAAATTATTTAATAATGATGTATCATTTGGTAACGGTGGTATACATAGTGTATATGCAAATAATTTGTATGTAGAGTCAAATGATGAATGGATGTTATTAAATGTAGATGCTTCATCATATTATCCATCGATGTTAATACAATTTGATTGTCTAAGTCGTGCAGTAAAAAGACCTGAAATATTTACTGAAATATTTGAAGAACGTATTAGACTTAAAAATAAACCTAATCGTACTCCCGAAGAAGACGATATACAAAAGGCGGATAAATTAGTATTAAATACAACATATGGAGCGTCTGGTAATCAATATCTTGAATTATATGACCCATATATGTGTTCTCGTTGTTGTCGTCTCGGACAGATATTTTTGGCAACTCTTGCAAATAAATTAGTATATAATGTAAATGGTTTAAAAGTAATTCAAACAAATACCGATGGTATACTCGTTTATTGTCGTCGTAAAGATTTAGATAAAGTAAAAGCACTACAGGCTGAATGGACTGCTATATCTGGTATCAATATGGAATTTGATTATGTTGATAAAATATGGCAACGTGACGTTAACAATTATCTACTTGTTAAAGAAGGTGGTAAAATTAAACGTAAGGGTCTTTGGTTATTAGATGATTATCATAAACCTGGTACAGTTAAACTTGGACCGTTAACAGCATTTGTTTGTCAAAAGGCAGTAATTGATTATTTGATTAAGGGTAAAGATATTGTTAAAAGTATTGTTAATAATACAAACGTTTCTGATTTTGTTCTTACTTGTAAAAAAGGTCCATCGTTTAGAGGTGTTGTACAAAGATTATCAAATGGTATGGAAATACCTCTTTATAAATGTAATCGCGTGTATGCGAGTAAAGATACATCACTCGGACAAATATATAAAGTTAAAATGTATAAAGGTAAATTATCATATACTACAATGACAGGTGTACCTGACCATTGCCGTCTTGTTAATGAAGCTTTGCATACTTATTCCTTCAAAGACATTGCAAAAGATATTGATTATATGTTTTATGTTCAACGTTGCTCTGAGTTATTAGATATCAATTGGATTGAAATTGATGGATTGAATATCAATAAAACAAATAGATTTGATTATTTTAATATATAATAGAGACAGATTTATATTTGATTTGATAAAATATATTGATTAAAAATATTATATATTAAAAAAGGAGGCCTATGGAAATTCATACTGCAAAATATGCACCATATCAATATGTTACGCGATATGAAACTCTCAGATACGTTGAGTCACGTGCACAAAATCTCAAACATTCAATACGTTTAATACAAAAAGATAACGAGCACCTTGTGTTAAGATGCCCGCTATCCGGAGACTATATTGATATTATCGGCGAACCTTCCGATATAGAATGGTTAAATGATAAGCTCAATGAACGTAAATGGTATAGACTTACTTAATTGCTACAAATTTAGACTCTTTAGCTCGGTATACATTTTTAGTTATACCGAGCTTTTTTAATGCGTTGTATTCAGCATCGGTAGCATAATATTTGTATTTGTCAGTACTTGTCAGTATATAAATCTTAGAGTACTCAGCATTATCACTCATAATACGTTGAATAACATTTGCTTTTTGAGCATCTGTCATACGTGAATAAGTAATTTCAATATATTTACCAGTCTTTTCGTCTTTGACTTTATATTTAACTTTATTTTTGAAAAGGTCGTCTAATTCACTTGCATTAAGCTTGCCATAGAATTCATTCAAAGTACTTCTATCGCTCGTACTTAAATTTACAGAAGTATCATTAACAGTGTATTTACCAGTCAATTCGCCTTTGTTTACACCAAGCGAAATTGCTTCTTTCTCAATGTCACTTATATGGTAAGGATATACTTTAAACGGTAGCAGCTTATTAGCAAGATTAGTAATAAACTGTGCGTCAAAGGTAACTTGAGCTTCGCCTGTATATGGGTCGTAACGTTTAGGCATTGCGTATGCAAGGAACGGTATTGAACTTACTGCTGCATATTCGAATTTACCAAGAATACCTTTGCTATACTTTACTTTATACACATTCGCAATATTTGCTATTGTTTTTACAAAGTTTGGTACAAACATATTTAATCTGTCGAACACAAGCACATCTGCCATAGCTTCACCGAAACTATTTGCATATCTGAATGAGTTATACATATCACTAAATAATGACTCTTCAAGCAATGTACCTAGTGCTGTACTAAACATACCCCAAGGATTACCACCTTTACACGTACTAACTAACGCCATACCCAAAAGAATACCTTGTGAACCAAAGATATTTGAAATATCAATGTAAACATTACCGACTTTTAATTTGTATTTGTCATCTTGTTCATCGATACCAGCGAATCCACACGCAGCCAATGCTGCACCGATAACTAAACCGATTGTACCAAGAACACCCTTACCAATTCTACGTTTAATCATATAATCAGCAAATCGTGCAGATACTACCTTCTCACCTCTTTGACGAGCTAATTCAAGTTTATCTACAGTATTCTCAAGTTTAGCATAATCGACAATAGCTTTTGCTAACCCGATAGGTGTATAGTTCATTCCTTCAAGTAACCAATTGGTAGACGCAGATAAGAAAGGACAAAATTGTTTATAAGCAAAGAAACCTACAGGTCCGAGTTTTTCACGCATAAGTTGTTCAAGGTCGTTAATGAAATTAGGTTTATGCATGTAATCTCTTGCTGCCATTACATACGCGTCAGCAATATGTTCAAGAACTGCTTTATTTTGAACACCCTTACTCAAATCGACATTATCTTCAGTAAGTATTTTACCTAAATAACGTATCGTTGATTTCTTTATCCAAAAGTTATCAGACATCATTTTTGCAATAAACTTATTCATTACTGTAAGAACTTCATTACCCGCAATTGTTTGATTTTGATAAATATCAGCTTGTACAGCATACATTATCATCGCCACCATATTGTCAGAAGTAGTAGCTTCTTTAAAACGAGCAGGATTGTATTTACTCAAACCGTCTGATATAAGGTCAATAAACTTACTATCGATGATTTGCGTTTTTATCCATTGTTGTGTTTCAGTACTTACTTTTGTGCCGACAATTTTATATTGTTTGCTTTGAATACTTACTTCATCGCGTTTTTTAAGCCATTTCTTAGGAAGTAATTTACGTACAAAATTAGTAACTTGATTACCGAGTTGTTCACTTGCTAAATTAGTACCGGTAACTAATACGTTGGATGCTTGATTTCGTACCCAAGTACCTGGTCCACTTAACATCGCCAAACGCTCAAATTCATACAATTTATCTAAGAATGATTTCTTACGACCTTTGTAATCTTTCATTGCGTTATCATACATCTTTTGCTTAACTGTTTGTATACGAGTAACATCTCCAGTTTCTAAAGCTTTAGATAAGTTATTGATGTCTTCTTGACGGAATTCAATACCTGTCTTTTTAGCAAGAGATTGTACTAATGCTTTTACTGGGTCAAGCATTTTCTTAGCTGCTTTCCATGCGGCGAGTTCGGCACCAGCACTAGATACAATAGTTTCAAGTTTCGTTTCTAATGCATTACGTTGTTCTTCCGTTAATATAAATTTACCAAGTTTAGCACCTTGTAATAAATACGTTCCAAGATAAATCTCTGTAGCCATATATTGACGTGATTTATTAGTATTTACAATAATATCACTTGTTGTGTAGAAATCTACTATAGCATCAACATCTGTCTGAGTTAAAACTGTTAGTAATTCTGCATTATCTTTGATAAACGTTTCTAAGTTCATCTTAATATGCATTTCACCATCATTAGCAAGATATTGCGTTTTAGACTCAGCATACTTCTTAAAGGATGTAGCAAGAACACGTTTCAAAATATCAGGTACTTCTTTAGTCGCATCTATTGTTAGAACATCGTCTGCAACAGTAACGTTTATTACGGTCTCTTTACCTTTGCCAATTTCACGAGCCAATTTTTCGTTTTCGGCTTGTAACTTAGCAATTTGTTTATCAAACTTTTGTCTCCAATAAAGTGCTTGTTTAGAAGAGTAATCACCAGCTTGTACGTTTTTACTTAATTCACGTATTCTATCTTCAAGTGCTTGAATTTCATCTACGCTTTTTAAAACAGTTCTACCTTTTGAGTCAGTAGTTTGATAAAGTTCTTTCTTAACATAACCTTTGTCATCAAAGATATCACTGTTTTGTTCTAAGAACAGCTTCTTCGATTTAGCACTCAAATTAGCACGAATAGTACGAGAAATACTTTTAATGTTATTTACAATTGCAGTATTATTACGAGTAACTTTTTTAGCAACGGTTTTAGCAATTTTTTCTAACTCGTCGTTTTGCTTATCAGACAATTTATTTACGTCAATACCTGTGGTTCTTGCAATAACTGCTTTAAGATACAATGCATTGAAATCTTCTTCAGTCATATTACCAACATATTTCGCATATTGTTTAGCAAATTCTTTATCTGATAACTCTTCAAGTTGCATCTTCATTTTAGCAGCGTATTTTGCAAATTGCTGATAACTTGCATTTGGATGCTTTTCGTGTGCTCTACTAATTAAGACTTGAAGTATTTCACTCGTTTTTTCTTCACGTGATGCTCCACCCAAAATCTTAGAGAACGCATCTAACGCTGTAGTATCTTCAGTAACATCGGCGAGAGTCAAATCGTCATCACTACCGTTTTTATTTTTTGCACTACCAATACCTGCTTCAATTGACTTATCTGCATACACTCTACCAGATACGCGATATCCAGCAATAGCAATTGCTCTTGCGATAGTACCAATATAACCAGCCATTTCAAGTGTACCGTCATAATACTTCATCCACAAATAACGTAAATATTTTTCATCAATTTTTACATCTTGTGAATGTTGATACGTTTCATAACGAGCAACAATTCGATCAAATACTTTTTTAAGATTTGCATCACCATCAATGATAGCCATCACCTTTTCAAATAACTGAGGACTTGCATTATTGAGCAACGCTTCACCAAAACCTGCTGCTCTTATAACAGCGCGCATTGCATAATATTGTGAAGTATTTGTTACAAATACGTCGAGGTCTTTAGCTGTTTTAATTTTACTATTTTTGAAAAAAGTGTCATTTATTAGTTTAAACGTGTTGTCATCAAAGTTTTCAATACTCGTATTACGCAAATAGTCAAAAACGTCGTTCGTAGTTAATTTACCCGATTTTACTTTTTCCCAAAGTTCGGTTGCAATTTTAGGCGATGCTGCTACAATGAAGTTTTTAAGTTCTTCACTCATCTGAGTACGTTTATATTGTTGAGTATAACCATACTTTTCGAGATTAGTACCTACAGCTTCTTTTTGTGATACGTAACGAGATTTTGTAGGATATATGTAATTATATACAATTTGACCTTTATCATTACGAATAACATTACCGTTTTTATCCAGTTTAGGGCGCTTTTCAATCCACTTACGTGTCTCAGATACGTGAGTATTTTTTATTACGTCGGTTTCTCTTACACCTTCTTGATACATACGTGACGCAGGTAAACGTCTTTCACTACTGGTTATTTTCTCAGTCTTAGCAGCAAGAGTTTCAAACTTTTTATTCGTTTCTTCTTTCTTTGCGTTAATTACACTATCTTCTTTTAATTTATCTATTGTAGACATAAATATATCAGTAAGTACATCAGTAGAAACATCACTATATTTTTGTGTCAATTGTTTTACAATAGTGTTTTCGTCAAGACCTTGTTTAAATAATTCGTTAATTGTAGTTTTTATTTCATTTGTACGTCTATTATTACGTTTTGCAAGAGACATACGATTACCAGATAACGAGTTTATAACTTCACCATTTTGTAATTCATGTAATTCATTTTGAGCAAAAATGTACTGGTTATTTATTGTTGCATCGTTAACTAATAAACCAATAGCTTGAGCTTTTTTAATTGCAAGAATATCTGTGGCTTTAATTGAACCATTAGCAATAAATATAGCAGAATTATCACTAGACATTCTGCGTGCTATCACGAATGCGTTTTTAATATTTGTAAATGAAAACGCCGGAAATACAAAATTCTTATCGTAGTTATCAGTATCACTCATCTTGATGAGAATTATAGGTATATCTGATTTCATAAATTCTGAATAACTAACGTCACCTATTGCATTTCTATACCATTCGTAAACTGCCTTTTGTGAAGCTTCACGAACGTGCTTAATAGACGGGTCTTTAGACAACGTAACTATGTCAGTATTATAAAATTGTTTTTCAAATAAATAACCAGCTCCACCTAATATTTTACTCAGTTTGTCATTTACTTCACTCATCATTGAAGCATACGTTACTTGAGTATCAACAGCGTTCGTATACGCTCTTATCGATTTTTCAATATCTAAATGTGGTGCAGTTAAATATAACTTATTATCGAAACACAATTTACTGGCGACCGCGATATCTTTTTGTATTTTTTCAATCGTATTACTACCTTTATTAACATATACTCGTCCAGCAGTAGTGCCATATCTACGCGCATCTTTATCTGTTGTTAACGCGGCACGTTCTGATAAGTTCAATGATATTTGTTTAAAATTGTTAGCCGTATTTATATCAATCAATACCTCAGACAATGGAGCAGAATACATCAATATATCCTTCATCGTGATGAGACCGTATGATATGTATACTTTATCAAGTAATTTCTTATCACGTTCTATACCATTCTTAATTGATGCGTCAGCCCAAGTAGTAAGTATTGGATATAAACTATCAAAATTGTGTTTACCATCGGCGAGAGTAGGAAACATTGAATACGACAAAAAGTCGCCATCAGATATTCGATTGACTTTATTTTGTTGCCAACGAACAATGGGAATTTTCATACTTTCAACTTGTTTTCTTGATAAGAAATGAGAACGGTATTTTTCAAGTATATCGATTTCACCATCATTTAATTTGTAATATTTATCATAATTATTATCAAATGTACTCGGCTGCTGTGATATTTTTGTGAGACGTACAAGTTCTTCATGTGTTGGTAAACCACCTAATTGTATTAACACATTCATTTGTGACGCAAATCGTATGTCGTCATTATTTAATGCATTTCTCGCTTTAATTTTAATATCATTTGCGATTGCATCTTTAGATATAGGTGCTACCAAATATGCGGTAATATCTGCATTGTCTAATACAGTATTTAAAGCTACTTCTCTTAATCTATCATATACGTCTACAATAGCACTCGGTAATAATTTAAAAGCTTTCTGATACTGTGTTTCAGTATAATCTTTATATTCATTCTCTGGTATTAACGTTATTAAATTATTGTAAAAATCTTGTACTTGCAAAGACATCGGCATTGCAGTAGAAATATTGTATTCTTTACCCCAAGGAGTAACAATAGTTGTACCTTTGATAGACTCTGTTACTCGTATAGGATAAAAATTCAATAATGTAGAACCACGCATACCGTACGCATCGCTTTCACCAGATGCATAATAAACTACATCATTTGCTATTGATAACTCTTCATTACTGCCTTTATCAACATTTTTAAATAAATCAGGATAATGATTTCGTATATCTGTAATAATTGCTTTACGCATTTTTACAGATACTGATTTACTGTTGAGCCATGCAACATTTATACCCAAATTCATTCCATTTTCAATTTGTATCGCGTGTTGAAATTCGTGCAATAATGCAAATGATAAATAACTATCATTTTGTTTTGCAAGTTGTTTATTTATATAAATTGTATTATCATTAGCAACATATTCCGCTACACTTATTTCATTGGTTAAAACAATATCAACATCTTTTAAACGACCAGTTAAATATTCTTTTTTAACAATATCTGAAATTTTTGTATCGTCAGTAATCTCAAATTTATCATTTACAAGTAATGATTGCATTGATTTAACATCACCAAAAGCATATGTACCATCACTTAATACAATTATTGTACGTGTTTTATATTGTTTTACAACTGCATCACGCAAGTACAAAAAGGCAGTTTCACTATTTAATGTTCCGTATTCAGCAATTATTTTACTCTGTATATCAGGTTTAAGCAATGACGTGTCATTTATGATGTTATCAATTGATAAGTATGCTTTTGTCGCTAAATCAATGTTTTCATCAACAAATTTTATTACGACATTATTATCCTTTTGTCCCTTCATTACAATTTGACGTTTATCTAATGCTTCGCCTGATGTAATTAAATCAGTGTTCGCTAAATATGTCGAGAAACCAACTTGTTCACCTGTTTTCTTTTCATATATAGAAATTGTATTTTGTTTACCGATTAAGAATGAATAACGTTCATTACACGATTGTTCAAAACTATCAATATAATATTTATATAAATTATCTTGATTAAATTCGCCATATAATGTAGTTACATTTTCTTTAATATCACTGCTGACAACATCAATATTGTGTAACGCTTCAATTGTTAAACCCTTATTTTGCAACCAAACATTAAACGCTCTATTCGCATTATTTGTATCTGGCATATATATTTTACCATCATATGCACTCGTAAACATTGCATAACGTACAATGTTAATTCTATTCATTGCATTTTGACGGTCTTGCCAATGTGCAGATTTTAGTAAATTTAAAATATCGTTTTTCTCTTGTGTACTAATAGATAAACTATTTACACGAGCATTCAAAACGTTCCAATCATTTTTACTTAGTTGCTTATACGTATTATCATTTATTACGCGTGCATATAAATTATTACACCATCTTGCTGCTTCAATTTTACGTTGTTGATTTTTAGTAAGTATATCGATGTTAATATCAGCATAAGGTTGCAGTATACAATAGTTATAAACCGCAGTAGACATATTCTTAACTATCGATTTCATTTTATCGACATACGCAACTTCACGTTTATCTTTAGCAACAGTTTTTTCTGCAATATTTTTAAGTGAAGTAAGCAATTGATATATATCTTTATTAGATACCGATAACATTGCTGTGAAAAAACTTTGGTTAAATACGAGGTTCCATACCGCTTCGTTAAGAGTTGCATCTTCTATACCCGATATCTTACGATATGTTTCTAAGATACTATCAAGAGCCAAACCTTTGAAATCACCATTACAAATACTTTCAACTAATTCACCTTCGGCTATTGTTTTGTAAATAACTGTGCCATCTGCATTTTTAGCGTATTGTTCAGGTATAAAAACAATATCGGTATTATCAAGAGTTTGTATGGCAATAATTTTATTACCATCTCCTGTAAGTACAGCCTTTTGTATTTTTTCACTACCTTCAAATAAATCTTTTAAGTTTTTCTTTGTATTATCAGATACATTAAGCAAATCAATATTTTGTCCACGTTCTACAACTTGAGAAATTTCAGTAATAGCCGCATCTTCCAAACGTTTTATTACCTTTTCTAAATCTCTAACACCAGACACTTTTACAAGATTACCTTTGCTATCATATGCAAAATTTAATATTTCATTAACTTGTGCTTTTAAATCAGCGCCAGCTTTTATGATGTCGGTGCCACTCATACTATCAAGTTTAGCAATTATCGTTTGTGTTTTAGCAAATTCTTCATCACCAAGTTCTGTTGCAACTTTAGCGAGTAAACGTAATGAACCATATGCCGCTTTAAATGCTGTAATATATTCAGATTTATTTGCATCAATTTCAGATTTATGAGCATTGAGTTCATTTTCAAATTCGCGTTTAAGACTATTATATTCTGTACCTAATGCTTTAACTTGTTCATCAATTGACAAATTTGCGAGTTCTGCTTCTTGGTCAATTGTACGTTTAAAGATTATCGAAGTTAGTTGTTCAGTTTCTTTAATTGTGGCATCGAGTTCTTGTTGTAATGCTGTTATTTGCGTTTTATCTGAGGCTTTTTGTGCTTCTGCAATTTTAGTACCTAACTCATCAATTTTTGTTTTTTGAGTCAATAATGTCTTATATTCAAGTCCAACTTGTGTACTATCAACATCACTATAATACTCAGATAACTTATTTAAATTTTCGAGCATACTCGATAACTGATTATTCAACGCATAAGATTGAAGCTTGCTAAGTTTTTTGTATTTAACATTACCGTCTTTATCAACTTTGAGGTTACCATCTTTATTGTATTTAACTTTACCAGTACTAACTCTTTTTGTTCCTGCAATAGCAATAGTACTACTTACAACGGACGTCAATGCAGATACTAAGAAAGTATTTATTAGTGACTCCATTGAAATTTCAGTCGTATTACCAAACTCATCTGCAATCTCAGGATTACCCATACAATTATTGAGAAGTTTGAATGTTCTATCGACAAACCAATCGGACACATCTTGTAATACTTCTTCAGTACCCTCGTGCACTGCATCAACTAATACTTTTTGAATACCGCCGAGCCGTAAATTTCCACTTATATTACCTGCAGTGGAAGTTTTACGTCCAAATATCCAATTATCTAATTGCGTAGCACCACCAAATATTTTATCAACCGCCAATTCAACAGTAGCTTGTAAAGCTGATTTAAGTGTAGCGTTTATAAGTATCTGACCATTAGGTACAGATATATCATTTGCTGCAAAATTGTTATACATTTCAGCGATGTTCTCACCTGTGACGTAAGTATAAAATGTTGCAGTAGATACGGCTTGAGCAATAGTGTTGTACGATGGCAAATATGTAGGAGTAGAACCAGCACCAAAATTACTGAGAATACCCATACTAACGACTCTACTCACTGCACCTTTAGCAAGAGTATCGACAGCGGGTACAATAAAATTCGTATAAAAATTATCAGCAGGAGTACCATCGACATCATATTTATCTGTATGCTCCATTTCCCATTCAATTAGTGCTTCATACAATTCTGGAGATAGCATTTTTTCAAGACTTATTTGTCCTTTTGCATCTGCATTTGCTGTAACAAATCTATCTGCAAATTCGGTAAAATATTCTCCAATATTTGCAGCACTACTATCTAAATTAAACAATGCGTTAACAGCACCTTGTCCTAACGCCAACGCACCGTCTAACCAACTAAGTGCAGATTGAGCAGTAGACGGTACTAAATCTGCAGCATCATAAAGAACTTTTATGAACCAATTACGAGCATCTTTAGCTTCTTGTTGTTCTTGAAGTAATATATTTTGCATATTACGATTATTTGCCTCTCTAATGTTATATGCATAATATTCATAATCGGTCATTTCTACATCTTCATAAATAGGCGTACCATCTGCTAATGTGGCAACCGAACCGTCGTCATTGTATTTTAATACCGACCGCTTCTTTCTTGATGTCAATGATTTATCAGTATAAGTCTCATTGTACTTCATTGCCAACATTGTTTCAGGTGTAGCATATGCCGAATTATATTTTTTTGTCATTGCATCCCAATCAAAATCATTAGATTGTGATAACATTCCAATATACTGGTCAAGGTTACCTTGACGTGCTTCTTGTTCCCATTCACTCTGGTCAAAACCTTTTGTACTACCATACTGACGATATGCCGCTTCATAAGCGTTTAAATAATTTTGACTTTGTTGTTTTAAAACTGCCATATATACTCCTTTATTGCTCTTCGCAATTATAAAATATCTTTGTTACAAAAGTAACAGTGTATGAATAAAGGTTGAACGAGTAGCCATTCAACCTTATTCATTATATTATATTCAATTTTGTGTAGTTTAGTAACCTTTTTGCTTTAATCTGCGTTGCTGTTCGGCATATGCAGTAAGTGATGTAATTAACGTTTCTATTTGTTTTTGAATACGTTGACTAATTTGCATATTGTTGGCTTCTGACTCTTTAGCGGTATTTGAAGCATCTATTACACCTGCGATTGCGCCCATGATACCACCGACGAATGCACCAATCGCCGTACCGAAGCCAGGCATAAGGAAACTACCTGCGACAGCTCCGGCGGCCATTGTTGCACCCGTACCTGCAAGAACGGTTGTGACTTTTTGTTTACTAATATCTACTATAGAATCGGTATTGTTAGATATAATATCAACAAGTTCATCAAATGATACACTCGTTCTGTCGCTGCTTATTATACCAGCTTCTTTTAAAGTAGTTGCAAAAGCTTTTTCGAGTTCTTGAGTATCAAAACCTAATGTTTCCGTAACAGATTTAATATCGTTCGTCAGCGATTTATAATCATTTAAGATAGCTTTACTGTCGGTACCACCTTTTTCACTAACTTGTTTAGCAATATCGTCAGCTTTAGTTTGTATATTACTAAACAATCCTTTGACTTCATCTGAACTCATTCCACCATAACGTTCTACAAATTGATACGCTTGGTCAGTAGACATCATACCGAGGTATTGCTGGAATGTGCCCATATTATTACCGCGCAAACTATAATTAAAAGCGTCATCACTTGTTGCCCAATTGTATAAGTCTGCATTAGAACCTTTCAACCATTCACCAAATGACGGTAAGCCTTCAATGTTTAGATTTGCAGCTTCGTTAATCATTTGGTCAAAGAAGTCTGTACCAGCAACGGTCAACGCTTGATTTTCATCATAGAACCCACGAGCTTGAGTTAATTCATCCCACGTCATTAAGTCGTAATATGCTTCACCCGTGTCGGCGTTGGTACGTTGCGTTAAGTACTTTTGCCAATTAGGATTATTGAATATGTTATCTAAAGACGCTTGCATTTCTGGATGTTGTTCAAGGAAAACTGCTTTAAATTTATCATCCAAGGCATTGTACTCATCCCACAAATCTTTGTTATATGTGTCTTTATATTGTGCCCATATCGATTGTAAATATTCATAAGGTTTATCAGCCATCGCTGCTACATTTTCAGCTTGTGTTTGCTCTGCTGATGCAATAGCTTCTGTTTGTTGTGCAATAGATGAACTTACTTGTGATGCACTAGACAAATAATTTGCGTGATATGTTTCAAATGCTTCAGCTAAAGCTGCGTCGATATCTTCTTGTGCTGCAAATTTATACCCTTGTCCAATATTACTTGCTGCGATTGCTTGTTTATTTTGATATGCACTTGCATAAGCTTCAGCAACGTCAGATGCATAATCTTGTGTTAACGAACTCATCGCTTGTTGTTCTTGTAATGCAACATTACCATACAAAGATTGCCAAGTTTTACGTCCATAATAATCTCTGTTCGCTTCACGTAGCATTGATTTTGCTTGGTCTACACTTACTACAGTACCAACTGCCATTATCTAACTTGACCTCCTACTTTATATTTTACTGTAATACTATTTAAGCTCAATGGAATTTCAATCGCATTTTCTGGGTCATATGACAACCTATATTGAAACTCGCATACTTTGGAAAAATTAAGTCGTTGAACAAATGTACGAATAACCTCGATTTCATAGTTAACACTAACGTAATCATTTTCACTACCAATGTTACTATCAAGACGTTTACGATATGCAGCAGTTTGTAATTTAAAATCAAAATCACGCTGATTATCATCGCTATAACTACCTTGCGCAAGTATGCGTTCGTCATGCAATGATACAAAAGTCATATTAACAATGTGTTTATAATTGTTCAATGCATTTAAATGTAACTTCTGACTTAATATAAACCAATCTACTTTTGCTTGAGTTTTACCGTCGTAGTCATAATATTTAGTATCTGACTTATCAAAACGGTGCATGTTACCTTTACTTAACAATTTAACTTCATTATCAATAGTAATAAATTTTATAGGATTATGCTGTAATTCGAATGGCCACCACGAGTTGTTGCGTGTATCATATACATAACATTCTTTTGTATCTAATTTATATGCAAATATCCAATATGAATATTTATACAATTTTATACCAGCATTATTACTAAAGTTTATAAAACGTTGATAAATACTATCAGATACATAAGTAAGCGCTTGTTCAGTACTTGCTACAAAGTCTTGATAACTCATAGCAACTAAACCTCTATCACTAGCAAACATTGTATATTTACCATCAAATGTTGTTAATACGTCACTATCTTCTCTACAACCTACTTGAACACGCGTTTTATAATAACGATACGCCGATACGTCACTATCCCATAAACAACGATAAACACCATCTCTAAAAAATATAGCCATAGTATCTTCTGTAATAGGATGTAAATTACTAATAGCATTGTCGAACACTTGTGTATTTATTTTTGGAAAATACCATTTAAAATCTTCACTATCTGTAAGTTTTGATATGTACAATGTGTTACTACGTGAAAAATAATAATTGTCAAGTTGACTATCTGTATGGGGTACAAATAATTTATTATCACCTTTCGTTAATCTATCAATTTCAAATTGTCCATTAAAATTAGAAGAATATACACCATCGGTAGTTGCTAAATATAATGAGTCACTTTGATTACCAGCATAATAACTTTTTAAAGGAAACGCTTCAAACAATAAGGGTATTGATGCTTCTTCAAAATCCGTACTTGCAAATAATTCTGACTCTGTTAATAAATAACCAGATCGTATAGTATATTTTAAACCCCATAACGCAGTTTTATCGATACTATATTCAATGTTTGTTTTAATATTTTTATCTATTCGAGTATCTAATTTATAATCTGATTTTAGTTTAAATATACTTTCAATAATATCATATGTATTTGCCGTTGAATTATATATTCTATATACAAATTTATAATTATCTGTATTTATTAACACATCGTTGCGCAATGATATTGATTTATCAAATATCAATGCACGTTCTAATAATTTTTCTTGCACATTGATAGTGTTATTATATTCAATATGATACACAAAATTACTATATCCTGTTACGTTTCCTGTTAAATTATCAACAACAGCAAATGCTATTGTTGAATATCTATCGGCTCTAATTATACCATTCTCGTCAACATATTCAGGAATTTTTCGTATTTTAATCAATGGAGTTTGACGTAATAATAAATATCTATTTGCAATTGTAGTACCATTTATGCCTTGTCCAGAGTCTGGTACAAAACAACCAATCTGAGTATTTACTACATCTGCGCCGTTACGATAATCGATAGTAACCGTATTTGTAGAATAATCTATACTTAACTTAAATAAGTTAAATAGCCACGTATTATTAGTCGATACACTTCTACTTGTACTATAGTCATAAATAGTGTAACCGTTTGCAGTAAACTTGTAAGATATATTTAATATTGTCCTATTTGCTTCACGTGTAAATTTGAGTGTATCGAAATGAAGATATGCACTATCATTGGTACTACTATATGTATATGTACTTGGATTAACACTAACTTCATCACTTGTAGTAAAATTGACGGTATCGACTTGACGAATAGTATTTAAACTATATATCTTATCTTGTCCACCAAATATTTTATATTTTTGTAATTTGTCTAAAGTACACGTTACAATAAAATAACTACCATATATGGGGTCATTACTTTGTGCTTTAAAAACCGCTAAATTATTGGTATATATACTTGCATTCGCGCCATAGCAAAATGCAAATAGCGTATCATCTTCAAAATATCCGTTTATTACTACAGTATTATTATATGCTACTGGTTTAGAACTACGATTATTCAAATGAAAACCACTACTAACCCATGACGCATAAGTTGTAGCATCTATGGTTTTTAATAAATTAGTCCACGATGTATATTTTCTTTTCAAACTACCGTCGCTTTCTTCGGTAGCGAGTATAGAATAAATATACGGTCCGTCATCTTTAAATGCGATAACAAAAGCTCCGTTTTCGCTTAAGATAGGCGGACAAATTATTTCTTCTAATGCAGGCAACAAATTAAAAATTTTACCGTCGACACTATAATAGATTGACCATTGTCCATGAGGTATTTTATTTTCATCTAATGTATAGGAATAAGAACTTAAAATGTAATTGCCCGTTGAACTTGTTTGTACGTACGGTATACCCTTTCCACCATCACCATATACATAATCATCTGCGATATTAAACTCATTAAGTGAAAATGCTTTACCAACAAATACAAGCTGATTATTTTTTACAAAAGTTATCGAATAAGATTTACCATCTACTTTAATTGTTACTTGCTCACCAACAAAATCATCAAACGTAGCAACATTAAAATTATCATACAAATAACGAGTAATATATGACGTGGTTAACTCATTTGGCGAGTCTACAGTAGCTGCTGATGACTCTACACCGTTAACAATAACTTTTGTTACAGGAATATATATCTTATTATCAGTATCATTAGCTAAATTCCAGGTATTATCAGCGATATCATAATAATATAAGAATTTAGGTGTAAATACAAAAATTTTATTATCGGCCAACACTCCTTTCGGTGCTTCAGTCCAATCATAAGTAAAACTTATACGTATATTACCCTCATTTACAAAAACCAAACGATAAGTCGATGGAGAAGTTCTATAGCATACATATACGACAACATCACCATACGTCCACACGTCGCTAATAGAATAGTCTTTACCAACTAATGTTGCAACATCTATTAAATTTTGTTTTTTAATCGACGGTCTACTTTTAAGTACTGCATCATTGTCCATATAAACGTTCTTCGCGTCTTGAAAAGTTTCTTGGTCAATAGATAGAACATTTTTATCTTCAGTTATACCTTTCCAATTTACGTGATTAAAAAAGTAATTTTTTATATCGTCACTATCTGGTGTTTTAACTGACACAGGAGTATTATTGTACGTTTTAATCATTACCAATCACCTTCTATTTCAATAGTACGAGTATTACGATAATCGGTATTATCGATACGAGCTAACATTATTTCATATTCATTACGAAATACCGATGCTTTGTACTCATCATCAATTTTATAACACTGAGATGCAATATAGGACGGTATACATTCTGCGATGTCCATAGGAAAATCTAATACTTCGTCGTCTGGTACACTTTTATTAAACGTATACCAACGTTCGTTGAAAGATATAAAAAAGTTGCCAGGATGCTTAAACACAACTTGATTATAGCCGACGTACTCAAAGTCGCTATCGTGTATTTCACGCTTTTTGGTCATCGATGTCAATTGTCCATATTCATTGTAATAATCACAAGTAGTAAGTTCATAACAAACATCGTCACCAAAACTAATGAAGTCAGTAGGTAACGTTTTTGCTACACCAACGTCATCTTTTGTAATTACAAAATTTGCGAATGAATATTTCGGTTTGATTGTAGAACAGACTTGCGTTATTACTTCATTTGCATAAAACGGAAATCTACTTAACAAATTTTGTACAGTAGCTTCATTTTCCGTTAAATCAAGTTTAGCAAGCGCCGCATCTTTTATATAGCCCCAAGTATACATCTAAAATGCCTCCTAAATAATTTTAATATATAATAGAGACAGATTTTACTATCTCTTTATAAAATATATTGCCTAAAAATATTATATATTAAAAAGATTGATAAAGTAATCGCAATTGCAAGAGTCGAACTTGCTAAAACCTCTAATTGCGATAAAAGCTCGCCAACATTTCTATCGGCGAGCTAATATGTTTAGATTACGTTAACCTTCAGCTTTTGTGGTAACAGTACCTACAACAGATACCGGTTTAACAATAGTTTCGGTCGGCGTAATTCTTGTGTAGTTGGCAAGTTTATTCCAACCGTCGCCAGCTCCGGTAGGAGTACCAAGTCTTACGTAAGCCACACCTCTCCAAGTAGCTACGTTGATATCAAATCTCTGTCTGCCTTCATATTTGATACCACGCGGAGCTTCTTTCTTTTCGAATGCATCGAGCGTGAACGGAATACGTTCGGTAAGTTCAAGACCGTGATTTTCTTCATTATAAGATTTATCTACAATAAAGAAACCAGCGCCGTCTTTGCACATGTCGATATCGAGGAAGTACGGAGAAGTTTTAAGAATAGCACGTTCTCTCGCAGGGTTCGGGAATTTCGTTTCGCCTTGCATAAATACTTCAGCACTAAGCGCAGTAGCAAGAGCAGCTTTAAGATGAGCGTCGTTGCCGGTTACAATAGTCTTAGCGTTGAGAACACCGGCCCTCTTGCCGTTGTCATCTCTCAAGTTTTCCATATAAGTAATAACTTGATTGATTACATCAGCAAGTTTAGATATCTGACCTGCATCATTACCACCAATCTTAAGGTCATCAGTAGCAACATAGAAGAGGTTGGACTGATATGCTGCTTGCATTTCTGCAGTAGTCATACCTTCACGTTTCACGATAGTGTGTTTATTATAGAACAAGGGGTTTTTAGTCGTGTCCATAATATCACCAGTCGCAGTATCGGCAGAAGTAAGTCTAAGTCTCGACTTAATACCATCGCCTGCTTCATAGAACGCATCTTCACCAAAACCACCAGCGAGAGACTTAATAGCGTACTCGACGATATCGCCATGCCATCTTTTTACAAATGCTGTGGCATCGTCTTTAACACGTCTTACTTGACCATCTTCGAGTACTTGCTGCGATATAATGAAACCACCTTGGAAAGTTCTCGTTCTGTAAGTAGCCGAGAAACCTTCAGCAGTATTAAAAATAGGACCAACTGCATAATCAGCAGTTTCAGCAAATGCGTGTGCAAAACCTATGCTCGACGTATAGGTTTCTTGAAAAGATGCAAGAGAACCACGACTAAAAATAAAGTCAATGGGGTTTTCTCTTTCCCAAGCTTCTTGCTGACTTCTCATCATTGCATGAAGCGGTTCTTTAAGAATGTTGTAATCGCTACGAAGTTTAAGTGCTTCGTCAATATTTATAATCATACCCATAATGGTGTGCCTCCTTATGCTTCAACGTCATAAGCAATGACGTCGTCTTCGTTTATTATTTTGAATGCTGCAATTTTCTTAGTGTTTACTTTAACATTTGCATCTGCCCACGCGTTGCTACCGTATGCATATTTTTCATATACGCCATCAGATACGAATACCAATGCTGTATCACCAGTAGCAGGTTGACTAATTCCAGCGAGAGCAGCGGCGTTTGCATAAAAACCTTTGAAGTTTGCAAGAGCTGCAACAGACACTTTAATTTCGTCAGAGTATTTATAGTCTCTGTATTCTACGGGAACATGACCATATTCCATAGTCGTATCAGATTGAGCCATAATATGAGTAGCCTCAGTGAGTGCGGTGGGTACATCGTTTGCAGTAACAGCTTCTACAATTACGGGATTTTCACCATAAGAAGATACTACTGCGAGTTCGCCTACTTCAAGAGAGTCATTACCGACGACTATGGCATCCATAACTACTTCTCTCTGTAAGTACGCGGTTCTAAATTTCGCTTTATACATAATAAATACCTCGTTTTATTTTTCATCGACCGTCATTTTATTTAATTCCTCATCGGTCATGTGAGGATTGAAAAATTTCCAGGTTTGTTTTTCTTTATCTGTAAGTAATCGTTTACCTGTAGGAGTTGGTGAGTCTCCGCCTGCACTACGCAAATGCGACGTGGAACCTTTACTCTGTTCACTTCTTATTTTAGTAATAAGTTTTTCGCCTTCTAATTCTAAGTAGGCCGATTTCAGTGAACCTTTCTGTTTCCATAAATCAATAACTTCTTTCGGCAGTTGCGATAAAGATGTGATTTCGCCGTTCGTAAGTTTACTGATTTCTGCAAGTTCTTTCTCACCGAATTCTTTTATACGTTGTTTCTTAAATTCTTCAAGTTCTTTTAACCGCGGGTCAGAATTTAAACGTTGCTGTACAATTTCATCGATTGCTCCAGATGCCTGGTCAGGGTCTAAACCCTTATCTTCGAGTACCTTTTTCTCACGACTTTTTTGTAAATCTTCGTAAGAATTATACCCAAGTTCTTTTGCGATTGCATCTCGTTCTTCACGTCTTGCTTTATCAGTAGACTGTTTTAAACGTTGTGCAAATGCTTTAGTGGTATCAATTTCAGGTTTAGTACCTTCATTGCTTGTCTGAGCTTGTGTTTCTTCCTTTGCAGGCGGCGTTTCCTGCCCTAATTCATCGCTGAACAATTGCTCAAGTTCGGCAGCGGTGAATTCGTTCACGCCAAATTCGTTGGACATAATAGTCTCCTTCGGTAGTTATGGACGAGGTTGGGTTACCGGCCCTTTTGCAGTCTCATTATATATTATTCAAAATACAAAAAAATATTACCTTATATAGGTAATATTTCTTCAGTTTGCTTCGGAATATAGTTAAGATATTGTTTTAAAATATCTGTTTTACGCGTAAGATGCGCTGTCAATGATATTGTAGCATCGTCGTAACCTTTAAAATACGACATATAACTCGCTCCGGCAAGATATGTAACTTTAAATATTACAATTACTATACCCGCCCAACCCCATTGAGTGATATCTTTAACAGCAATTAAAGACATAATCAGCGTTGTTACAATATACTTAATTGCCATAATACCATATTGACTACTTGCTAATGCGTGTTCGCCAAAACCAAGGTTTGTGATATCTCGCGTATTTATTGAACTAAGCAACACGTTAACACTTATACCTTTGATATTTACTCGTTTTGCTTTTTTAATTACTTTGTATTGTTCAACATTATAGCCAAGCGTTAACAATTGTGTTTTTGTTAATGTTTTCAAAGGAGGAACGTCGTCGACACCATTTTCAAAAGCCTCATACGTAACACCTTCTTTGCGCAATATATTACGTTGAATTTCCTTTAATGCTTCAATATTATATTCATCACAAAACGGTGCTAAGTTTTTAATCTGTTCACCACTTAACGAATTTGCAATATCACTATAAGCGGTAGCAACAGTAATAAACTTATTTGTACCTTTTCCTACGAATATACCTTTTTTATATAAATCAGTATTTAATAACATTGCCGCAAGAAAGTAAGGTAACCAACCAATTAAAAATTGTCCCCAATCTGTTTTAGTTGGGTCAGCAATATCAAATATATCAAGTGCTGCAGCAACAATAGCTACAACTATACCTGCTGCCACCCAGTCGAATATTGATTTTTTTAATTCGTTTTTAACATTTATTTTACCATCTTGTAGTTTATCTTCAACTCTTTTCAACTCCTGCTACCTCCATCAATTTGTCGGTATTTGTAAACAAAAAACCAAGATGTTTATATGCTTCTGCTTCTTTGGGTAAAAGTATTTCAATAGTTTTATAAAAACGTTTAAATGTTAATTCATCAACACCAGTTGCTATCATTGTAGTTAAACAAACATAACGTACTGGTATCACAATATGTTCTAACAATAATGTTAAAATAAACATTGCAGCTGACAATACAAACGCAGAAGGCACTTTCCATTTCTCAGCTATTTTATCTTTAAATATACACATCAAAATGATTATACCTAAAATACCAGCTGCCGATATTGCAGTTTCTGAGCGATGAATAAATAAGTCGCCACACGCGAACAATGTGGCAATGGGAGTACCCACAGTAAGTGCTGTGGATATTCCCTTGAATGTATTATATTTTGCCACTTGTTTCATAGTTAATACCTCGGTACAGATGTTTTCTTAGTAGATGCACCGGTTTGAACTTTAACGTCGTTAGTTATTTCAGTAACTTTCTTACTTGCATCTTCTATCACTTTCTGTAATTCTTTTGCTTGTTCTTCAACTTGTGTTTTAAGAACAGTGATTTCATCTTGCAATTTTGCTTTTGCAGTCTGTTCAACATATTTAGCGTTAGTTAAAATACTTTGAACATTGGTACGAATACTTTCATCTTTAATGGTTGAATATACAAGAGATTGAACTTCAACAATAGCTTGTACCTTTTCGTTTACGGCACTGAGTTGTTCCGTTATCTGACTTAATTGATCGTTAGTTGTTTGTATAAAACCATCGAGTTTAACTTCATTAGTTTTGCAACAATCGTGAGTCAAATTTACTCGGTCTATCATTTTCGCGTTTTCAATAAGCGAATTTGATAAATTTTGCGATACACTATTGGTACTTTTATTAAATTTCATTTGACGTACAAACATTACAATTGCTGTAACAAATGCCATAAAATTACCAGAAGTAAAGAACAAAAGTATTTCATCTTTATGTTCAACAAACCAACTACCAATATTTCTTACAAATTCTACCATGTGATTTCCTCCTGTTCCAACTTTTGATTTAACCACATAGGTTTAGTTGGAATTTTACGAGTTTCTGTTACGTTAAGCCAATCGAAGTACCATTGACGAAGCTCAAGATAGTGTTCTTCTGAAAGTTGGTCGTACCACATTTTACCTCTATTGATAACAGAAAAACATTCTGTGGCACGACGTTCTTTCAGATATCTAACTTCGTCTTCATAAGACAAGATTTTCATAACTTCTTTTCGAGCTCCCTCAATTCTTCAACAAGTTGCTTACAAAGCTTTTTCTTTTCGTCGTAGTCCGTTCTCGTCATGCCGAAAAGGTCCACTTGTTCGACATCTTCACGATACTTAATGAGTTGCGCTTTCTTTGCGTTTATTTGACTCAAAAGCGTTCTACGAGCGGCTTGTGCGACTTTCGTTTCATCAAGCTTAGATACGACTTTGCCATTCTCTACGAAAAGCGTGTGATTTTCACCGCCTAATGCAGGCACTTCGTCAACGATTATCTCGTCCATAGTGGTTTTATCGTAACCTATCATAGGTTCGGTTTCAACGGTTTTAGTTTCATGCTTGATAAGAGTAACCTTTCTCGTTTCATAGATAGGTTCGCCTTTCTCGTCAAATTCACCCGTTCTGACACTTTGTTCTTCTTCATACGGAACTTTTTCAAGAATGTTTCTATCATAGAACGGATAAGTGTTAAAGACACGATTGTCTTTCTTGTAGAATAGAACTTTACTTTTCATAACTTACTCCTTTATTTTGTAAATGTTTTTCTATAAAAGCTTTGTCGATGTAGAATTGCTCTGCCGTCGCAAAGGCTTTATCGTCTGTTGTTTTAATATCTTCTTCGGCTTTAAGCATTACTTGCATAGCCTCTTCGTATTTGCCCTCCCACGAAAGTGCGTCGGCTTGTATCTGCAACCACTTCCAAGCTCTCCACCTATAAAGGCGTATTCGCCAATCAACAAGTTGTTTGCAATTCTTTTGCGCTTGCGAAAGTACATCTCTACTTTGTTGCGGTCTATTTGAATACGCATAGAGTTGTGCCAAACAAACATAGCCGTCAACAAGTGTCGGAGAAGCGTTTATTGCCTTTACAAAGAACTTTTCGGCTTCATCAAGTATTCCAAGCTTTGCGTAAGAATTGCCCGCCATAATGCAAGTTGCGGCATACATAAACGGGTCTTGCGAAGCTCTTGCAACCTCAGGTGTTTTAAGCTCTTTCGGCAAAGACAAAAGATTGTAAAGCGGTAGCAACGCTTTTAAGCTATGCAACCAATCGCCGTAGAATGTGTATTCTCTTGCTAAATAATAGTAGCCATATACATCTCTTTCGTTCTCTTCGTTACGAAGCTTTAAAAGGTCGAAGTACCAAGCTCTTGTTTTTTTGTTATCGGGATAATGATGTAAATAGATTTTATTCTCGTCGAGGAAGTATTGCCCCTTATATCCATATTTGTCGGCTTCGCTAAGCAATGCTTCGTGTACCGCAAAAAACCATTTGTAACCCTCAACATGTTGTGTCTTGTCGTACCAGAATATCGTAGTCGGCTCACCACTTTCACTGTCGTGTTTCCAAGCAAACTTGTAATACACTCTTTCAAAGTCGGGGTGTTCAAAAACAACTTTCCGATAGTCATCCCAAAAGTCTTCGATAAGTACTTCGTCGATGTCCGTACAAATAAGTGCGTCGCACGGTTTATCAACAAGTGCCATACTCTCGTTACGGGCTACATCAAATCTCCACGGTTTGATTTCTTTTTCTGCAACAAAAAGTTTGTCTTTAAACTCATCGAGCTTTTGTTTCTCTTTGAAGTACGCATAATTCGGGTCGTTAAGCTTTGTGACAAGCACCCAAATGTAGTCTGCTCCTCTCATCGAGGAGAGCCAACGGTCAATGAACTCGTTTGGCTCACCCGAGGAGATAGCATATACGCCAATTTTTACGTCTTTGTAATTTTTCATATTTGCTCCTTATTATACTGTTGTTACTGTGTCTACAATAGTTAAAGTATTAGCTGTTGCAAAAGCAAAGGATGTCGGTGTCGACCCATCGCGAGGTACATACTGTAAACCGCTTTCAGTTATCCCATAAATCACAGAAGAATTGCTTGCTTCACCAACGTCATCTTTATCTACAACATAACCGTTAGCATCCCATTGAAATGTATTACCAAACAATGTCTTTAAATCAGTGAGACTATTTACCTCTAAATTGTTTGAACTTGTTCTCTTTACAAAAGCTTTTGCATGTTTACCGATTTTAGCAGTTTGCATAATAATTGTAATAAAGTGATTGTACAAATCAATATTTCCACTGCCAACAATGTTTTGATTGCCGAAAAGAGTTTTGAAGGAAGCATCTGTCACAAGTGTGCCACTACCAGAGGGAAGCCGAATTGCTTCGTACCCCGTTGTCGTATCCGTGTTGGGAAGTATACGGGTATTTTTGTCCACAAAATTAACGTCTATAATACTACCGCCATTTGTGTTAAGAACTATTAAACTAGCAGTAGGGGCATCGTTAGATGGTTTTATCTCTAAAGAATAAAGCCTTGTCAAATTATCAGCTACTGCTATCGTTGTCCCGCTAATCTCAATATTCTTACCAGCAGTATAAGTTGTGCCGCCGGTTGGGATGTCGTCAAGTGTAGCTAATGTACCGGTTTTATTTGGTATTGTTACAGTTGCCGTAACATCACCAGTAGGTGCCATAAGAGTAAACTTCTTCACCGTATCGTTGCTTCTGTTGTAGGCTTCAAATATCGCGCCAGTGGTATGCGAATTATAACTTGCGCCACTTGCGTCCAAAACTAAATAGTTAGCTTGTAAGCCCCCATCACGAATATCTCTCCAAGTAGGTGTATTACCAATGCCACCGTCTGCAACAAGCATTGCGTAAGGTCCACTCGGTGTGTCAGGCATAAAGTTTCCAGTAGGCGATGCAGGTATATCACTCAACAAAGCTAATGTACCTTCACGATCAGGCAAATAGATTATCATATTACCAGTAGCATATGCAGGAGCAGTAGTACCGAGAATGTATTGACGTCTGTCGATTTCACCAGCCATTACAAAACCTACACCGCCTGGGGCATCAAAGTTTACGGGAAGATTGAAAGTAGCAGTTTTATCGGTACCTGTGGTATTAAAATTATAGCCACCGTTCGGCGTAAAGTCTATATCAGCAGATAGGGTTTTAAAACTCATATTGCCAGTCGCTGTCACAGCAAAGCTATCTGGCGACCAGCTACCACCTCGTTCACCGTCAATGCTAATATCATGTATATCTAATGACGATGAACTTGTCAAGTTATCTTGCTTCCCCGTTATAGCAGCAGTGATATCATCCGTTGTTGCAAGAGTGCCGGATTTGAATGGGACCCTCATTGTATGATGTGTTCCATTAATATCAGATGTCGTAGGACCTATAAGTAGGAATGCACTATAACCACTACCCCCGTCTGCCGCTTTCATACCTGCTTGATATATTGTTCCATCCTCATAAGGAATAAGTGTCGTATCAATAGTGCTATGCACAAGATAATTCGCCCGTATTTCGTTACTATATAGATTTTGCCATGTTGGACCAGACGCATCATCCAATCTCACTAATGCGCGATAGCCAGTTCCAATAGGCGTCGGTATATCTGGGGAACTTGGTACCTCTGCCGATAACCACACTTTGCCCTCGTTGTCGCGATAAATACTCATATTGGAGCCACTGCCCGCTTGAATACTTTCTTGATTAAGCAAATATGATACACCTGGGTTTGAACCGCAATAAGGTAAAATGTAAATTTGATTGCCACTATTATTGCTTCGCGTCATAGTAATCATTGCATAAGCATTCACATCATAGTTATTACTATCATATGCATTCGGCAAAAATATGCCTTGATATGTAGTTGTTGCACTTGTATTGTCAATGATATAACTATCTGTGGCTCCAATGATAGGAACAATACCTATAGGAAAATGACCATTTACATAATCTTGGCCAAGAGGTGTCGAATTAGGGAACACATACGTAGTACCCGTCGAATACGCTGAACCAAGATTAGTCGAGTTTAATTCGACGCCACGCTGCCCTTCAAAGGTCATCGGATTTTTTACTTTTACTTTTCCATCTGTAACCTCAGTCGTTAAGCCGTCGCCCGTAACGCTCTCGTTGACCTTAGCTTGTAAGTCACTATCTAAGTCGCTCTCCGTGATAGACCCAACTATATTATACTCTGTTCCAACTGGAACGTCTGATTTATCAATCGCATCGAACTTTGCTTGTGTTGTGTATTTCTTTATATTTTGTTTAGAAGTATAAGTATTATTATCAGCCATTTTGTACCTCCTTAAATAGTTTTGCCGTTATTTACAACAAGTTCCGTCTTATAACTCTTTACCCAACATCTCGGCGAATAATCGTATAAATCATTCGGGAATTTTTCTTTGAACTCAGCAACAGTTTTTGGTTCGTTTCCTGCGCCGTACATTTCTGTGAGGTCGAAGAGTTGAAATTTTACAATTGCATTATCAATTGTTTTACCTGCATCAGTATTATCCATATAAATATGGATGTCTATATATTCGTAGTTATTATATGCAACTGTATATATCGAATTATAAGCACCCCATTCCCATGAACCGTCTTGTAAAGTAAACTTCATTTCCCCACAAACTATATCAGAGGTAGAATTTGTAAGAAGTAAAATTTTATGACCGTATAAATTTTGTGTAATTTGCTGTAATGAATTAGACCAACTACCACCATTTTTAACCGTACCGTTTATTGTAAAACTACCGTCGCCATTATTAGTAAAAGTACAACCTAATTGAGTGTGTGTTGCAGGATATTTACTCTTATCCAACAACTGACAAACATCAGAAACTTTTAAGAGTTTTTTGTAAGAGGTTAATGAGCCGTATGGGACATAATCTGTTGCTGTTGAACCTTTTTCGATTTGGAAGTTCGAGATTGTTGCAACAGTGCGTTCGGGGTAATTTGCGTAAAAATAAACTCTGCTATTCAAATCCGTTTCTGTAAGAACAAGACGAGTACCGTTTATCCACGCTCTCTCACTGCTCTCGAACCATATCGTATTTGCTGTACCGCCTGTTCCATTTGTGTTAAAGTGTAAAAAGTATTGCTCACCCGCAATCGCAGTTGGACATAACTCTTTAAATGTCTTATAACTATTTGCAACCGAACTACCAACAATACACCTTGCAATAATTTGTCCTTGATAAACCCCCGCCCAACCTTCTGGCAACGTTTCGGGCGTATAAGGCGTTAAAGCGTTTACATTAAACAAATTCTTCGTTTTAGCAATTAGTTCTCTTTTATATGCCATATTAGCCTCCTAAAAGTGAAGAGTCGATGAGGACGGCTGTTGCACGTGTTATGTCGTCAGTTGAGGCGAGTTGATGCCAACCTATAGTTATTGAACCTGCTCGTTGGCTATAAAACACATATGTTTTACCACTATCTTGTTCTTGAGCTATAAAGGTACCGTCTTTATTATGAACCGTTGCGTTGTTCTTAATTATATGGTAATAGCCTTGAGGCAAGTCGGTAGTATTTCCTTTTAGTATACAATTACTTGCACTATAAAAGCCACTTTTAAGTGCAAGAAGCTCCTCTACTGTAATCGTTTTAATAACAGCTGTGTTATTATTCAGCTGAATTGCGGTTTTGGGCATATAAGTATTATTAGCATATTGCAAATTAACGCAGTCTAAATCATTTGTTGGGTCGTTTGATTTTAAAATTCCTGATGTATTATACAAAGGAAAATAATTATTGACAGGAATAATACTATATCCTGTATGAATATTTTCTCCAGTTCTATTAGTACAATAAACAGTATTTCCTAAAGTTGTTTTCTTAACTAATCCTTCAGCTTCAATAACTATCTTCTCTGAGTCAGAAGCTTTGGTGATTGAAATGTTGTCGCCTTCAGTGATTGCTGCAAGAGTGTCACTTTTAATGTCATCAACACTTTTACCAGCATCTACAAATTTTAATGCAGTTGCATCCCACTTAATAAGATGTCCGTCGGTCATAAGCGAGCCGTCTGCTCTTACTGCTACTGCATTACCCTCACCTGCATTAAATGTGAATTTGCCATCAGTAATTTTACCTTTACCAAGCTTAACGCTTTGTGTTGAATGGTCATACATTATGCCATAACAATCGGTTGCGTTAAGTCTAATTACAAAGCCTGCAAGTGTTGCCGTTAAGTCTGTACCGTCGGCATTAGTTACAACGATCGCGTCTTTAACATTAAGCGTTTCTTCCTTTGTTGTAATAGTTGTGCCACGTACCGTTAAGTCGCCTTGTATTGCTAGGTCACCACTAAATATTTGGTCTGAGCCGTCGTTTAACAAATAGTTAAGAAGTTTTGTAGTAAGTTGACCAAGATTTACAACACCATCGTTTGTAGTAGCTTCAAGTGCAACAATTTGTCCATTATCTTTACGACGAACAATCGCACCAGTAGTTACTTTATCAGATACATTAAACAACGTTTGCGAACCAGCTGCTGTTCTACCATACACTTGGTCATATCCATGTATTCCTGTTATTATAGTTACTTTAGTATCTAATGCGTCTGTTACAACTTTTTGTGATATAACCTTATCGGTCGCGTTACCCATTCCTTGAACAATCACTGATTTGTCAAGTTTATCGTCCACTGCTGCCATCGCGCCCTCGGCCGTCTGTTGTGCCGCTTCTGCTTTATCTTTAGCATCATTTGCCGTTGCAATTGCACTATCTGCCTTACCTTCAATACCTTTGGCAATTGTTTCAGCATTGGTTGCAATACTCTTTGCTGTCTCAGCGACGGCTTCTGCGTTATTGGCTGTGTCGTTCGCAGTATCTATCGCGTCCGTTAATTTGTCAATACTGTCTTTCATAACACCAGTAACATATGTGTCTTTAATAGATACTTCACCGGTGTCACTGATTGCAAATTGGTCTTTATTAAGCTCTTCTTCTCTAATAAATTTAGCAACAAGCGATACTAAGCCATCGGCACTAATCGTAAATTCTTTTTTATTAAATTTTGCAATACCTGGATTAGTAAAGCTTGCTCGCGGTACATATACATACAATTGCTCACCAGGTATTACTTTAGGAACTTCTGGTACAGCAACTGTATAAATTACATTATTATCTGCCATTAAAAACCTCCATTGATGCTACTAAGCACTGATAGTTTCGTTGGTGTAAGTATTGGTTGTACTGAGTTAAATGATGTATACTGCGGCTCGTTTTCAGCCGGAGTGTTGTTCCATTCTCCTGATACAAGACTTATACTATACACATAACTTTGTTCAATCCATTGCGACGTTTCGTCTTGTGTAAACGGACAAGTAATACGAAATTCATATTTTGACCAACTACCTTTGGTATCAGTAGTGGATATCCAATAACGATAATCTCGTACTCCTTCCTCATCCTCTACATAAAATACACAATCGTCATAATCGTAATATACGTGCTGTGTTTCCAGCCAACCTTCTACAATATACCATCCAATTTTATTACCATTTTCATCTAACAATGGATTACCACTATTATCTTCTGCATATTTGCGTTCTGTTATATCAGTAAAACCATTAGGATATTTTAATGTTGTTCCATTTGCTTCTGTCATCAAAGACATCAAATCAAACGGTTCAGTAGAATTAAACAATTTATTTGTAAGTCTCAACCATTTATTCAATACGTAACGATCGGTCTGGTCGTATCGTGTTGTTGACACACTAATAAGTATACTCGGATTACTCAATTTGTTACTCACAATATACGGAGACCCATCTTTATTCTGTACAACTTTATCCATAGAGAATGTTTCGCCTCTATGAATAGTTATCTCATTATTAAATACTTTCATTGAGTACCTCCTTGTGTCTGACCACTTGCTATAACCTCACGATTACTCGCTCGATTACGCTCATTGGTTCGCTCCACATTACTTGCATGTGTTGCACCATTACCTGCCGGTCCGCTGTTAGGTCTTGCTCCACCACGTTGTTCAGTACCAGCTTGTAATGTCTGGGCTACAATTGCTTGCAACTGAGGATTGTTCAATATAGCTTGCTCGACCTCAGCAGGTAAATGCTGTGCATTCTCTTTAATACCGGCGAGTACTACTTTTGCTAACGGATATTGCAACGAATCCATAATATTCCAGAATAGCTCAAGTACTCTGCTATCTGACGGATTACCAAATGCACCTTGTACAAATTTATCTTGTGTTTCTTGCCACATTTGAACTCTATTTTGACTCAATGTCGCTGCAGGGTCACAATCAAAATGTAAATCATCACGATAATAAATATTGCCGTATTTGTCTTTACTTAGGAACATATATTTGTTCCAACATTCTTCTTTCTCAGAACCATTTGGCAATATACGTACGAAGCGTCTCGGCTCGTCGCTAAATGCTAACAAATATTTAAGTACTAACTCGTACAATCCCGCAAATGCAGCAGACTTCATTACTCTCAAGCTCTCAATACGACCAGCAGTCATTGCTGCAGCATATTGTTTAGCTTTACCACTCGTAGCAGACGAGTCTTTAGCACCCTGAAAGCTTTCAGTAACACCTGATGAAGCTTTACCACTCTCGTACAATAGTGATGCCATCACAATATCTTGTGACGTATCAGCAACAACCTGTTTAGATTGTATCATTGCTGCTTCTTCAGCTGTACGAACACCGAGTATTTTAAATGTTGCATCGCCATCGGCAAGTTTAATTTTCTCAGGTTTTGTCAATATCGAACCCGACTTCATTGTCTTGTCGACTGCTTTAGTAAGTATCTTGTTAATAGCATCTTGTGACTCAAGAGTTATCTTAACTTCACTCGTACCATATATATTATCCAATGAACTTACTGCTGGACGAGGTATGAACGGCAATTGACGTACTTGATAAAATGGTATCTCAGTGCCGGCTGACAAAAATACCTTAGACTTATATTCATCTCTACGGTCTTCGTCATCCGTCTCGCCAACTTCGTATGGATTGTATATTTCCATTAAGTCTTCTTCGAGTATCTCGTTTGTAGCATCTGCATATGCGAACTGCTTACTACCACAATTACGACAAGTATCACCTTGTGGGTTAATTGTTCCACACACTTTGCAAGTACGTAGTTTACGTATCTGCCAGCTCTCTTCATTACAAATGACTTGTCTACTATGTGGCGCGTACATAAATAAACCAACAATACGCTCGTCGTTTAAATAATAGCAAGATATGACTTCTATAACATTGGTGTCCATCGCTACTGGTACAATGCGACGATGATATAAGTCCCATATGCGCGACAATGATAACTCACTACGCTCAAATATGTACTCAAGCTTGCGGTAATCGCTTACACCTGGTTGAGGTATTATCTGGTCTGCACGACATATATCTATCTTAACGTTACCACTACGCTCATACGTGTTATCAAGTGAGTCCCACCATACCTTGTACCAACAAGTACCATCAACATATGTAGCACGCTCACTCTTGTCGTTTAAGTATTTAGTAAAAATGTTACCAACCTCGAACTTAAGGTATTCTTCTGTCACATTGACAAGAGGTAAGTCACTCTTGTATCGAGGTATTATCTTAGGCTGTGGTATCGAGTTGTCAATCTTGCTCTCAATTAACTCGTATACCATCTTACGTAGCTGACGACCCTTGCGATTACTCTCTGTACCATCTTGTTTAAGTGCACCGAGTGTACCGTAATAAGCCTTTCGCCACTTCTTTAAATTCTCTGGACTAACTTCCTCACAATCATCGTGTGCCGCTTTAGCAAGTGAATACAAAGTAGAGAACTTACTAACCAGTTCTTCTTCATGTTCTGTATTCACATAACTGTCGGCCACTTGCTCTTGCAAGTACATGTTCAGTCGTGATAAAATGCTTGACATCTGTCACCTCTATCAATAAAATGTGCGACCCTTAGGTGGCACGTAATCAGGCGGTGCCCACTCTAACGGAGCGCCATACCGTTTAATAAACTCTTCTTGCGACTTAGCATCAAGCGACTCATAGTCATCCCACATGTCAGGGTACCACTTATTAAACACCAAGTAACGTCTATCTGGCACAGGTTCTTCACCTGTAGCTAACTTAATAAGTCGTGCAAGTGCTTGTGTCTCAGCGTCGACCATATCGTCGTGCTTCATGAACGGGAACTTCTTATGCTGCAATATGAACTTCTGCGTACCGCTCAAACCCTCGTTAGTGTCCCACTCTATCTCACTATTCTCACTCTCAGTGAAGTCACGCGGTATATGTACTTTAAGTGCTGATACGAATGGTGCTACTGCTTGTGCTCGTGAGAACTTACCGCCGTTAGGGTTAACGCCTACAATAGGTGGTACGTCTTCGCTGTAACGCAATGTGTCGATGATAGCTGAACCATTGGCCTTGTCCTCGATGATGAGCTCGTCAATGCCAGGATAGTCTCGTAAGAAGCGCTTGATGCGCTCCATAGTAGCCACGAAGCCCATACGTTTGTTGACTAAGCTGTACAAGAAGGCGTGACCCTGTCGTAAGCCCCACAGCTCCATTGCTACCATGTCGCTCGTCTCGGTCTTCTTGAAGGTAGCGTCGATGCTCAAGCAAGTAAACTCAAAGTCCTCGAACCGCACGTCACGCCGGTTATACAGCTGCCACCAGCTCTCAATGAACACGTTGCCGTTCTCAGCCGAAGGATGTCCTTGATACAGTGCGTTCCATGTGTACTCACCGTCGGCTGCAATAATAAGCTTCTTAGCGTTAACCAACCACGTGTTATCCTTGCGTATCTTCTGTGGCAGGTCGTTGTCACCCATGTGAGCACCCATCATAGCCTCGCCTTTCTGTCTGTGCAACGGGTCTGTCTCAGGGTCCTCGCACTCACA
>ERZ808242.151-NODE-151-length-54481-cov-7.447562_pt1 | contig 54481 bp, 53 predicted proteins | sample MGYA00521244_ERZ808242 | MGnify/ENA primary metagenome ERZ808242 (study PRJEB31516, sample SAMN03275573) | gut metagenome | biome: mammalia-associated habitat; material: feces | host: Papio cynocephalus | place: Kenya | collected 2012-07-27 ... | reverse complement strand
GGGACTTAAGATCCCGTCCTCAGTGGTTCAGGGGTTCGAATCCCCTCCCCCGCACCATTCGCTCCGTATCCGTTCCGGATTTCCGATTTGTGGATGCTCAAATTTCAAATAGAAGCACAGACGTGGCGAGTGGCATGTCCGATAAGGCAAACGAGTTCAAGGTTCAGCTCCTTGAAACATTCGCTTCTCTGATTACCGCGGCGTTCGGTCTCGTCGCCGCGCTCGCATGGAATGAGGCTATCAAGCAGGCCGTTGCGGCTGTTTTCGGATCCTCCGACGATCTCGCAGGACTCTGCGTCTATGCAATCATAGTCACGATTCTGGCTGTCGTCATGACTCTGCTGATCGCAAGGGCTCTCAACAATGCGAAGAAGGCCCTGCATCTGATGAATGCGGACGATAAGAAGGAGTGATCCCTTCGGGGTCCGCTTCCTTAAAACCTCTTTCCCCTCTTTTTCCCGCGGTTGTTGACGTAGCTTATCAGACTCATGCCTGTGAGCTCCTCCGACTGAGGCCCTTTGCGGATGTAGAACAATTCGGTCTTTCCGTCCTTGAGGAACGCAGGCTTCGCGCATCTGTCCACTTTCACGCGTATGACGGTCTTGTCGCCGAAGTCGACCATGAAGAACGATATGCAGGGCAGGAATGCGGATCCGATCTGCGAGGACATCAGATTGCTCAGGTGGAGCCCCATCTTGTCCTTGTTTCCGAAGGATGCGACATCGGCGCCGATTATCTCTCCGTCATCGGCTACTCCGACGAGGAGATCCCCTCCCTCGGAGTTCAGGAAAGCCACTATCGTTTTGAGAACGGCCTTCTCCATCCTCTTGTCTGTCTCCCCTGTCTGGAGGTTGGTTCTCAGCGTGGATTTGAATTCGAGCCATTCGGACTCGCCTTCCTCTATCAGCCTGAGGATGTTGTTGCGCTGCATGTCGTCCATGCCGATGAACTCGGAATTCTCTTCAAGGAACGAGTTGACGATGCCTCCGAACAGATTCTTGCTGCGACGGAAGTCGTAGACGGCTCCGACGATGACCGATCCGAGAAGGACGGATGCCATCTCCACCATCATTCCGTCGGTATCCGGCATCACGTTCCTGTCGAGCGCCGTCTGCACGAGGTACTGAGCCATGCAGACCATGGTGTATGATGCCAGTGCTATGCACACGGAGATAAATGCCACGACGCGGCGGTTCTCATCCCTGATTCCAGGCATGGACTTCAGCAGGATGTACACCAGAATCAATCCGAGGAGTCCCAGATTGATGCCGGTCATCGTGTGGCCTAGAGCCTCGAGGATGACGTTGTCTCCGTCCAGTCCGCGACTTGCCAGCGCGATGAAGAATGCGACGATGACCAGGACGATCATTTCGGGAGGGACGTGAATGCTCCTGCGATCCGTGAATATGGCGAGACCCAGGATGAAAACCATCGGCAGCCCGACGAGCGAATCGCCCGGGTCTCCGAAGAGCACACCGATGGCGGTCAGCACGGAGATTGCGATGAATGCGATGTAGTAGAACGCCAGTGCGCCCCTTTTCAGATGCAGCATCTGGCTCCCGGCCCGTGCCTTCCCGTCGTCGTCCATGAGGGTCGATTCCATCAAGACCGTATAATCGTGTCGATATGGAAGAATGCGGCGATGCATGGATTCTCTCCGGAGAATCCTGCGTCTCATGCGCGACGCGCGCATCTATTATATAGGGCGGGCCGATTCGAACTTTTATAGGAGCAATATTCTTGCCTGGTCAAACCACAACACCGCATTCAAAGCCCGCCTCGCAGCCCAGACAGGGTCAGCAGAGGTCCGGCCAGTCAAAGCCCGTCAGGAGGGGCGCCCCCCAGCAGGGCAGGCCCGCATCCTCTCAGCCCAAAACGACGTCGTCCCAGCCCAGGCCTGCCCAGCAGCAGAGGCCCGCATCCTCTCAGCCCAGGCCCGCATCCCAGTCTGCCGGTTCCAGCGCGCCCGGACAGCCAAGGAGGAACAAGGTCGTCGTCAATCAGCCCCAGTCCGGCGGACAGTACGGTGACAAGAGCAGGAAGAACAAGCAGCAGAGGACGAAGGAGTCGACCAAGAGGCAGGCGATGCTCAACACGCACCGCATCAATCCGTTCAAATACGACATGAATCAGATTCTTGAAGCCTCCTCGATGGATCCCGCCAAAGCCTCCTCGTTCCTAGCCAGCGTTATCGCCAAGGCGTCCCGTGTTTCCACCAGGGATGCGAAGGATTTCGTCAAGACGTTCCTCGATGCGGGGGACCTCACGAAGGACGAGACCGACAAGATCGGAAAGCTCCTGGACAAGTACAGCAGATATCGCTGAGGCCCGGTCATGAGAGGCGTCGAGCTCGTCACAGGCAGGGTCTTCGTGCTCCGTCTTGAGGAGGGCGAGATCCTCCACGAGGCCATAGAATCGTTCTGCACGGAGCACGGGATAGCAGGCGCTGCGGTCTCCATGACCGGTGCTGTAGCTCCTGGTTCCATCATGGTCAGCGGTCCGGCGACGCCGGTGGGGGATAGGATAGAGCCTCTTCTCATCACTTTGGACGAGCCATGTGAGCTGACCGGTTCCGGCACGGTGTTTCCGGATGACAACGGAAAGCCCACAGTCCACATCCACGGCTCTGTGGGAAGGAAGGGCTTCTCGGCGACCGGAGACCTGCGTCCCAGGATGGTCGTCTGGCTCGTGATGGAGGTGACCATCACAGAATTGAGAGGCAGTCTTCCGAAGAGGAAGGCCTCCGATCCGCGTTTGGACGGAAAGCTTTTGGAGATCTGATTATGGCTTCTGAAGAGATACTCAGGAAAACGCTTCATAATGCCGACGGGAAGCCTTTTGCGAAGTACAAGAACATCGAAGGCTTCTTCGTTACAGAGGGTTTCGAGTTGTTCATCGATGAGGTCCAGGGGGACCGCACAGGCCATTCCCGCATGAGGGTTCGCGTCCCCATGAAAAGAGCCGCATTCCCCGAGGACTCCTATTCGTCTCCGTCGAGGAGGGACGCTCTACGCGACATCATTGCCAGGCGCTTCTGGGAATCCGCCAGGACGCATGCTCGCTCTCCAATACCGAAGACGGACGGGGGCGAGGTGTATATGCCCCGTCCCGGGCAGGAGATCCTCGCCCGCGGAAGCGTGGTTGTCACCGAGCATTATATCGAAGCCTGTTTCACGGCGGATCTTCCTTCCAAGGCCAATAAGGTGGACGAGATGTCCGCCATCGATTTGATATTCGGAAGGATATCCCTGATAATATCCGAATCGATGCTCTTCTCCTCATACAAGAGGCAGAAGCTCTACACCCACCTCGAGACCGCTGAGAACGCAGATTGGATCAGGGGAAGGCTGAAGGAGATGGGTTTGGCGGCTTTCATCGCCGATGGTTCCGTGCTTCCGCGCAGGGAGGACGATCTGGCTCCGATGATTGATGCCGTTCCGTTCTCGTACGACGGCAGTCTTGAAGTCGTCATGGAAGTTCCCAATGGAGAGCCGATCCGTGGGATGGGCATCCCGACGGGATTCACAGCAGTCACCGGACCCAGCGGTTCCGGCAAATCGGTATTCGCAGACGCCGTCTTCTCGGGGATATACAACCATATTCCCGGAGACGGAAGGGAGTATGTCATCAGCGATCCCGATGCAGTCTACATAATGGCCGAGGCTGGACGCTACAGGGACGGAACTCAGCTTTCAGCTCCGGAATCCGAGATGACTTCTGCGGAAGAGGCCGTGGAGGCCGGATCCGCTCTTCTGATCTTGGATGAGGAGTTCTCATCTCCATGCGTCATCCGCAGGGCCTATCCGCAACGCCAGGGGGATCTTGTCCCGTTGAGCGAGATGGGGAGCCATCTGAAGGGCATAGGAGTATCTCTGCTCATGATAACCGGGGACGAATCCGCTGTGAAAAGGGCGGATACAGTCCTGTCCATGGAGGGTTACAGGATGACCCTCATCGAAACGGAATGCATCGGCAGCGATGGCTCGCTATCGGCAGCCGTCCGTTATCCCGTTTCCAAGAAGGTGTCGTTCGAGAAGGGGCGCAAAGATGTCAGTACATCCGCTCCATCCGTACGCACAGTGGAAATAGGGGAATACAAGGTCAATGTGCCGGTGGCCGGCTTCTTCGATCAGGCTCAGACCCGCGAGGTTGCGGACGCGATAGCAGTTGCGAGGGAATCGATGGATGGTTCCAAGAGCCTGAGGGCCGTGTGCGAGGAGGCCCTGTCCAAGGTGGAATGCGAGGATATGGAGAATGGTACGGGGATGGGCCATGCAAAGGCCCGCGCCGTGGATATGGCAGCGGTCCTGTGCAGGCATCCCCAGATGCTGTTCATCTCGAAGTGATCAGCGCCTGTTGTTCCCGTAGGCGTTCTGCCAGTTGTTGAAGACCTTGTCCGCATATTGGTCGACCTTGCTGTCTGGAACGACGAAGCCCCTTATCGGGTATTCCTTGTCGCAGTAGGGGCAGCGGACGTTGGGACACTTCTGGCTGGCCCGAGGACAGGCCTTGCAGGCCACTTCTCTGGACTGGAACAGGCTAAACTCCCTTCTGCAATTGTGGCAGAGATAGCGGCGGCCCTCTCCTCGGGGGTGAGCCACATCTGTGCGGTGGGCAAGTGTGGCGTGTTGTAGGACGGGCAGTTCTGTCCATCCCAGCTGCTCATTCTCAGGCCCCCTTGGCTATGGATCCCTCCTCCGATGATCAGAGGGATGTCGATGTCCACGGTTTCGCTGTCGATTATGTCGAATGTCAAGGCTTTGGTCAATACGATCTCCGGAGTGCCCACGCTCCCGTCAACGAATGTTACATTGATGGTATCCAGCAGACGGGCATCGAAGGGGAACCTCAGCCTCAGTTTCGGCGTTGTCCCTTGTATCATGCGATTTTCGATACGCAATCTCTATTAACTGAAATTCGGAAAAACGGGGTTAAATGGATTAAAAAAGGGGTTTCACAGCTTAAGGTCAGGGTCGTACTCGAAATTGACGAGCTTTCCTCCGTCGTATTCGCATGAGACTTTCAGGCTTGCGATGTCTAGGCCCTCGGAGACTTCCCAGCAGAACGCCATCTTCGCCTTTCCTCCCTGCTCGATCTTTATCAGGTCGGGAGTGGGGTATGTGGCCTCGCTGCTGGTCCATGTCAACGACGTGTGGTTAGGCATCTCTACCGTCCAGATGACGTTGAGCTCGTTGTTGTAGAATCCTTTGGGCACCTTGTCATTGGCGATTATACAGTCCAATGCAATGAATTTCTTGCCTTCTGCCGGCGTGTGGGTATAATCGATGTACCCGTCCTGATATGAATCGATCTCTCTCAGGTCGTAGTTGTAGCGGGCGTTCTTCTCGGTGACAGCCGTGCCGAACGCCGCGAAGGCGATGAAGCCTACGACGACGATGGCGACCAGGCCGATGATGATCTTCTTTTTGGTGGTGACCATGCGGAAGCCATCGGGTCGAGGATTTATAGCGCTATGCCCCATGTCATAATGCGGTCTCGGGTCGGCGGGAGGCCGCGGCATCCGATGACCATCCGCCGGCTTATCTTGCGCCTCTGACCGTCGCCCTATATGTCCCGTCGTAGGTTTCCTCGATCCGGCGGACGCGATAGCGGTAGCGAGAGAGTTCATGGACGGTTTCAAGAATCTGAGGGCCGTCTGTGAGGATGCCCTGTCCAAGGTGGAATTCGAGGACATGGAGAACGGCACAGGGACGGGTCATGCAAAGGCCCGCGCCGTGGATATGGCAGCGGTCCTGTGCAGGCATCCCCAGATGCTGTTCATCTCGAAGTGATCAGCGCCTGTTGTTCCCGTAGGCGTTCTGCCAGTTGTTGAAGACCTTGTCCGCGTATTGGGACATGTGGACCTGGTCGACCTTGCTGTCGGGAACGACGAAACCCCTGATAGGGTATTCCTTGTCGCAGTAGGGGCAGCGGACGTTGGGACAGTTCTGGCTGGCCTGAGGACAGGCCTTGCAGGCCACTGCCCTGGACTGGAATAGGCTGAATTCCCTTCCGCAGTTGGGGCAGAGGTAGCGACGGGCTGCGACTTTGAGATCCTTGTGGATTCCGGCGGCCCTCTCCTCGGGGGTGAGCCACATCGGTGCGGCAGGCGAGAGAGGCGTGTTGTAGGACGGGCGGTCCTGTCCATCCCAGCTGCTCATCCTCAGGCCCCCTTGGCCGCGGAGACAACCGCTTTGAGCTTGGACCCGTCGCTGCACTGCTCGAGAAGCGTTCCGGTGACGATGATGTCGGCGCCTGCCTCGCGGGCAGCTGCGGCTGCTTCGGGAGTGCGGATTCCTCCTCCGATGATCAGAGGGATGTCGATGGCTTCCTTGATGGCGCGTATCATCTCGGGGGGCACGGGCCTGTCGGCTCCGGAACCCGCTTCGAAATATACCATGTCCATTCCCAGCATCTGGCAGGCCAGTGCGTAGGAGACGGCTCTTTTGATATCGTCCCTTTTGATACAGTCGGCTTTTCCGACCTCTCCGACCTTCATGCCGGGTTCCACGATGACATACCCCATAGGGATGGTCTCAATGCCCATCTTTTTGAGGATGGGGGCCGCATAGACCTGAGCGCCGATGATCCAGTTGACATCGGTGCTGTTCAGCATGCTCATGAAGAGTATCGCATCGACATCCTTGGAGAGAGCGGATGCGCTTCCAGGGAAGTGGATGACGGGGAGTCCTGAAGCCTCCTTGATGGCCAGAGTTGTGGAGGAGAGGTTCTCGTTGGTTACTCCGGTGGAGCCTCCGATAAGGACGGCGTCCGTTCCAGCCTCGAGCATCCTGGCTGCGATCTTTCCCGCGTCCTCGGGTGACTGCTTGTCGGGGTCGATGAGGGCCATGTGCAAGGTTCCCTCTTTGGCTATCATATCGCGGAGATTCTGCATAACCGTCATACAATCACTCGTTGAATGCGTTCGAGATTCGCATCCCGAACTCTATGGCGTAACGATGGATGCACCGTACAAATATATGTTGCCGTTCGGCGACCATCTTCGGAGTCGGGATGTGCCTCGTCCCTTCCTGAAGATGTGGTAGTATCTGGACAGCGATCCATGGACCTTCTGGACGTACGTACTCTCCAGCTCCATGGTATCGTATGTTATCGGGTGCGGCAGGACGATGCCCGCACGCGATCCCGGCTTCATCACGGAAGGTATCGAGATGCCGGCCCTGGCGTAAATGTGATCTATATTCTCTCCGCCGGTCTTGGTGGATCTTCCATAGGGCGGGTCGGTGCATACGGCATCGACATCATGGAATCTCTCTCCTATTTCTCCGATATCTATCGTTTCGAAATCGGCGAGCTCCAATCCGTAGAATTCCATATTCTCCCTGCATCCGGCAATCATCTCTGGATCGAAGTCCGATGCTACCGCGCGCATGCCCATTTCGGCAGCCTCTATGACGATTCCTCCGGTTCCGCAGAAGGGGTCCAGCACGGTTCCTCCGCGCTTCACGCCTGTCAGGTTGATGAGGGCGCGTGCATACTTAGGGTGCAGCGATATCGGCGAGAAGAACGGCCTCTCTCCGACCTTGCGTTTCTCCAACAAGTCGGTCTCTGTAACTCTTTCTTCGATGTACAAGTGGACCTTATCGCACATCTGCATCCTTATTGTGAAGTCGGGGTCGCGAAGATTGACGTCACGCTTCTCGGAAAGGATTCCCCCGATCCTGCGGATCATCCCTTGGGAATCTGCGTCTTTCATCATCCCTTCGAATCTCTTTCCGCGGACGGCGAAGCTGCCTTCTGGAAGATCGGCGTTTTTCAGATTGGAAATGTCATCCGGGTCGTATTCTCCGAGGTAGCGGCCCATGCTCTTGGTCAGAGCTATGCGGTCGGCTATCGCATCCAGGCGGCTCTCGTCGAACGATGCGATGAGATAGCCCGGACCTTGTGATACGACATCGAATCCGTCGGTCTCCGCTTCCATGCAGCGGATCGCCTCGGCGGGTGGCATGTCTTTCGATTCGCCTGACAGCTCGAAGAAGAATTGGGGGCTCACGCCCCCTCGATGTTTGAGATAGTATATATCAGACGCTCAGGCGTCCTTGATTCCGTCCTCCGTAACCATGAAGACGGCTTCTCCTTCGGGCAGGTTGGGAGAGTCGATGAGTCTTGCGATCCTCTTGCCGGCCTTGCCCTTTCTCAGATATATGCGGAATGTCGCGGTATGTCCCACGATATGTCCTCCGATCGGCCTTGTCGGGTCGCCGAAGAACGCATCCGGCTTTGCGGCGACCTGGTTGGTAACGGCGATTACCGCGTTGTTTACTGTGGCGAAATTCAGCAGGTCATGCATATGACGGTTGAGGATCTGCTGCCTCTCCGCCAGGGATCCGCGCCCTACATATTCCGCACGGAAGTGTGATGTAAGCGAATCCACGATCATCAGCCTGCATTTCACCTGCTGGGCCAGCTCCATGGCCTTGTCGACGAGGAGCACTTGGTGCTGAGAGTTGAATGCGCGTGCGACATGGATTCTCTTCAACGTCTCGTCGGGGTCCACACCGAGGTAGGTCGCCATCTGTATGATCCTCTCGGGACGGAACGTGTTCTCCGAATCGATGATTATCACATCGGAATCTAGGCCTCCGCGCTCCTCGGGCAGCGTTGCATTGACTGCCAGCTGGAAGCAGACCTGGGTCTTGCAGCTTCCGAACTCTCCGAACAGCTCGACTATGGATTGGCTTTCGAGACCTCCTGCCAGCAGATCGTCGAATGCCTTGGATCCGGTGGTGAGCTTTGTGACAGCCCTCCTCCTCTCCATGATGTCCACACCGGTCTCGAATCCTCCGATGTCGGCGCAGAGCTTCGCGCCTTCTATGATGTCGCTGGCCTTCTTTTCTCCGATCTCGCAGGTCTCCGCCAGCTCTTTAGGCGATGCGACTGCGATTGCCATGATCTCCGTGTATCCCGAATCACGGAGCTTCTCGGCGATGGCGGGGCCGACCCCGGGTATGTCTTCCAATGTCTTCGTGGCCATGGTGATCTTCTCTAATTCGAATCAAGGCCGAATCAGTATTTAAGCGGATTCGGGGGGTCGCCGAATATCCTATTTTCGTGTTGATGTCGAGCGTCTACCTGCCGTTCGAGGCTCCTATGAGCGTGGGAGCATGCTTCTCCCGGTCTCCTGCTTTTATCATAAACCATCATTCGATGCGCAGGTTCGATGAGTATTTATCAGGTATACAAATACTTTTTAAGATTGCGAGTATCCCTATGGTATGCGTCAGGACGATCCCGCGACGGACTCTCCCATCGGTTGGACCAATCTCATAGATACGCTGGAGCGCAAGCGCTCGATAGCGGCTATCCTCTATCTTCGGCACAACGGCCGTGTAAAGGAGATAACGATACGCGAGGATGTTTTCCCCAATCCTCAGCAGACCGAATCACAGCTCTCCCGCCTCAAGAACATTGGACTGATGGATTTCGAGAGGGCGGAGGTCGAGGGCACGAGGCGCAGTGCCAAGTATTGGTCGCTCACACCCAGAGGGGAGGCGGTCGCCAGGATGCTGGAGATAATGGAGCTGTGCGCCGAAGGAGGAATCAGCCCGGCACGCGTCATAGAAGTATGCGATACATTGAACGAAGAGGCGCCCGGCGGACCGGGCGCTGTTTGAGGGATCGCTATCACTGGTAGGATCCGCGCTTCATCCTCTCGAGCGCGATCCTTATCCTCTCGACGGGCTCGGTTACGGCCATCCTTATCCAGCCGTCGGCCGACTCGCCGAATCCGGATCCCGGGGTCACGATGACTCCCAGGTCGATCATCTTCTGCGTGAACTCGAATGAGGGCATACCGCAGTCGAACCACACGTAGAACGTTCCCTTGGGCATGGCGCACTCGTATCCGAGTTCTCTCAGGCCTTCGACGAGAACTCTGCGCCTCTCGGCGAAAACGTCCATGTTGTCGATCACGCACTTGGGCTCCTGTCCCTCGGGCCCGTACATGGAGAGCGCCTTCTCGGCAGCCTTCTGGATGAATATGGGCGCTCCGGAGTCGATCTGCCCCTTGCACTTGGTGAGTCCCGCGATGAGGTCGGGGTGTCCGACCGCGTATCCGAGTCTGAATCCGGTCATGCAGAACGTCTTGGAGAACGATCCGAACTCGATGGCGTCCGGTCCGACCTGCAGAATCGAGGGGGCCTGGTAGCCATCGTAGCACATCTCGGAGTAGGCGGCATCGTAGCACAGGATCGTTCCCTGTTCCTCGCACCAGTCGTAGACCTTCTTCAGGTAGTCGAGGTCGCAGGTCGCGCCGGTCGGGTTGTTCGGGTAGTTGATGTAGAGCATCCTCGCGCCCTTGGGGCACTCGTCGACGTCGAGGAGCCATCCTTTCTCGGGCCTGAGGGGCACCTTGACGCACTTCGCCTCGTTGAACAGAGTCGCGGCTCCGGAGTACACGGGGTATCCGGGCGACGGGGCGATGATCGTCTCGCCGGGGTTCACGAAGGCCTGGGCGATGTTGAATATGCCCTCTTTGGATCCGATGGTTATGCAGACCTGGGTGTCGGGGTCGATGTCGAGTCCGAACCTCTTCTTGTACCAGTCGGCGACAGCTACGCGGAGGAACCTCTCGCCCTGAGACGAGGAATACTTCTGGTTCTCGTTGACGTAGGCCTCTTTGCACATCTCGTCGACGATCTCCTTCGGTGCAGGGAGGTCCGGGTCCCCGATTCCGAAGTCGATCATATCCCATCCCTCCTCCTTCTTTGTCCTGGAGAGCTTCTCCAGCCTCACGAATAGGTACGGGGGGATCTGCTTGAGCCTTTCAGCCTGTTCATAATTCATGATATCACTCCATTTCTCCTTGGAAGACGAGTTCCGCCGGTCCCTCCATGAGGACGTAGCGGAGGTCTCCGTCGACCGTGATCTTAAGCCATCCGCCGGGCAGGTGCACATCCACCGGCTTGTCGAAGGGGACCAGCCCGCACAGGGCCGCCGCCGTGGTTGTAGCGCAGGCGCCGGTGCCGCACGCCAGAGTCCATGCGGCTCCGCGCTCGTAGACGCGGATGTAAATCTTGCCGTCCTCAACCCTGCAGAACTCGACGTTCGTCTTGCGGGGGAAGAACGGGTGCTTCTCGAGCACCGGCCCCAGCTTGTCGACGGTCGCGTCGTCCAGCGGCGTGAACGTGACGAAGTGGGGGTTGCCCATGGATACTGCGCTGGCTCTGAGCTCGGTCCCGTCGACCTCGAACGGCATGTCGATGAATCTGCCGTCGTGGTCCACGGGGACGCTGCGTCCGTCGAGCACGGGGGCGCCCATGTTGATTCTGACGGTTTTCACGAGGCCGTCCTCTCCGCGGAACACCTCCGCGCCGAGGTCTCCGGCCAGCGTGTGTATGGTCATGCTGTCCTTGTCGACGATCCCGCTGTCGCGCGCGTGTTTGGCGACGCATCTGATGCCGTTGCCGCACATCTCCGCCTCGCTCCCGTCGGCGTTGATGATGCGCATGGTGATGTCCGTCCCCTCTCCGGGGAGGATGTACAGGACCCCGTCCGCTCCGATGCCGTAGTGCCTGTCGCAAGCGCGCCTGCACCACTCCTGGTCGATCTCCAGATCTCCGGCGGTCCCGTCAAGCAGGATGAAGTCGTTGCCTATGCCCTGGTACTTCCAGAATTTCATCGCTGGAGCCTCTCGGGTACGATCTGGTGCGCCCACAGGTCCTCGAACGTCTCCGCCTCGCGGGTGAGCTCGGCCTTCCCGTCGTTGACCATGACCTCAGCGCAGAGGGGACGGGAGTTGTAGCGGCTGGACATGGAGAATCCGTAGGCTCCGGCGTTGTAGACAGCGACGATGTCTCCGACCTTCGGATCGGGGAGGACCCTGTCGTGGGCGATGTAGTCTCCGGACTCGCAGATCGGTCCGACCACGTCGTACTTGTCCGTACAGGCCTTTCCCATCTTGTTGGCGATGGCCACATGGTGATAGGAGTCGTACATGGCAGGGCGTATGAGCGTGTTGAATCCGGCGTCTACGCCGACGTACTTCTTCACGCCAGTGTCCTTGACGTCGTTAACCCTGGTGAGGAGTATCGTGGAGTCGCAGATGATGTATCTTCCCGGCTCCAGGACGATGGTCTTGACGTCGGTCTCCTCCTGGATCATGTCGGTGAGGTTCATGGCGAGCTCGCCGACATCCATCTCATCCTCCTGGGGCCTGTAGGGGACGCCTATGCCCCCTCCCATGTCTATGAAGTCCAGGTCGATGCCGAGACCCTTGATCTCGTTGACGAGCTCGATGAGGACCTCCATCATCTCCATGAACGGTTCCACGGACTGCCCTCCAGAGCCGATGTGGGCGTGTATGCCTCTGATGTTGAATCCGAGGTCCTTGGCCCTGGCGTAAGTCGATATGACCTGGTCCAGGGGGATGCCGAACTTGGCCCCCTTGTTTCCGGTGGTGACCTTGGCGCTGTGCCCGGATCCGACCCCCGGAGTGATCCTGAACGAGATATCGGAGCAAGGTGCGATCGCGGCCAGCCTCTCCATCTCGCAAACGGAGTCGAGATTGATCATGACGCCGGTGTCGGCGACCTGCTTCAGCTCCGCGTCGGAGACGTTCACCCCGGTGTACATTATGCGGTCAGGAGAGAATCCGGCCTTGAGGCAGGTCAGAACCTCTCCGATCGATACGGCGTCGATGCCGGACCCTTCCTGCTCCAGCACCCTGAGGACAGCGAGGTTCGTGTTCGCCTTGCAGGCGTAGTGGATCTTCGTGTCCATGAACCTGGAGAACGCGTTGTAGACGTTGCGGTAGTTCTCCCTGACCCTCTTCTCATCGGTGACGTACACCGGCGTTCCGAACTCATTCGCTATATCGACGGTCGAGCAGCCGCCGATCATCATCACTCCGTCCTGGGACGGGAACTCGTGCATCATCGGTGATCACCTATGAACTTCTCGTGCAGTGTGCGCACGACATCTATGACCTTGCTCATGGGGACGACGAAATTGAGGGAAACATCGGATGCACCCTCCGAGATCATCTCCACATTGGCGTTGGCCTCCTTGACGGCTCCGAAGATGTCTCCGGAGACTCCGCACTTGTCGAGCAGGTTGTCCCCGACCGCGCAGATGAGGGCCACATCGTTCTTGACGTCTATGCGCTCGATCTCCCCTCCGCTGAGGCCGTTGAGCTGCCTCAGGGTCTGCTTCACATCGTTGTTGTGGACGAGGAATGCGACTGTGGAGAGCGATGTCGAGATCGAGTAGATTATAACGTTTATGTCAGCTATCTTGTCTATGATACGGGCCACCATCGCGGGACGGTAAGCGATCTCGGCGGAGCTTATCGTTATGATGGACAGATCGGTCTTCGCGGCCACGGAGCGGAGCATCTCGGAGGTACTCTTCCTCAGGTGGTGGATGAGGGTGCCGGGCTCCTCGGGCTTGAACGAGTTCTTCACCTTGAGGGGTATGTGCTTGAGCCTGACGGGCTCGATGGTGCGGGGGTGGAGCACCTTGGCGCCGAAGTAGGCGAGCTCTGCAGCCTCTCCGAAGTTCATCTCGGGTATCTTCTTGGCGTCGGGGATTATGCGGGGGTCGGCGGTCATGAAGCCGTCGACATCGGTCCAGATCTCCAGCATATCCGCGTCTATGGCATTGGCGACCACTGCGGCGGAGTAGTCCGATCCCCCGCGGCCGAATGTGACGGGGACCTTCGAGGAGTTGATTCCGTAGAATCCGGTGATCACCGGCACCACGTTCATGGAGAGCAGGGGCCTAACCTTCATGGTCATGCCCGTCGCGGTGTTCAGCAGGTCGGCCGATCCGTTTCCGGGATAGCCCATGGCCACGATCCCGGCGTCCTCCGACGTCAGAGCGACGGATTTGATGTCCATGCTCCTGAGGACGAATGCCAGTATCAGGGACGAGAAGCGCTCGCCCTGGGACACAACCGCGTCCTTGTAGTACGGGTCCTCGCGGTCGGCCATGAGGGCCTTCCTGAAGCCGTCCATGCGCGAGTCGAACTCGGTCATGAACTCCTCGAGCTCCTCTCCTTCGAGGAGCTGGGAGGCGGTCATCAGGTGCTTGTTCCTGAACTGCTCAATCACTCCGTCGGGGTCAGTCAGCGGATTGTCCACGACGTTGACGAGGAAGTTGGTGATCCCCGACATCGCGGAGACCACGACTACTCTGTCCCCTTCCGTATTCGCTATTATTCCTGCTACCCTCTTGAGGGCCTCGGCGGATCCGACGCTGGTCCCGCCGAACTTCATAACTGTGATCATTGTCAGAACACCTCTGTCGCGACGCACCCAGGCGCCGTCTCCGTTGAAGTTGCAGATGTCATGCTATCCCCAGGGTCTTCAGCACAGGATCCAACCTCTCCCTTCCGGCCTCCGACAGGGGGGTCAGAGGAAGTCTCGGCTCGCCGGTTCCGTATCCCATCAGCCCCATGACGTACTTTATCGGGATGGGGTTGGATTCGGAGAAGAGTCCGGTGAAGAGCGGCAGAAGGTTCTTGTGGATGCTTCTGGCGGCAGCCACGTTCCCGCTCCTGGCGTTGCTGACCAGGTCGGACATCATGGCAGGGCAGCAGTTGCTGGCGACGGAGATCACGCCGTCTCCTCCCAGGCAGGTTATTGCCAGGGTGAGGGAATCGTCTCCGCTGAGGACCTCGAAGCCCTCGGGGCGGCGCATGAGTATGTTCTCGATCTGCGCCATATTGCCGCTGGCCTCCTTGACTCCTGAGATTCCGTCGACCTCCGCCAAGCGCATGAGCGTGTCGGCGGTGATGTTCGATCCCGTCCTTCCGGGGACATTGTAGACCACGACAGGTATGTCGACGGCGTCGGCGATGGCCGAATAGTGCCTGTAGATGCCTTCCTGGGTCGGCTTCACATAATATGGGGAGATGGATAGGATGCCGTCCGCGCCTATGTCCTGCGCGCATCTGCTCAGCTCCACTGCCTCGCGGGTGCAGTTGCTCCCGGCGCCGGCCAAGATCTTGGCCTTCTTGGCTTGGTCTCTAACGATCTCTACGACGCGGAGGTGCTCCGCGTGCGTCATCATCGCCGATTCTCCTGTGCTTCCGCACGGGAGGAGGACGTTGACTCCGTTGGATTCCTGGAAGTCAACCAGGCGTCTGAGCGCCTCCTCGTCGATCTCGCCGTCCTTCTTGAATGGGGTGATGAGGGCGGTCCCCGTTCCTGCGAACATGTCTATCAAGCCTCCCCGTAGTGCTCCTTGAGTATCAGTCTTGTCCTGGTGCTGAGGATATTGTCGTAGCGCCTTACCCTCTCGATGATGTCGTTGAGGTGCTGGGACGACTCCACGTCGACGATCGCGATGATGTCCTGGTCGCCTGTGACTTCGAACACCTCCGTGACCCCGTCGTAGCTCGCCAGCTCCCTGGCTATCTCCTGCGTGTCGGTGTTGACCGCGATGCTGATCTCAACCAGGGCCTTGACGTTCTTGGAGCTGGTCTTGATGGTGAATCCTCTGATGACTCCCTCCTCGCTCATCTTGTGCACCCTGCTGCGCACGGTCCCCTCGGACACGCCGAGCTGGTTGGCTATCTCCACGAAGGGGCACCTTGAGTCCTTCTTCAGCAGCTCTATGATCTTCTTGTCGAGGTTGTCAATCATCGGATATCACTGCGCTCCGGCCTTATGCCGCCTATGTAGAGTTCTTTATTATTTAATCTATGGGAAAACGCGGAACAAGCAGGGTTATCCGCAATTTGAGATGTTGAAAACAAGGGTAAATGGTTTGTGATTCTGCGAAATCCGCAGAATCATGCGGAGTCGTCTGGTCTCTTCCCGTTGCCCGGCTCGCTCAGGATGTCCACCTGTATCCTGCTGAAGGGGACTTCGATGCCGTTGTCCGTAAGCTCCTTCCATACGAGCTCCCTTATCTGTCCGGCGTAGTGGGAGCTGTTGTCGTAGTCGTCCACATAGCAGGCCAGTCTGAACGTGATTCCGCTGTCCGCGAACTCCACAAGCCTCGGGCTGGGGGGAGTGCAGGATCCGTCGGTGATCACATGAGGGTGCTTGGCTCCGGCTCTGGCGAGGCACTCCTTCACCTTGTCCAGGTCCGATCCGTAGGCCACGTCGATGTAGATGAACACCCTGGTCCTGTGATGGTCCTTCGTGAGGTTGACCAAGGTGGCCGAGGACACGACGTTGTTGGGTATCGTGACGATCTGGTCCTTGTCCCAGTTCTCGAACTCGGTGTACATCAGCTTGACCTTGCGCACAACATACGACTCCGTTCCGATCTTGACGAAGTCGCCCTTGTGGAAAGGACGCGTGGCGAGGAGCACTATGCCGCTGAAGAACTGGTTGAGGGTGTTCTGCGCTCCGAGAGTTATTCCCAAGGTGACCACTCCCGCGCTCACCATGATCCCGGCGAGATCGACTCCGAACGCCGCCAGGGCGGTGCACACGGCTACCACCGATATGGCGATCTTCCCGATCATCTTGAACAGCGGGAACAGGGACATGTCCATGCCGTCGACATCCGCGCTCTCGTCGAGTCCCTTCAGGAAAGCGGATACGATGAATGTGTAGAGCTGCCATGCTATGGTCGCTCCCAGCACCACGTATATCACGGAGGACAGCGCCCTGATGAAATGGGACACCTCCGCATTGGCGCCGAGTATCTGGGCGCATTCGTTGAATGCGATCACGAACATGATCGCGGTTATCGTTGTGGTCAGGCGCTTCGTGAGGCTCTTCTTCTCCTCGGGGGTCTTCCTGGAGCCGGCCAGTCTGGAGAAGAGGGGTATGATGAGCTCCGAAACGATGATCGTCGCCACGATCCACAGGATTATCGTCACCGCGGCGGCGAACCAGGGGCTGTTCAGAGGATAGTCGAAGGTGTTGGGAAACACTCCGAAGAACTTGTTGTACGAGTGGTCGTCCACGAAGACCGAAGTGATATCGACGGTTATCGTCTCGGAGAATCCCGTGCTTCTGTCCGCGGAGGTGAGGTCCACCACGGTGAACGAGAGCACGCCTACATGCGCGGAGGTGTCGGCGTAGTTGTCGGCCTTCAGCGCGACGGTTATGATCGCAGTGTCTCCCAGCCCCATCACGAGGTCCGACGAGTCCGAGTGGGAGACGGACTGCACGACTGTCGAGTGCACGTCGTCGCCGAATCCGCTTATCGGATCGACTTCGATCACCGCCGCATCATAGAGGCCGTTGTGCACGTATACGCGCACCGTCTTGCTCTGGCCGCTGTCCAAGGAGACATGGATCGGCGAACCCCCCTCCACGACGACGTTGATCTTTCCGTCCTGCGAGTCGCTGGATGCGCCGTCCGTGTCCGTCACGGCGGAAGAAGCGACCGCGACGATTGCAATCATCGCGAGCAATGCGACGATTCTCTTGACGTTCATGCGATGCGTACTGGACATCATTATATAACTATGCATATCGAAACGACGGACATCCGGAAAGTGTGGATGCAGCCGTTCGCCTTATCTACCCTCGCTTCGAGATACGTTCATGGATCTCGAGACGCTCATCAAGGCGGCATCGTTCCTGGTGTTCATGTGCGCGATGGTGCCGGCATCTATGGCGGACATCCGCGAACGTCGTGTTCCGGACAGGTGCTGGGTTGCTATGGCTGTCCCGGGCATAATCGTCGAGTCATGCGCTATATCAATCGAGTCCGGGCCTGTTCCGACCATGATGTATCTCGCAGGATCGTCCTTGCTGACGCTGTATGCGTTGTGTCCCAGAATTTCGGAGTCTGCAGCCGTTCTCCCGACGGTTGCGGGGTCGGTGCTGCTAATCCTCTCGATCCCGGGAGGTGCGCCCGTTTCGCCGCTTCCGATGTTCCTCATGTTCCTGGCCATGTATCGTCTGAGGGTGATCCCGGGAGGTGCGGACGCGAAATGCCTGATGATCGCATCGCTGATCCTGCCCGAGTGGCCTTCAGACCACGGAATTCTCCCGCCCGCGCTGGCTATGGCGACTGCCGGTTCCGCGATGTCCGCCGTCTGGGTGCTGATGGTCTGCAGGATGCATGGTTCTTCGGCACGGTTCCCGACGGTCTATCGCAAGGCGGTCGGAGAGGCGGATGCACGTCGCGAATGGCCGGTGCAGGATATAGTCGGGGGCAGAGCGGTCAGATGCAGGGCGACGCCCGACTCCGCCCCGGAGATCCTCGGGAGGCTGAAGGCGGAGGGCTGCTCCGAGGTGTCGGTGACGCCGGTGGCGCCCTTCATCCCCATGCTCGCGGTTTCAGCCCTTCTGCTGGCTATCGCGGCTGCCTTCGTCTGACCATGTACAGGAAACGTCCGCAGCGGGCGCAGGAGCAGCCGTCGAGACCGCCTGCATCCACGAGATATCCGAGTCTCCTGACAGCGACGTTCCCGCATTCGGGACAATACGTGTCATCGGCCTCGTCCGAGAGGGTGTTCCCCACGTAAACGAAGTTCAGGCCCACTGACATGCCGATCCTGCGGCATTCCAGGACCGTTTCGAGAGGAGTCCACTGGACGTCCGTCATCTCGTTGTCGGGATGGAATCTGGTGAAGTGCACCGGGATGTCGCAGGACAGGGAGTCCCTCACCCATTCGCAGAACGATCTGACCTCCTTCTCGGAGTCATTGAGTCCCGGTATCACAAGGTAGGTGAGCTCTATGTGGACTCCTTCCGAGAATGCAACGGCGACAGATTTCAGAACATCGTTCAGGTGCGCTCCGCATATCCTCATGTAGAATTCGTCCGTGAATCCCTTCACGTCGATGTTCATGGCATCCGTCACCTTGCAGAGGTGGCGCAGCGGCTCCTCGCAGATTAGCCCGTTGGTGACCAGGATGATCTTGAGTCCCGGATCGGCCTTCTTCACATCGAGGATGTATTCGTACCATATGACCGGCTCGTTGTAGGTGAATGCCATGGCGTCCTGTCCTTCCCGTCTGCACATGGATGCCAGTTCGACAGGGGATTTGTAGGTCGTCCTCTTCTTGCCGGACGGAAGCATGGATATCGCGTAGTTCTGGCAGTGGCGGCAGCTCATGTTGCATCCGATGCTTCCTACGGAGAAGCAGCGGCCTCCAGGCCTGTAGTGGAACAGCGGCTTCTTCTCCATGGGGTCGACGCACAGCGACGACACCTTGCCGTAGGAGTAGGCGACGAGCATGTCCTCGTCCCCTCTGCGGGATCCGCATCTGCCGTACTGCCCCGGGGCTATTCTGCACCTGTGCGGGCACAGGCCGCACACATAGACGTCTCCTTCGCGGGCGTAGTATGCCGCTTCGACGCGTTCGGTATTCGCCATACGGAATCCTCCTCCTTCCTTCTCCGTCTATCAGCTGCGGCGAGTCCGAGTCGTTGACCATTCCGATGATGTGGAATTCGATCTCCCTATCGTACAGCCGGTCGAGCCGGTCGGGGTCTGCAGTGAATACGAGCTCGTACTCTCCTCCCCATCCGATGAGGAGGTCCGCCTCCGATTTTCCGGATGCTTCGGCCATCTCCTCGACGGATGGTCCGCGCGGAATGAACGATAGTTCGACATCCATCCCTACATTCGACGCCGAGCACAATGTGTTGAGTGCCGTGCCGAGGCCGTCCGAGAGGTCCATGCATGACGTCACGGCTCCCGATTCAGCCAACGCCATCCCTTCGGCGACGCGGGGAACGGGGACGTAGAGCGACTGACGGGCCTCATCCGCCTCGATTCCGAGCTCCAGGGAGACGAATCCGGCTGCAGGACCCCCCAGAGGGCCGGTCACGGCCACAGCATCCCCGGGTTTGGCGCCCGAGCGCAGCATCGGCCTCCTGCCATCCATGGAACCGAGGGCGGTGCCGGCGACCACGCCGGGGCCTATCTTCGTATCCCCTCCGGCGATCCCGGTTCCGCAGTATTCGGCACACTGGTTGATCCCGCTCATTATATCGTATGCGGCCTGTGCGTCCAGATCGCCAGGCAGAGCGAGAGCGGCTAGGAATCCGGTGGGTCTGGCCCCCATGGCAGCCAAGTCGCTGAAGCTGACCGCGGCCGCATACCATCCGAACTGCTCGTAGGTCATCCCCGCGGGGAAGTGCCTGTCGAAGGTGACGATGTCCGTAGATGCCACGGTGCCGTTCGTCAGAACCGCCGCATCGTCCCCGGGCCCAACGCTCCCTTCTTTGCGGATGAATGTGCAGAAATCAGCAATGAGTTCCCGTTCTCCCAGCTCGCCGATCAACGTCATCGCAAGATTATCGATGCTGTCTGTATAAGCGTTATGCGCGTTCACCCGTGTGTATTTTCAACCTCTTCGGTCATATTCCCGGAGAGGAATGCCTATGGACAGGACCATAACGGTGACAGGTTCGGGCACAGCTTACGCCAAGCCCGATCAGGTGAAATTGAACGGAGAGCTCTGCGGAGAATGCGGGAGCTATTCCGAGGCAGTAACGTTGTCGGCCGAATCGGTGGCCGCCCTCAAGAAAGCCGTCGGAGATGCGGGATTCGATATGGACGCGCTCAAGACGACCGGGCTGTCCGTCTCTGCCAGCTATTCGCAGAAGGATGGGGTCCGCACCTTCGAAGGATACCGCTTCTCCCACGTTGTCTCCATGACAGTGGATCTGGCGGATGGGGGCCTGGGAAAGCTTCTCGATGCTGTGATGAATTGTCCGGGGGCCCCAGAGTTCAGCATCTCGTACGTGGTCTCGGATCCATCCCGCCCAATGGCGGAGGCCCGCATCGCCGCAGTCAAGGACGCCAAGCACCGCGCCAAAGAGCTGGCTGATGCTGCCGGAGTTAAGCTGGGGCAGATCGCCACGATATCATACGTCTCGAGTCCATGCAATCTCGGACGCTCTAGCAGAGCCGTCATGCTCTGCGCTTGCGACGGGATAACCCCAGAGGATGCGGAGTACAGTGATTCCGTATCCATCGAGTGGACCCTTCTGGATTGACCATGGAGGGCGACCGGGCCGCGACGGCCGTGCTGGCAGTGACGATCTTCGCAGTCGTCTGCTCGCTCGCTGCATCATATGCGACGGATTCCGCCGAGGACGCGGAGGTCAGGTTGGGCGATCTGGCGGTATATGGATCGCTGGCGGCCCCGGGGGTCTCGATAGACGAGTACGGCGGTGTCGCCACTCTGTATTACGAAGCAGGCGGCGATGTGGAATGGCGCCTCAAGGCTCTGGATTCCACGTACTGCGTATCGGACGGCGGATCGTACCGCGTCCGCGGATACGACGACATCGCAGTGACCGGAAGCGTCCTGAAGGTGGACGAGCCTGGAAGATACGCCGTGAAGCTCTATGAAAGCGGTCACGAGGTCCGTTCAGGGACCATGGTCCTCGACGGAACCGTGGAAAGGACATTCGAATGGACTCAGGACACTCCCTCGGGCAGGTATACCTATTCCGTGAAGTTCGAATACCCCTTCTCCGAGTATACGGGATATGCGGACGACCGTTCTTCTCCGAGGCATCAATCCGATGCCTATCCGGAAGAGAGGTTCATACAGACGAGAGGTCTCGAAGATCTGGAGGAGGCCCTCGGTTCGGAGTATGAAAAGGTCCGTGGGGTTCCAGCACGCGCCGGTGCTCAGGATTACGCGGACTATCTCCTGTCGTTCGTCCAGTGCTGCATAGCATATCCGGATACGATAGTCCGGACGGACGACGGGTTCGCGTATGACGAGGGAGGCAGCGGCGACCTGTATATCTACGGGGAACGGGAGTACTGGGCCTATCCGCTGGAGACGATCCATCGCGGGTACGGGGACTGCGAAGATACATCCTTCCTTGCCGCCGCTCTGTTCGTCGGTGCCGGATACACCGCCGCCGTAGCCACCCTCCCTGGCCATATGATCGCGGGCGTCGTGCTGGATGATTTTGCTCCGAGAGGTCCCGGTATGAACTTCCGTGCGGTCAAGCACATCCCGTCCATCGATGCCAATCTGTTCTTCTGCGAGACGTCGTCGGAGGAGGCTCTGCCGACGGGATACCTGCCTGAGAACGTCTATATCGAAGCGATGGGGCTCGGCTCCATCACGCTGGTGAAGGGTGCAGCATGAAATCCCGCATCCTGATCCCGGTCTCAATCCTGGCGGTTGCGTTGCTCATCGCGGTATTCGCATTGGATGACGGCGGATCGGACGAAGGAGGCGGGAATCTTCCGGTTCCGGAACCCGATGATCCGTATCAGGAATGGATGCACGTGGATGCTTCTGCGGGGACGGTTTCATTCGATGGACCTGTCTCATGGCATGTAAAGGATCTTCTGTCGCCGTGCTATATCAAGCAGGGTGTGCAGTGGGTCGAGTACGAGGGATACGGAGGGGAGGGCGACTGCATCCATTTGGATCCAGGATTCTATCGCATCACCGTCGACAGGATGTCTGCGGACATCTCGATCCCGGGGAAGGTGGATCGTTCGGCCGGATGGAGCTACATCTTCGAGGGGGTTTCCCATAGTATCGATATCGCTTATTCCATCGATGTAGATGATCTGGCCGGCCAGAGGTCGAAGGGCATGGATTACAATTCCGGGAGTCGGATGCACAGGTTCGAGGACCTTCCTGGAATGGCGGCCGTCACCGACGATGTGGCGGCTTTGGAATCATTGCTGGAATCGGAATTCGTGAGAATTGGGGGAGATCCCGAGAACAGGCAGGCATACGCCGATTTCCTGGCATCATTCGTCCAGTGCGGGATAAGCTATCCGCAATCTGTCTATGATGGCGACGAGAGAAGAGGGGAGGACATGTCGCTGTACGGTTCGGACGAGTACTGGGCTTCGCCGCTCGAGACTTTGAATCTGGTGTCGGGGGACTGCGAGGATACATCCGTGCTCCTGTGCGCGCTCTATCTGGCCGCAGGATACGATGCGGCCGTCGGCGGGAAGAACGGGCATGTATTCGCCGGAGTGGAGATCGACGGTTTCCAGGAGGTGTCGAAGGCGGAGCTGGAGGCGTTGGATCCGTATCGCGTGTACAAGCTGACCTTCTCTGCTCCGGTAGAGGGATTCGGAGATCCGGATGCGCTGTTCTATGCTGTCGAGACCATCTACTCGCAGCTTCCGGTCGGATATATCGGAACGGTGACCTTCGGCAGCAACACCCCCTGGGGCATCACGGGGTTCTATCAGTGTCATGGGGCGGAATCCGGAATCCAGGACCCCTGATGGACATCGGCTCTTCCGATAACGAGATTGTCTCCGACGTCCAGGGTCATGAGGTCCTCCGCTGCGATGGTTCTGATCCCGGTGGCCTCTTCGACCATCGCCGCCTGTTTCGCAGGATCCCTGCGGATCATCACTATCCCGAGATGGATGAATATCGCCAGTTCCGGTTTGACTCTCTCTATGAAAGATATCGCGTCATCCGTGCACAGATGGTACCTTATGCGGTTGCCCATGGGCGTCGTGACAGGAAGCAGGAGGACCCGAGACCCGATATACTGGTCGGCTATCTCGTCGCTGTATTCGGTATCGCTGACGTACGAGAGGATGCCGTGTCCCGTGTCCATTTTGAACCCGACGTTTGTGGGATCGCTGTGGATGGCTCTGCAGATCTCCACGCGCATGCCGTCCACATTCAGGACGTCTCCGGGTCTGAATGCGGCTGTATGGGCGGGACGGCTCAGGTGATACGGGGAAAGGGCGGGCCCCAATCCCCCTGTTCCGTTGATGACCGTCTCTGATCCGTAGAGGCTGCCGCGCTTCTCCCACCCTCCGCGGGTCATCCCTTCGATGACGCATGCCGCATCGGAATAGTGGTCTGGATGGCAGTGCGATATTATCACAGAATCCGTGCGGGTGAGGTCGTAGCGGATCCTCTGCATTTGCGCCAGGGCTCCTGGCCCCGGATCCATGTGCAGGAACTTCCCGTCGTGCTCGATGAGGAATCCGCCTGTGGAACGGGTCTGATACATGGTCGTATGGCGACCTCCGCCTGTTCCCAGGAATGTTATGCGGAATCCCATGTCCGACGCATGGAGGGGGATGTATATCGTACTTGTCTATCATCTGAGAGCCGCCGACAGGACTTTAAGATTCGTATCCGGTGTCTCCGGTGCCAATCCGCAGCCGGGGGCGATAACATGGTATCCAATCTCGGCATACCTTCTCGCCTCATGGACGACTTGTTCCGGTGTTCCGAAGAGCAGCGTCCCTACAGGATCCACGGCTCCGCAGAGAGCCATTCTGCCTTCCAGGATCCTCATCGCCGCATGGGGATCCACCTTGGGGTCCGGGGAGAAGGCATCCATTCCTGAGGTTGCGATTTCTCCGAGGATCGGTTCTGTCGATCCGCATATGTGCAGGATGCTCTTGGCTTCCTGCGGCACCAGATCATGCAGATGTTTCCCGCAGAGTCCCTCGAACGAGGAGGGGTCGATGACATCGGGCGAGGCCACGCCTTCAACTACGGTTATGACATCGGCGCCGGAATCGCAGAGGGCACGGGAATACGCGCCGCATATCCCGGAGAGCCTGGTGCACCACGAGTCTGCCCAATCCGGTTCCAGCAGGGTGGATATCGCCAGGTTCTCCGCACCTATCAGCTGGGACAGCAGGGTCACGGGGCCGAGCATGCCTGCACATACAGGATATGTCGCGCCGAAACGCGATGCCGCCAGTTCCACGGCCTTCATGATCGTCTTCGGACGTCCCCCTTCGATGAACTCCGACGGAGACATCAGTCCGTCAGGCAATGGCAGGGTTCCGGCATAGGCATCGACCAGGTATGCCCTGTCCGATATGCTCGGAATGTCCTTCTCGGTTCCAAGGTCTACGCCGCATCCCAGGCGCTCCGCCTCAGCCGTTATGTCGAACGGCACGCGCACCGATTCGAATCCGAACAGCTCTGCCTGCGCGCACCCCAGGCGTGCCATGGCCGCGGGATCGGAGTGCGCCTGAGGCCAATAGGCGCCGACGGCCTCCATCTGCCCTACAGTGGCCGATTGGGTGAAGATGGCCACAGGGGGAGTCTCGGACGGCCTGAGGGAGAGGGCTTCCAACACATGTTCGCGCGGATCCATGCATTCGAATCGCATTGCGACGTATAATTGGATGGTCCCTTCCGTCGCCCAGCTAGTCACCTTTTAATCAGGGCATCGGAGATACAGGTTCATGATAACGGCCATTCGCAATGCATGGATCGTCACGCAGGATCCCCAGCGCAGGGTGCTGAAGGGCGATGTCGTGGTTGAAGGCGACAGGATAATCTCCGTCGGTCAGACCTATAACGGAACCGCGGACAGGGAGATCGACGCCGACGGCGACATAGTGATGCCCGGCATGGTGAACACCCATACTCACATCTCTATGTCCGTCATGAAGGGTGTTGTCGACGATCTCCAGTTCCCTGATTTCCTGAACAAGACCTTCAGAATCGATTCGGATCGTACGGACTACGACCTCGAGGTCGGGACCAAGCTCGGTTGCATGGAGATGATGCGCGGAGGAACGACGACGTTCATGGACCTCTACTATTCAGAGGACGTCATCGCCAAGGCCACACAGGAGGCCGGAATCCGCGGAGTCCTCTGCTGGTGCGTTCTCGATGACGACAAGACCACGCAGAAGGGGAGCCCTCTCGACAACTGCAGGAGGTTCATCGATTCCCACAAGGGCAAGCGCAAGATCGTCCCCGGAGTCGGCCTGCAGGGCGTCTACGTCTGCAGCGAGGAGACCTGCGTGGGCGCCAAGGCCCTGTCCGATGAGAAGGAGGCTCCCATGAACTTCCACCTCTCGGAGACCAGAGGGGAGGTCAACGAGCACAAGAGGAAGACGGGCATGCGCCCCGCCGAATGGCTCGCCAGCATAGACGTTCTCGGTCCCCGCGCGGTATCAGCCCACTCCGCCTGGCTAACGCTAAGGGAGGTCAGGCTGATGGGGGAGGCCGGCATGTCCGTGTCCAGCTGTCCCGCATCCAACATGAAGCTGGCCACCGGAGGGGTCGCTCCTGTTCCGGAGTTCCAGAAGTACGGGGTCAACGTCTCCATCGGTACCGACGGAAGCACGACGAACAATACTCTGGATATGTTCGCGGAGATGAGGCTTCTCGGTCTTCTTCAGAAATCCAGCAGGTGGGATGCCACCGTCACGCCTGCCCAGGATCTCCTGGATTTCGCGACGATCAACGGCGCCAAGGCCGTGGGCATGGAGGACTCGATCGGATCCATCGAGCCCGGCAAGTTCGCAGACCTCGTAATCCTCGACGGGAAGGCGCCGAACCTCAGGCCGCTGCTCCCTGAGAACATAATCTCCAACATCGTGTACTCCGGCAACAGCCTGAATGTTAAGACTGTGATGTGCCAGGGTGATATCGTAGTGGATGACCGCTGCATTGCCACGCTCGATGCCGAAGACGTCCTCTCAAGGTCGGAGGACGTGTGGCGCTCGCTCTGCCTCAGGTGATCCGGAAGGATCCCCTTTCAAAACGATCCCTTCGGGGATCATTCACCCGTGTCTTCCTGATCGTCTTCGGAATCGGAAGGCTCGGGATTCTCCTCTTCCTCCTCCTGTCTGTCCCTGCGGCGTTTGTTGAAGAACATCAGGGCTATGAAGAGTGCCGCTATTCCAAGCAGGATCAGATAGTACCAGATCGGTGTGGACACAGGACTCGGCATGATCAGGATGATGAGCATGTCGATGGCTAGTATCAGCAGGTACGTGTTTATCTCCAGGAATTTCAGGAATCTGTCGTATTTCGCGGCAGGATTGTCCTTGACCCCCTCGATGTTGGCGATATGCTTCGCTCCGCTGATGATGATCTCGTCCAGGAACTTCACATTGTTGATCAGGTAGTAGGTCGGAGCCGTGAGGACCAGGAGGTTCAGCCCCATGGTCACGAGGAGCCACAGGTTGACGCTTCCTCCGAACGATCCGGCCATCCACTCGACCATCGGCGGGGTGGCGAAATAGAAGAATATCTCTATGGCGGCGATGGCCAAGATGTTGATGTAGGTGTGGGTCATGCTCCTGAATACCGCCTTCTGCGACTTCTTGGAGGTGGCGGAGACGCGCTCATACGTCTTGGATCTCGCTTCGTTTATGGTGCAACAGGCAGCGTACACCTTTCTCGGGCATTTCTCCACCGCTCCATCCCAGATTCTGTCGGCGTACCTGCATATTATCGGGAGCATGATCATCGAGATCAGAGCAGCTCCTATGACCGACGTGTAGAATGAATCATCGACCACGTGGTCTCCGAGAGCCTCTGCGGCTATGATGAATGCGAATTCTCCCATGGCGCACAATCCGGTGGCGGAGAGGAATCCGTTCCTGCAGGATTCGTTGCCGATCCAGTATGCGAGGAAGACGGTCAGTGTCTTCATGCATGCGAACAGCAGGTAGAATATCAGGATCATCTTGATGTTGTCCATCAGGATGGAAGCGGGGAAGACCTCGGCGCCTATGCTGATGAAGAATATGGCCATGAAGAGGTCGCGCATAGGCTCTATCTTTTTGCTGATGTCTTTGGATTTCCTGCTACCGGCGACCATCATCCCCATCAGGAACGATCCGATAGCCATCGACAGTCCGGCGTATGTGGCCAGGAGCGCCATTCCGAAGGTGAGGCCGACGGAGGTTATGGTGAGGATCTCATCGGAAACGTTGTCCGAGATCCAGTTGATGATCTTCGGGACGACCCTCAGGCCGACCATGATGCTGACCACCATGAACACGAGGATCTTGACGATAAGGACGATGATCGAGTTGATGTCCATGCCGCCAGCGGATTCCACGGCATAGTTGGCCATCAGAGGGGTGATCATGGACAGTATGATGACCTGTCCGATATCCTCCATGATGGTGATGAGCACGAGCATCTCGATGTGCTCCTTGTCCAGGCGATTCTGGGATTTCAGCACCGCCATGACGACGGCCGTCGACGATCCCGAGATTATAGCTCCCAGGACGATGGACTGCGTCATATCGAATCCGAGGAATGTTCCGGCAATGAATCCTCCCAGAACCATCAGCGGAAGCTGTATGACAGCCACCAGAATGGCGAACGAACCCTGTTTGCGGATCTTCTTGATGTTGATTTCCAGGCCGATGCAGAACATCAGCATGACCAGACCCATGTCCTTCAATAGAGAGATTATCTCCTCTTCGATGGCTATAGTCTGATCGTCCTGGTATGCGAAAAGGATGTTCACCAGGATGATTCCCGCCACGATGTATCCGATGAGCGGGGGGAGTCTCAGCTTGTTGAATATGATGGAGCATATGGCCGCCAGGAGCGTGAATAGCGCCAAGGCTGTAAGTATGACCGTCTCCTCCATCCATTCACCCTTTTCTACATTTGCTCATTCGATTTAATAATGTCCCATGTTGTATCGCTGTGTGTAGATGGAGCATCCGAATCAGATGTAGTCCGATATGTATGGTATTTCGTGTATCAGGATCTCATCCAGGGCTTCTATGGCCTCTGGAGTCCCCTTTATGCGTTCCAATCTGTGGAGCTGCGCCGCGGGCATGTATCCGAGGAGCAGAGTGGACAGGGTGCCTATCGACATCGACACGGTGTAATCCGGCTCTATATCGGTGGTCTCCGCGCGTCCCTCGTGGAACAGGATATCGAACGATCTGTTGTTCCAATCGAGGAAAGCATCCTCTATCTCGAATCTGAAGCATACGTCCGCTTCCGCATCGTCGGTGCGGTAGTTCTCGAAGAACATGGGCACGTCCACGATGCGTGCCATCATATAGGGGCGGATGGCCTCGGTCACGTTGCCGTCCTCGAGTATGAATGCCATCAGCTCGTTCCTGTAGGAGTTTCCGCGAACCTCGTCAATCATCGAGTAATGCGCGCTGATGTAATCCCAGAGGCCTTTCTGAGCCTCCATGTTGAGATATACCATCTCCTTGATGTACATTACATCCTCTTTGATGAGATAGACCATGTATCCCATGGCGCAGTCCGTGGTGTCGTAGTAGACGGCCACGAGAGTATCTTCCTCGTCCCATCTCCAATACTCCTCCCATGCTACGCTGTCTCTCAGGATGCAGCCGTGCGTGCGCAGTGCGAAGCGCGCGTGCAGATCCATGAATTCCGAGTTGTCCCAGGATACTCTTCTGACGTAGCCGGGGGCTTTGCCGTTCCTTCTTCCGGGATAGATCTGTGTATCCTTGACTTTGTAGGATATCTTGTTGGAGACGATCTCCCATCCGAATTTGCGGTACAGGGGAATGGAATAGGGGAAGAGGAGTGCCAGGGATCTTCCGTTCTCGCGTATGCGGGTCAGGCTGAGGTGGAGCAAATGCTTCATGATGCCTTTGCCCGAGTATTCCGGATATGTCGATACGCTGGTGATGTGACCGATATCGTAGATGGAGGAATGGATGTTCATCCTCAACGGATATACGGCTATCTGGGAGACCAGCTCGTCGCCGTCCCAGCAACCAAGCACGTCCGCCCTTTCCAGGACCGGGAATTTGGACTGCATGATGTCGTCGTCTCTCCACCCGGCTTTCATCAGGTCCTGCTCGGTAACCTGGAATGCGTAGCGCAGGAGAGCATTGTATTGGTCGAGGTCATCGGTGGTGAGACTGCGGATGGTGAGATTGGGGTCGAGGTCGTTCATGATCTGTCCCTGCTTCCGTCGGACCGGATGCTTCCGAGACGGATATACTTTCCACGAGACGAAGGATTATTGGATAACCCGGAGACAAATCAATCTCGATAAAGAGTGGATCTTAGCTGGAGGTGCTGAAAAGGAATGGTCCCCACTCCCTGATTTGAACAGGGGACCTGCTGATTTCAGCGGCTGTATCGGATTTCTTCCGAAAACACTCTACAGTCAGCCGCTCTAGCCAGTCTGAGCTAAGTGGGGATAAGCTGAGGATACAGAGGCCTTATATTAACTTTATTGACTCTGCGATTTTCCGCGGCGGGAGTGTATCAGTTTTCTCTCGGCTGTCACGGCCTCGATTCCGATTCCTCCTTCGAAGTCTATCATCCGTCTCATTAGGTCCTCTTCATACACCCATTGCCCCACCAGATGGCTGTTCATCTCTTTGCAGGAGATGAAGAGGTATATGACCGAATACAGGCCCAGGGAGAGGAGCATCAGGAGCGCATGCACCCAAATCCTGCTGGATGGGATGTCGTGGGAGAAAGGCTCAGCGCAGAATCCGAAGCGATCGAATTCCTTACACATCGCTCCGGTGAAAACGGCCTGCATCTTGTCATGGCGGGCGGGGAATCCCAGAACGCTTCCGACGGTTATCAGGAATTGCAGCATCAGGAGAAGGATCGTCGGCACCATGAGCACCGCCAATCCGCTGGCAGCTCCCGCTATATGGTCTGCCGATACACTGTGCAGCGCGATACCTGTAGCGGCCAGGGATACCAATGTGAGTATCCAGATGAACAGAGACACCTTCGATGCGATGTTCCCGAAAGGGCCTGAGCATCCGCGCGAGATCCTGCGCATCTCCGAGGAATCCCCTCCATGCGAATCGACATAGTCGCAGAGCGCGGCCATCCACTCCTCGTCGCGTTTCAGATGGTTTCTGTTGCACCTAGATACGCAGTACATCATGAAACTCGACAAGGATATCTCGACTGCGAATGCGACTATCATCGCAGCCATAATGCAGGCTTCGCGGTCCGATTCTGAGAAGAAGCGGCGTCCGTAGTCTGTATCGCTAAAGAGGATCCATAGGGCGGTCAATGTTCCGAACAGGATCGGCACTATGATAGAGGCGCCGAACAGGGACGGTTTGATCACCGTATCCCTGTCGCTCCTGTGGGAGACGCAGTTGACGAACGCATCCGCCGCCCTGTTCCTTTCCATGAGGGGGCTAACAATAAAGCGGTAGAAAATGAATCGCCCCGCATGAAGGATCGGAGAGCGGATCTCGGAGTCGGGCGCAAAGGGCCTGCATGGATATGGGTCGCAGAGGCCTTCCTCGTTTTCCTCATGGCGGTCTACGTCGCGAAGCTCTGCATACTCGGGATGGCCCTGCTCGAGGAGGATCCTGGCATCTACCTGAGTTGGAACCTCCTGTTCTTCGGCTTGGAGATTTTCATGCTGTTCGTCACAGCCGATTCCCTTCTCGGCCTGTCTTCCAGAAGGCCTGCCGGGTGGAAGAAGGCGGCTCGCGGTTCTTTCCTGCTGGCGGTATTCACGGTGCTGGGGGCGGCTATAGGTCCGGAGCTCTCGGCATCTGGTCTGGTGACGTTCGATCCGAGGATTGTGATTCCCATAGTGCTAGCGGTGATGGCCGTTCTGCTTCTTCCGTCCGTCCGTGCCTACTATGTGCCGCCCATGGAGTCGAAGCGTCCTCTTTCGGCATGGGTGGCGTTCGCCGCGTTCTCCGAGCTGTATCCGTCGGGCGGATACAGGATAAGGTATGAGGATGAACGTGGGTATCCGGATGAGCAGAAGCAGGTCAGACACGGTCTGAGATCGTTGTTCGGACGCTTCCGATCGGACTCTTTTCCATGAGTCGACTGTATCCTTGCGGCGGTAAGCGCCCATCCTGTCCTCCGGAGAATATTTCGGGGGGACAGGACAAATGGTTTCATTGCTGCAGTTTTTGCAGAAGTTATCGAGACTGTAGCGGCCGCACACGGGGCAGCGCCTCATGCGGGAGCTCATTTGCTCTCGCGCTTTAGGGAGGCGACGCCTCCGTTGGATACGAGGTCGTTGATCGCAGCGGTGGAGATGTCCTTCATGATCTCCTCGGCCTCCTTGTATTCGGGGGCTTTCACGATCACCCTGTATCTCGGGCATCCGACGCAAGTAATCTCGGCATCGGCTCCGTCCGCCGCGGCCATGCCTTTTAGCAGCGCGTTGCGGACCAGCTCCATTCCATTGGGTGCGGAGGATGTCATCTCCAGTATCCCGTCGATCTGCACGGACGGGGCTGCGACGTTCTCCTTCGCGACCTCCATGAAGTCGTCGATCCAGTCGCCGGAATAGTCCTCAAGGAACGCATCCGTGTCCGCGACGGCGGACTCGAATGCATCGTAAAGGGATTCGTAGTCCTCCAGCAGCTCGTTTCCGAAGAGATCGTAGGCCTTGTCCACCGAGATGTTCATCCTTTCGGCGACGATCTCGACGAGCTTCTCTGCCTTCTTCTCGTTCTTCCACTGCTGGATCTTCTCTCTCTTCTGATGGTCGTTGACAGCTTTCAGGGAAAGGTCGATGTGGCCCTTCGAGGAGTCCACGCCCAGGACCTTGCAGACCACCTTTTGACCTTCCCTGACGTAGTCTCTGATGTACTTTACCCAGCCAGTGGCAACGTCCCGGACGTGGACGAATCCTTCCTTGTCGTCGTACTCGTCGAGTGACACGAAAGCGCCGAAATTCTTGACGCTCTTGACGGTGCACACGACGAGCTCGCCGTTCTCCGGGAAGCCTCTGACCCTAGCCATCAGCCGACAACCTCGAGGATCTCGCCTTTGATGTCTCCGACGCCGCCCTTGGGGACGACGAGGGTGGACCCGCAGACGTGGCAGGAGACCTTGGTGGCCGCCTTCTTGAAGACGATCTGCTCCGCTCCGCAGTCGGGGCACTTGACTTTGATGAAATCTCCGGTCATTCAAATCACTCCGTCAGTTCGAACTTCTTCGCACGGATGCACGGGGAGATGTTGGCCTTCTTGCACTGAGTGCACCTGTACCTGAGGTTGATCCTCTTGGTGGGCTTCTCCCTTCCTTCGGGCTTGGGCCTCGGGAAACCTCCGTAACCGGCGGTGACCTTTCTGAATCTCCTCTGTCCCCATTTGAGCTCGCTGGCTTTCTTCTTCTTGACCCTCTCCACTTCCTGTTCGGTGTGGGTCTTGCAGTAGGGACAGTATCTCTTGATAGTCCTGGGCATCTTCATTTGAATCACCTAGAATGTGAACGGGGACGTGCTAATATGGGGGTCCTATATAAGACTAGTCATCAGGGGCCGAGCCCCCTTGCCTCATGCCTCTTCGGACATCTTCCTGACGTTCCCTTCGCTGTCGCACACCAGTGCTTCGAAGGCCGTATTCAGGAACAGGCCGTTCTCGACCACTCCCGGGATGACGTCGATCCTCGATTCGATGAAGAACGGATTGTCGATCCCCTCGGGGAATCTGCAGTCGTAGATGTAGTTGCCTCCGTCGGTGACGAAGGGTCTGTCGCCGTCCATCCTCAGGACCGGTTCGCAGCGCTGCATCCTTAGTGCGTTCCTGGTGTGCTCGTGACCGAATCTGAGGACCTCGACCGGCAGAGGAGCCTTGGTTCCGAGCTTCTCCACGATCTTGGAGCTGTCCGCGACGATGATCTCTCTGACAGTGGCGGCAGCAACGATCTTCTCTCTCAGCAGAGCGCCTCCGAGTCCTTTGACGAGATTCATCTTGGGGTCGATCTCATCGGCTCCGTCGATGGTGACATCGAGCTTGTCGACGTCGTCGAGATCGACGACCCTGACACCGAATTCTTTCGCGAGCTCCTCGCTCTTGACCGATGTGGCCACGCAGGTCAGGTCGTAGCCGTTCTCTTTCACCAGCTGTCCGATCCGCCTGATGGCGTAGTACGCCGTCGAGCCCGTTCCGAGTCCGACGTTCATACCGTCCTTCACATACGAATCCACAGCCTTCTCGGCTACAATCCTCTTCATCTCCGCGGCATCGAGGGGCATATCCGGTCACTCCGCCATCCTGTAACGCGAGCCGTATAATCCTTTTTCTCCCGATACCAGCAGTTCAATTATATCGGGGGTGCATCACAGGCTCATGAGGCTCGCATCCCTTTATTCCGGCGGGAAGGATTCGACGTTCTCCCTGTATCTCGCCGAGCAGATGGGACATGATGTACCGTATCTCGTGAACGTGGTCCCGGAGGATGCCGCATCCTGGATCTTCCATACTCCCAATCTCTCTCTGGTGCCGCTGATGGCCGAATCGATGGGGAAGGAGCTGGTCACCGCAGGAAGCACGGGCACGGAGGAGGGGGACATGGATGGCCTCAGGCTGGCTCTCCGCGGCTTGGACGTCGAAGGCGTCGTGTCCGGTGCCATATGGTCGGATTACCAGTGGGATCGTATGAACGTGGTGTGCGGCGAGCTCGGACTGAAGCTCATAGCTCCGTTGTGGAGGAAGGACCAGGACATGCTGATGGATCAGTTCCTAGATTCCGGCATAAGGGCCGTCATCGCAGGATGCTACGCGGAAGGCCTGGGGGAGGAATGGCTCGGCCGCGAGATCGACGCGGAAGCCGTGGAGGAGCTGAAGGCGGTCCGCGCCCGCACCGGCATAAGCATAATGGGCGAGGGAGGGGAGTACGAATCCCTCACGCTCGATTCGCCGATGCACTTCCGCCCGCTGGAGATCCTGGAGGCCGAGAGGGAGTGGTCCCGCCAAGGCGGGACGCTCAGAGTCCTCAAGGCTCGGCTTCAAGAGCGTGCGGTTTGAACGATCTCAGCCTCATCGCGTTGGAGACGACGGATATCGACGACAGCGACATCGCGGCCGCGGCGATCATAGGCATCTGGGAAATGAGCCCGTCGTATCCCAGCAGAACCGGGAGCCCTGCCGCGATAGGTATGCAGACCGCGTTGTAGCAGAATGCGAAGAACAGGTTCTGCTTGATGTTCCTCAGAACCGCATGGCCGATCTCCATGGACGCGGGGACGCTGCGCAGATCGTCGTTCATCAGGACGACGTCCGCGGATTCCATCGCTATGTCCGTTCCGGAGCCGACAGCTATTCCCAGGTCCGCTTGGGTTAACGCAGGCGCGTCGTTGATTCCATCGCCCGTCATGGCGACCCTCTTCTGCGCCACCTGCAGCCCCTTGACGATCTCCAGCTTGTCGCCGGGCTTCGTCTCAGCCTTGACCTCGGTGATGCCGAGCTCTCCGGCGATATGCTCCGCGGTGCTCCGACGGTCGCCGGTCACCATCATGACCTCCTTCCCGTCCTTCTTCAGAGAATCAACTGCGGACCGACTCTCGGGCCTCAGTGGATCGGCGATCGCCACGGATCCCGCATACCTTCCGTCCACGGACGACAGGATGCACGTCTTGCCTTCCGAGGCGGCCGCATCGGCGTCAGGAGGAACAGCGACTCCCTCGCCTTCGAGGAATCCTCTGCTCCCCACGAGCATCTTGCTATCGCCCACCTCGCATCTCACACCCTCTCCGGTGACGCTCTGGAAGCCGCTGTGCGGAGGGATGTCCGCTCCGATCCTCTTCGCATAGGAGATGACGGCTTGACCGAGCGGATGCTCCGAATCGGTCTCGGCGGCAGCCACCATGGAGATCAGCCTCTTCTCATCCATAGATGCAGGGGAGACGGACACGACCTCCGGGCGGCCCATGGTGCAGGTGCCGGTCTTGTCCAGTATGACGCAGTCTATCTTGGCGGCGCTCTCGAGGGAGGCGGCGGTCTTGAACAGTATGCCGTGCTTGGATCCTATCCCGGTCCCGACCACGATCGCCAGAGGGGTTGCGAGACCCAGCGCGCACGGGCAGGATATCACGAGCACCGAGACCGCTATGGTGAGTGCGAATTCGACACCCCTGCCGGCTGCAAGCCACCCTACGAACGAGGCGAGCGCGATGATCATCACCGCGGGAACGAAGACGGCAGCGACGCGGTCGGCTATGTTGGCGACAGGCGCCTTCGTCCCTTGGGCCATCTCCATCATGCGGGCGATCTGGAACAGCACAGTCTCCTTTCCCGTCTTGTCCACCCTTGCCTGGAGGCTCCCGCGGCCGTTGACGGTGGCGCCGTAGACAATGTCGCCCTTCCTCTTGGTCACGGGGATGCTCTCTCCGGTCAGCATGGACTCGTCCACGGATGATTCCCCTTCGATGACGGTGCAGTCCGTCGGGATCTTCTCGCCCGGACGGATCAGGACCACGTCGCCCGGTACGAGGTCCGCAGCCTTTACAACGGTCTCCTTCCCGTCCTTCAGTACCGTGGCCTCGTTGGGCGCCATGTCGAGGAGCTTGCGCAACGAATCGTTGGTCCGGTACTTGGACCGGGCTTCGAGATACTTGCCGATGCTCACCAGCGCGATTATCATCCCTGCAGAGTCGAAGCTCAGGGAATGAAGGGCCATCCCGTCGCCGGAGAACACCTGCCATGTCCCGTACAGCCCCATCAGGACGGATGCAGAGCATCCCAGCGAGACCAGGGAGTCCATCGTGGGGTTCTTCGTGAACAATGCGGGTATCCCTCTGATGAAGAAGCGGCGGCCGGCGTACAGGACGGGTGCCAGAAGGGCGATCTGCATCACGCACTGGACCGATGGATCCAGATCGAGGCTGATGCCGACCATGTGGCCCATGGCGAGCACGCTCAGGGGTATCGCGAAGACCAGGGCTACCGCCAGATCCCTCCTCTGGACGGAGAGCTCCTTCAACGTCTCGCTGTCGGCCTCCCTGTTATCGTCGCTGACGATCCTGTAGCCGGCTTTGACGATGGCATCCTCGATCTGCTTCTCGGATACCTTGTTCTCGTCATACACGACGGTGGCCGTGTTGTTCCCGATATTGGCGTTGCAGGACTCCACGCCGTCCAGGGCCTCGACGGCCCCGTTTATGCGGTTGGCGCAGGCGGCGCAGCTCATGCCGCCCACGCGGAATATGCGGTTTTTCATCCGAACAGGCCGTGCTTGACGGATGCACGGAAACCGGCGTCCACGACGGCTCTGACAAGGGATTCGTCGTCCGCGCTTCCATGCACGACGGCTGTCCCCTTCTTCAGGTCGACTTCCACATCATCGACGCCGGGCACCTTGGACAACGCGTCCTTGACGCTGCCGGCGCATCCTTCGCACATCATTCCCTCTATCTTCAGGGTCTTCTTGCTCATGATGGAGTAAACGCTGTTAAAGTATTTAGGATATGCTAATTCTTCGCAGACGCCTTGCGAATTCGGACATGGCGATGCGGTTCCCGTGGTTCCGGGAAGTCTGCTCGCTGCTGTATCCGACGGCGAGGACGGACGAGACCTCCTCTCCGTCGTCCAGATCGAGCTCCTTCTTCATGACGGCGGGATCGAAATAGCCGATCCACACGCTGCGGAGCCCCAGATCCTGGGCGGCGTACATCATCTGGGAGACGACGATGGATGCGTCTATGTCGCCGAAGTTCTTGCCGTCGAATGGTCTGGTCCATGCGGCATCCCTCTTCGATACCGCGACGAGCGCCAGCGGCGCACCGTACAGGTTCGCGCCTTTCGAGATCTTGGACAGCGCTTCCGCGCCTTCGGCGACCAGCACCCTGGTCGGCTGCAGGTTCTTGGCCGACGGGGCGAGACGACCCGCTTCGAGTATCGCCTCGATCTTCTCCTTCTCCACGGGCCTGTCCAGATAGCTGCGGGCCGAGAACCTCTCGCGCACCAGTTCCTCGAAATCCATGGGAGGGTGATGCGCGAGGCGGTATTTCGACGTTGCCCGGCGGACATCGGCTCGCGTCGCTACCCCTCTCGATGGCCTCTATGATCCTGGAGATCTCCCTGTCGGGGTTCTTCCACATGCCCGGGGTCCACACCCTGTGGATCTTCCATCCGCGGGATTCGAGGTACTTCTGTCTGTGATAGTCCCTCTCCCTCGTCGAGGCGGGCAGGGAGTACAGATGGCTGTCGCACTCTATTCCGAGGATGTACCTGTTGTTCTGCTTGACGGCCAGATCTATCTGGTATCCGCCTATCCCGACGTTCTTCTCCACGGTGTAGCCCTTGCGGGTGAGGGAGTTGTAGACCCTGTCGGCTATCTTGGACGAGCCTATCTCGTCGGGAGCCGCCCACCTCTCGTCGCCGAACGATTTGAGGATGGAATCGGCCATGTCCCTGTTCCCGTCGCTGACGGCGCGGGCGTATTGCAGATATTTCTTCAGGATCCTCGGGCCGTCGTTCTTCATCGTGTCCACCTGGAGGTCCTCCGGCTCGAAGGAGGTGACGATCATGATCTTCCTCTTGGCCCTGGAGATAGCGACGTTCAGACGGTTCTCTCCCCCGCGGTTGTTCAGCCAACCGAATCTCTGCATGAGCTTTCCTTCGCTGTTCTTCGCGTATCCGACGGAGAACATGATGACGTCGCGCTCGTCCCCCTGGACCGATTCGATGTTCTTTATGAACAATCCGACGTCCTCCCCGTTGTCGAATCTGCGCATCTCGTCGTTCACGGCCTTTCCGAACGACGGGTCCGACGCGCACTCCTCGTCCAGGACATCGCTTATCAGATCCCTCTGGGACGAGTTGAACGTGATTATGCCCACGGTCTCGTTGTTCTTCCTGGAGGAGAAGAACTCCTTGAGGAGGTAGACGATCTTCCGGGCCTCGGCCATATTGGACTTGTCCTCCCACAGTCCGTCGACCTTGAACACCTCTATCGGAGGCCTGTCGGGCTCCTCGACATTGGGGGACACGTACAGCCTCCCCCCGTAGAACGCGTAGTTGGAGAACGCGATGAGCTCCTCGTACTTGGAACGGTAGTGGAAGTTGAGCAGGATGGAATCGTATCTGGATCTCGCGAGGTCCAGCAGACTCTCCTCCTCCAGCGCCGCGGAGACATCGTCCTCGGGATCGTCCTCGTCGCTCTCGTAGTCTATCCTGCCGACTCCGAGCGACGAAGGGCGCAGCTGCTTGTGGTCTCCGGCGACGATGACCTTCTTGGAGCGGTATATGGATGGAACGCCCTTCTCGACGTACATCTGGGACGCCTCGTCGAAGATAAGCATGTCGAATATGCCCATCTCGAGCGGGAGTATCTCGGAGACGACCTCCGGAGTCAGCAGCCATACGCGGACTCCCTTGAAGAGCTCGTATCCGTAGCGGTTGATGAACTTGTTGAGGTTCCATTTGCGCTTGGATTCGATGATCCTGTTGATGTCCCCGCGTCTCTTCGACTCGGTTATGTATTTGAGGTTCTGCTGGAGGATTTCCTCCACCTTCTCCTTGCACAGCTCCCTCTTCTCCGTGATCTTGCGATCCATATCGGAAACAATGGATTCGAAATCCCAGATCTCCTGCATGATGTCCTTGTGCGCGGCATCGAACCTCTGGAGGTGCTCGTTCAGTATCCAGTCGAATATCCTGTCGTTGCTGTCGACATAGGACATCTTCGTCTCGTCCGACACGCTCAGGATGTCCTCGCCGTAGTTCTTCTCGGCCGGGCTCAGTCTTCCGTAGAGGGTGGATCTGGACGAATACGTCTCGTATCCGTCGAGCGCGTCGAAGAATCCGCGGGGGTTCTCCATGACCGCGTTGATCGTATGCTCGTTGTAGTTGGAGAAGTACCTGTCAGCCATGGCGGTGGCTTCGCGGGAGATCTTTCCTTTGGAGAACAGCTTGCTGACGAATCCCTTGCCCTTCCATTCGGAGAGCTGCTTGTCCAGATCCAGGAGGTCCGCCTTCATCTCGCCTATGTTGTATTCGGAGAGATCCGGCTTCATCTGCGTCATCCACGGGTATCTGGCCACCAGCTGCCTGTACTCGTTGAAGTTCCTCATAAGAGCCTGGTCGGCGAACTTCCTGTGGAGCTCCCTGACCTCGGGGTACTTGAGATCCAGCAGAGAGGGTTCGATTCTCTCCTTGAGTACGCGGTACTCGTCGATCTGGCGCTGGTCGTTCGGATCCAGCCATCTGTCCATGGCGTACAGGCGGTACGGCTCTATGCCGAAGTCGCCCGGCTTGTACATGACGTCCGCGATGTTGTCCAGGAGGAGCACATCGTTGTCGATGCTGTCGGAGATCGAATCCACGTCCCCGGTCCTTCTGGGGCTGCCGGCCTCCAGCATCCTGGCCAGCTGCTTGTAGAAGCTCTCCTTGTTGGCCACATCGTCTATCTGGAGGCAGTACTTGGACAGCGTCCCCAGCCTCGAGTATACGACATCCAGGGCCGTCTTCTTCTCCGAGACCATCAGGACGGTCTTGCCCCTCATCACGGCCGATGTTATGAGACCGGTGATCACCTGGGACTTCCCGGTGCCCGGGGGGCCCTGGACGACGATCTCGTCGCCCTTCTCCATGGCGGCTATGATGTTCTCCTGCGAGCTGTTGAGCGAGTTGATGTAGGTCAGATCCCTCTCGGACGCCTCCAGCCCCTTCTTCTCGATCTCGTCCTCTGAGAGCGGCAGAGGGTAGTCGGACAGGTAGTCCGTCTTGTTCAGATCGACGATGAGATCGTTGAGGATGCCGTTGATCTCCCTTCCGGCCAGCATGCCGTCGAAGTCTTTCTGGATGGAGCTGGAGTACGTGGGGTATTTCCCGAGGACGATGTTGGCTGCGAGCTTCATCTCTCCCGGCTGGTAGCGGGGGAATTCGCCGGCCTTGTACTCGACGAAAGGCGAAGGCATGGCGAACGAATAGTCTATCCTGATGCCGTTGGAGTTGTAGAAGTCGATCAGGTTGGTCATGAAGGATTCGGCGCTGTAATCCTCCAGTATATTGTCGGGCAGGGGCCTGTTCTGCCCTCCCGCCTTGATGAATCCGAGGATGAGCGTGTTGTTGTAGATGGCATCTCTGGAATCGTCCATCTTCAGGGTGATTATGCGGGTGTCCTTCTCCAGGATCACCGGGAAGAGGGCTAGAGGAGCGCGGATGTCTAGGTCCCCGTCGGGCATCTTCCCTTCTACGAAAGGATATGCGACGTACAGGTCGTACTGTCCCTTGTCCCTCTGCTCCCTGTTGACCTCGCGTATGATCTCGTTGAGCTGCTTGTATGCCTTGGCGGCCTCGGGGCCCTTGGCGGTATCGGCGAGCTTCAGCGACCTCTTGTTTCCGAAGATCAGCCCCATGATGTCCGCGTCGGGGATCTGCATCATGTCGAAGGTGTTCTTCTTCGACAGTTTCGGTTGGAAGAGCAGCCTGTTGGCCTTGTTGATGTTGACTAGCTTCTTCTCCAACTCGCGGAGCGTCTGCGCAGCCTCTGCATCGATGTTGGAACCTTTGGCGGCGGTCACCGCGTATTTCCTGGTAATCTCGAGGAAGTCCTCGCCGTATAGGTCGACGAATCTCTGGCCCACTCCGACGATGGCCGAGAAGTCGTCCGCCTTGGTCGGAACGCGCATGGCCATCTCGCGCAGCGCTTCGTCCGAGCATATCGGAGGCATCCTTCCGTTTGAGAGCCGCCTTTCCTCGCGTAGCGACTCTCTGAGCTCATAAAGCTCGTCGTAGAGGTCATCTTCCAATCCCATGCTCGGGGGTATCCTATGCAAGTTAGTATAGCTGACGATACGTCGCATGCGGAACGGTTTAACCCCATGTCTCCATCCTCCTTTCCATGATAAACACGGGAATCAAAGGAAGCAGGTCGGTCGAGGTCACGGAGTCCAATACAGCCATGGCATTGGGAAGCGGAAACCTTCCGGTTTTCGCCACTCCTGCCATGATAGCCCTCATCGAGCAGACCGCCAGCGAGAGCGTGGCGCCTTTCCTGGAGGAGGGGGCCAGCACCGTGGGGACGCATCTGGACATCGCTCATACGTCGGCCACTCCCGTGGGGATGATGGCGACCTGCGAGACGGAGCTCGTGGAGGTCGATCGCAGGAGGCTCGTGTTCTCGGTCACGGTACGCGACGCCAAAGGGGAGATAGGATCCGGCACCCACGAGAGGTTCGTGGTCGATGTCGAGAAGTTCATGTCCAAAGCGTCGTCCAAGCTTCTCCGATCGGAGCATCTTGAAGATCAGGACGGGGAGGATCAGGCAGCCGCAGAGGACAAGCCTCCCCGTTCCGCAAACCGACGGTATAAATCCGACTACCGTCGCGCATAGGAGTACGACCAGCCCCCATGGGCCGGCGAGCACGGCCGTGAGCGCAATGAGCAGGATGAGGACTGCTCTGCTCAGACGGCGCGGATCGATTCTCGACGACATCCTGCAGAACGCCCTTCCGCAGGCGATGGTTATGTGATATCCGAGGGCTGATGCGATGGCTGTAGACAGCAGGAGCATCAGGAAAGCACCGGAAGCCACTCCTCCGATGGAGTCGCCCAGGATCTCCTTCATCACAAGCGCGGTGCCGGATCTTCCGTTCCCGGATGCCGAAAGAGTCACGAGGGCAAGCACCGAAGTCACCGTGCCGATCGATGCCACAGTGGATATGAACCTCTCCGGGCGGTTCTCTGGAAGCATGGCTGCGGACATCGCCGCGCCGACCGACGATGTGATCCCGGGGAACCATCCAGCCAGAGTACCCATCACGACTCCCCGAAGGCCCGGCATCGGCCCGACGGGATCCTTCACACGGTCGGTCTGAGGAGGCGTCCCAGAACCATTCGATGCTTCGAGCATGACCGGGATGCCGAACAGTCCGGTCAGCAGAGGCATCATTATGCTGCCGTCTCCGATGATTCCGTTCTGAGGTATCGGGACTGTCATGCAGCAGTACCCCAGTGTTCCGGATATCAGGAATGCCGCGGGACCCCAAAGCCCGCTTCCGCGGATCCATTCGCCGTAGAGCACCGCGAAGCAGGCGGCGAGCAGGACGACGGGAGTGAGGCGGTCCAGGAATTCTCCGGCTCCTCCGGCCAGCGCCCATTGGAGCGGAACAGCCATGAGGATCGATGCTGAGCATCCTATGAGGCTTCCTATGGCGGCTGCGCGCACGGCCTCCATGCCGCGCCCCTCCTTCAGCAGGCGATGGCCGGGGAGCACCGATACCGCGTCCTCCTCGTCGGGGGCGCCTATGAATACGGACGGAACGAAATCGACGAAGGAGTGCACGATCGACGCCGACATCACGCAGCAGGAGACGGCCACGGCCGCATTCGCCGCGTCGAGAGGGAGGGCTCCTTCCAGAACAGGGTAGGATGCGAGCATCATGGAAGCCAGCGTGTTTACGTGTATCCCGGGGACGATTCCGCTGAACGTTCCCATCAGGCATCCCGCCAGCGTCATGGCGAGGCATGTCGCCAGCACGATCGGGTCCATGAGGGCCTGTCGACAAGGGAGCATATCCTCCATTTCACTTGTTTAACGATGACGCAATGCTCTTAGAATCGTCGGTCGGAGGATCTCCGGCACCCCGTTTCTGACGGCGAAGTCCAGAACGCGCCTGATAGGCACGCCCAGCTCCATAGAGAGGGTGTCGGCGTCGCTGTTGCGGTTGAAGGCCACCATGACCTCCTTCACAAGTATCTCGTTCCTCTCCAATCCCTCTATCAGCGCACGGATCGTGTTTCCAGTGTCGAGCATGTCGTCGACTATGGCTACACGCATTCCAGGCTCCACGCCGTTCACATACAGAATCGACTCCGAGTATCCGGTCCGTTGTTCTATCGCGATCTCTCCCGGGAGTCCGTACCTCCTCTTGCGGATGACCGCGAAGGGCAGTCCAGTCTTCAGAGATATCGCAGTGGCGAGCGGGATGCCCATGGCTTCCGGCGCTAGGATGAGGTCGAAGTCCAGCCCGGACATCCCGGCGAGAGCGTCCGCGGCTTCCACAAGCAGCCCCGGTTCGATCCTTGGAATCCCGTCGGCCAGAGGGGTCACCAGATACGGATATCCCCCCATCTCCACCACCGGCCCCTCCAGGATGCTCTTCTCGAGTTCTCCAGTCTCCATAGACGGGCGAGGGCGACACAACTTTTAATCAAGTCGGCTATGGGCGGATGATTCTAATGAACACGGAAGAGAGGCTGGCGCTGGTGACCAGGAACTCGGTCGAGACCGTGACCCTGGACGAGCTGACGGACCTTCTTGAGAAGAAGGAGAACCCTGCGGCATACATCGGATTCGAGCCCTCGGGGCTCGTCCATCTCGGATGGGTGCTCGTGGCGCAGAAGATCAGGGACCTGACGGATGCCGGATTCACCGTCACCATATACTGGGCGGACTGGCATGCCTATATAAACGACAAGCTGGGCGGGGACTTGGAGAACATAAGGGCCTGTGCCCGTTACATGGAAGACTGCTTCGTCGCGCTGGGTGTCCCCCGGGACAAGGTCGTGTTCCGCTATGCGAGCGAGATACTCTCCGACATGAACTACTGGGAGACCGCCATCAAGGTGGCCAAAGTCACCTCGTTGTCCCGTGTCAAGAGGGCCATGACCATCATGGGGAGGTCCGAGGACGAGGCGGAGGTCGATGCTTCCAAGCTGTTCTACCCGATCCTCCAGGCCACGGACATATTCTACATGGATGTTGATCTCGCTTACGCAGGTCTCGACCAGCGCAGAGCGCACATGCTTGCGAGGGATGCGGCGGACAAGCTCGGTTGGACGAAGCCCATAGCGCTCCATACCCCTCTGCTCCCCGGCCTGAAGGGAGGCAACAGGATGGACCCCGTCGAATCCAAGATGTCGAAGAGCGATCCGTCCGGAAGCATAAGGATCCATGACTCGAAGGAGGACATCGCGGCCAAGATGAAGAAGGCCTACTGCCCGCCGGAGCCCGAGAACGAGGATGTCAATCCGATTATGATGATCTGCAAGTACATCCTGTTCCCGAGGGAGGGGAGCATGCACATCGACCGCCCCGAGAAGTACGGCGGTCCCATCGACATACCCGATTACGAGGCCCTCAAGGCTGCGTACTACGGCGGGGGGCTCTCGCCCGTGGACCTGAAATCGGGTGTGACCGATGGCCTGTACAGAACACTCGCTCCCGTCAGGGAGTATTTCGCCGAGCATCCGGACAATTACGAGACCGTGAAGGCCATTGTAGAGAATCTGAAGAAGCTCAGATGAAACATCCGGCCCGGGTCTCCGGGCCTTTTTATCAGGATCCGAGCCTTTCCGCTTCTTCTTTCGTGCGGATGAGGCGCAGGACGTCCATCGTGCTCTCCATGCACATCATGAGCATGGCTTCGGCATCGCCTATTCCGCTCAATCCCGCCGCGGCCCCATGGCCTCCGCCGTCGCACATTGTCTCGCCTCCGACGCGGGACAGGATCTCTCCGAGGTGGACTCCTGCCCTTGCGGCCTCCTGCGTTGCTCTGGCGCTTATGCGGAACTCGTTGTCCCTCTGCGATGCCACGAACGACACGTCCGCTCCGGCGGCGAGGAGCGCTCTGCAAGAGGATGCTTCGTAGCTCCCGGCCGCCGATACTGCGACGATGAATCTGCCGACGCGTTCGAATCTGACGCGGCTGGCGGCTTTGAGCATGGCTATCCTTTCGGAGATGCTCTCCTCGGCCTGTACGAGATCCATGGCCTCGTCCATGGGTATGGAGCAGCGCCCCATGAGATCGGAGAAAGCGGCCAGCAGGTGCCCGTCCGCGAATTGGAAATGCCCGCTGTCCGTCAGCATGCCTCCCAGGAGCATGAGCGCGGCATCGCGCGGAATCGCGATTCCGGCGGCATCGATGATATCCATGACGATCTCGCAGCACGATACGCGCGAATCGTCGCAGAGATAGATGCCTGAGGACTCCCATTTGCCGTTCGGCTTGTGGTGATCGATGACTATGTCCGCTCTGAATCCTTCCGGTGCGCACAGCTGCTCGGGAGACGAGGTATCGACGACCACTATCATGTCGAACCCTTCTCCTAGTCCTTCGCGGACCGTCGTCTCCGTCTTGGAGAGCACCATCTTGGACACGCGGTCGAGTCCGTCCGGGGCGAAGATGGCGCATCCGGGGAAGCACCGGGCGATGGCATAGGCGGAACCCACGGCATCCATGTCCGCGTTTCCGTGGACGAGGATTGCCTTGGTCCCTTCGGCCGAGAGCTCTTTCACGATGCGGTCTATCATAAGGCCTCATACCCGCCCGGTTATTTCTGTGCTTACCTGCTCCTCGTGAGCTTCTGCACCCATTTGTTCTGGCCCAGTCCTGTTATGAGGACGTCGGAGTTGTAGATCTTCACGGTGGCGAGGATGGTCGCTCCGGCGAAGATCAGCATGTAGGCTATGCCTGCGAGAACCAGTGTCGAATCGCCGTTCATCAGGGCCTGCATGGCCATCATAGGGTGCGAGAACGGGATGGCGAAGCATATCGCCTGCAGCGCGGCGCCGGATCCGTACCAGCCGGTGAACATGATCACGAACATGGGGATGATCGCGAGGATGCTGAGAGGCATCGTCATGGTCTGCGCGGACTTGTAGTTCTTGGAGAACGCTCCGAGGATCATGCATACGCCGAGGGCGCAGACGATGGCCAGGAACATGGATGCCATCACGAGGGCCCAGTCTCCCAGGTCGAGGGACATGCCCAATGTCGCCAGGTCCACGCTATCCGCTCCCGACGACATCATGCCTGTCATGGATCCCATGTAGATGGACATCCCGGCCATGTATGCGAGGCCGTATATCAGACCGACAACGGCTGCCGCGAGGATCTTCCCGGTTACGATGGATGTCCTCTTTATCGGAAGGGTCAGCAGCGTCTCCAGGGTTTTGTTCTCCTTCTCGGATCCCATGGATCCGATGACTATGCTCCCGATCATCGTTATGATGATCATGATCACTAGGGGGATCATCATGGTCTGCCCGCTGACGGCGCTGGCGATGTCATAGGGCGTCACGCCTGTGTGAGCCTCTCCGTTCACGACAGTGCTGGTGTCGTCATCGCCGGAGACGAGGGGGCTCGTGACGAAGTCGAAGTCCATCTGTCCGCTGGCAGCGACCATCTTGTCCGACAGGTCGGAATTGAGCATGGAGACTATCGTGGACATGACGGTCGAGGACACGGATCCGAACATGCCCGTGGGCACGTAGACGTAGTACTGGCTGACGGTGACCTGCTTTCCATCTTCCATAGATTCTTTGAAATCTTTTCCGGAGGGCAGCGCTATGGCAGATGTCAGTCCCTTCTCGTCCATGAGTTCGGCTATCGATCCTATGCTGTCGGGGCTGCCGAGGTATGTTATCTTGTAGGATTCGTCCCCGTACATCGACTTGAGATCGTCGAGAGGGGACCATTCGACGTCGACGCCCCCGTAAGTGAAATAATAGGCATCCTCGCCCTGGTCCGCGATGATTCCGAACTCCGGAAGGGTGGAAGCCTTCTCCACCTCTCCCCCTATCATCGTTCCCATGCCTGCGAAGAGGATGACCATGATCAATATGGACGCTACCGATCCCGGGGAGAGCATCTCCCTGATCTCCTTCTTCATGATGGTCGCGGTATGGCTCATCCTTTCACCGCCTTGACGAAGACCTCTTCGAGGGTGTCCACTCCGAACTGCTTCTTCAGATCGGCAGGGGTGCCGAGCAGTATGAGCTTCCCCTGATCCAGCAGGCCGACTCTGTTGCAAAGCATATCAACTTCGAACATGTTGTGGGACGACATGACGACGGTCACGCCGCTCTTGGCGATCGACCTTATGATTTCTCTTATCTCGTATGCGTTGATGACATCCAGGCCGGAAGTCACCTCGTCCATTATCGCCAGCTTCGGACCGGCCATGATGGCTCTTGCGATGAGAAGGCGTCTCATCATCCCTTTGCTGTAGGTATCGACCTTCGAGTCGATCCTTTCGCCCAGATCGGCCAGCTCGATCCCTCTGGCGACCATCTCCTTCGCCTCGGGTCCGTTGGTGTAGAGGCTGGCCATGAATTCCAGATAGGCCCGTCCGGTCATGTCCTTGTACGCACCGGCGTCTTCCGGGAGATAGCTTATGATCTTCCTGACCTCGTCGGGCTCCTCGGCGACGTCATGGCCGAACACCCTGATGGTTCCGCCGGTGATCTGGAGGAGGGTCGATATCATCCTCAGAGTGGTCGTCTTGCCGGCACCGTTGTGTCCTATCAGGCCGAAAATCTCGCCTTCTCCGACAGAGAGGCTGATGCCGTGAACGGCTTCCCTCTCCCCGTAGGATTTGCGAACGTCTTCCAACGCAAGTGCGTCCATGCTGTTTCTATCTGCTTCGACTACATAATCGATTCTATCGGAATCGAAGCGATTCGAGAAAGGTAATCGGTTTGGGGAAGGGGTTTCACTCTTCGCCTGCGGCGGGCCTTGCGTTGCCCATGGCGGCGTTGATGCTGTCCGAGAGGATCTTGAACTTCTCCTGGAGGGATTTCTCCTGGCGCTCCATGCTGGAGATCCTGACGTCCATGGTCTCGATGGACTCCTCGATGTCGGCCTTCAGCTTGTCCTTGTCCTCCACTTTTATGAGCAGGGATCCGGCGGACTTGTAGACGTCGCCGGTCGCCGCGTTGAGCTCCTCCAGGGTCCTGGCCATCTCCCTCTTCTGTGCATCGTACTGCACCTTCTGGGAAGAGACCGCCTGGAGCTGCTGCTGAACCTGCTGGTACTGGGCGATCTGGTTCTGGAGCTGGGGGCTTATGTTGTTCATTTTCTCACCTTGGCGATGTGTTCGACTCTCTGTACTACACCGATGCATTCTAGGTACGACTTGAGGGCCGCCCGCATGGCGGAGACGTCGTCGGCTTCTATCTCGACGACCGTTGCGCCGTCCGTCATGCGGACGCTCGACCGGGTGCGAGGCAGTTCCCTGCCCGATTCCGGACGTATGGACTCTCCCGCCGCTTCTGCGACGGTGCCGTCCATCCTCAATGTTGCCCTGAGCATCGCTCAATCGGATTTCAGGACCTTCTTCACGTTGGGTCTTTCTTTGAAGAAGATCTTGGATCCGCACTTCTCGCACTGGAGCCCCAGGGCGTTGACGTTCCTGACGGGCTCGTTGCATTTGGCGCATCTGTACATCGTGTCTCACTGCTCGCTGACCTGAGAGATCTCCCTCTTGGTCTTGGGGGTGTAGGCGCCGGCAGCGAACTTGGTGTTGCAGTGCGCGCAGTACCAGATGCCCGAGCTCTCCCTCTTGACGGCAGCGTGGTGGCATACCGGGCACTCGTGCTTCTTCTTCTGCTGGGCCTCGATGTTCTTGATCCTGTTGCGGACGATAACTCCGTATCTGGCTCCGAACCTTCCGGAGCTACCCGCCTTGACTGTCCTCTTTGCCATGTGGGATCACCCAATGATTTTTCTGATCTCCGCGCCGATCTTCACGGACCTGTCGAGGCACTGGCTCAGCTCGTCAAGGGTGATCGAGCCGCACCCGCCCTTCTGCATGGCCCTGAAGTTGCCGTTGTCGTCGGTCGTGACCGTCAGACGCGCGGTTGAAATCTGCTCTTCGTCGTAGTCGGGGTCTACTATTAATGTGTTTCCGATTTTGACCTCGGTGACGGAAATCGGGGTGCACGTGACGGGGAGGGGCTTGTTGGGACCCTTTCCGTACTGTTCTCCGGGGACGATGGCCGATTTGAGCGCGGCCACGGCCGCCAGGTTGGCGGCGTCGAACAGATTGCCGTCATGATCGATGGCATAGATGTCGATGTAGCACATCCAGACCTCCTCTCCGGGGGTGATGCACAGCGCCTCGACGTCGACCATTCCGGACTCGCGGATGCCGCGGTCCACGACACGGGCCAGCTCGATCGCGTCCTCTCCGGGGGGACCGGATTCGAACGAGGAGTGGGCCATGGGGATGAGCTCCATTCCGGTGGTCAGCACTCCGAGGTTCGGGGTGTCGCCGAATGGCGTTCCGGGGATGATCTTGATTCCGGCCATGACGGTGGTGTTGCCGAGCCTGACACGGGCGGATCCATCGGCCGATTCGATGATTCCCGTTTCGATGCTTATGTTCCTGAAATCCTCGACTCCGCGGCCGTCCTGTCTCTTGCCCTCCTCGAGGAGGTGCATCATGTGGTCGCGCTTGATGCCCGACATCAGTTCGTTGGTCATTCCGAAGCCTCCTGGTTCTTAGAGTAGCGTCTTTTGAGTGCGTCCACCTGCAGGTCGTGGACCTCGTGGCAGGCGTTCACCGCGAGCTCGATGGCGTGGTCGAACTCCGCGCGGGTCATGTTCCCGTCCATCTGGAGAAGGACGATCTCATCGGTCGAAGGGACGATGGCGATGGGCACGTCAGCCTGACCGTAGTTGTCCTCTTCCTTGTTCAGGTCGAGCAGGACCTTCCCGTCGGCCTTGCCGGCGGCGATAGCGGGGACGATGTCCCTCATGGGGATACCCGCATCGGCGAGCGCCACGGATGCCGCGGTCAGTCCGGCGCATCTGGTCCCGGCGTTGGCCTGAAGGATCTCGATGTACACGTCGATGGAGGCGCGGGGGTACAGCTCGGTGAGGACGACCTTCTCGAGGGCCTCGGCTGTGATCTTGGAGATCTCGACGCTCCTTCTGTCGGTACCAGGTCTCTTCCTGTCGGAGACGGAGTACGCCTGCATGTTGTATTTGACCTGGACGATTGCCTTCTCAGGGTTCTGGAGATGCCTGGGGTGGCATTCCCTGGGTCCGTAGACGGCGGCCAGGACCTTGTTCTTTCCGATCTCGACGTATGCGGATCCGTCCGCATTGTGCAGCACTCCCGCCTCTATCTTTATGGGCCTGTGCTCCTCGGCAGTCCTGCCGTCTATGCGCATGCCGTTCTCGTCGACCAATACCATATCAGTGTGTCCGCTCATGGTCACTCCTCCCCCTCATCATCTTCTTCGCTCTGGGGGAGCTTGCTCTCGATAAATTCTTTGATTCTGTCTATGAGGTTGCCGCACTGGGCCTTCTCCTCGATCATTCTGACGGCCTCTGCAGCCACATCGGCATTCTCGTCGTCGCCGTCTATCCATACCATGCCGTTCTGTCCAACGGTGATGCGGCAGTCGGTCATCTCCTTCAGCATGGAGATCATGGAGCCGCTCTTCCCGATGATCCTCGAGACCTTGGTGTGAGAGACCTTCACCAGCCTTCCGCCCTCGATCTTCCTGAGACCGGAGTCCTTCATGGTGACCTGGATTTTCTTGCTCTCGTCTACCGACAGCACCTTGAGCAGCACGACGTCTCCCATTCCGAGGTAGCGCGACGTGTCTCCGAATTCGACCTTCCATGGGACCTCGTTGACGTGCAGCGGTGCCGGGTAGGGTGCTCCGATGTCCACGAGCCAGTTGGAGGGGCCTATGTCGACGATGACTCCTATGACTGTGTCTCCGGACACGGGCATGTAGCATCCCCTGAGCGGGATGACTCCCACCGTGTTCTGGTACACGTTGCGCACGCCCATCACGCTGGCGCGGACCTTCCCTTTGTAGAAGTAGGCGAAGTCCCCGGGCTTCATGCCGGTGCCGTCCAGGACATCACCCGGGACGACGATCTCGCGAGTCTGTCTGGTGTTTCTTCTTTCCATTCGTATCACTCTGTCTTGAATTTCATTCGCTCATCAGCTTGACCGATGCCGAGCCCCTTGTCTTGTGCTTCAGCTTCTCAGTCAGCTCGGTGATGGTCCCGGCGGGGATCTCCATGGATCCGATCCAGTCCCCTTCGGGGGTCCATACCTCCTGCTCGACGATTCCATAATGTGTAATATCGTCGTAGCATCTTCCGTAGTCCGATCCCTTCAGTTTCACCGCTATGCGGCTCTTCTCGAATCTGATGGGTATAAGCGGCCTGAGGGCCTTCATGGCCTCTTCGATCTCCTTGTCGAGAGGCTTGAACGGATCCACATGGAACTTGGCCTCTTCGAGCGCGAGCTCGATTCTCAGAGGCGGATGCGGGGTGCGGGTCTGCGGATTGATGGCGTTGGCGGCGATGTACGCGATGACGCGCTGCCTCTTTGCCTCCAGCATCTCCTTCCTCTGCTCCGCGGTTATCTGTATCTCGCCCTTTTCGACGATGCGGCGGGCGATCTCGGCCACGTCGGTTGTCCCGAAGGCCTCCTTCGTCTTCTCCTCCGGAGGCCTGGTGCCTTTGGACGCGTTCTTGAACACGTCCTCGACCGCCATGAATTCGACTATGTCGAACTTCTTGCCCTGCTTGATGAGGTCCACCACCTTCGGATCCAGGAGGATCTCGAAGGTCTCGCCGTGGGTCTCCAGGCGGGCGGTTATGGCGTCGTCGAGATTGACCACGGGATCACATCTTGGCGATGAGTTCAGAGACCTCCTTCTCGGAGAGTCTCTTGAATTTGCTGCCGATCTCGGCGACGCCTATCTCTACGGAATCCGCTTTCAGTCCCTCTTCCACGGCGGCGGAGAGCGCCTTGAGTCCGAGGACCGCAGCCTGCTCGAAGGTCATCCCGTCCTTGTACTCCTTCTCGAACAGATCCATGACGGCCGGACGTCCGTTGCCGATGCCTGTCGCCTTGTATGCCACGAGGGCTCCAGAGGGATCGGTCTCGAAGAGGTGTGCGCCCATGTCGTCGGTTCCAGCAACGAGGAGCGCCGTGCCGAAGGGACGGACCCCGCCGTACTGGGTGAAATTCTGCTCGTAGTCGCAGATCTTCTTGACGAGCATCTCCACGCCGATGTTTTCGCCGTAGTTGACCCTGTGAATCTGGGCCTGCTTCCTGGCTTCGTCGACAAGGATCCTCGCATCGGCCACGAGTCCTGAAGTGGCGCAGCCTATGTAGTCGTCGATCTCGTGAATCTTCTCGGTCGATTTGGGTTCCAGGAGCTTGCTGGAGACCCGTCTGTCGACAATGAGCATCACTCCGCAATCGTATTTCACCCCGATGGTCGTGGAGCCCTTCTTCACGGCCTCGCGGGCGTACTCTACTTGGAAAAGCCTTCCGTCGGGAGAGAAAACCGTGCTCCCCCTGTCATAAGCCATCTGTCCGGGTTGCATAAAAGTCTGCTCCTATATACTCTAACGCGACTCCAATGGTCGCACAGTATATAGGTTTGTCCTGGCTCGCGACTATGGAGGATTACCTCTTGCGCCTGCGTGGAGACCTTAGGCGCGGGTCCCTGTCGCGAAGAGCCTTCAGCGTGCCTGAGCAGTCGAGCGATCTGCAGCCCTTGAAACGGGAGGACATGGCTTCTTCTATGCTCCGGCGGTCCTCTGGAAGCGAGCGAACGACTGCCAAGCCGTCCTTACAGGTTATAACTTTGACCGAATCGATGATTCCGACGGTCGATTCCACATCGCGCCTGTCGGTGCCCCGCGGGACCTCGAACGCCGTGTAGCGCCTTCTTCCCCTGACGGATTTCACGGTCATGTCCCGGTCCACTGCCATCTTCGATATAATGCTTCGCAGATTTTAGGGTAGGCTCATCCCATGCTTTTCTCATCTGTAGCTCTGCCATGACTCGAAACAGCATCGTTTTCAAGCGCAGGTGTTACTAATTTAAAATTCTTGTTAAATCATACCTGGATGGATGGTATTCATGTTATTTTGACAAAGCCAGCATATCAAATTAATAAAAAACATACATCCAGTGATTATAAACGGTATTCTTTATCGAAAGTGGAGGAAATTCCTTCGTATGTTTACGAAACATATTCATCAAATATACTCAAATAACTGTTGTATTATCAAATCATATAATAGTAAATTTTAACATTTTTATGAAATCTGGCTATGTAAATTTTAGTTAACCCTAAATTTATTAGGAGAAATAAAAATGGAAAAAACAAAATTTCTTTAATAAAACAAATACAAGTATAAAAAAATATCATAATACCAATTAAAATAGTGAACTAGCGTATATGCGCACGTTCCAAACACCAAGTTGGTAACGGAGGCAATGACTTGAGTAAATCGGCATTGGTTATCGGTGGAGGAATCGCAGGAATTCAGGCTTCGTTGGATCTTGCAGACCGTGGCATTCACGTCTACCTGGTGGACAAGGACCCCACCATCGGTGGAGTGATGTGCCGTCTGGACAAGACCTTCCCTACGAATGACTGTTCCGCGTGTATCCTCTCCCCTAAGATGGCGGACTGCGCTGGACACCCCAACATCGATGTTCTGACCTACCATGAGGTCAAGAAGGTCGAGGGAGAGGCGGGAGACTTTAAGGTCACCGTCCTCAAGAAGGCCAGGTACGTCAACCCCAAGGAGTGTACCGGATGCGGCGACTGTATCGCCAAGTGTCCTGTCAAGAACATTCCCGACGAGTACGAGTACGGTCTCGTCAACAGGAAGGCCATCTACATACCCCATGCGCAGGCAGTGCCCCGCGTCGCCATCATCCAGGGCGACCGCTGCAACATGATTCAGAAGGGCAAGTGCGGACTGTGCGCGAAGAACTGCGGCAAGGGCGCCATCCACTACGATGACAAGGACGAGCTCATCACCATCGAGGTCGGATCCATCATCGCCGCCCCCGGATTCCAGGTCTGGAATGCGGATATCGCAACCGAGTACGGATATGGCAGATACAAGAATGTCGTCACCGCAATCGAGTACGAGAGGCTCATGTGCGCCTCCGGACCCCACAGGGGACACATCGTCATCCCCTCCAGCGGAGAGGACCCCAAGAAGATCGCCTACATCCAGTGCTGCGGATCCAGGTCCCAGAAGACCGGATGGAAGAAGTACTGCTCGTCCGTGTGCTGCATGTACGCTGTCAAGCAGGCCATGATCACCAAGGAGCACGGAGACCTCCAGGAAGACATCTTCTTCATGGACATCAGGTCCTACGGAAAGGAGTTCGAGGCCTACATCCACAGGGGAGAGCGCGAGTACGGCATCAACATGCACAGGGCCGCCCGTGTCTCCAACATCGAGGAGGACCCCGAGACCAAGAAGCTGTACGTCAACTACACCAACGCCGAGGGCGATGCTGTAACCGATGACTTCGACATGGTCGTCCTGTCTGTCGGTCTCGTCCCGCCCAAGAACGCTCAGGAGTTCGCCGACACCCTCGGAATCGAGCTGAACGAGTACGGATTCTGTAAGACCACCGTCTTCCACCCCC
>ERZ808242.149-NODE-149-length-54570-cov-39.045694_pt1 | contig 54570 bp, 43 predicted proteins | sample MGYA00521244_ERZ808242 | MGnify/ENA primary metagenome ERZ808242 (study PRJEB31516, sample SAMN03275573) | gut metagenome | biome: mammalia-associated habitat; material: feces | host: Papio cynocephalus | place: Kenya | collected 2012-07-27 ... | reverse complement strand
TCAGGCGGCGAAATACTCCACGCCGGCCTCGAACAGCGGCTGGTCCTTCTCGCCGGGCACGTTCACGAACGTGCCGTTGCTGTAACGCTCCGAGTGACCCATCTTGCCGAACACGCGGCCGTCCGGGCTGGTGATGCCTTCGATGGCCAAAAGCGAGCCGTTCGGGTTCACATCCAGGTCCATGCCCGGCACGCCGGCCTCGTCCACGTACTGCGTGGCGATCTGGCCGTTGGCCTTGAGCTGGGCGAGCACGTCATCGGAAGCCACGAAACGCCCTTCGCCATGGGAGATGGCGATGGTGTGCACGTCTCCCACGGACGTCTTCGACAGCCACGGGGAGAGGTTCGATGCCACACGGGTACGCACCAGACGGCTCTGGTGACGGCCGATGGTGTTGAACGTCAATGTCGGGCACTCGGCGGTCATCGGCACGATGTCGCCGTATGGCACCAGGCCGAGCTTGATCAGCGCCTGGAAGCCGTTGCAGATGCCGAGCATCAGACCATCACGGTTGTTCAACAGGTCGCGCACGGCCTCGGTCACGGCAGGGGCCCGGAAGAACGCGGTGATGAACTTGGCGGAGCCGTCCGGCTCGTCGCCGCCGGAGAAGCCGCCGGGGATCATGATGATCTGGCTCTTCTTGATCTCCTCGACTAGTGCGTTCGTGGATTCGGCCACGGCGGTGGGGGTGAGGTTGTTCACGATCAACGTGCTCACGTCGGCGCCCGCACGCTCGAAGGCGGCCGCGGAATCGTATTCGCAGTTGTTGCCCGGGAACACGGGGATGACCACATGCGGCTTGGCGACGCCGGTGCCGGTGTACACGGTCTTCTTCGGAGCCTGGAAGGACACGGTCTCGACGGTCTTGCCCTTCTCGTCGCCCTTGGAACGGTAGGGGAACACGGATTCGATGCCGCTTTCCCACGCTTCCTGCAATTTGGCCAGGTCAAGCGTCTCGCCGGCTGCCACGAACGAATACTCCTCGGTGGTCTCGCCGACCTCGCTGACCTCGACCAGGTTGGACGTCGCCGGAACCTTGGCGCCGTCGGCGAGTTCGATGATGAAGGAACCGTACGCCGGTACGAACAGATCGTCCACGGAGATCGCGGAGTTGAGCGTCACACCGATCTGGTTGCCGACGGTCATCTTGAAGATCGCCTCGGCGGTGGCGCCATAGCCCGGTGTGGATACGGCCAGCGCGTCGCCGAAATCGGTCAGGGACTCGACCGTGGAGAACGCCTCCAACAGCGAATCCTTGTCCGGGGTGAGGCCATCGGCCTGATAGCGCGGTGCGATGCGGATCACACGGTGGCCGGCGCCCTTGAACTCCGGGGAGGTGGCGCGCTTCATGTTGCCCACAGCCACCGCGAAGGAGATCAGGGTCGGCGGAACATCGAGATGCTCGAACGTGCCGGACATGGAGTCCTTGCCGCCGATTGCGCCGGCACCGAGATCGATCTGCGCCATCAGCGCACCCAGCACCGCGGCCATCGGCTTGCCCCAACGCTCCGGCTCGTCGCGCAGCTTCTCGAAGTACTCCTGGAAGCTCAGGTACGCCTTCTCATGCTCGAAACCGGCAGCCACCAGCTTCGACAGCGACTCCACCACGGACAGGTAGGCGCCGGTGAACTGGTTCTTCTCCATGATGTACGGATTGAAGCCCCATGCCATCGCGGAGGCGGTGGTGGTTTCGCCGAACACCGGCAGTTTGGCGACCATGGCCATGTTCGGGGTCAGCTGCTTGCGGCCGCCGAACGGCATAAGCACCGTGCCGGCTCCGATGGTGGAGTCAAAACGCTCGGAAAGGCCCTTGTTGGAGGCCACGTTCAAATCGGTGAGCATGGCGTGCATGCGCTCGTCCAATGTGCCCGTCTTCCATGGAGTGGAATAGCCGTGCTGCGTCTCGATATGCACCACCTGATGCTTCGGAGCGCCGTTGGAGGCGAGGAATTCACGCGACAGATCCACGATCGTGTCGCCGTTCCACACCATGGTCATGCGCGGATCCTCGGTCACGGTCGCGATGACTTCGGCCTCGAGGTTCTCTTCCTTGGCGTAGCCGAGGAACTCGTCCACGTCCTCCGCGGCCACGTCGACGGCCATGCGCTCCTGCGATTCGGAGATCGCCAGTTCGGTGCCGTCCAGACCCTCGTACTTCTTCGACACCTTGTTGAGGTCCACGTACAGGCCGTCGGCCAGCTCGCCGACCGCCACGGACACGCCGCCCGCGCCGAAATCGTTGCAGCGCTTGATCAGACGGCATGCGTCGCCGCGACGGAACAACCGCTGCAGCTTGCGTTCCACGGGGGCGTTGCCCTTCTGCACCTCGGCACCGTCGAGTTCCAGGGATTCGACGTTGTGCGCCTTGGACGCGCCGGTCGCGCCGCCGATGCCGTCGCGGCCGGTACGTCCGCCGAGCAGAATGACCTTGTCGCCCGGAGCCGGGGTCTCGCGGCGCACATGATCGGCCGGAGTCGCGGCCACGACCGCACCGACCTCCATGCGCTTGGCCACATAACCTGGGTGGTAGATCTCGTCCACCTGACCGGTCGCCAGACCGATCTGGTTGCCGTAGGAGGAGTATCCGGCGGCAGCGGTGGTGACGATCTTACGCTGCGGCAGCTTGCCTTCGAGGGTTTCGGAGACCGGAACGGTCGGGTCGGCTGCGCCGGTCACGCGCATTGCCTGATACACGTAGGAACGGCCGGAGAGCGGGTCGCGGATGCAGCCACCGATGCAGGTGGCCGCGCCGCCGAACGGTTCGATCTCGGTGGGGTGGTTGTGCGTCTCGTTCTTGAACAGGAACAGCCAGTCCTCGTCGTGCCCGTTCACGTCCACCTTCACCTTGACGGTGCAGGCGTTGATTTCCTCGGATTCGTCGAGGTTCTTCAGAATGCCGTTCTTCTTGAGCCACTTCGCGCCGATCGTGCCCATATCCATCAGGCACACAGGCTTCTTGTCGCGGCCGAGTTCGTGACGGATCTCAAGATACTTGTCGAACGCGGCCTTGACGGTGGCATCGTCGATCTTCACCTCGTCGAGCTGCGTGCCGAACGTGGTGTGGCGGCAGTGGTCGGACCAGTAGGTGTCGATCACCTTGATCTCGGTGATCGTCGGGTCGCGATGCTCCTCGGTGAAGTGCTCGCGGCAGAACTGCAGGTCGGCCAGATCCATGGCCAGATCGCGGTCTTCGATGAACTGTTCGAGCTCCGCGTCGCTCATGGTGCGGAATCCGTCGATGACCTCGACCTTGCCGGGCACCGGCACCTGGGTCTTCAGCGTGGTCTTCACATCCAGCGAGGCTTCGCGGGCCTCGACCGGGTTGATCACGTAATGCTTGATGGCTTCGACATCGGCTTCGGAAAGCGCTCCCTCCAGCGCGTACACCTTGGCGGAGCGCACCGTAGGACGCTCGCCCTGGGAGATCAGCTGGATGCATTCGCTGGCGGAATCCGCGCGCTGGTCGAACTGGCCGGGCAGGTATTCCACGGCGAATACGGAATCGGAACCGAAATCAGGCAGGTCGGCGGAGACGTTGTCCACCTGCGGTTCGCTGAACACGGTCGGCGTGGCCTGCTTGAACAGCTCTTCGCTGATGCCTTCCACGTCGTAACGGTTGACGAGACGAACGTTCTTCAATGCCTTGATGCCAAGGATGGTCTTGAGCTCATTGGCAAGTTGCTGGGCCTCGACGTCAAAGCCGGGCTTCTTTTCCACGTATACGCGAAAAACCATGGTCAACTCCTTGAAAGAGGGGCTTGTGGGGATTTATACGGATGCAACCGCAGGAATTGCGGAAAGAGACGACGCAGCCCGCATCCGGATCGGAATTCGGATGCGGGCTGCGGAAACGTCATTCGGAGATTTCGATGCCCTCGGATTTGGCGAGGTCGGCCAGACGGCCTTCGATCTCCTCGTAAGCCGGGATGATGTTGCCCAGATTGCGGCGGAACAGATCCTTGTCGAGGTGCTCGACCTTGCCGGAGTGGTCGCGCTGGTCCCACAGACGGCAGGAATCAGGCGTGATCTCGTCGGCCAGCAGCAGCTTGCCATCGGAAGTGCGGCCCATTTCGATCTTGAAGTCCACGAGCTTGACGTCGATCTTCGCGAAAATCTCGATCAGGGCTTCGTTGATGCGGCGGGCGAGCGGGGCGATTTCGGCCAGGTCTTCGCGGGTGCAGACGCCCAGGGCGACCAGATCGTCATCGTTCACGAACGGATCGTGCAGGTCGTCGTTCTTCATGAAGTATTCCAGCACCGGTTCCTTCAGCTCGATGCCTTCCTCCACGCCCAGACGGGAGCAGAAGTGGCCGGCCGCGGTGTTGCGCAGCACGATCTCCAGCGGGAACATCTTCACCTTCTTGACCAGCTGCGCGGTGTCGTTGACGCGGGCCACGAGGTGGCTGTCGATGCCGCGCTTCTTTAGCAGGTCGAAGATGATGGTGGTGATGAGGTTGTTCAGCCTACCCTTGCCGGCGAAGTCTTCCTTCTTTTCGCCGTCACCTGCGGTAGCGGAGTTCTTGTATTCGACCCAGAGCACCTCCGGATCGTCAGTTGCGTACAGTTGCTTGGCTTTGCCCTCGTAGAGCTTCTCCAACTTCTCCATTACTCGCCTTTCCTGGTGTATGGGAGGTAGATAGTTTGGTGAATTCGACGGTTAACAAGATACCAACCGGAGGCTACATTCCCAAGCCTCCGGCGGTGTTTTCGGAATGTTTTCGAGCAGGCCTTCCGAAAGAGATTCAGGCGATGCCCACCGTAAGCGATTCGGTGACGTTCGCGGCTTTTTCGCGTGCCTCGTCGGCGTTCTTCCCGATGGCCAGCGCCACCGCCATGCGCCGATGGCCATGCACTTCGGGCTTGGCGAAGATGCGCAGATCGGTGCCGGGAGCGGCGAGCGCTTTGTCCACATCGCCGAATTCCGCCTCGCCATCGCCTTCCACGACGATCGCGTGGCTTGCCGCCGCGGTCCCTTCGGGAATGGACAGCGCGACATGGCCTTGGGTAATGGGCAGTCCGAGGATCGCGCGGGCATGCAGCGCGAATTCGCTCAGACGCTGCGATGCCATGGTCACCATGCCGGTGTCGTGCGGTCGGGGAGAGACCTCGTTGAACAGCACCGAACCGTCCGTGAGCACGAACAGCTCCACGCCGAACACGCCCCAGCCCTTCTCGCCGGAGGCCTTTGCCTTCGCCACCAGGCCCTCCACCGCGGTTCTGGCGATGTGCGTTGCCTGCTCGAGCACCTCTGGGGTGAACGATGCCGGCTGCCAGGATTCGCGGTAGTCGCCGCTTTCCTGCCGTTGCCCGATGGGGGAGCATGTCACGATGCCCGCGCTGGAGCTGACGGTCAGCACCGTCAGCTCGTAGTCGAGCGGAGCCAGGGCTTCGACGATCACGCGGGACACGTCGCCTTCGTCGTGCGCGCGGCGTCCTTCCTGCGCCTCGACCCATGCGGCGTCGATGGCGTCGGCGGAGCGGACCACGGACTGGCCATGCCCCGAAGAGCTCATGATCGGTTTGACCACGCATGGGTAGCCGATGGTTTCGGCGCCTGCCCGCAGCTCGTCGAGCGAGCCGGCGAAACGGTATGGTGTGGTCGGCAGCCCCAGTTCCTCATGCGCGAGCACGCGCAGACGTTCGCGGTCCATGCAGATCGCGGCGATCTCGGCGCTGGGAACCACTTGCGCGCCATGTCGTGCGGCCTCGGCCAATTCGGCGGTGGCGATCGCCTCGACTTCCGGAACGATGATGTCGGGTTTGATCTCGTCGAACAAGGCGCGCAATTCGACGGGGTTCGCCATGTCGAGCACGCGATGCTCGTGCGCGACCTGCTGCGCGGGCGCGCCCTCGTAGGAATCGGCCGCGCACACCCATGCGCCGAGCCTCATCAATTCGATGGTGACTTCCTTGCCCAGTTCACCTGAACCGAGGAACAGTACGCGGGTCGGATGTTTGCCAAGCGGAGTGCCCAAGGCACGCTTCTCTTCAGTCATGGTTCCATTGTGCCATTGGAATGCGAAGTATTTTCCGGCGTCGTCTGCGTTTTGGAAGATTCCGTTGCATTACGTGCCGCAAATCGCATCGTCAGTCGTCCCACCGGCGCCGCATCGCAGACTGCGGCGTCCGAATAAGGTAATGGCTGTAAATGGGCAGTGGCGATGGATCTGCCCAAGAAATTCCCATATCCCATGGCGGAACATAGGATGGAACGCATGTCCGATGAAGAGAAGAATGAGCGGCAGCGTCCTCTGACGATCGCCATGGTGGTCGACACGTCAGGCAATCGGGGCAACGGCACTTCGAATTCGGCGTTGCAATGGGCGCGGGAATTGGAACGGCAGGGGCATCATGTGCGCCTGGTCGGCATCGGAGCCCCCGAATATCCCGCGCGCGTCAACCATGTGCCGTTGGTCAGCTGGATTGCGAAAAAACAGCAGATGCAATTCGCCGAGCCGAGCGACACGCTGTTCCGCGCGGCGTTCCGCGGCGTGGACGTGGTGCATATCTACACGCCGTTCCGTTTCGGCCGACGTGCATGCAAAATCGCCATGCAGATGGGTGTCGCGGTCACGGCCGGATACCATGTGCAGCCGGAGAACATCACCTATTCGGCCGGTCCTTTGAAACATATGCCCGGCATCGAATCGTTGATCTACCGGTTGTTCGACATCTGGCTGTACCGCAAAATCGGCCATGTGCATGTGCCGACGGAGCTCGGTGCCAGCCTGCTTCGGGCGCACGGTTACACCGCGAAACTGCACGTCATCTCCAACGGGTACGAGGCGCGGTTCGTACCCAAGCGGCAGCGCGCGGCGGACGAACCGTCGCCGTCGCCGTTCCGCATCGTCGCCTCGGGACGGCTGACCAATGAGAAGAACCACGTCATGCTGATCCGCGCGATCGCGCGCTGCCGGCACGCGCGGGACATCGAACTGACGATAGCCGGCACCGGACCGTTGAAAAGGAAGTTGCGTCGTCTTGCCTCGCGGCTGCTGCAACGTCCCGCATCCATCGGATTCCATCGGAACGCCGATATGCCCGCATTGCTGCGTTCCGCCGACTTGCTGGTGCATCCGTCGATCGCGGACCTGGAATCGGTGAGCGTCATCGAAGGCATGGCGTCGGGATTGGTGCCGGTGATCGCGTCCTCTGAACTGAGCGCCGCCGGCCAGTTCGCGTTATGCGACGAATCGCTGTTTCCCGTCGACGATGTGGAGGCGTTGGCGCGGCGCATCGATTGGTGGATCGATCATCCGGCCGAACTGTCGCGATGGGGCGCGGTGTATGCGGAACACACCAAGGAGCATTATTCCGTGGAGGCGTCCGTGCGTGCGTTCGTGGACATGGAGCGCGAGGCGATCGCAGACAATCGTGCGGAGTGAGGGAATCCATGGCGTCGGACGCAGCCGGCGCGCATGTTCATGCCATATGCCGCCCGTGTCGGCGATGTGGTACGGAGTGGTGGTCTGAACCCACCATGGGCGATGCTAGAGCAGGGCGATGAGACGCTCCACCTGTTCGTCGGTGGTGGACCAGCTGGTGCAGATGCGCATGACGGTGTGCGTGTCGTCGGCCTTCTCCATGAAGCCCAGACGCACGTCACGTTGCAGTCGCTGGGACGTCTCGTTGTCCAAGGTGATGAAGATCTGATTGGTCGGCGCGTCGAACGTCAGCGTGTAGCCGCGTTCCACCAGCACCCTGCGGATGCGGTCGGCCGCGGCGTTGGCGCGGCGCGCGATGCGGGTGTACAGGTCGTCGGTAAACAGCGTGTCGAACTGCACGCCGAGCAGCCAGCCCTTCGCAAGCAAGGCGCCGTGCTGCTTGACAAGCGTCAGGAAGTGCTCCGGCATGTTGCCATGCGTGAACACCACGGCCTCGCCGAACATGGCGCCCACCTTGGTGCCGCCTATGTAGAACACGTCGGCGATGCGGGCGATGTCCTCGAGCGTCACGTCGTTGCCGGTGGCGGTCAGTGCGTAGCCGAGGCGCGCGCCGTCGATGAACAGCGGCATGTCGTATTTCGTGCACACCTCGCGGAGCGCCTCAAGCTCGGAGAGCGTGTACAGCGTGCCGTATTCGGTGGCCTGCGAGATGTAGACGCAGCCGGGGAACACCATGTGCGTGTAGTTCGCGTCCCCATAGAAGGTGGCGCAGTATTCATCGAGCTCGTGCGCGTCGATCTTGCCGTTGTGGTGGGGGAGGGTGAGCACTTTGTGTCCGGTGAATTCGATGGCGCCGGCCTCATGCACGTTCACATGGCCGGTGTCGGCCGCCACCACGCCCGCGTATTGCGGGGTGATCGAGTCGATGACGGTCTGGTTGGTCTGTGTGCCGCCCACCAGGAAGAAGATCTCGGCGTCGGGGCATGCGCACGCCTTGCGGATCTTGTCTTTCGCCATGTCGCAGATTTCGTCGGCGCCGTATCCCTGGTACTGGTTCCGCGCGATTTCGTCGATGCGTGCGATGATCTCCGGCGTCGCGGTGCAGGAATAATCGTTTTCGAAAGACAGCATGCCGAATCCTTTGTACTATCGCGTCCGCGGATGCCGACGCCGTATGAGATGGGTATGGATAACAAAAAACCTCGGAATTGCTTCCGAGGTTTTGCCGGGGTGGCTAACGCGGCTCGAACGCGCGACCTTCTGAACCACAATCAGATGCTCTACCAACTGAGCTATAGCCACCATGTTCACACTTCTGTAGAAGCGCAACGGATGAACACTATACACGTTTTTTGGGGAAAGCGCTTATCGGCGTGTTGCGGATGGGAGACGGGGGATTCGTGGAGCGCGATTCGAGGAATTGCGCCTGAAACCGCCGTCGCTACGGCCGTCGGAAACGTCCGCGTGAGCCGCAACGCGTCCGACGAACGATGTTCACCATGCGAACATGACCATGTGCCGTCGTCCTGCTGGTGCGTAGGTTGTAGCCGCAATCCAAAAGATGAAGCAATGAGGTCGGTCGCAAGCCGGCCTTTTCTCATAAATGGAACGAAGAAGAGATACATGCAGAAGGTCAAAGCATTTGGAGATTGGCTTACCAAGTGGTTCACCGCGATTGTGATCGTGTGGGCGGTGTTCAACTATTTCGTGCCTCAGACCAGCCTGTGGGGCAAGGCATACACCGGATATATGTTGGGAATCGTGCTGTTCGGCATGGGACTGACGCTGACGCTTGACGATTTCAAGCGCATCCTCACCCAGCCTCTGATGGTCATCGTCGGCACCGTCGCGCACTTCGTGATCATGCCGTTGGTCGCCGTGCTGCTGTGCTGGATCTTCCACCTCGACGGCGCGCTTGCGGTCGGCGTGATCCTGGTCGGGTGCTGCCCGTCCGGCACGTCCTCCAACGTGATGAGCTATCTGAGTCGCGGCGATGTGGCGCTGGATGTGTCCATCGGCATCCTTTCCACGCTGTGCGCGCCGTTCATGATTCCTCTGCTGATGCAGTGGCTCGCCTCCCAGTACGTGACCGTGCCCGCGCAGTCGCTGTTCATCAACGCCGTCAAGGTGGTGCTGTTCCCGATCGCCTTGGGTGTGGTCTGCCACGCCATCTTCAAGGAGAAGATCGAGAAGGTCACGGTGGCCCTGCCCATCGTGTCGCAGGTGGCCATCCTGCTCATCATCGGCGTGGTGGTCGCGGCCAATGGCCCGAAGCTGTTCGTGGCCTCCTCGCTGCTCGCCATCCCGGTGGTCATGCTCCACAACCTGTGCGGATACGCGCTTGGTTTCGGCTTCTCCAAGCTCATGTACAAGGTGTATCCGAAGGGCTTCCGCTACGCCCAGCAGAAGGCGATCACCTTCGAGGTCGGCATGCAGGACTCCGCGTTGGGCGCCACTTTGGCGTTGAGCTCCTTCGCGGCCAATCCGCTGGCGGCCGTTCCGTCGACGTTCTTCAGCGTGTGGCACAACATCTCCGGTTCCGTGCTGTCGAGCTGGTGGCGCAACCATGACGACAAGCATCAGATTCACCCGGACTCCGGCAATGGTGAGAAGGGCTCCGCGGCCGTGGACGCCAATGCCGAGCCGAAAGTCGAGTCTTCGGTCTCCGACTGATCGCCGCTGACGCTTGCGCAATCCCTGAATCGCACATGACGATTCAGGGATTGTTTGTTTTTGATTGATTTTTACGGTGTGTGGTAATGTTCTGTTCGTTTTGAGTGAGACTGCAAAAACCTTGGAATTATTGGGATTTGATGGCTTTCTTGACGTGTCGTCTGTTCGTTTTGGATATACTGTAAACGAAGGCCGGAGTTGTGGATCGGATGAGTGTTCACCAGGTCGCAACGAAGCGTCTCGGGTCTTGGATCTGCGGATGCAACGCCTTCGGGATATAACTGAATAAGCGATTCGAGATGGCGGCGATGAGGAAATACGGCGATGGCGCCGGGCCGCAAAGCATAACAAGATGCAAGATGCATGGATGATGAAGACGCGCAAGGCGGCGCGTGAGATGGATTTGGGACCTCCTTCCCCAGGCGAACGGCCCGGCGGTTCGACCGTCGGGCCGTTCGTTATGCGGAATCGGTTTTGGGTGAGATGCCGCGCGACACGGCATTTGGAAGTTGTCCGCGGCATTCGTATACTTGTAATCCGTGTGTGCCAACGGCATGCCTTATGTGACAGGCGTGCGGGTTGGGATATCCCAGAACTCGACTGCATCACGCGCAGCAATGCGGCGGTGAGAGAGGGACGGGCCATCGGGCCGGTGGACTGTGGCTATCTTCATGATTCAGTGTCATGGGGTGTGGGCGCGGTGCGGCGGTCACACGAAGACAAAAGAAACCACTGAATCGGAGAATTCAAGTTGCCTACTATTGAACAGCTCGTCCGCAAGGGACGTCAGGCAAAGCCGAAGAAGTCCAAGACTTTGGCACTGAAGGGAAGCCCGCTGCGCCGCGGCGTGTGCACCCGTGTTTACACCACCACCCCGAAGAAGCCGAACTCCGCACTGCGTAAGGTCGCCCGTGTGCGCCTGAGCTCCGGTGTGGAAGTCACCGCTTACATCCCGGGCGAAGGCCACAACCTGCAGGAGCACTCCATCGTGCTCGTGCGCGGCGGCCGTGTCAAGGATCTGCCGGGTGTGCGTTACCACATCGTGCGTGGTGCCCTCGATACCCAGGGCGTTAAGGACCGCAAGCAGGGTCGTTCCCTGTACGGAGCAAAGAAGGCGAAGTAAGAGATATGTCACGTAAAGGACCTTCCAAGAAGCATCAGCTGCTGCCGGATCCGATCTACGGTTCCACCGTTGTGGCACAGCTCATCAACAAGATTCTGCTCGACGGCAAGAAGTCGATCGCCGAAGACATCGTCTACTCCGCTCTCGATATGGTCAAGGAAAAGACCGATCAGGAGCCGGTGGCCGTTCTGAAGCGCGCTCTCGACAACATCCGCCCGTCCCTCGAGGTGCGTTCCCGCCGTGTCGGTGGCGCCACCTACCAGGTCCCGGTCGAGGTCAAGCCCGCTCGCGCGAACACCCTGTCCCTGCGCTGGCTGACCGATTTCTCCCGCGCTCGTCGTGAGAAGACCATGGCCGAGCGTCTGGCCAACGAAATCCTCGACGCCTCCAACGGTCTCGGCGCTTCTGTCAAGCGTCGCGAGGATACTCATAAGATGGCAGAGGCCAACAAGGCCTTCGCTCATTACCGCTGGTAATTAGTCAAGAACGAGAGTTAAGGAACACTCATGGCACTAGACGTGCTTACTAATCTGAACCAGATCCGTAACATCGGTATCATGGCTCACATCGATGCTGGTAAGACCACCACCACCGAACGTATCCTGTACTACACCGGCAAGAACTACAAGATCGGCGAGACCCACGATGGCGCCTCGACGATGGACTTCATGGCGCAGGAGCAGGAGCGCGGCATCACCATTCAGTCCGCCGCCACCACCTGCTTCTGGAACCGTCAGACGCACGACGTGAAGGACAAGTTCCAGATCAACATCATCGATACCCCTGGCCACGTGGACTTCACGGCCGAGGTGGAGCGCTCCCTGCGAGTGCTCGACGGTGCTGTGGCCGTGTTCGATGGCAAGGAAGGCGTGGAGCCGCAGTCCGAAACCGTGTGGCGCCAGGCCGACAAGTACGGCGTTCCGCGTATCTGCTTCATCAACAAGATGGATAAGCTCGGCGCCGACTTCTACTACTCCGTCGACACCATCAAGAAGAAGCTGGGCGCCACCCCGCTCGTCGTGCAGCTGCCGATCGGCGCTGAGAACGACTTCGCCGGCGTCGTCGACCTGATCCGTATGAAGGCCTACGTCTGGAACGACGTCAAGGACGATATGGGTGCCCACTACGACACCGTTGACATCCCGGCCGACCTGCAGGACAAGGCTGAGCAGTACCGTTCCGAGCTGCTCGACCAGGTCGCGGAATCCGACGAGGAGCTGCTCGAGAAGTACCTCGAATCCGGCGAACTGACCGAGGAAGAGATCCGCGCGGGCATCCGCAAGCTCACCATCAGCCGTGAGGCCTACCCGGTGCTCTGCGGCTCCGCCTTCAAGGACAAGGGTGTGCAGCCGATGCTGGACGCCGTCGTCGACTACCTGCCGAGCCCGGAGGACGTTCCGTCCATCGTCGGCTTCGACCCGGCCGACGAGTCCGTCGAGATCGACCGCAAGCCGACCGTCGACGACCCGTTCTCCGCACTGGTCTTCAAGATCTCCACCCACCCGTTCTACGGCAAGCTCGTGTTCGTGCGCGTCTACTCCGGTTCCGTGAAGCCGGGCGACAACGTGCTCGATTCCACCAAGGGCAAGAAGGAACGCGTCGGCAAGATCTTCCAGATGCACGCCGACAAGGAGAACCCGGTGGATGCCGCCGAAGCCGGCAACATCTACACCTTCGTGGGTCTGAAGAACATCACCACCGGTGACACCCTGTGCGATGAGAAGGCTCCGATCTCCCTCGAGTCCATGACCTTCCCCGATCCGGTGATCGAGGTGGCCGTGGAGCCGAAGACCAAGGCCGATCAGGAGAAGATGAGCATCGCTCTGGCGAAGCTCTCCGACGAGGATCCGACCTTCCAGGTGAAGACCGATGAGGAATCCGGCCAGACCCTGATCTCCGGCATGGGCGAGCTGCAGCTCGACATCATCGTCGACCGTATGCGTCGTGAGTTCAAGGTGGAGTGCAACGTCGGTAACCCGCAGGTTGCATACCGCGAGACGATCCGCAAGGCCGTCATGAACCAGGAATACACGCACAAGAAGCAGACCGGTGGTTCCGGCCAGTTCGCAAAGGTCCTGATGAACTTCGAGCCGCTCGACACCGAGAACGGCGAGACCTACGAGTTCGTCAACGAGGTCACCGGCGGCCACATCACCAAGGAATTCATTCCTTCCATCGATGCTGGTGTGCAGGAAGCCATGGAATCCGGCGTCCTCGCCGGCTTCCCGGTGGTCGGCGTCAAGGCGACCGTCACCGATGGCCAGACCCACGATGTCGATTCCTCCGAAATGGCCTTCAAGATCGCAGGTTCCATGTGCTTCAAGGAAGCTGCCCCGAAGGCCAAGCCGGTCATCCTCGAGCCGATCATGGCCGTGGAAGTGCGTACGCCGGAAGAGTACATGGGCGACGTGATGGGCGACATCAACGCCCGTCGTGGTTCCATCCAGTCCATGACCGACTCCACCGGTGTCAAGGTCATCGACGCCAAGGTCCCGCTGTCCGAGATGTTCGGTTACATCGGCGATCTTCGTTCCAAGACCCAGGGCCGCGCAATGTTCACCATGCAGATGGACTCCTACGCAGAGGTTCCGAAGAACGTCTCCGAGGAGATCATCAAGGCCCAGCGCGGCGAGTGACACGCGCCGCAGCCGCATTGGAAACTGTCCCCAGTCGGCGCTAGTATTCTGTAGCGCTGACTGGGTTCGGGCTCCAAAGTGGCACAAACCCGTCAAACCCAGTAAAATGTAGCGAGTGCCTTGATTAAGTTCAAGGCTGATTACTACGAGACGTCCAGGAGGACAAACACATGGCAAAGGAAAAGTACGAGCGTACTAAGCCGCACGTTAACATTGGTACCATCGGCCACGTCGACCACGGTAAGACCACTCTGACCGCAGCTATCTCCAAGGTGCTGCACGAGGAATACCCGGACGTGAACCCGGAGTACGACTTCAACCAGATCGATTCCGCTCCGGAAGAGGCCGCTCGTGGTATCACCATCAACATCGCCCACATCGAGTACCAGACCGAGAAGCGTCACTACGCTCACGTCGACTGCCCGGGCCACGCCGACTTCGTGAAGAACATGATCACCGGTGCCGCCCAGATGGATGGCGCCATCCTCGTTGTGGCCGCCACCGACGGCCCGATGGCTCAGACCCGCGAGCACGTGCTGCTCGCTCGTCAGGTGGGCGTCCCGAAGATCCTCGTCGCTCTGAACAAGTGCGATATGGTCGACGACGAAGAGCTCATCGAGCTCGTTGAGGAAGAGGTCCGTGACCTCCTCGACGAAAACGGCTTCGACCGCGACTGCCCGGTCATCCACGTCTCCGCTTACGGCGCGCTGCACGACGACGCTCCGGACCACGAGAAGTGGGTTGAGCAGATCAAGAAGCTCATGGACGCTGTCGACGACTACATCCCGACCCCGGTCCACGACCTTGACAAGCCGTTCCTGATGCCGATCGAAGATGTCTTCACCATCTCCGGCCGTGGCACCGTGGTTACCGGTCGTGTCGAGCGTGGTAAGCTGCCGGTCAACTCCAACGTCGAAATCGTTGGTATCCGTCCGACCCAGACCACCACCGTCACCTCCATCGAAACCTTCCACAAGCAGATGGACGAGTGCGAGGCCGGCGACAACACCGGTCTGCTGCTCCGTGGCATCAACCGCGACCAGGTCGAGCGTGGCCAGGTTCTGGCTGCTCCGGGTTCCGTGACTCCGCACACCAAGTTCGAGGGTGAAGTCTACGTGCTGACCAAGGACGAAGGCGGCCGTCACTCGCCGTTCTTCTCCAACTACCGTCCGCAGTTCTACTTCCGTACCACCGACGTCACCGGCGTCATCACCCTGCCGGAAGGCGTTGAGATGGTGCAGCCGGGCGATCACGCTACCTTCAGCGTTGAGCTGATCCAGCCGATCGCTATGGAAGAGGGCCTGACCTTCGCTGTGCGTGAAGGCGGCCACACCGTCGGCTCGGGCCGTGTCACCAAGATCATCGAGTAGTCTTACCCGATATCAGGACACGCTTGAACTAGCGTAGAAGGAAACCTCCCGATGAACGAATCATCGGGAGGTTTCTTTATATGGAAGACGAATGCCCAAAGTATGCACGCCGTGGCATAATTAGCAAGGCTCTTTTTAAGCTTTCCCTGTTAGATGAAGAAATAGGTGAGTTAATTTGGCACAGACTACTAACGACATCAAGAACGGATCCGTTCTGAATCTCGACGGCCAGCTGTGGACCGTCATCAAGTTCCAGCACGTCAAGCCGGGCAAGGGCCCCGCTTTCGTGCGCACCACCATCAAGAACGTGCTCTCCGGCAAGATCGTCGACAAGACCTTCAACGCTGGCATGAAGATGGAATTCGAAACCGTCGACAACCGCAACCTCCAGTACTCCTACGAGGACGGCGACAACTTCGTGTTCATGGACATGACCACCTATGACCAGGTCTTCATTCCGAAGACCTTGGTCGGCGAGCAGGCCAAGTACCTCCTTGAAGGCACCGACTGCATCATCTCCTTCCACGACGGCACCCCGCTGTCCGTCGAGCTGCCGGCCTCCGTCGTGCTGACCGTCACCCACACCGAGCCGGGCCTGCAGGGCAACCGTTCCAACGCCGGCACCAAGCCCGCCACCGTCGAGACCGGTGCCGAGATTCAGGTCCCGCTGTTCATCGGCGAGGGCGAAAAGGTCAAGGTGAACACCACCGACGGCTCCTACCTCGGCCGCGAGAACTGAGAGTAAGGACAAAGAAGTTTCATGGCACGTTCCACCGCTCGCAAGAGGGCTCTGAACACGTTGTATGAAGCGGACGAGAAGGGACAGGATATCCTGTCCCTTCTTGCTGAGCGCATCGAACAGCCCGGCGCTCAGACCCCGCTGCCGGATTACGCCATCGAAATCGTCCGTGGCGTTGCGGACCACCGTTCCGCCATCGACGCCGCGCTTGATGAGCATTCCACTGGCTGGAAGGTCAAGCGCATGGGTGTGGTCGACCGTAACATCCTGCGCATCGCAGCCTGGGAGATCATGTTCAATGATGATGTTCCCAACATGGTGGCCATCGATGAGGCGCTGAGCCTTGCCAAGACCTTGTGCGACGACGATTCCCCGTCGTTCATCCATGGTCTGCTCAGCGCGGTCAGCGCTGATGCGCGAACCGCGCAGACGGATGACCAACCGACCGAACCATCGGCGGAATAAAGCCGATAGTTAAGCGATTCGGCCGGGTCGCGAGTCCTAACCGGCCGCTATCCTTGGTACGAATACCTTGACTATAAGGGGGTTTTGGTGAACCAGTATGATTCCGAAGCCGTGACGTTTGACCCTCAGGATGCCGTTCTTGTTCTTGAAGACGGACAGGTGTATGTGGGCGAGCCCTACGGCGCGATCGGCACGACCAGCGGGGAGATCGTTTTCGCGACCGGCATGACCGGCTATCAGGAAACGCTTACGGATCCCAGCTACGACCGTCAGATCGTGGTGCAGACGTTCCCGCACATCGGGGACACGGGAATCAATGAAGAGGATCCGGAATCCTCCAGAATCTGGGTCGCGGGCTATGTCGTGCGCGACCCCAGCCCGACGGTGAGCAATTGGCGCTCCACCGGCAGCCTTGACGACGATCTGGAGTCCAACCAGATCGTGGGCATCAGCCACATCGACACACGCAAGCTGGTGCGTCACCTGCGTTCCGCCGGCGTCATGCGCGCCGGTATCTTCTCCGGCGACGCCTTGCTTGACGGGAACGGCAAACCGCGCACCGTCGAATCCATGCTCGACGAGGTCAAGGCGACCCCGCAGATGAAGGGCATGAGCCTCTACGACGAGGTCAGCACCAAGAAGGCATACACCATCGAGCCGTGCGGAGAATACGAAGGCAAGGAGCCCTTGTTCACCGTCGCAGCGGTCGATTTGGGCATCAAGGCCATGACCCCGCACCGCATGGCGGAGCGCGGTTGCCGCGTGCATGTGGTGCCGTCCACCATCACCTTCGAGGAACTCAAGGAACTGAGCCCCGACGGCGTGTTCTTCTCCAACGGCCCGGGCGACCCGGAACAGGCCGATCCGGAGGTGCGTCTGCTGCGTCAGGTGCTCGACGCCGGCTATCCGTTCTTCGGCATCTGCTTCGGCAACCAGCTGCTTGGCCGCGCGCTCGGCTTCGGCACCTACAAACTCAAGTTCGGACACCGTGGCATCAACCAGCCGGTCAAGGACATGACCACCGGAAAGATCGAAATCACCGCGCACAACCACGGCTTCGCGGTGGACGCGCCCATCGGAAAGACCGTGGACGCCCCGTTCGAGAACGGCAAGTACGGCAAGGTATTCGTCAGCCACATCGATTTGAACGACGATGTGGTGGAAGGACTGCAGTGCGTGGACATCCCCGCATTCTCCGTGCAGTACCACCCGGAGGCCGCGGCCGGCCCGCACGACGCCGCCTATCTGTTTGATCGTTTCGTGGATCTCATGCGTTCCGCCAAGGAGGGAACCCACAATGCCTAAGCGCACAGACATCAAGTCCGTGATGGTTATCGGCTCCGGCCCGATCGTGATCGGCCAGGCCGCGGAATTCGACTATTCGGGAACCCAGGCGTGCCGCGTCCTGCGTGAGGAAGGCATCCGGGTCATTCTGGTCAATTCCAACCCCGCCACCATCATGACCGATCCGGAAATGGCCGATGCCACCTACATCGAGCCGATCTCCACGCCGATCCTCGAGCAGATCATCGCCAAAGAACGTCCGGATGCGCTGCTTCCGACCCTTGGCGGCCAGACCGCGCTGAACGCCGCGATGGCGCTTGGTGAGGCCGGCGTGCTCAAGAAGTACGACGTCGAACTGATCGGTGCTTCGCTGGACGCCATCGACCGTGGCGAGGACCGCGAGCTGTTCAAGAAGGTCGTCGAGAAGGCCGGCGCGGAATCTGCGCGCTCCGACATCGCGCACTCCCTCGCGGAAGTCGACAAGATCGCGGAGAAGTTCGGATACCCGCTGGTCGTTCGCCCAAGCTTCACCATGGGTGGTCTCGGCTCCGGTATCGCCCACAATGAGGAGGAGCTGCACCGCATCGCCGGCGCCGGCATCCACTATTCCCCGACCGATGAGGTGCTGATCGAGGAAGGCATCGAAGGCTGGAAGGAATACGAGCTCGAGCTGATGCGCGACAAGAAGGACAACGTCGTGGTCGTCTGCCCGATCGAAAACGTCGATCCGGTCGGCGTGCACACCGGTGATTCCATCACCGTCGCCCCGGTCTTCACCCTGACCGACCGCGAATACCAGAAGCTGCGCGACATCGGCATCGCCATCATCCGCGGCGTGGGCGTCGACACCGGCGGCTGCAACATTCAGTTCGCCGTCAATCCGAACACCGGCCGCATCATCGTCATCGAGATGAACCCGCGTGTGTCCCGTTCGTCCGCCTTGGCATCCAAGGCGACCGGATTCCCGATCGCCAAGATCGCCACCAAGCTGGCGCTCGGCTACACGCTGGACGAGATTCAGAACGATATCACCCAGTCCACGCCGGCCAGCTTCGAGCCGACCATCGACTACGTGGTCACCAAGGTTCCACGCTTCGCGTTCGAGAAGTTCCCAGGAGCCGACCCGACGCTGACCACGTCGATGAAGTCCGTGGGCGAGGCCATGGCCCTCGGCGGCAACTTCCAGGAGTCCCTCGGCAAGGCGATGCGCTCCATCGACAAGCGCCACATGGGCTTCAACTGGGATGGCGACAAGCCGTCGCAGGAAGAGGTCGAGCAGCTGCTCGAGGCCATCAAGACCCCGACCGAGCACCGTTACCTGCAGATTCAGCGAGCCCTGTGGGGCGGCGCCACCGAACAGCAGATCTTTGACGCCACCAAGATCGATCCGTGGTTCGTCCGCCAGTTCGCGCTGATCAACCAGACCGCTTTGGAGATCAAGAACGCCGAAAAGCTGACGAAGCGACTGCTGAAGAAGGCGAAGCTCGCAGGCCTGTCCGATGTGCAGATCGCCCATCTGCGCCGTCTCGGAGACGAAGGCGAGAACGCCATCCGCGAACTGCGCTGGTCGTATGACCTCCGCCCGGTGTACAAGACCGTCGACACCTGCGCGGCCGAATTCGACGCGGCCACGCCGTATTACTACTCCTGCTATGCGGACGAGACCGAGCTGCGTCCACGCGAACGCGAGGCGGTGATCATCCTCGGTTCCGGTCCGAACCGCATCGGCCAGGGCATCGAGTTCGACTACACCTGCGTGCACGCGGTGCAGGAACTGGGCAAGGACTATGACACCATCATGGTCAACTGCAATCCGGAGACCGTGTCCACGGATTACGACATGTCCGACCGCCTGTACTTCGAACCGCTCACCTTCGAGGATGTGCTGGAGATCTACGAGGCCGAGAAGAAGATGGGTCCGGTCAAGGGCGTTATCGTGCAGCTCGGCGGCCAGACGCCGCTGTCGCTCGCCGCACGTCTGAAGGCCGCCGGCGTGCCGATCCTCGGCACCACTCCGGAATCCATCGACTTGGCCGAAAACCGTGAGCTTTTCGGCGAGGTGCTGAAGAAGGCGGACATGAACGCGCCGCGTTACGGCACCGCCCTGAGCCTGGACGAGGCCCGCGAGGCCGCGCACGCCATCGGATACCCGGTGCTGGTGCGCCCGAGCTACGTGCTCGGCGGACGAGGCATGGAAATCGTCTATGACGACGCCCAGCTGCGCAAGTACGTCGATCGTGCGCTGAAGGAGGCCCAGGCCGATACGGTCGTCTCCGGACGCCTGCCTTCGCCGCTGCTGATCGACAAGTTCCTCCAGGACGCCGTGGAAATCGACGTCGATGCCCTGTTCGACGGCAAGGAGCTGTACATCGGCGGCATCATGGAGCACGTCGAGGAAGCCGGCGTCCACTCCGGAGACGCCGCATGCACCTTGCCTCCAAGCACGTTGTCCGACGACCAGATTCGTCGTCTGCGCGAGGGAACCTACGCCATCGCCAAGGGTTGTGGCGTGCAGGGTCTGATCAATGTGCAGTACGCCTTCATGGCCAACACGCTGTATGTGATCGAAGCCAACCCGCGTGCGTCCCGTACGGTGCCGTTCGCCTCCAAGGCCACCGGTGTGGCCCTGGCCAAGGCCGCGGCCCGCATCATGGCCGGCGAGACCATCCAGCAGCAGCGCGACAACGGTTTGCTGCTGCCCCATGGCGACGGTGGCGACATCCATCGCGGACAGCAGGTGGCCGTCAAGGAATCCGTGCTGCCCTTCAAGCGTTTCCGCACGCCGCTCGGCAAGACCGTAGATGTGCTGCTTGGACCGGAAATGCGTTCCACCGGTGAGGTCATGGGCTTCGACCGCGACTTCCCGCATGCGTTCGCCAAGAGCCAGCTGGCCGCATACGAAGGCGGCCTGCCGACCAGCGGCAACGTGTTCATCTCCGTGAACGACACTGACAAGCGTCAGCTGCCGTTGTTCGCGGCGCGCCTGGTGGAGCTCGGATTCAAGATCTGGGCGACGGAGGGCACCGCATCCGTGCTGCGTCGCTACGGCATCGATTCCAAGATCGTCGACAAGATCAGCGTCCGCATGGACTCCGATCCCGAGGATCCGGTCACCACGTACCATGCGGAAGGCAGCGTCGGCAAGAACGTCGTTCAGCTGATCGAGGAAGGCGCCATCGACCTGATTCTCAACACGCCGAACTCCCGTGGCTCCCGTTCCGACGGCTACGCCATCCGTTCGGCCGCGATCGCGGCCGACCTGCCGCAGTTCACGACGATGACGGAGTTCTCCGCGGTGCTGATGGCCATCGAGGCCGTGCGCAATAATGATTATCAGATCATGAGCATTCAGGAGCACTCCAAGCAGCTGTTCGAGCTGGAAAGCCGTGAGTAGATATGAATAGCCTCAGCAGTGAAGAGATCAACGCCGAGCGTTCGGACTTCGGTCTGCGCCTGAGCAATTCGATGGCCAAGTACGGTCCGCTGTGCGTCGGCATCGATCCGCACAGGCAACTCCTCACCGACTGGGGCTACAATGTGGACGCATTGGGGGCCGAACTGTACTCGATGCGTATGCTGCAGGCCGCCAACGGCCATGCCGCGGCAGTCAAATTTCAGTTCTCCATGTTCGAGCGCTACGGTTCCAAAGGCATCGCGGCGCTCGAACGCGTGCTCTACGCGGCGCGGCAGATGGGCATCATCACCATTGTCGACTGCCTGCATGGTGGGCTTCCCACCACCATCTCCGCGTTTGCGGACGCCTATTTCAAACCCGCTTCGCCGTTGCTGGCGGATGCCATCACCTTGTTGCCGTATTACGGCGCCCGTTCATTAAGCGGCGTGATCAACGACGCGCTCAACAATGGGCGTGGTGTTTTCATCGCTTCTTTGACCTCCAATCCTGAAGGCGCGAGTCTGCAGACTGCGCTTCGGCAGGGAGGGGAATACAAGGGGCGGACGGTCGCATATGGTATCGCCAGCACCGCGCAGAAATTCAACAGCACAGCCGACGGCATCATGGGATCCGTGGGACTGATCATCGGCGCCACCATCGGTCAGTGGATCAGTGATTCCGGCGTCGATCCGGCGAAATTCACCGGTCCGATCCTATCTCCCGGATATGGATGGCAGGGAGCGGAGACCCGTGATCTCAAAACCGTCTTCAAAGGCACCAAGGGCAACGTGCTGGTCACCGTCTCACGTTCCATCGCCACGAAGGGTCCCGATATCGCCACGTTGACGTCCGCCACGGAATCGGTCGCCGACGAGGTGCGTCAGGCATTGCTCGAAGCGCAAAGCGAAGGCGAAGACGCCTGAAGCGTGCCGTTTATACTTCCATCTGTCTTATTACCCGAATTCAATGAATAGTGAGGATACGATGACCGATTCCCAACATGGTCGTTTGATTGTACTTTGCGGACCGGCCGGCGTCGGCAAGGGCACGGTTCTTGGACGTGTGCGGGAGTTGCATCCGGAGATCTGGCTGTCGGTATCCGCCACGACGCGCAAGCCTCGTCCCGGCGAGGTCGATGGCGTGAACTACTTCTTCATGACCGAACAGGAATTCCTCGCCAAGGAGCAGGCCGGCGAATTCCTGGAGACCGCGGATGTCTTCGGATTGGCGCATTACGGAACCCCGGTGAAACCGGTCGTGGAACATCTCGAGCGCAACATACCGGTCGTTCTGGAAATCGATATTCAGGGTGCGCGCAGCGTCAAGGCACGTGCGGGGGAGTTGGGACTCGACGTGATGACGGTGTTCATCGCGCCGCCCTCATTCGAAGAGCTCAAGCGCCGTCTGATCGGACGAGGAACCGAAACACCGGAGCAGCAGGCGAAACGATTGGAGACCGCCAAAATCGAATTGGCCGCGGAACCCGAATTCGACAAGGTCATCGTCAACAACGTGGTGGACGAGGCCGCCGGGGAATTGTGGCAACTCATCGCCGAGGAATTCGATTTGCTGTAGAGCTCACCACTACGTATCAACCTATTGAAAGGCCCGTTCCGGCAGCAGCCGGAACGGGCCTTTCAATAGGTTTTTGCCGCTTATCGGAACCGCGATCAGGCGAGGCCTGAGAGCTTGTTGATCAGCTCGGGATCGCGGGTGGCGCCCTTGTCGGCGGAACGCGCGAAGGCCGCGTACGCCTTCAGTGCCTGGGACACCTTGCGATCGCGGTGCGCCACATAGCCGTCGCCGGCCTCCAGTTCGGCGCGGCGCTTGGCGAGTTCCTCGTCGGAAAGCTCGACGTTGACGGAACGGTTCTCGATATCGATGTTGATGATGTCGCCGTTCTTGATGAGCGCGATCGGACCCTTGTTCGCCGCCTCGGGGGCGATGTGGCCGATGGCCAGACCCGAGGAGCCGCCGGAGTAGCGGCCATCGGTCAGCATGGCGACCTGACGGCCGATGCCCTTGCCCTTGACGAACGAAGTCGGGTACAGCATCTCCTGCATGCCCGGGCCGCCCTTCGGACCCTCGTAACGAATCACCAGAGCCATGCCCGGCTTCAGCGTGTCGTTAAGGATGACCTCGATCGCCTGCTCCTGGGATTCGACGACCAGCGCCGGGCCGCGGAACTTCCAGATCTCCTGCGGCACACCGGCGGTCTTGACCACGCAGCCATCGGGAGCGAGGTTGCCGCGCAGCACGGCGAGGCCACCCTCGTGAATCTCCGGGTGGTCGATGTCGTGGATGGCGCCGTTCACACGGTCGGTGTCGAGCGAATCGAACAGCGTGGTGTGCGTCCACGGTTCCGGGGAGACGATGTGGCCCGGAGCCGCATGGAAGATCTGCTTGGCCTGCTCGGTGCAGGTGTCGCGCATGATGTCCCAATCGTTGAGCTTGTCTTCGAGCGACTTGTAGTCGATGGAATGCACATCGCGGTGAAGCTTGCCGGCGCGGTCGAGCTCGCCCAGAATGCCGCAGATGCCGCCGGCGCGGTGCACGTCGGAGATCTCCCACTTGCCGGACGGCGCCGCCTTGCAGATGCACGGCACGGTGTGGCTGATGCGCTCGATGTCGTCGAGGGTGAAGTCCACGTCGGCGCTCTGCGCCATGGCGAGGATGTGCAGCACGGTGTTGGTGGAACCGCCCATGGCCACGTCCATGGTCATGGCGTTCTCGAAGGCCTTCTTGGTCGCGATGGAACGCGGAAGCACGCTCTCGTCATCGTCGTCGTAGTACTGCTTGGCGATCTTGACGATCTGCTCGGCCGCACGCTTGAACAGGTCCTTGCGGTAGGAGTGGGAGGCCAGGATGGTGCCGTTGCCGGGCAGGGCCAGGCCGATGGCCTCGGTAAGGCAGTTCATCGAGTTCGCGGTGAACATGCCGGCGCAGGAACCGCAGGTCGGGCAGACGGTCTTCTCGTAAGCGAGCAGATCCTCTTCGGAGACGGAGTCGTCGGCGGTGGCGTACATCACGGAGATCAGGTCCGTGTTCTTCTTCACGGTGCCGTCGGACAGCACCGTGGTGCCGGCCTCCATCGGGCCGCCGGAAACGAAGACCGTCGGGATGTTCAGGCGCAGCGCGGCCATCAGCATGCCCGGAACGACCTTGTCGCAGTTCGGGATGCAGATCAGGGCGTCGGCGCAGTGCGCGTTGACCTGGTATTCGACGGTGTCGGCGATGATGTCGCGGCTCGGCAGCGAGTACAGCATGCCGGTGTGCCCCATGGCGATGCCGTCATCGACGGCCATGGTGTTGAACTCGCGCGGGATGCCGCCGGCCTCTTTGATGGCCTCGGAAATCAGGCGTCCGACCTTGTTCAGGTGCACATGTCCCGGCAGGAACTCATCGAAGGAGTTCGCGATGGCGATGATCGGCTTGCCGAAATCCTTGCCATCGACGCCGGCGGCGCGGTAAAGGGCTCGAGCGCCCGCGAATACTCGTCCATTCATCAGTTTTGCAGATCGCATTTCCATGGTTCCTATTGTGAGGTCGAACCGGGACACGCGCTTTGCCGGGAGTCACTATGTGGAATTATGCGGAATTGCCGCGGGCTGCGTGACGTGCAGGCCGATCGGTCCTTCGACCGCCGCGCATTTGCGGCCGAAAATGGTCCAGCGGCATGCCTATACTGAGAAATTCGAAAAAGAAGCTTTGATATCTGATGATTGGGAGATAATCAATATGGCATTCGGCACTGAGCCAACCCCGTCCGGACTTGCGGATCCGCCGATCGACGATTTGATGGAACACGCGGATTCCAAGTACGCCCTGGCCATTTTCGCAGCCAAGCGCGCCCGTCAGATCAATTCCTATTTCACCCAGCTCAACGAGGGTCTGCTGCAGAACGTCGGCCCGCTGGTGGAGTACCAGAACCAGGAGAAGCCGCTGTCCATCGCCTTCCGTGAGATCGACAAGGGTCTGCTCGAGGAAACCCTCGGTGAGGACGACCTGACCGAAGGCAACTGATTCGAAGGTTCGCAACGAACCGAACGAAGGTTTTCATTCGCCCCGATACCTGAGCGGTGCGCTTTGAATAGTCCACGATGACACTATTGATTGCGTATGCGAAGGACGGGGCGTTTTTCGTAAAACGGCTTGCGGTGGTGGCCCAGCCGCCATATACGCACAACAACCAAGGAACGGAACCGCAAGGTCGGACGTTCCCGAAAGAAGGAGCAGTCGCATGGCTGAATTGAAGTTGATTTCCGCCGAGTCGGTGACGGAAGGGCATCCGGACAAGGTCTGCGATCAGATTTCCGACGCGATTCTCGATGACATGCTGGCGCAGGATCCGCAATCGCACGTGGCCGTGGAGACATGCGCCACCGTGGGCCAGTTCTTCGTCTTCGGCGAGGTGACCAGCGAGGGGTACTCCGATATCCAGAGCATCGTGCGTTCCGTCGTGCGCAATATCGGCTACACCAGCTCGCGCGTGGGACTCGACGCCGATTCCTGCGGCGTGACCGTCTCGCTGACCGAGCAGAGCCGCGAGATCAATCAGGGCGTCGACCGTCTGGGCGCCGAGGGGGAGTCGCAGGCATCCCGTGAACAGCGTTACGAGGCGCAGGGAGCGGGCGACCAGGGCGTGATGTTCGGATACGCGTGCGACGAGACCGATGTGCTCATGCCATTGCCGATTTACCTGGCGCATCGTCTGGCTTACCGCCTCGCCGAGGTCCGCAAGAGCGGCGAGGTGGCCCACCTGCGTCCTGACGGCAAGACCCAGGTCACCATCGAATACGACGAGCATGACCGTCCGGTGCGTCTCGACACCGTGCTGGTCTCGACCCAGCACGATCCGGAAGTCGACCAGGCATGGCTGAAGGAACAGCTGACGGAACATGTGATTCGTCCGGTGCTCGACGATGTGCTCGCCGACCGCGTCGCGCATGACGAATACCGCGTGCTGGTGAACCCCACCGGCTCGTTCGTGCTTGGCGGTCCGGCCGCCGACGCGGGCCTGACCGGCCGCAAGATCATCGTCGACACGTACGGCGGCGCCGCCCACCATGGAGGCGGCGCGTTCTCCGGCAAGGATCCGAGCAAGGTGGACCGTTCCGCCGCCTACGCCGCGCGTTGGGTGGCCAAGAACATCGTGGCCGCGGGCCTCGCCCACAAGGTCGAGGTGCAGGTGGCGTACGCCATCGGCGTGGCCGACCCGGTATCCATCAACGTGGAGACGTACGGCACGGAGATCGGCGTGACCCGCGAGCAGATCCAGCAGGCCGTCCGCAAGGTGTTCGACCTTCGCCCGGCCGCCATCATCGACGAACTCGACCTGAAGCGCCCCATCTACGCCAAGACCGCGGCCTACGGGCACTTCGGCCGAGAAGACGCCGATTTCACTTGGGAGGCGACCGACAGGGTCGATGATCTCAAGGCAGCCATCGCCGATTGAGACGACCCTGAACCATGAGCGACGTGGATGCCGAACAGCTGGCACTTGACGGACTTGCCCCGCGCAGGCGCCGCAAGCGCGCGCCTGCGGCGAAGACGCCAGCCGCGAAGCATCCCATAGCCCGGGTGGTGCTCGACGTTCAGGCCACCCATCTGGGGCAGACCTTCGACTATTACGTCGAGGAACGGCATTCCGAAGCGGCTTTGCCGGGTGTGATGGTGCGTGTCCGCTTCGGCGGGCAACGGGTCTATGGCATCATCTGGGAGCGTGCGGACGCCAGCGACACCCCGGCGTCTTCGTTGCGCTACATAGAACGGGTGGTGACGGACCGCGCGATCGTGCCGAAGTCCATGCGCGATGACGTCACCGCCATCGCCGATGCGTTCGGCGGAACCCGGGCCAACATCCTCAGATTGGCCGTTCCTCCAAGAGTCGCCTACGTCGAGCGCGAGCAATGGGAACGCCCGCGGACGGGTCGCGGCGTGGAGACGAGACGTCGGATGTATGCGGGCGCGGAACAGGAATCCTATGCCGCATTGCAGCGATTGTACGGCAATATCGGCCTACTGCGCGAAGCGTTCTCCAAACGGGGATTCCAAGCGTTCGTATTCGATCCGCTGCCGGGAGCGGGGCATTGGTGCCGGTGCGTCGCATGGATGGTCGCGGCCGCGGCCGCGCAAGGCCGACCGGTCGTGCTGGTGCTGCCCACCATGCGTGAGATCGAGGATATGGCGCATGCGTTGAAGGCGATGGGCATGAGACCATTCGCGCGGACCGAATCCGCAAGCGGTTCCTATGACGGTGATTTCACGGTGCTCAACGCGCAAATGCCGCCCGCGGAACGGTATCGCGCGTATCTGGCCATCAGTCTCGGACGGGTCTCCTGCGTTCTAGGGACCAGGTCGGCCATGTATGCGCCGGTGGAGGGCAACGCGTTGTTCCTTGTCCTTGACGACGTGTGCTATCAGGACGCCGACGGTATGATGCCCTATGCCAACGCGCGTGGCGTACTGCGGTTGCGCGCGAAATCGCATAACGGCGTATTCGTGGCCATGGGCAACGCGCGCAGCGTGCAAAGCCAATGGGAGACGGACGCGAGCTATGCGAAAGACACCCAGGTCGGCGGGTTCAGCACGCCCATCCATGCGTTGCCCGCGGCCACCAAGGAATCATCGCCATGGGTGCGGTGGCTGAACCGGGACGAGCTGACCCGGTTGGCCGATCCGACCATCGGCGCGCGCGTTCCCCACACCGCGGTGCGTGTGCTGTCCAAGGCATTGGAAAGCGGCCCGGTGCTGCTGTCCATTCCCCAGGACGGCATCACCGAGGCGCTGACCTGCTCGCAGTGCCATCGCCAGGCGCGATGCGCGCGGTGCACTGGGCCATTGGAACGATTGCATGACGGAACCGTGCGCTGCACATGGTGTGGGATCGCCACCGTGCAGTGGTCATGCCCCTCCTGCCATAACGAACGCATGCGCGTGGTGCGCGTCGGAGCAGCCGGCACGGCGCAGGAGCTGAGCCGGCTGTTTCGTGGCGTGCCGATCGTGCTGTCCACTCCCAGCCAGCCCCGTGGCATCGTGCCCGAGATCACGTTCGCGCCGCGACTGGTGATCGCGACGCCCGGAGCGGAACCCCGGGTGCGTGGCGCGGGCGTGGCGGAACGCGAATACCGCGCGGTGGCCATTCTCGACGCGTGGACCAGCCTGTACGCCTTTGGCATCGACGCCGGTGTGGACACCCTGACGGCATGGATGCGTGCCGTGGCGTTATGCGCGCCGCGTACCCGGGGCGGACAGGCGTTGCTGATAGGCGAGACGGATCCGGCGCTCGCCAAATCGCTGATGCTGTGGAACTCGCCGTTGCTGGCCCGGACGGAGCTCTCCGAACGCGCGCAGACCGCATTGCCTCCGGTATTCGCCGCCGCATGCGTGTGGGGGCGACGCGATGCGGTGAAAACGGCGTTGGACCGCATCGGCGCGCTGGGAGAGGGGGACTTCGCCTCCATCGAGACTTCGGAGGGGCGCATGCCCTCGGTGTTGGGGCCGGTGCCGATTCCACAGCCGCGCACCATCGACAGCAGGGAGCTGGAAGGGACCGCCGACCGCGTCAAGGCGGTCGTCCGCGTGCCGCAGTCCCGCCGCGCGGAGCTTGCCATCAGGTTGCGTGCGGCGAGCGCCAGGCATGTGGCCTCGCGGGAGCCGGGGGAATTGCGCTTCCAGCTCGACCCCAAGGAACGCATCTGATTCCGTCCCCTTGGCATGGAAGACTGATACGCATATGGCACCGTCTGAATGGAGGAACATATGAAAGGCTGGCCGGGAGAACCCGACATGGAATACGATGTGCTCATGGCCGATGGCGAGGCCTCTGCCAATGACGGCAAACCGATCACCGACGTGATCTTCGATTTCGGCAATGTGCTGGTGTATTGGGATCCGGTCGCGGTGCTGGCGCCGAGATACAGCGACAGACTGGTCGAGCAGTTCCTCGACAACGACATCTCGGGGTTCTACGACATCAACGACCTGCTCGATGCGGGAATGTCCAACGACGACGGCGTGGCATTGATGCGTAGGCGTTCCGGAGACAAATGGGCCGACATGATGCGGTACTATCTCGACAATTTCGTGGATTCCCTGACCGGCGTGGTGCCGGGCGCGCGCGTGCTCGTCAACGATCTGAAAGCCGCCGGCATCCACGTATGGGGCTTGAGCAATTGGCAGAAGGAGCTTTTCCCGATAGCCCTCGAACGGTATGAGATTCTGCGCAGTCTGGACGACCGCGTGGTATCGGGATACGTGGGATTGCGCAAGCCCCACCGGGAGATTTACGATTTCGCATTGAAGCAGTTCGGCATCGACGCCTCCGGAGCGGTGTTCATCGACGACAAGGCGATGAACATCGTCGGCGCGAACGAAGCCGGAATCCGTGGCATACGATTCAGGGATCCGCGCGCGCTTCGTGGTCTGCTGATCGACGCGGGCGTGGCGATTCCCGCGGTGCGTGAAGCCTAGCCGTGGCCCGCGGGCGGGCGCCTTGGCGTTGCGATGGGTGCCCGCCGTCACATGGTTGAATTCGAACGATTGACAAGGAGATTCATTTCGTGCTGAAAATTCTGTTCGCAGGCACCCCCGACATCGCGGTGCCATCGTTGAGGACGCTCGCCGAGGATACCGAGCATTTCGAGGTCGTCGCAGTGCTCACGCGTCCCGACGCGCCTACCGGACGTGGACGCAGGCTGGTGGCGAATCCGGTCAAGCGCGCGGCGCTCGAACTGGGGCTGCCGGTGATCGAATCCGATCCGGGCGAGGAGACCTTCGTCGCGGAACTCGCGGCCACCGGAGCGCAGGCCGCCGCCGTGGTGGCCTATGGGAAGATTCTCAAGCAGGATGTGCTTGACGCGGTACCGATGGGCTGGTACAACCTGCATTTCTCGCTGTTGCCGCAGTGGCGTGGCGCGGCTCCCGTGCAGCGTGCCATCTGGGCCGGCGACAAGGTGACGGGAGCCACGGTGTTCCGCATCGTCCGTGCGATGGACGCTGGCCCGGTGCTGGCCCAGTCCACAACGGAAATCGGAGCCCACGAGACGGCCGGCGAACTGCTCGGCAGGCTCGCGCAAGACGGTTCACGGTTGCTGGCGGCCGCGTTGCAGGGAATGGCCGAAGGTGAGATCGTGCCTGTGGCGCAGCCGGCCGGAGCGTACGAAGTGGCGCAGAAGATCACGGTCGAGGACGCGCGCATCCGCTTCGATGTGCCCGCGTTCGCCGCGGACCGTCAGATTCGAGCCTGCACGCCGAACCCGGGAGCCTGGTGCGAGCTGCATGCCCATGAGGGCGCCGAACCGGCTACTCTGCATGTGCTGCACGCGCAGCCGGCGGATATGGACAACCCCAAGACGCCGCAGGGTCTCGAGGCCGGGCGCATCGTCGCGGGCAAGCGGAACGTGTGGGTCGGCACGGCCACCGAGCCATTGGAACTGATTGAAGTCAAAGCCCAGGGCAAGAAGGCCATGCGTGCCGCCGACTGGGCGCGCGGCGCGCGTCTCGACAACGCCTACTGCAGGTAATCGAGAACCTTGCGCAGATCACGCTCGTCCAGACAATGCGGAGCCTCCTCCCGCACCCTTGGCTTGGCGCAAAACGCCACGCCAAGGCCCGCGGCGTGAATCATCGGCAGATCGTTCGCGCCGTCGCCGACCGCGATGGTCTGCGCCATCGGAACGCCCATACGTTCCGACCATGCACGCAGGGAATCCAGTTTGACGGTTTTCGTGACGATGTCTCCGAGCACCCGGCCCGTCAACCGACCATCCGCGGATTCGAGACGGTTCGCGATCCAATAATCAAGATGCGCGTCCTCTGCCAGACGGTCCACGACCTCATGGAATCCGCCGGAGACCACGCCGACCTTCCACCCGTGCCTGTGAAGCTCGTCGATCAGCGCAAGCGCGCCATTGGTGAAATGCACGCGATGGTATACCTCATCGAAAACCGACGTGGGCATGCCCTCCAGCAACGCGACGCGGGCCCTCAGCGCCTCGCGGAAATCCAACTCGCCGTTCATGGCGCGCGCGGTCACCGAGGCGATGCGTTCCCCGATGCCCGCAGCGGCTCCCAATTCGTCGATGACCTCTTCGTCGATCAACGTGGAATCCACGTCCATGACCAGCAGCCCGGGGCGGGAAAGCGTCGGCGTGGCGTTCGATGATTCTTGATTCAGCATGGTTTCGATTGTCGGAAAGCATTAGGACAATGGGTACGATGGGCGCTAAGCGTGTCGAAAGAGAGGTCTGAAATTGGGAAACCAAGAGGAGACGCTGCAATCCCTGGCCGAGGCCAATGACCGTCTGATGGCGAAGAACCATGCCTTGGCGAAGGCGCTGACCCGCGCCACGAAGGAGCTGACCAAGGCGAAGGCCCAACTGAACCAGCTCGCCGGACCTCCGATGACCTTCGCCACCATGGTGCGCGTGTATTCGTCCACCACCGACGAGCAGCAGGTGCAGCACGCCAGCGCCGAAGTGGTTTCCGGAAACCGACGCATGATCGTGCCGGTCGCGGCCAATCTGCAGGCCTCGCGGCTCGAACCGGGGCGAACGGTGCTGCTCAACGAGAACATGGTTGTCGTGAGGCAGGCCGACACCGACACATTGGGCATGGTACGCACGGTAAAGCAGATTCTCGAAGATGGGCGGCTGCTCGTCACGGATGGCGGCGGGAACGCCGCGGTGGTTCGCCGCGCGGGAACGATGGAACGGGAAAACCTCAATGTCGGTGATCGCGTCACCGTCGACGCGTCCATGCGGTTCGCCTTGGCGCCGGTTCCCGCGGAGAACGACGGCGACATGGTGTTGGAGGAGATACCCGACGTCACCTTCGGCGATATCGGCGGTCTTGACAGGCAGATCGATCGCATCCGCGACGCGGTCCAGATGCCTTTCCAGCACCGCGACCTGTTCAGAAGATACGATTTGAACCCACCCAAGGGCGTGCTGCTGTATGGCCCTCCGGGTAACGGCAAGACGCTGATCGCCAAGGCGGTGGCGAACGCGCTTTCCGAAGGGACCGCCGACGGCAAGGGCGTGTTCCTTTCCGTGAAGGGGCCGGAACTGCTCAACAAATTCGTCGGCGAGTCGGAGCGCCTGATCCGCATGATCTTCAAGCGCGCCAGGGAACGCGCCGCGGACGGCAAACCCGTCATCGTGTTCATCGATGAGATGGATTCGCTGCTGCGCACGCGGGGAACGGGCGTGTCGTCCGATATGGAGACCACCATCGTCCCGCAGTTCCTCGCCGAACTCGATGGCGTGGAATCCTTGGACAACGTGATGGTGATCGGCGCGTCGAACCGCATCGACATGATCGATCCCGCGGTATTGCGTCCGGGACGTCTCGACGTGAAGATCCGGATCGACCGGCCAAAGGCCGAACAGGCGGGGCAGATTATCCGGCACTACCTGACCGACGACCTGCCACTGGCCCAAGGCGTGGACGCCAAAGCCCTCACCGACGTGCTGGTGAACGACATCTACTCGATGGACGAACATCGTCATGTCTGCGACGTTTGCGACGAACAAAACCGGTGGCATCCGGTGCATATGGCCGACCTGGTGTCGGGCGCGGTGCTGAAGAACATCGTGGACCGGGCCAAAACCCGTGCGGTGAAGATCTCCATCGAAAACGGTCATCCGGCGGCGATCGACGTCGGACTGCTGTCCGGTGCCGTGGAGGAGGAATTCCAGGAGACGCGCGATTCGGTGCTTGACGCCGATCCGGCGCAGTGGAGCCGCATCAACGGATTCGACAACGGCCACGTGACGCATATCAGGCCGGCGCGGTAGGCGTGCGGAGCATACGGAAGGCATGGAAAGGATACAAGGAGACACAACGATGACGCAGGGGAGAGCAGCATGAGCGTTCGACGGGTCATGGGAACGGAAACGGAATACGCGGTTTCCGCGCCGGGACAGGGGCATTACAATCCGGTGCAGTTGTCATTCGACGTGGTCGCGGCGGCGGCCGATGAGAATACCCGGCACATTCGTTGGGACTACCGTCAGGAGGATCCCGTCAACGATGCGCGCGGCACCAGATTGGAGCGCGCCGCCGCGCATCCCGACCTGCTTACCGATGCGCCGCAGCTCAACATCACCAATGTGATCGCGCGCAATGGCGGGCGTGTGTACGTCGACCACGCGCATCCCGAATATTCCGCGCCGGAGACCACCGACCCGTTCGACGCGGTGCTTTACGACCATGCCGGAAACCTCATCATGCGCCACGCCGCGGAACGGGCGAGCGAGCAGACCGGCCACCGAATCGTATTGCATCGCAACAACGTCGACGGCAAAGGCGCCAGTTGGGGCACGCATGAGAACTACATGATGCTGCGGTCCGTTCCGTTCATGCGGGTGGCCCGCCTGATGACGGCGCATTTCGTCGCACGGCAGATCTTCACCGGTTCCGGACGCGTCGGCATCGGCGAGAAAAGCGAACAGGCGGGATTCCAGCTCAGCCAACGCGCCGATTATTTCCACATGAAGGTCGGCCTGCAAACCACCTTCGACAGGCCCATCATCAATACGCGCGACGAATCGCACAGCACCGACGCATACCGCCGGCTGCATGTGATCGTCGGCGACGCCAACCGCATGGACGTGCCGCAGGCATTGAAACTCGGCACCACCAGCATGCTGCTGTTCCTGCTCGAACACGCCGGTGAGGCCGGCCTCGACCTCGACCGGATGATGGAATCCGTGACCTTGGCGGACCCTGTGGCGGCCATGCATACGGTGTCGCACGACCTGACCCTGAACGCCGAACTGCCGTTGGAGAACGGCGGCACGACCACCGCATGGCAGATGGAGGTGACGCTGCGCGGCCTCGTCTACGCCGCCGCCGCGGGCATATACGGGACGGATACCACCGGCGAACCGGCGTGGCCCGACCGTTCCACCCGCAACATCATGGCGATGTGGGGGCAGGCGCTTGCCGACATCGCCGCGATTCGGCACGCCGATGACGACGCGCGTCTGACGATGCATGGGCAGGCCGGCCGCATCGAATGGCTGCTCAAATGGCAGCTGATGGAGAAGATGCGCCGCAAGACCGGAACGGATTGGGCCGACCGGCGTCTGGCCGCGATCGATCTGAAATGGGCCGCGCTCGACCCCGCCGATTCCGTGTTCGACAGGCTCGCGGCGCAAACGGAGCGCCTGGTCTCGCGGGCCCAATTGGAGGACGCGTGCGAGCATGCCCCCAAGGGCACCCGGGCGTGGCTCCGCGCGGAAATGGTGCAACGGTTCCCCGAGCAGGTGGTGGCCGCATCATGGTCGCATATCACCGTCGAAGGCGCTTCGGACGGTGAGGAAACCGTAAAGAATTCCCTGACGTCGTTGGATATGTCCGATCCGTTGCGTTTCGGCGAGGCCAATTGCGGCAAGGTCTTCGATGCCGCCCGCGATGCCGTCGCGGTGGTGGAGGCGCTGCGGTGAATCCCATCGCAGGCGTACCATGGCAGAAGAGCGACTGCATAATCGCCAATCAAAGATAATGGATACACAAACGGCGTCCGGCGTATATGGAGAGGAAGAGCCGACGCCGTCGAAGAGGAAGCGGAAACGTAACCCATGGAATTGCGGCAAGTAGCCCTCGAAGTGGCCCGTATCCTGCAGGATGCAGGCAAACACGCATTGAACGACCAGACGAATCCCCGTGATCTGAGGAGTCTTGAAGTGGCTCAGGAATATTTCCACTTCACCTCCGATCTCGACAAGCGCCTGCAGCAGTACATCAGCGGCAAGCTGTCCGAAATCGAGACGTTCGATGGGTTCTGGCAGACCCGTCCGGAGCAATGCCATCCGGGAGAACGGTACTGGTGCGTCGGCGGCATCGATGGCGTGATCAATTTCGCGCGCAACATGCCCGAATGGACGATCACCGTCACCCTGTTCGAATTCAACGAGCAGGGGTCCGCCCAGCCCATTCTCTCGATCGTGCACGCGCCGGCGCTCCGCATGACCTATCTCGCGGTGCGCGGATCGGGCGCCATCCGCATCCGCAGGACGCCGTTGGGCGAGAAGCGCGAAAAGATCATGCCCTCGACCACGGCCTCGCTGGACAGCGCGGTGGTGAGTTATGGCATGTCCCATGTGCCCGAGGAATCCAGGCGCGCGCTCGAAGTCGTGGGGCGCATCGCGGGACGTCCCGCCGACATCAAGCGCGTGGGCCCGGCCTCCCTCGACCTGTGCAAGGTCGCGGACGGCACGTATGACGCGTATTTCGAACCCCATCTGCATAAGTGGGACGTTCCCGCCGTGTCCGCAGGCGCCGTCGTGGTCTGGGAGGCCCAAGGACGGCTGACCCAATGGAACGGCGAAGGCATGCACTGGCGTCAGGAGAACGACGTGGTGGCCACCAACGGGTTGATCACCGACGACCTGAGCCAGTATTTGGCATAACGCCGTGGAGCCGCGCCGCACCTGGGTAAGGTGTGGCGCAGCGCGTTTCCGCGCTTTTCGCAGACTTTCACAAAGGAGAATCATGCCTCAGGAATTTGAGCAGACGCAATCCGCGGCAACCCCGCAGCGGACGGACGAAGCCGCGGCCGTCTCCGCGAAGCAGACCGTCACGAACGATGACGCATTGGACGCCGTGCTGGATGACATCGAATCCGTGCTGAACGAAAACGCGGAGGAATACGTGGGCAGCTTCGTGCAAAAAGGCGGCGAGTGATGCCGCAGCTGCGTGATAGCGGCAATCATTCCACGGCCCCGCTTGACGCGGATACCGTGCATGAGATGCGCTCGTTCGACCGCATATTCGGCATCGAGACCGAATACGGCGTCAGCGTGACCGGCGCCGATTCGCCGTGCGACGCCGGTCAGACGGCCATGATGATGTTCCAGCCGATAGTCGCCCAATCGCGATCCACCAACACCTACATCGAAAACGGCTCGCGTCTGTATCTCGATGTCGGGTCCCATCCCGAGTACGCCACGGCGGAGGCGCGTGACCCCATGGACGCCTTGGCTCTGGACGTGGCCGGTGAATCGGTGATGCGCGATCTCGCCTTGGACGCCCAGCGTAGATTGCGCGCCGGTCATGGCGGAGGCGCCTTGGTGCATGTGTTCAAAAACAACGTCGATTCCGCGGGCCATTCCTTCGGATGCCATGAGAACTATCTGGTGCGGCGCTTTGTGCCGTTGAAGACCATCGAACGCGAGCTGCTGCCGTTCCTCATCACCCGCCAGATCTTCACCGGCGCCGGACGGATGGGGGAGGACGGATTCCAAATCACGCAACGTGCGGATTTCCTCGACGAGGCCGTTTCCTCGGCGACCACCCGTTCCCGTCCGATGGTGAACACCAGGGACGAACCGCATGCCGATCCGGATGCGTTCCGGCGTCTGCATGTGATCATCGGGGACTCCAATCGTTCGCAGTGGGCCACGATGATGAAACTGGCCACGACGCATCTGGTGCTGTGCGTCATCGAACAGGCGGGGAGAGAGGGGCGTGAATCCGGATTCGCGCGCTTCGCCTTCGCCGATGCCAGCGAGTCGAACCATAAGGTCAGCCGCGATCTGAGCGGCGTGGACGCGTCCTTCGCCATGGCCGACGGAACCACGTTGCGTGGCGGTGCCGTGGCCGTCCAGGAACGGTATTTGCAGGCCGTGGAATCGTTTGTGGATGGGCATCCCGAGGTAATCGGCTCATTGCCGCGCACCGATGCGCGCGATGTGCTTCGGCAGTGGCGGGAGACGCTGGATGCGTTCCGTTCCGGCGATGTCGCCTGTCTGTCCGACAAGGTGGATTGGATCTGCAAGCACCGTCTTTTCGAGGCGCTGCGCGCACGCATGCACGGTGATGTTTCCGAACGCAGGTTCGAGCAGCTGGATTTGGACTACCACGATGTCGCCAATGGCGTTTTGTATCCGTCGCTGTGTCGCCGCGGCGGTATGGGAAGACTTGTCGACGATGAGACGGTCGCACAGGCGCGGACCACGCCGCCCACCGATACGCGCGCCTCGTTGCGCGGCCGGTTCGTCAGCGAGGCGAAGGCGTGCGACGCGCGGTATTCCTGTGACTGGACCAGATTGGCGTTGACGAGTCCGCAACGATTGGAAACGGTGATGCTCGATCCGTTCGATGCGAATCCTTCCGAGCAATTCGCGCTGATGATGAACGCGCTGCATTGAGCTCGGACGAGCCGGCCGACGGCGGGAGCATGAAGGTCCGCCATCAGCGGCTCGGATGAATCAGGCCTCGCCGCGATATTTCGCCATCATCTGCGATTGCAATTGCTGAGCGCTGGGCGGCGTCCATGTGATGGCGTCCGCGCCGGCCTTGATGGTGGCGAGAATGCGTTCTTCGGAACCTCCGCCGGAGGCCAGTATCGGAATTTCCGGATGGTGCGCGCGGATGCTCGCCACCACTTGGGACGTGCGTGCCCCGGCCGCGACATTGATGATCGCCGCTCCGGCAAGGATTTTGCATTCGGTGACCTCATCGTCTTCGGTGACCGTGGCGATGACGGGGATGTCGACCATCGACATGGTGGTCTCGATGGTTTCCGCAGGTGCCGGAGCGTTGATGACCACGCCCGCCGCGCCCTGCATCTCCGCCACCATGGCGAGTTCCGCCACGCGTGGGCCGGTTGTGGTGCCGCCGCCCACGCCTACGAACAACGGCATCTGCGCGACGGTAAGCAGTGCCTGGGTGATCACCGGTTCTCCGGTGAATGGATAGACGGCAAGGATGGCGTTGGCATTGGTGTTGCGGATGATGACCGCGTCGGTGGTGTACGCGAACGATTTGAGTGTGTGTCCCTTGACGGTGATGCCGCCGCATTGTTGCGCGATGATTCCAGGCACCCGCGCGTTGGGCGATGAAAGTCGCCCCTCGACCCGTGCCGTGCCATACGTCGTGCGTGAGACGTGCGGCACGGACGCGTGCTGTTCCATCGCGATGGAAGCGCTGGGAGCGAATAACGAACGCTTGTCGAGACGAAACGGCTTCGAAGCGTCGGGACGGTCGCTGTCTTCCTGTGCGCTGCTCATTCCTGTACCTTCCTGCCGGTGTGGTTCAGTGTGAGGAACTCATGGATGGCTTTTCGCCGCTCTGCGATTTCCTCATCCAGGAGTTTGGTGTCGGTGTTGTCGATGATACGCCGCAGCAGTTCGCTGAGGGTGGAAAGTTCGTCCTCCGTCAGACAATCGAGCATGCTGGTGGCCGAAACATGATGTTCGTGGAGCTGCCGTGATGACGGCGTGCCCTGCGGTGAAGCCTCGCCATGCAGGCGTGAATTCGCGCGCAGCGCGCGTTTCGCCCGCGTCGCCTTCAGTTTCGTGTGCAGCAGCAGAATGTTGAGTTCGTGGAGCTGGTTGATGATTTCCCTGCGTCGGTCGGCCATGGCAATCCTCATCGATATGGTCATATTGTCTAATATTCATCATTCATCGGGGAATCGACAAATGCGTGACATCTCCGGGCGAATACGGGAAAGCCCCGGCGACCATGGTATATCCGTCTGCCGATTGCCGGTTCGGAATTCTCCGATACGGCAATCGGCAGACGGATGCGATGGAAGTCGGGGCTTGTATCGCGAAGGGCGAAACTTACTTGGTGACGGCCTTCTTCAGCAGGGAGCCGGCGGAGATGCGGACACCGTAGGTCGCCGGAATTTCGATGGTCTCGCCGGTGCGCGGGTTGCGTCCGGTGCGGGCGGCGCGCTTGACGCGCTCAGCGGAGAACAGGCCGGTCAGCTTCAGACCTTCGCCGGACTGCATTGCCTCGACGAACACGTCCTGGAAAGCGTTTACAGCGGCCTCAGCCTGCGCCTTGGTCAGGTTGGACTTCTGAGCGATCTTCGAGACGAGATCAGACTTGTTGTATGCCATAAAGCATCCTTCTTGTATCAGGGGATATTCCGATTCACGAACATCCACGTTCCCTACGATAGTAGCGCAATCCATGCCGAAAAGCGTCATTTTTCAAGGGTTTTTAGCTCTTTTTTCATAAAAAGGGGACAAAAGGCAGGAAACGAGGCGCGCTCTAGATCAAATTGTGTCGGTCAAGCCACTTCATCGCCGCGGCTCCCACGGGAATGCGCAGCCAGTAGAAGGCGATTCTGTAGACGAGAGTAGCGGAGACCGCGATGGTCGAGGGGATGCCGACCGCGGTGAACGCGACGGACAGCGCCGCCTCCACCGCGCCCAGACCGCCCGGCGTCGGCACCGCGGAGCCCAAGGTGTTCGCCAGAAGGAAGATGAACGTCGTCTCGATGGGATTGGTATGGCATCCGAACGCCATCAGCGCTGCCCAGAATCCGAGACCGGTCGCGATGTTCAACACCAGCGCGCCGACGACGCCGAACGCCAGCTCCTTCGGACGGGTGAGCACATTGATGAGATTGCGCGCGTATGCCTTGACCAACGGCAGATACCTGTCGGTGATCAGATGCCGTATCGGCGGAACCACCATGGCCGCGGAAACCACCAATGCGACGATGGCGATCACCATGATCAGCGTGTTGGTGGGAATCATGCCCGACAGGGTGCTGCGTCCTGTGAACAGGCCGATGATCAGCAGCAGAACGACGGTGGTACCGCCTTGTACGGCCCAGACGGCACTCATGATCGCCGTCGCGGCCGTGTTCCGATAACCGCTTTTGCGCAGGAACTGCAGATTCACGAATGCGGGACCGACGCCGGCGGGCATGGAGACCGCGGTGAAGCCGGAAGCCATCTGCGAGCACAGCAATCCGAACGGATCGCGTTTGTCGGCATCCATGAACCCGCCCAACGTCATGGCCGAACCGAACCAGGCGACGAATCCCAAAGCCACGCATATCAGGGCCATCGGCACATTGGCCTGTCGTATCGCCGCGATCATTTCCGCGGGCTGGATCTGCGTGAACACCACATACACCGCGACGACGAGCAGGGCGATGGCGATGAAGGAACGGAAGCTGAACCGGGACAGCGGCACTTTCTCCATCGCGTCGGCCGCATCCTGCGGAGCCAGGGAGGAGATGCGCGTGCGCAGGTCGTCGAGCAGGTGTTTGTTCCAGCCGGGCAGCGCGCGGGTGGAGGCGGGGACCGCGGCCTTTTGCACGAACGGGGCCAGATCGACCAGCTTTTCGTCGCCCCATGTACGTCGTGCGCAGGCAAGCGCGCGGTCGATGCCGTTCAACGCGCTGAGCAGCGCCAGCAACTGCACCTTGTCGAGTGTGGGGTTCGGCGCCGAACTGCCGTAGTCGCCGTTTTGCCAGCCGGCGATCACCGGAGCGCCGTCTTCCATGCGGGACAGCGTGTCGGGGGTGATGCGCCGATGGGTGAATCCGCGGCGGTGCGCTTCGGAAAGATACCGCATGAAACATTCCATGTCGTGATCCGACATGGTATTCGGATTGCACTCCAAGGGCATGCGGTTCCGGTGGAACACGAGAATCGAGGATTCGCCGCTGTCCGCGACGCCATAGACGCCGGGCGTCGTCATGCCGGCATTCGCCATGCCGAGGATCATCGCGTAATGATGGTGAATCGAATCGAAGGATGACCGGTCGCGACGCATGGACACGCCGTTCAGACGGATCCACTGCCATACCTGATTGAGATAGCCGGCCACATGCACCTGGTTGTCGAGCACCGACACCGTGTATTGACGGCCCTTGTCGTCGGCGACGTCGTAAATGCGGGAGTTCTCGATGAGGTCATCGTCAAGCGTGGTCTGAAGGACTCCGGAATCCGCATAGGGCGTGAGTCTCCTCGACAACGCCGTGACGGTGATGCCGATGGATTGCAGGGATTGCGCGAGCTGTCTGCCCCAGACGCCGTTGTTCTGCGTGCCCAGGGCGAAACGAATCAGCATGCCGACGATACGGCCCACGACGAAGGAGACGATGACGCCGGTCAGGGAATTCCACGAGAGCACCACAAGCAGCACAGCCACGGCGTACAGCACGTTCCAGCCCCATTTGACCGTGGACCGTGTGCGACGCGGGCCTGCCACCGTCAGGAAAGACGCCATGGCCGCGTAAAAATCAGGCAGCAGGCCGGCTCCCTCCGAGGTGCCGTTCGACAGCATGGACAACACCAGCAGCTCGCCTCCGGTGGCGCTGATTATCGCCGAAGTGCACCAGACCGCGGCGAACCCGAGGATCAACGCCAATGCGGAGATCACGCTTTGCAGCCATTCCTTGGCGGTCACCAATTGCAGCAGCACGCCCATGGTGATGCAGACGATGGCGAATTGCTGCAGCAGCGACGTCGGCACGTCCATCAGCCAGCCGATGGCATGGCTGGCGGACCGGACATCCGATTCCACGCCCGAGGCCGTGCCGTGAAGATAGATGGAGAACAGGATGACGATCACGCCGAGCAACAAGGCGAAGAAGGCATGCAGCAGGTCGGCGTAATCGCGATTGCGTTTCGGTGGAATGTCATCGATGCGCGGGGTTTGCGCTGCTGCGGTGGATGCGTGGACGTCAGACACGGTGGGCATGCTCCGTAAGTATGGGGATGAATCGACGGCGGGTATATGCGTTCCCGCCGATGTAGATAATACGCCTTGGGGCGGTTGCACGGAAATGCAACCGCCCCAAGGCGTGGTGTCCACTATGCGCGGATTCGATCAGCGATCGAAATCGACGAGTTTGCCGGCCGCTCCCACATAGGTGGACGGGGTCAGGGCCTTGAGACGCGCCGCGGTGGCCTCGTCGAAGGACTGCTGGTCGATGAAACGCTCGACGGCCTCCTTGGAGATCTCGTGGCCGCGCATAAGCTCCTTGACCTTCTCGTACGGCTTGTCCATGCCGGGCAGACCGGCGAGTTCGCAGGCGCGCATGGCGGTCTGGATCGGCTCCCCGAGCACCTCCCAGTTGGAATCAAGCTCGGCCTGGATGGCGATGTCGTTCGGATGGATGGAGTTCAGTCCGCCCAACAGGTTGTTCAGCGCCAGCACGGAATATCCCAGAGCGGAACCGATGTTGCGCTGCGTGGTGGAATCCGTCAGGTCGCGCTGCCAACGGGATTCGACCAGTGTGGCGGACAACGTGTCCAGCAGCGAGCACGAAAGCTCCAGATTCGCCTCGGCGTTCTCGAAACGAATCGGATTGACCTTGTGCGGCATCGTGGACGAGCCGGTGGCGCCCTTGACCGGCACCTGCGCGAACACGCCACGGGAGATGTACATCCACACGTCGACGCACAGGTTGTGCAGGATGCGGTTGGTGTGGCTGATCGTGCCGTACAGTTCGGCCTGCCAATCATGCGATTCGATCTGCGTGGTCAGCGGGTTCCACGTCAGTCCCATGCGGTTGGTGACGAACTCCTTGGAGACCGCGATCCAATCGACGTCCGGGCAGGCCGCCAGATGCGCGCCGAACGTGCCGGTGGCGCCGTTGATCTTGCCCAGATACTCCTGCGCCCTGACCTTGTTCAGCTGGCGGTTCAGACGGTACACGTACACCGCGAGCTCCTTGCCCAGCGTGGTCGGGGTGGCCGGCTGGCCGTGGGTCAGGGACAGCATGGCCTTGTCACGGTAGTCGTTCGCCTTCTGCGCAAGATGGTCGACGATCGCCTGCGCCCCGGGGAGCCAGACGTTCTCGACGCCGTTTTTCACGCAGCGCGCGATGGACAGGTTGTTGATGTCCTCCGACGTGCAGGCGAAATGCACCAGGGTCTTGAGGTTCGTCAGCTGCGTCTCATGGCCCAGCACCGTCGCGGCCTTGTCGAGCTGGTCGTCGATGTAGTATTCCACGGCCTTCACGTCGTGGTGGGTGACGGCCTCATGGGCGGCGTGCCGGGCGATGCCCTCGGCACCGAAATCCTCGGGGATGGAACGCAGGAAAGCCTGCTCCTCCTCGGTCAGCGGCTTCACGCCGGGAACGATGGTCTGGTTGCCGTTGCCTTCGAAGCCATTGGCGAGCAGAATCATCCATTCCACTTCGACGCGCATGCGCTCGCGGTTCAACGCGGGCTCGCTCAGATATTCGACAAGGGGAGCCGTCTGCTTGTGGTAGCGGCCGTCAAGAGGGGTCAATGCGATTGCTGGAGAGATGTCAGTAAGCTTCATAGCCAATAGCATACGTTCAGCCGTAAACGAGACGCGGCTTCCGTCCGACGGCCGGAAGCCGCGAAGATGGAATCAGTGGCTCATGCGCCCCTGCCAATACGTCACCTCCTCGAGCTCGCCGTCGATGACGCTTTGGAAATGCCGCTCATGCTCGCCGACGGCGTGCGAGCCCAGATCCGTGGCGTTCTGGTATGCGGCCTGATGGTATTCGATCCAATGGGTTATCTCCTTCTCCCGAGGGGCGTTGGCGACCTTAGTGCCTCCGAAGATTCGTTTGGCGGCCTCGGAGGTGCGCTCCACCGTGCCCCGGACCGTCAGCCTGTTGTCGAGGTCGGGGTTCGCGGCGCCGTCCGCCGCGGCGACGATCTCATCCTCCATCTCGATGCTGGTCACCCAGGTCTTTTCCGGAATCGGATGGTTGGCGATCGGGGATCCCGCCGTGACCACATGTTCGATGTCGTATTCGTCCTGCAGGTCGGAGGCCAGCGTCGCGGCGACGATGCCGCCTTGGGAATGGCCGATAAGCGCGACGGGCTCGTCGGAGCCGATGCCGGCCTCCTGCATGGCCTTGTGCACCATGCGCGCGCTGTCGGCCCGCATACGCTGCTGTGGGTCCGTGCTCATCAGATCGATGTTCTGCGACCAGCCGAACGGCGAATCGTCTTCGCCGTCCGTTCCCGGAATCGTGACGAGCCATGAATACGAGCCGTCGGATCTGCGGTATTTCGAAATGGCGACGGTGGCGTAATCGAGCCCGCTGCCGATGTCGATTTTGCCGAGTCGTTCCTCTGCGAGCCTGCGCAGGTCCTCCATGGATTCCGTGACGCTGTGCGATTCCCCTACCACGTCGGCTTTCGCCTTCACCTCGGTCACGGTGAGCCTGTTGCCCTGAATCCGGTTCTTCCGTGGTTCCGTATATTCCGACAGACGGGTCGCCGCACGATTGACCTCGTCCTCGCGCAGCAATCCCTTGAACGGGGACATGCCCGACAACAGGGTTCCTGCCGCGCCCAGCACGGCCTCATGCGCGGGACTCAACGCGTCGCTCGCATGGATATGGTTGATTTTGCCGTCCTTGACGGAACCGGAGATCCAGCCATAGCCGGCAGTGAGTCCCAAGCCTATGGCGGATTCCAGGGGACGGGCGATGAACAGGGTCTGCAGCAGATTGCGCATCGTTCGTCTGCTGCTGTCGTCAGCCTGCGAATACAGCGATTGCGCGCGGATGATCAGTACGGACAGTTCGGCGAGCTCATCCGCCATGCCGTTCAATATGCGGGCATGCGCGGAACAGCGCTCCACGATCTGATCGAGCGGGAATTCGAAATGGTCCGGCGCGGAGCAACCCGTGCCGGTATGCGATGTCGGAAGCGATGCCGCGAGCGGGCCCATCACACGTTGCACGTTCAGAAGGCCAAGCGACTTTCCGATCGTGCGCAGCGTCGCGGATTCCCGTCCCAACGCCTGCGCCGTGGTGAGATACTCCTGATATTCGGCGGCGGAGAATCTTCGGCCGCCGCTGATGCTTGCCGAAACCTGCCAGTTCATGCCTCACCTGCTGACCAAAGAAGGCGTGACGTTCCGCCTGCGGCGTCCCGCAGGGCCAATGCCTGTTTGTGGATGTCGGCTACTTGGGTCCTATACGCTTCGGCCGCGAGGCCGGACCATCCCGGAAGCGTGCTGAACGCGAGTATCGAATCCAATTCGTCGAGACGCTTCGACAATTCGGACAGGGCGTTGCCGATTATCGCCTGATTGGCGCGTGCGACGAGGCGGCATGGGCATGTCTGGTCCGCAAGGACGTTCCCAATGGCGAATGTGCGTAAAGTGTTCATGACGTTATTGGAACACAGGAAGTCCCGATAATGGAAGGGAACCACGGCCTGTGGTCGGAGGACGCCCAAAAAAGACGGTGCCGGCGTGTCTTCGTTGGAAAGCCAAGGGAAACACGCCGGCCGTCATGTGGATAACATATCGCGAAACGACCCTACCAAGGTTTGGTGGGCGAGTCCGAATCGTTCTGCTTCTGCTTCGCGGAGCTGCTTGAATCGGATTGCGTCGATTGTGTGTTCTGTGCCAACAGATCCTCCACCTTCTGGCGTTGTTCCTCGGTGAGGTCGCTTTTGCTTTTCGTCTTGGCGTCGGCGGTGTCCTGACCGGCCACGGTCTGGTCGTCCGTTCCGGATGTTCCGGATTGCTGGCCGTTTTGGGCCTTGGTCTTGGCGAGCACATACTTGGTCAACGCGCGGGACGTCGCGCCGTTGTGGTCGATGGCCTCACGCAGCCCCGGCAATATCAGGATTCGTGCCGAAGCGGCCTCCTGGAATTGCGCGTCGACCTGTTGCTGTTTGGCGTACAAGCCATTGAAATCGGCATCCGTCCGCTTGCTTGCCTTGATGTTGGTTCGAAGGCTTTGCGTCGCCTGGTTGTAATTGGTCAGGGCCACGAAATTCACCAATGCGGCCGAGCCGACGATGAGCAGCGAAACCGCGGCCACCCCCAGGATGATGCGGACAGGCAATGAGGCGCGGGGCCTCAGCGACTTTTTGCTCACAGCAGCCTCCTTGATTGCGACAGCCAGGCTCCCAATTCGCATGCGAGCAGCACCGCGGCCGCCACCGCCAAAGGCCAGACCACGGGAGTCGTCCTGACGCGTTTCTTCACGGTTTGCGTGATCCGCCATTTGTTGGAGGCCTCCTTGGAGGCCCCGGCGCTCATCGTGTTCTTCGCGTCGAGTTTCAGCGCGGTTCCGCTGAGTTCGTCGGCGATGGACGCCATTTCGGCCGCGTCCATGCGGGAGACGCCCGGCTTGCCGGTGCTGGGATCGGTGACCCATTGTCCATCGCTGCTGCCCGTGCCGTTGACGGTGACCGGGATGTTGCCGCCTTGCTCGCTGCCGACCGCGACCGTGAACGCGTCGGAAAGGTACCGCCGCAACGAGGAGAACGAACGCCGGGTCTTCGCGGAGGTCTGCTCGCCGTCCGAGATGAGGTACAGGATGACCGCATCATCGTGGTGCTGTTCATGAATCGACTTGCAGGTCAGCAGCAGCTGGTCGATCGGTGTGTCCAGGGTGGAGCCCGCCGATACGGAAGTGGCCTCGGGCGCGAGCGTGTCGGCCCAATTGTCGATGGCCTGCGAATCGGGAGTCAGCGGCACATCCAAGGTACCGGAAGCGCCGAAGCGCACCGCGGCGAAACTTGAATTCGGATACAGGGCGGTGATGTCCTTCACCGCCTGCCTGGCCGCATCGATACGACTCACCTTCGTATCGGACCCGTATTGCGCGTCGGCGACGGCCATCGAACCGGTCACGTCGACGGCGACGACCACGTCGGTGCCGTTCACCGCTCGGCTGCTTGTCTCCGATACCATGCTGGGAGTCAACGCCATGACGGCGACGATCGCGCAAAGCAGCGCGCGCCGGACACATGCCCAGACCGTTTCGTCGCTGTTCGCGTGCCGACGGACATGAAGCACGACCTGCGTGATGCCGAGAACAAGCATCGCCGATGCGACGGCGATGCCGGCAGGCCATCCCAAAGCCGGTGCAAACGTCAGACCATTCATCGTCTCAACCTCCAAGCCAATGCCAGCCATACCATGACGGCCAGAGCCAGAGCCAAGGTCCACCAGCCGGGAGCGTCGACCATCGCGGCCTTGTTGCTGGATTCGCTTTCATGGTTCCGCCGCGATTCTATTTCCCTGACCAGCTCGGAAACGGAACGCCCGTTCGACTGGGTGAGGAAAATACCCCCATGCGCCTCGATCTCGGATTTGAAATCCTTGGTGGTTTTTTCCGATTCGCTTTCCTTCGGTCCGGAGAACAGGCCGTCGACGGTGATATGCGATTGTCTGGTCAGGTCCAAAGCCTCCTTCAAGGTGTACGTCGGCTTGCCCGAAACGACATTGTCCGTCGCCAGCACGATGGAGGCGGCGCGCTGGCGCGCGGTGCTGCCCGCATCCGCGCTGCCGTATGCGAATCCGGGCAGCATGGCCGCGCAGCTCACCACGCCGTCACCGATCAACGACGTGGATTCCTTACGGTTCTGGGTGCCTTCCAGCCAATCGGAGATCGCCTGGTAATCGCTGTCCTTCATCTTGTCGATGTCGTCCTGGGTCTCGACGCCCTTCAGTATCGAAGCGGCCTTCTTGAGCTGTCGGGAGACGAGGTCGTAATCGTCGGTCAAGGGGAACACGGTGCGCGACGTCGAATTGAAGATGCTCAGTCCGATGCGCTCGCCTTTGAAATTGTCCAGCATCTTGCCGTAGGTGTCGATTACCTCACGATCGTAAGGCAACGTCGACCCCGAGACATCGAGACACAGTACGATGTCTCGGCTGCTGGCGCGTTCCTCGCCTTCATCGACTTTACCGGGACGCGCCACCAAGGCCACGGCAAGCGTCAAGGCGATTACCAACACGGCAACTGCCGTTCTGGACAGAACGCGCCATTGACGGAAAAGCCGCGACGCGGATTCGGTGTTGAGGTCGTCGTCCAGGCTGAACGACTGCGCATCGGACGACGTCGGCCGTTTCCGCATGCCGGAGACCAGCATTATGAGGACGATGATCGCCAGCGCGATTACGGCTCCGGCGAGTCCGGCCCAAGGCCAATGCCACGACAGCTGCATCAGCGCCACCTTTCCACGAGAGCGGACACCCATTCGCCGGCCTGCTCGACGGTTGTCGAACGCGCCGTGTGGTTATGCTCCGCGTCCGCGAATTCCGGCGGATACAAGGCACCGATGGTCTGGCGGAGCAAAACGAGCCCCTGCCCGTTGCCGGTGGTTTGGGGCAGCGATGAGATGTCGGTCAACGTCTGGGTGCGTACATCCGCCCCGGTGATCTCCGATGCGTACTCGCGTGCGATCGCGGCGAGTTGCGCGAACGCCTCCTCGCGGTCGATTTCCCCTGCGGCATGGCGTGCCACGACACTATTGATGCGCTCATGCCAAATCGTTCTCGACGAGCGTTCGCCGTGACGTCCGACGCTATTCTTTTTCGGGAGCCGATGGCTTGGACGGGACAGGAAGACCACCAAGGCGGCCATGGCGATCGCAAGTGACGCGCAGGCCACGATTGCGATGACGAGTCCGGTCTCCCAGTGAATCGGGTCCATCGTATCGAACTGCTGTGCGGCGGAATGCATCATCATGCATTGCCCTCCAATGGAAGCGTGGGTGGGTTTTTGAGCTGGTTGCGGGTGGTCTGCGCCAAGGAAGTGGAGACGATGCGCACGAATTCATGGAACATGCGCTCGCTCGAATCGGCCCGGATCACCGTGGAACCGCAATGGATCAGCGCGTGCCTGATGGAAGCCGCGAGATACGCACGGTGCGTGCGCACTTCCTGAGCGGTCTTCGAGGTCCGCAGGAACGCCGGGACACGGCGGTTTCCCACGCCGTCACGCACATTGCGGCAATGCGATTCGTCGAAGGGATTGATCGTGGCCACGTCGATCAGCACCATCGGATGCGTTTTCGCAAGCGTGCCGATGGCGTCCAGATGGCGTTGGCGGAGCGCATGCTCGTCGGTGGCCAGAACGATCAACGACGAGCGATCGCGGATGCGGCGCGCGTATTCCAGCAGCGCGTCGATATTGCGCGGATCGTTCCATTGGCGTTCCAGCGCCTCGTCCAATGTCCGCTCGAACTGCGCGAGCCCGCCGTTGAACGGCACGCGGGTGATTGATTTTGCGTCGCCGAAAACCAATGAGATCTCGTCCCCGCGCCGCAGGCTCAGCGTGGCGAACATGCGCAGCGCGTTCGCGGCCACCTGGTATGCGCGCTCTTTGGAGACGCAGGTTCCGGTCATCTCGCGTCCGACGTCCATCAGAAGCCAGGCGCGCGATGTCGAGGGACGCTCCCGCTGCACCACCATGGGGCGTCCAAGTCGTGCGCTGATCTTCCAATCGATGCGTTTCGCCTCGTCGCCGGCCTCGTAGGCGCGGATATCCATGACGTCGTCGGATCCGAAGCGTCGGTTCGACGAGTGCACGCCTTCGAGGACTCCAAGGGCCTTGCGCACGGTCGGCAGGCTCAACGTGGTTCCGAGTGCTTCGATTTTTCTGCGAATCGGGTCTTCGGAACGTGTTTCGTCGATCATGGGACGGGAACCGCCTGCACGATGGAATCCACGACCTGGTCGCTGGTGATGCCGTCGGCCAGGGCCTCGAACGTCAGCAGCACGCGGTGACGCAGCACCTCATGGGCGAAGGCCTTCACGTCCTCGGGGATCACATAATCGCGTCCCTGCATCAACGCGTGGGCCTGCGAGATGCGGACCAATGCGATGGACGCTCGCGGGGAAGCGCCGAGACGGACGAGACTGGAGAGTCCCTGCACCGGCTTGCTGCCCGCGCCACGCGATGTCGCCACGATATCGACCACGTATTGCATGATCGCATCGGACACATGTACTCGTCGCGCCGACGCGCGGAGGAATTCGACGTCGTTGATGGAGATGACGCCGCCGTTGACCGCGCCGGCGTCGAACGTGTCGGAACCACGACGGGTGAGCATGGCAAGCATGCGCTGCTCGTCCTGGGTGCTCGGATAGGTCATGACGGCCTTCATCATGAAACGGTCCATCTGCGCCTCGGGAAGGTTGAACGTGCCCTCCTCTTCGATTGGGTTCTGCGTGGCGATGACCATGAACGGCTTGGGCAGCGCTATGCGTTGCCCGCCGATGGTGGTCGCGCCCTCGGCCATCGCCTCAAGCATGGCCGACTGGGTCTTCGCGTTGGAACGGTTGATTTCGTCGAGCAGCACGAAGTTGGCGTGGATCGGCCCGATCTGCGTGGCGAACTTCTGTGTCGAGAAGTCGAATACCTGGGTGCCCACCAAGTCGGAAGGCATGAGGTCCGGCGTGCACTGCACGCGCTTGAATGTTCCGGAGACGGAGGTGGCCAGGGTCTGCGCGGCGGTGGTCTTGGCCAGACCCGGCACCGATTCGATGAGGATGTGCCCGCCGGCCACAAGCGTGGTGATGAGCGATTCGCGCAGATTGTCCTGCCCGACCAGGGTCTGTTGGAACCTCGCGCGAATCTGGGCGCCGAGGCTCTTGGCTCGATTGATGTCTTCCGCCGACAAGGCCGCCGGTTGCATGGCCGGCCGCGCCGCGGAGCGCGCAACCGGCGGCACGGGCACTGAGGCTGGAGAAGGTATTGAATTCTTAGGAGGGAATAAAGCCATGTGCCCTACTGTAACGACTCAAGCTGACGGAAGCGACCAATCGACTGGTTTTTCGCCGGCCGCCACCAACGCCTGATTCGCACGCGAGAACGGTTTGGATCCGAAGAAGCCGTACCTCGCCGACATCGGACTCGGATGAGGGGATTTGATGATGGCCGCGTTGGTGAGCAGGGGCTCCAGCGTCTGCGCCTTGCGCCCCCAGAGAATCGCCACCAATGGCTTGGGGCTCCCATCGGGATTGCGGCGGCCGTTAAGCGCGCGGATCGCGGCGTCGGTGACGGTTTCCCAGCCTTGGTTCTGATGGCTGCCGGGTCTGCCGACCTCGACGGTCAGGCATCTGTTGAGCAGCATGACGCCCTGTTTGGTCCATGGCGTCAGGTCTCCGTTCGCCGGCATGGGAACGCCGAGATCGTCGGTCAGCTCCTTGTAGATGTTCGCCAGGCTGCGGGGCAGGGGGCTGACGTCCGGAGCCACGCAGAAGCTCAGACCGACGGGATGGCCCGGAGTGGGATAGGGGTCTTGCCCGACGATCAGCACCTTGATGCTGTCGAACGGTATGGTGAACGCGCGCAGAATGTTTTTGCTCGCCGGGAGGTACCGGCGTCCCGCGGCTAGCTCTCCGCGGAGGAAATTGCCCATGATGTGGATCTGGGGCTCGACGTCGGCGAGGGCTTCCGCCCAGCCGGGTTCGACCAGATCCTTCAATGGCTTGATGTGAGCTTGTGTCATGCGTCCCACTGTACGACGCACGGTGGTACCGACGGGTTCCGACGCCGGTGGACGATAGGGCGGAGCGTGTGCGTCGCGTCGAATATTATGCGCTGACTGCGGTGACCGGTACACTGGGCACCAGCAACATGAGAATCGAGGACGCAAAGATGGCTCACAAGGACAAGCAAACCTACGACTCCTATACCAAGGATGTATTCGACAATCCGCCGGCTGGTCCGCTGGGCGTGCACCGCGGTTCCCGTTCCGCGGCGTCCCGTGCGTTGCCGTACGTCGTCGTCATCATCGTGGCGATGCTGGCCGGATTGCTGTTCTGGGGCATCTATTCAGGCGAGCTCAGCAATGTGAAGATGCCATGGTCCTCCCAGGAAAGCTCTTCCACCACGACGTCCTCGAAGCACAAGCAGTCGACGGATGCCACAAAGAAACAATCCGACGCCAATAATGATTCCGCTTCCTCCGGCACGTCCACGGACACGCAGGACCAGAGCGCATCGTCCTCCGACGCCGAGTCGTCATCGTCCGATGACGCCGCTGGAAACGCCGCCGGCACGGATACGGAAAGCCAGGCGGTCAACCACGGCACGCAGATTCGCGTGCTGAACGCCACCAGCATCTCCGGATATGCGAAAAGCAAGGCCGACGTGTTGTCGCAGGCCGGATACACAAGCGTTTCCGCAAGCAACCCGACGGGCACCGTCCCATCCCAGACCGTGGTCTGGTACCAGAACGAAACGGACAAGGCCACCGCGGAGAACGTCGCCCAGACCTTGGGCATCTCCAATGTGCAGCAGAGCGACGGCATCGTGACGCCGATCGTCGTGGTGCTGCTGGACTGAGAACGTCGTACTGCCGACGAAGGTCCCGTTCCCTGGGAAGTCACCCAAGGGACGGGGCCTTTCGTTTTCTCGGGATTGCACGTTTTTCTGGCTCGGGGCGCGGAATCTTTCTTGCTGACAGCGCAAAGGACATGGCCAAGTTTGGCACTCTCGGCATGAGAGTGCTAATGTGCCAATTAGCACTCGAGGAGTGAGAGTGATAACCGGCAGCTGACGGCTGGTCATGGCTCCGCTGCGAGGGTGGAAGTAATACTGTGCAGCCATATGTGGAGGAAACAATGGCAAAGATCATTGCGTATGATGACGAAGCTCGTCAGGGAATGCTCGCGGGCCTCGACAAGCTCGCCGATACCGTCAAGGTCACCCTTGGACCGAAGGGCCGCAACGTGGTGCTGGACAAGACCTACGGCGCTCCGACCATCACCAACGATGGCGTTTCCATCGCCAAGGAGATCGACCTCGACGACCCGTACGAGCGCATCGGCGCCGAGCTGGTCAAGGAAGTCGCCAAGAAGACCGATGACGTCGCGGGCGACGGCACCACCACCGCTACCGTGCTGGCTCAGTCCCTGGTCCACGAAGGCCTGAAGAACGTGACCGCGGGTTCCAACCCGATCGCTCTGCGTCGCGGCATCGAAAAGGCTTCGGACGCCATCGTCAAGGAACTCGTGGCGGCCGCCAAGGACGTCGAGACCAAGGATCAGATCGCGGCCACCGCGACGATCTCCGCGGCGGATCCGGAAGTCGGCGAGAAGATCGCCGAGGCTCTGGACAAGGTCGGCCAGGATGGCGTCGTGACCGTCGAGGACAACAACCGCTTCGGCCTGGACCTCGACTTCACCGAGGGCATGCGCTTCGACAAGGGCTACATCGCCCCGTACTTCGTGACCAACTCCGAAGACCAGACCGCCGTTCTGGAGGATCCGTACATTCTGCTGACCTCCAGCAAGCTGAGCTCCCAGCAGGATGTCGTGCACATCGCCGAGCTGGTCATGAAGACCGGCAAGCCGCTGCTGATCATCGCCGAGGACGTCGACGGCGAGGCGCTGCCGACCCTGATTCTGAACAACATCCGTGGCACCTTCAAGTCCTGCGCCGTCAAGGCTCCGGGCTTCGGCGACCGCCGTAAGGCCATGCTGCAGGATATGGCCATCCTGACCGGCGCGCAGGTCGTTTCCGAGGAGCTGGGTCTGAAGCTCGACTCCGTCGACATGTCCGTGCTGGGCACCGCCAAGAAGGTCATCGTCTCCAAGGACGAGACGACCATCGTCTCCGGTGGCGGCTCCAAGGAAGACGTGGCGGCTCGCGTGGCCCAGATCCGCGGCGAGATCGCCAACACCGATTCCGACTACGATCGTGAGAAGCTGCAGGAGCGTCTGGCCAAGCTGGCCGGCGGCGTCGCGGTCATCAAGGTCGGTGCCGCCACCGAGGTGGAGGCCAAGGAGCGCAAGCACCGCATCGAGGATGCGGTTCGTAACGCCAAGGCCGCCATCGAGGAAGGCCTGCTGCCGGGTGGTGGCGTCGCTCTGGTCCAGGCTGCCGCCAAGGCCCAGAAGGACGTCAAGCTCGAGGGCGACGAGGCCACCGGTGCCGCCATCGTGTTCCGTGCCATCGAAGCGCCGATCAAGCAGATCGCCGAGAACGCCGGCCTGTCCGGTGACGTGGTCATCGACAAGGTTCGTTCCCTGCCTGACGGTCAGGGCCTGAACGCCGCCACCAACGAGTACGTGGACCTGCTGGCCGCCGGTGTCACCGACCCGGTGAAGGTCACCCGTTCCGCACTGCAGAACGCGGCTTCCATCGCTGGTCTGTTCCTGACCACCGAGGCCGTCGTGGCCAACAAGCCGGAACCGAAGGCCGCCGCTCCGGCTGCCGCCGGCGCCGACATGGGCTACTGATCCCGCGCGTCGACCAATGGCCCTGATGGGGTTGAAACGTAGATGAAAAGGTCCGCTCCCATATGGGAGCGGACCTTTTCATCTTTTACGCGTCACACCTGCGCATGCCGTCCGGCGTGGGCACCGAATGATGTGCCCCGTCCCCGGGAACGCAACAGGGTGGCGCCCGCCAGCATCATCGCGGAGGCGAGTCCTCCGGAGGCGAGCATCATGCGTCCCGTATCGAAGGATCCTCCGGTGACCGGCGGCGTGATTCTTCCCTCGACCCGGTTGCCGATGCCTATGGTCCAGACGATTCCCTCGGAGGAGACGCCGTGCGTCAGACCGCCCATGGTGTCGTCGGAGCCGGTCACGGATACGCCGACCCCGTCTTCGGTTCCCGTCGCCTCGATGAGCCAATATCCCTCGGCCCGCAGATAGCCGTCCGGAGCTGCGGTTTCCGAAAGCCGGTACCAGCGGGTCTCGCCTGAGCCGATGGTCATGTCGGGAGCCAAGGCATCGCCGTTCTCGTCGGTATTCAGCGATATGGGTTCCGAATCGGGTTTGACGGTCTCGAAAGTTCCATCGGCCATTTCCTGCAGAGTAAGCGAGGCGTCCGGAACGGGCTGGTTGGTCCATGCTCCGGAGCCCGGTTCGCCCAGATACGCCACTTTCCGCAGGTTGATGGCGAACGGGTTTTTCGCGATCCATGATTCCTGGTCGTCCAAGGCTCCTTCAACGGTAAGCTTCTGGAAGTCTCCCTGCGCCGGAATCGTCAGGTCGTACCAGTATTTTCCGGCTTTCCATTGGGACCATCCGAAATCG